>Ga0163146_10000114_pt1 | contig 102389 bp, 111 predicted proteins | sample OliLakLV19MP7G1_FD_148648 | JGI IMG/M metagenome (GOLD analysis project Ga0163146, IMG submission 148648) | Freshwater microbial mat bacterial communities from Lake Vanda, McMurdo Dry Valleys, Antarctica - Oligotrophic Lake LV.19.MP7.G1 | ecosystem: Environmental > Aquatic > Freshwater > Lake... | reverse complement strand
CGAGATGTTCTTCGGCAAGATCAAGGAAAACAGGCGCGTCACCGTCCGTTACGAGAAAACAGACGCGGCGTTCCTCGCGTTTATCGCGCTCGCCATTATCAAGGCGTACCTTTGATAACAGTGCCTAGCAGCCTGTCGGACTTCCCGCATTATCAAATCACAAAAAACCGACGCCGTACTCTTGCACATCGGTATCATGACGCGTGTTCCTCAACAAGCGGGAGAGTCTGTATGAGCCGGTTCAAGCCCATCAAACGTGACAGGAACGACCTGTTTCCGCCTTCGATGCACGACTGGCTCCCGGAACATCATCTGGCACGATTCATCGTTGAAATCGTCGAGCAGCTGGACGTGACGCCTATGGAGTGCGCCTACGGCACAAGCGGGAGCGCCCCGTTCCATCCGACATTACTCCTGTCTATCCTGGTGTACGGCTACGCCACTGGCGTGTTCTCCAGCCGCAAACTGGAGCACGCCACCTACGATTCCGTGGCGTTTCGCTTTGTGGCCGCAGACCAACACCCCGACCACGACACTCTGAACACCTTCCGCACACGCTTCCTGAAAGAGATCGAAGGGCTCATGGTGCAAGTCCTGATGATCGCCCGTACGATGGGGGTGCTCAAACTCGGCAACATTGCCCTGGACGGCAGTACGCTCAACGCCAACGCATCCAAGCACAGTGCGTTGAGTTACGGGCACATCAAGAAGCTGGAAGAGCAACTACCGGGTGACGTCACGAAGCGCATGGCATTGGCCGAGGCGGCGGATAACGACACGATACCTGACGGCATGAACCTGCCTGATGAGATCGCCCGCCGTGAAGACCGGCTCAAGGCTGTCCCCGCAGCCAAAATCAAGATCGAAGCACGCGCCAAGGAACGGTTCGAACACGAGCACGCCGACTATCAAGCCACGCGTGCCAAACGTGAAGCAACAGCCAAACAAGGCAGCACGCTTGCTCGCGGCACACGGCCTGTTCCACCGATAGCAGGTGCGCGGGACAAAGACCAGATCAACCTCACCGATGAAGAATCTCGCATCATGAAAGTGGCTGGTGGAGGATTTGAGCAATGCTACAACGCCCAGATTGCAGTGGATATGGACAGCCTGCTGATCGTGACGACCGACACCGTGCAGGCGTGCAATGACAAACAACAGGTGGCACCCATCCTCACGCAGCTCAAGGCCTTGCCGGTCAAACTGGGACAGCCAGTCCACCTGGTGGCGGATACGGGGTACTTCTCCGAGGCCAACGTCAAGGCTTGTGGTGAGCAGGCTCTGACCCCGCTGATTGCGATGAAGCGGGAGGCGCATCACCCTGATCCGCTGGCACGCTTTACCGAACCACCGCCGCTCAAGGAAGATGCAACGGAGGTGGAGACGATGCGGCATGTGCTATTGACGATGGCGGGACGGGCACTCGATGCGAAACGCACATGCACGGTGGAGCCGGTCATCGGCATCATCAAGACGATATTGGGATTCCGTCAATTCTCGCTACGCGGACTGGCACACGTCACAGGCGAGTGGAATCTGGTAGCGATGGCGTGGAATTTGAAGCGAATGTTTGTGCTGGCGGGGTCGTGTCGCGCCGCCACGGCATGAGTGACGGCGGCAACAACCATGTATGAGCGCCTGAGAAGCGATTTAATGAAAACCTGAAAATCTGTGCTATGAAAACATGATCAACTTTTTCCAACAATGCACGGTTGCAGACAAAATTGATGAGAAGACCGACAGGCTGCTAGCGCCGCCGAGATCGCGACGACAGGGGTTGCGCTGAATTATCTGACTCGGAGATCAGTCAACATGGTAAGACTTTAAAACAACAAGGTGAGTATCAGTCACCATGCGTATCGTCATTTTCGCATTGCTCCTCAGCGCCCTTGTCACGGTCTCTCACGCTGCGGAGCTATCCCCATCTGTGGAGCGTGAAATCGCTATGCTCCTCGATGCACTTGGAACCTCGGACTGTCGGTTCTATCGTAATGGGAGCTGGCACAGCGCCTCAGATGCGCAGGCGCATCTGACCAGGAAGTACGAATACCTTCGCAAAAAGAAGCTGATTGGAAGCTCGGAGGACTTCATTGCCGACGGCGGAACGAAGAGCAGCCGTTCCGGAGAACCGTACCACGTGCAGTGTGGTCGCGATACATCCCTTCCTAGTTCGGAATGGCTCAGCACCGTACTGCACCGGTTACGATCCAGTCCTTCTGCGGAGTCATCGGGCAAGTAACGCTCGGGCCTCACACATCTTTCCAGTCGAGCATGTTGCATTCACCTCGCTACGTGACTGCAACATGGAAGGGGCAGTAGCATTCCATCACTTTGTGTTGGTAGATTGAGGGAATGACGACGAAGCATAGCCATGCGCTGCAGCGAACCAAGCCATCGCGCTGTGGTGGCCATCCGAGCCCCTCATGGGCCTGGTCGCTGAGCGTAGGTCGATAGCCGCCATGCCCCACGAAACGACACTTATCTATAGCGAGTCCATGCTGCGTCAAGCCGTGTTTGGGTTTTGGCGACGGTCGGTCGGTATCGGATTCTTTGTGGCGTTGCTGATTGCCGCGCTCGGTCTCGTCATACTCGTGGCGCTCGGCCAGTCCTCTTGGATCATTGGGGGACTGGCAGCCGTGCTGGTGCTGGGCATCGCGTTCACCATCGTGGTCTACGTTGTGCATTATCGTCGATCGCTGCACAAGTTCCGCCAGATGGGCAACCCTCGATCCACGTTCCGCGCCGAAGAGTCCTCGTTCACCATGAGTTCGGACATCGGCACGACCACGCTTCAGTGGTCCGCCGTCAAAGAGTTGTGGCAATTCCCCAGCGTGTGGCTGTTGTTGTACTCCAAATCGCAGTTCACCACATTACCGCTCGCCTGCTTGCCTCCAGAAACGCAGGCGTTTATTGTGCAATGCGTTCGCACTGCAGGCGGCAAAGTCGAAGGCTAACCCATCCATTGAGCGGGCCGGGGGTGACTTGTTATATGGAATCAGATACGAGATAGTCAGCCATCACCGGACACAGAGAGGCCCTCACATGTCATCGCAATCCGAATCACCTTCGAAAAAAAAATTCAAGGCTCCTTGGTATCTCTACTTTGTCGGAGCCGTGATCTATACCGCTCTTGCCGGGTGGCTGTACGCAGAATCGTCTCCCTTGGCATGGGTATGCATCATCAGTGCGCCGCTGGGGTTTTTTTATGCCTGGGGAGCGTGGAAACGAGAGAGGCAAGACAGAGGTCACGCCTAGCAGGCTGCGGAAAAACTCCACGTACACATAAAACACCGTTGAAATATGACAGGCGGAGCGACGGCCACAAAAATATCAGGATGCTCAAAAAGGCCGTCCGGCAAGGCCGCAGCGAGCGAAGGGGCGAGGAGGTACGGACCGCACTTCGTGGGGCCGTTCGCCCTTACAATAGATCTTGGCGAACGGCAGCGCCCCTCCAGTACGTCCGAACTCCGGAAAACTCTCGTTGAGCCTCTGAGTGACGCGAGAACGATGCTGGCGGACTTTTGCAGCATCCTGCTAGCCATGTGCTGCAACGAATCCTTCCATTGCCCAGTGGGTGCAGTCCTCGCGCCTCAGGGGGCGAAGCGCTGAATTGTGCTTGGTGAGGCACATTCTCATGGATCACACATGCCGGACCTTCCTGAAGAACTGACTCGAACGAACACGATTCTTGGCGAGTACATCGCCATTCATGATGCACTCTTTAAGTTTTCGTGGCGCAATGCCCTCTCATCGATTCCACGGCTGTTCAAAGCCACTGACTTTGGGGCTCACGTCAAAGATCTCGATCGGCTGGCATCAAACCTGACGGAAGCTTCTGCAGCATTGAAGGCGGAGCCAGGATCGTTGGAGGGTTCCCACCAGTACATGGCGGCGGTGCTCGAAGCCATCCACGCTCTCCGAGAGATCTGCAGGAGGTTTGACGAGAAGAGCCACGGCGATCTCAGCAAGTACCCGATGGCCGAGTACAATGCCGACCTCAAGGATTATGAAGTCCTCGTACAGAAATGCCAAGAGCTCGGCATCGCGCTAAACCAGCGATTACGCGATGAGGATGGCCAGCCAGAGAGTTGAGTCGGAAGGTCTCGCGGTGTTGCCGTGGGCATCCCCCGCGCCGTGCGCTCTAGCAGGATGCTGAAAAAGTCCGCCAGCATCGTTCTCGCCTCTTCGCTCGCTGCGGCCTTGCTGAACGGCCATTTGCACATCCTTCGGGCTATTCTGACACGAGATGCCCCGAGTCCGAAGCGCGACGTAGAACGCAATAATTGAGTTTTTCCGCAGCCTGCCGGAGAACGACCAACTCCGGCACATGCTGACCATGTTGGCAGCGGCGAAGATCAGGGTGGAGGAGAGGAGCAGAAGTGAAACTACGGCTTCTTCTTGGGCTTTCTGTCTTTCGCCATCGGGTTCGGCATGAAAAACCACCAGGCCAGTATCGCTAAACCGATTGTCCAGCCGCCCATAATGAGCCAGCTACCGATCGATGCCATTTCCATTTAGTGACTCCTTGTAGGCTGTGATTCTAATACGGTGACCGTCGCCTTGTCGAGTCGCTTCACCTTCCCGTTTCCATCCGTTGCCGCCAACCTGGCCGATCCTTCAACGACCACACGCCAGCTCTCCCATTCTCTGATTACGTGTGAAAACGTGAAGGAGGCTGCCGTCCTATCGGAGACAACCGTCTCGATGACCAACCGGTCGCCATAACGGGCTGGGGACCGATAATCCACTTCTGCATGCACCACGACGAACACCGTGCCTGCTTTCATGAGCCCGGACACCGACAACCCGCGCGCTTCGAGGTACTGCGTCCGCGCCCGCTCGAAGTACTTGAGATAATTGGCATAGTACACCACTCCGCCGCAGTCGGTGTCTTCGTAGTAAATTCTAATTTCCATAAGAGCTATTAACTTAAGAGCTTATGGCAAATAGCGTATGGCTTATGGCACGGACAAGAGGTCGAACCAAGACATAACGCAGGACTTCAGGATTTCAACAGCGTGTTTCTGAATGCATGAATGCTTTTCGCAAGTCGCTGACCATCCTCATACAAGGCACTATGCTCAGCCTCTGTAATGTACGCGCGATCCTTGGCAAGAAACGCTCCGGCGACTACTTCAAAGGTCGATCCCAGCGCAATCTCCAGATGATAGTCGAACGCTTTGTGACTATTCTTGGCCGTACCTTCCGCGATATTGAGTGCGATCGAGTTCACTGCCCGATTCAGCTGAGACTTCAATCCATAGTCTTCATGCCTTGGAAACTTTACAGTAACGGCATAGACTCGTATTGCGTACTCCTTGGCCATCTGCCAGATTTCGAGCATCTCAAACCGAAACGCCATTCGCTGCCTTTTTCTTGTCCATGCTACACGCCATCAGGAATTTATCATCGGCTCTCACCTTCTCCCTCTTCGTCCCAGCCATACGCTATCGGCCATAAGCTCTTAGAGATTTAAGATCGGAAACTTTGGCAACGATGTCTCGCTGACGCCCGACAGTTTGACGACCACGTCGTACAGTTGCTGCACCCGCTCGGCTTTGACCGGTTCGAAGCCGTGGCCGAGGACGGCGTGGTTGGCAGCGTCGAGGAGCGGTTTCATCGTCGGCCACTCGCGCAAAAAGGCTTGGCCCATCTGGTCGCCCAATCCGGCTAGCGCGCGAAACTGCGCCTGCAAAGGCAGTTTGTACTTGCCGTCGAGATCTTCCAACCAACAGGACCGACAGGTTTCACGTAACGCTTGCGGCAATTGCTCCGGCTGTACGTCCCATGTTTTGATCTGATAGTGCTTGAACAGTTGTCGCTGGGCGAACGCTTCGAGCGCGCGGACGAGCGACACCATCGCAACTTCCGAGTCGTGTAGCCCATGCAATCTCCGACTTGCATGGGCCAGCAGATCGGCGGCCTGCAGGTCTTTGACAGGCGCAGGGTCGAGCACGAGCCTTTCCAAAAATCCCGCGTTCGTTTTGATGGCCGGTACCAGCGTCGTCAGTCCTGATGGTCCACCCCACAGGGCCGCCATCTCGAAGGCCTTCGCGGCAGTCTTGAGCTTCTCCCAGGCTTGACGATAATGAAACCGCTCCCAGAGATCGTAGCCATCGGCCAGGTCTCCAAAGGCGCGGTAGAGGGGTTTCTGCCCACCGCTCACCCTGGCTTCGACTTCGCGGAACAGTTTCGCCGACGCAGCAAACGATCTCCGGTTGAACAGCTCGCAGCCCTCGCGGCGCGAGACCGATGCCGCCTCATCCCACGGATTCCCCTGGGTCCATACGAACGGCTGCCCGGCAATATCGATCCTGTCCTCTTCCTGCCCCTCTCGCGCCGGCACGAGCGACACGATCCGAGAGCTGAGAGACAGGGTGGCCAGCGTCAATGCGCCGGCCATAGCCGGAGTGGCTCCGGTCACATCGACGACGAGTTCGCCTGGCTGCACATCCCATATACGCAACATGTCCGGCAGCGCCCGCGCAAGCGTCTGATAACAGCCGACAAATTCGGCGGTCTCAGCGAGGATCACCCAATCCCACCGTCTGGGCATGTGCTCAATCTTCGTCTGAACTTCGGATTCTACGAGCGCTTTCGCCCCTTCCGGTAACACGAAGCAGAGTGAATCGGGCTGCAGTCGGTTGATCGAATAGACCGCTGCCGCCGCATGGCCGGTGAGCGCGATGACTAAGGCTTTGACTGGTTGGTCTTGCGCCATTTCGCGCGGACTATACCATAGGACGGTGTAAAAGCCTTCCGGCTTCGTTCTCGCTTCGCTCAAGGCCTCAACGTACGGACCGACGTACGCATCGGCCTTTCGCTCGCTGCGGCCTTGCCGGGAAGACTTTTCCCCCGCCCTATGAGTCATCGCTGCACTGAGCGATCAATTCATGGTCGAGTAATGCGCGTTCTGCTTGACGGTCTCAGGAAACACGCTTAGACTTTCCAAACGATCTCCCACTTCCCGCAGCTCTTTCGAACGTAGATAAGGCCCCCCCCGATGATCTGGTGGTATTGGATGCTTCTCGGTCTTGTGTTGCTCGGGGTCGAGATGGTCACGCCTGGAGGCTTCTATATTCTGTTCTTCGGGCTGGCCGCCCTGATCGTCGGTAGTCTGACCGGCCTGGGGCTTACTGAATCGGAATGGTTCCAGTGGCTGTTGTTTTCAGGACTCGCCATTCTCTCGCTACTCGTCTTCCGCGGCCCGCTCTTGGCCCTGCTGAAAAAACAGGAAAAAGATCTGCCTGTTGTGGATACGCTCGCCGGTGAAAGCGCGATCCCGCGCGAAGACTTGGCGGTGAGCGGGACCGGTAAGGCGGAACTGCGCGGCACCACCTGGACTGCGCACAATGCCGGACCTGTCCCCTTGACGAAGGGCCAACGGTGCAAGGTTGAACGGGTCGAGGGCCTCACCATCTGGATATCAGCGGAGTAAGCGGGGGCAGCCCTAACAGAATGCTGAAAATGTCCGCCCGCATACGAAGATCGTTGCGCGCGAGACGTGAAAGGTGAAACGCGGAATGCCGAGGGCTCTTCATCCGAAACCTTTTACCTTTTACGTCTCACCTTTCACGAACGACGACGACGGCCTTTTGTGTATAAACCGAGCTTTCCCGCAGCCTGCTATGCGAGAACGAAGGAGACAACGATGAACGAAGGACTGTTCGTACTGCTGGTCTTGGCTGCACTGGTGGTGGTCGTCGTCGCCAAAACTGCCGTGGTCGTGCCGCAGCAAAGCGCCTATGTGGTCGAGCGGCTCGGCAAATATGCCGCCACGCTGGATGCAGGGTTTCATATGCTCGTCCCCTTCATCGACCGTATTCGTTACAAACATTCGCTCAAGGAAGCGGCCATCGACATCCCGGAGCAGGTCTGTATCACGCGCGATAACGTGCAGGTATCAGTGGACGGCATCTTGTACCTCAAGGTCTTAAACCCTCAGCGCGCCTCGTATGGCATCAGCGATTTTCATTTCGCCCTGATCCAACTGGGACAGACTACGCTACGAAGCGAGATCGGCAAGATCGAACTGGATCGGACGTTCGAGGAACGGACCAACATCAATATTCAGGTGGTAAACGAACTCGACAAGGCTTCAGAGGCCTGGGGCGTAAAAGTCCTCCGGTACGAAATTAAGAACATCACCCCGCCGAAGGGCGTCCTGGACGCAATGGAGAAGCAGATGCGGGCGGAGCGGGAAAAGCGGGCGGTGATTCTTACGTCCGAGGGAGAACGGGACGCGGCGATCAACCAGGCTGAAGGCGAAAAACAGCAAGTGATCAAAGCCTCCGAGGCAAAGAAGCAACAGCAGATCAACGAGGCAGAGGGAGCGGCTTCAGCCATCCTCGCCATCGCACAGGCCACGGCAGAGGGTCTGCGCAAGGTCGCGGAAACGATACAGGTTCCGGGAGGTCAGGAGGCCGTCCAGCTGCGCGTGGCGGAACAGTACATCACGAAGTTTGGAGAGCTGGCGAAAACGACCAATACTCTCATCCTGCCGGCGACGGTCTCCGATGTCGGTTCGATGATTGCCTTGGCGATGAGCGCCATCCGGCAGACCGGCCCCCTTGCCACAATACAAAAGCCGTAACCGGCCTGCGAGTCACGTTTGACAGGTGAGAACAGGTTGCCTAGAATCGCTTCCCATGAGAGAACATGTGCTCAGTACGTTTGCCGAGAGCGCAACCGTCAAGCAACAATTCGCGCGCGAATATGCCGATCGCATCGTGCAAGTCGCGAAGCTGATGGCCACGGCTTTTCGTGAAGGCCGCAAAGTCTTGTTGTTCGGCAACGGAGGCAGCGCGACGGACGCAGCCCATATCGCCGCCGAGTTCGTCGGTCGCTATAAACGCGAACGGGACCCGCTTCCTGCCATCGCCCTCGCCACCGACATCGCCGCCATCACCTGCATCGCCAACGATTACGGATTCGAAGAACTCTTTGCCAGGCAGGTCCGTGCCCATGGCCAGAAGGGCGACGTCGCCATCGCCATCAGCACCAGCGGCAATTCACCCAACGTGTTGAAGGGTGTGGAGGCCGCGCGGGCCTGTGGCCTCACCACCATCGGCTGGACCGGTGGGACCGGGGGGAAACTCGCCGGTCTGGTGGAGTACCCGTTCGTCGTTCCCTCGACGGTCACAGCCCGCATTCAAGAAAGCCATATCACGCTCGGCCACGTCCTGTGTGAACTCATCGAGGAGCAGCTCCTTGGCAAAGCCTCCTGACCGACAGCGGCCCCCCATCACGACTCCGAGGCTCATCCCGCCGATCAACGTGACGGATCTCACGACCTATCCGCTCAAGAAACGGCACAGCAAGGTTCGCATCTCCGATTCGGCTACACCCTGGCGCCGAGGAGGCAGCTTCGGCCAATTCTATCGCTCGCTGCCGGATTTCCTGGGCGTCACAACCCTCCGCGCAGTCGCCAACGCCATCGTGAAGGCTCATCGCAAAGGCAAACCGGTTATTGTGGGGATCGGCGCCCACGTCATCAAGGTCGGATTGAGTCCGATTCTGGTGGATCTCATGCAGCAAGGGATTGTGTCGGCGGTGGCCATGAACGGCGCCGGAATCATTCACGATTTCGAATTGGCGCTCATGGGACACACGTCTGAGGAAGTCGATGCAGAGATCGACGAGGGACGTTTCGGAATGGCAGAAGAAACCGGCCGCATATTGAACGAGGCGATCGTCCGCGGGGCCCATGATCGCGAGGGGCTCGGCGAATCCGTCGGTCACTACATCAATCGACGCCAGGGGCAGTTTCCCCATCGCGAGACGAGCATTCTCGCAACGGGAGCAAAGCTCGGTATTCCGGTGACCGTGCATGTCGCTATTGGGACCGACATCATCCACATGCATCCAGCCGCGGACGGAGCCGCTATTGGAGCGACCTCGCTCCTGGACTTTCGACGGCTGACAGCCGTCGTGTCGGGGATGGAGGGGGGCGTGTATCTCAACCTCGGCTCTGCCGTCATTTTACCGGAAGTGTTTCTCAAAACTGTGTCGCTCGCGCGTAATCTCGGTCATAGCCTGACCAACATTACGACCGTGGACATGGACTTCATGGCTCACTACCGTCCACTCACCAACGTGGTGCGTCGACCGACCCAGAAGGGCGGGAAAGGCTACTCCCTCATCGGCCACCACGAAATCATGGTGCCGTTGCTGGCGGCGGCGGTCTACGAAGAATTGGGATGACACCATTCGCATGTCTCCACGCCAATCCCCCCCAGTGACCCCGCAGCACCTGACCCAGATGTGGAGCGAGCTGAATGGACGCTACTTCGCGGGTCGACTGCCACCGATCGAACTCGTCTGGAGCCGCCGGTTGACCTCCTCGGTGGGCCTGTTCGTGAGTCGTCGAGGCCCACGGCCACGGCTGGGTCAGACAGGTCTTCGCCCAGCGCTCAAGCGTGAGATTCGCCTCTCCCTTCCCTTGCTGCATCAAGTTGCCCAACGGAGCGAGTACGGCGAGCAGGAAATCGTGAATACCCTGGCGCACGAAATGATTCATCAATGGCAATACGACATCCTCAAGCGGCGACCGAATCATGGACCGGATTTTCTCCGCAAGATGACCGAGATGAATCGGGACGGAACCCTGGCCATCACCCTCTACCATTCGTTACAGAAGGAAGTGCTCGCCCTTGCGCGATTTGCCTGGTGCTGTCGGCAATGCGGACGAGTGTACCGACGCCAGCGGCGAACGATTCAGCCGCGCCGGCACCATTGTGGCATCTGCCGAGGGTCGTTACAGGAATTGACCCACTCGCACATGCCACGTCATGCATCATTCGCGGAAAACAAAGAACCTGCATCCGATGCCCCAACGATTGGACGGGGCAGCCAACTGGATTTGGCATTTTCTCCACCCAAGGGTCGGGTCCCCTCATGATCCAAGCTATTTCAGTGATGCTCCGCGATTGACCTGTGACAATGCCCAATGATGCGCTGGTCTCGCCAAATCCTGTTTGGGGATGTCGATGCGATGTTCGCCTCAGCGGCCGTCCTGGCAGACCCACGCCTTGCGGGCAAACCGGTGGCAGTGGGAGGCTCATCCCCACGAGGAATCATCGCAGCAGCCAGTTACGCAGCTCGCGCATTCGGCGTCCATTCTGCCATGCCGACAGGCGAAGCCACACGCCTCTGCCCCCAACTTATTCTCGTTTCCCCGGACAGACCGCTGTATCGTCGGCTGCATGAACAGATGCAGGCCGTCACCGATCGGTTATTCCCGCTCACAGAATGGAGCAGCATCGATGAATTTTATGCCGATACGACGCAGCTCCAGACTCGCTATCCCGATCCTCGTTCACTCGGACAACTCACGAAGGATGCGCTGTATGAAGCCACGGGATTGTGCTGCACCATTGCCATCGCGACCGGCAAGACGGTCGCCAAAATCGGCGCGGATAGTCACAAGCCGGATGGATTGGTGATCGTCCCGCCGGGTACGGAAGAAGCATTTCTGGCGCTGAGGCCTCTCCGTGCATTGCCGGGGATCGGTCCCAAGACCGCCGCGCGACTGGAACCGCTCGGACTCAAGACGATCGGCGATCTGTTGGACCAACGCTTGGATCAACCCTTACACCATATCTTCGGCGCGCGACTCCACTGGGTTCGAGAGCTGGTTCGGGGGATCGACCATGAGCCGGTCGTGGCCGACCGGGAATCGAAAAGCCTCAGCCACGAGACCACCTTCGAACGGGATACGCAGGATCGCCCGTTTCTTGAACAAACCCTGCGCGGGTTCCTCCGCGACCTGGCGCGGGAGCTCCGACAGGAAGGATTGGCCGCCGGATCCTGCACGGTGAAACTGAAGAATGCCCGTTTCGCCATCACCACCAAACAGCATCGCTTTCCCCGCCCGTTGAACTACGATCCCGACATGTGGCCGACCGTCCAACAAGCGCTTCAAGAACTCATCCGGCCCGGCACCGAGTACCGCTTGGCCGGACTCGCGCTTTCCTCCCTATCGCCCGCACCCTCCGGACTGTTCGACCAACGGCGCGTCAAAGCCATCGAGGCAATGGACGCGCTGATCGCCAAGCATGGGTCATCGGTGATTGGCTTAGGCGGCGTGAGCCGCAACGACGAGTGACAATTTGAGACTGTGCAAAACCGCCGGCGGCCCATGGATTCACGAATTCCATGGAAGACGCAGCGGGAGCGGGAGGCACCCAGAGGATGATGAAAAAGCCCACCCAGCAAGGCCGCAGCGAGCGAAAGGCCGAGGAGGTACGGACCGCACTTCGTGGGGCCGTTCGCCCGTGCAATAGGTCCTGGCGAACGGAAGAGCCCCTCCAGTGCTTCCGATTTCCGAACAACTCTCGTTGAGGCCTTGAGCGATGTGAGAACGCCGCTGGAGGGCTTTTGCAACATCCTCAATCTGTCTCTTTCCATCCAAGCCTACAGTCGGTATGATGGGGCCATGCCCGCAAAGATCCTGATCAAGGAGCAACTTGCTCCGCTCGTGCAGCAAGCCCACGCCCAGAAAAAACGGATCGTCTTTACCAACGGCTGTTTCGATCTCATGCACGTGGGCCATACGCGTTATCTCCAAGCTGCGAAAGATCTTGGCGATCTGCTGGTCGTCGCCGTCAACAGCGATGCGTCCGTCAGGAGTTTGAACAAAGCACCGGATCGGCCGATCGTCTCGGATGCGCAGCGGGCGGAAGTGGTCGCCGCACTCAGCTCGGTCGATTATGTGATTCTATTCGACGAAGCGGACCCTCACAGCCTGATCGAGACCTTGCAACCGGATGTCCTCGTCAAAGGCGGAGATTGGGCAGTAGCGCGCATCGTCGGCCGCGAGATCGTCGAAGCGCGCGGTGGAGTGGTCCGGACCATTCCCTTGGTCCCCGGCGTCTCTACCACGTTACTGATTCAACGTATTCGTTCAACCATAACCTAAGCCGTCGCAGTGTCCGATACTATCCATACCCCTTCAGCATCCCAATGGTTCGTGCCTGTCGCCGCGACATTGGCAGGTAAGGCAGGTCGTCCCTCTATCACCGGCTTGCACGGCTCTACCGCCGGGCTTGCGCTCACCACGCTTCTGCATCCTCAGGTCGGCACATTGGGGAATCGATCCTGGCTGATCGTCACCGGGTCGGACGAGGCGGCTGAACGCCTCTTCGACGATCTGCACTTTTTCCACGACCTCATCGGTCTTCCGACGACGTCCCTCGCCCTGTTTCCGAGATGGGAAACCTTGCCCTATGAGGGCAGCGCGCCCCATGTCAGCCTGATCGCGCGTCGGATGAATACCCTGCATCACATCCGAACAGCCCCACAGACGTGCCTGGTCACCTCCCTCTCAGCCCTCATGCAACGGCTGGTGCCAGTCGCGACCTTCACCCACACCACGCTCCAACTCACGCGAGGCGGCACGGCCGAACGAGAGGTCCTCACCGGAGGACTCTTGCGCCTCGGCTACCGCCGGGTCTCGGTGGTGGAAATCCCGGGCGAGTTCAGTATTCGAGGCGGCATTGTGGATATTTTTTCGACGGCCTATGCCGACCCGCTGCGCGCGGAATTTCTTGGCGAAACCGTCGACTCACTCCGCCTGTTCGATCCCACCACCCAAAAATCCATCGCGAAGCTCGATACCGCAATGGTCCTGCCCGCACGGGAATATCTCCGTGCGGACACGTCGCCGGATGCGCTCGCTCCCATTCCAGCGGACGCCGAATGGCGCGCACCGGATCTCTACCCCGACATGGACACCCTGTTCGATTATTTCGCGGCACAACCTATTTTGGTTCTGGATCAACCGGCGGCGTTGACAGGAGCCTGCGACGACCTCTGGAGCAAGATCGACGACGGCTATCTCCGCCACGCCGATCGAGAGACGGGCGTGCCCTACCCGTCACCGGAGCGGTTGTTTCTCTCCTGGACGGAACTCATGGATCGCACGAACGGCTGGCCCACACTTGCACTCGAGCCGCTCATCGCGAGCGATGCGTCCTGGAATCCGGTCCAGGCCTTTCCCGCTCAAGCCCCGTCGAGCGCAGGCCTTGGGGCTCGTGGGATGCCCTTCAGCCAGACCCTCGCGATCATGGATCGCCTGCGAGAGGCATGCCGCGTGGTACTCGTGGCACGAAGTCACGGCCAAGTCGACCGCTTACTGGCGCTCTTGCGTGAACACGATGTCCCGGCGATGGAATGGACGGCGGGGACCTGGACCGCATCCGGGAAAACCAAACCGCCGTTTTACGTCTTGCACGGCGATCTGTCGGCGGGATTCCTCGCCCCGGACTTACGCCTGGCCCTGTTGACGGAAGAAGAACTGTTTGCAAAGGGCGCGCGCCACAAGCCGCAAGCCAAGAGTAAAGCCGCCACCTTCCTTTCCTCGTTAGAAGATCTCAACGTGGGCGACTATGTCGTCCATGTCCAACATGGCATCGCCAAATATCGAGGCCTCAAACGCCTCTCGGTGCAGGACTTCGACAGCGATTATTTGATTCTGGAATTTGCCGGCGGCGACACCCTGTACGTCCCGCTGGAGAAGCTCAACCATGTGCAGCGCTATAGCGGGGCGGACGGCCATGCGCCGCGCCTGGAACGATTGGGCGGCACCGCCTGGGCCAAAACGACCGCGCGCGTGAAGCAAGACATCGAAGAGATGGCCCACGAGCTCGTGGACCTCTATGCCAACCGTGCGCTGGTGACGCGCCAGGCCTATGGATTCGACAGCACGATGTACCACGAGTTCGAAGCCGCCTTCGAATACGAAGAAACGGCGGATCAACTCAAAGCGATCGAAGACATTACGCACGACATGGAGTCCAGCAAACCGATGGATCGCCTCGTCTGCGGAGATGTCGGATATGGAAAAACAGAAGTGGCCATGCGCGCAGCCTTCAAAGCCGTCGAGGCCAATCGCCAAGTGGCGGTGCTCGTGCCCACCACCCTGTTGGCCCACCAACATTACGACAACTTCTCAGAGCGATTCGCGCCGTTCCCGGCCCGTGTGGCCCTGCTCTCCCGCTTCCAATCGCCGAAGGAGGCCAAAGCCATTCTCAAAGGCGTGGCCTCCGGCGACGTCGACGTGGTGATCGGCACGCACCGGCTGATTCAGAAGGATGTCGTATTCCGCGACCTGGGACTCGTGATCATCGATGAGGAACAGTGGTTCGGCGTCAAACACAAAGAACGATTGAAGCAACTCCGCACCCACATCGACGTCTTAACGCTCACGGCCACTCCAATTCCACGCACCTTGCAGATGGCCATGGCAAGCGTGCGCGATCTCTCGATCATCGAGACTCCGCCGGCTGGCCGCCTGGCCATCCGCACACAAGTCGTCCGATCGAGCGACACCCTCATCCGGGAAGCGATCTTGCGCGAATTGGGGCGGGGCGGACAGGTCTACTTCGTCCATAACCGGGTCGAAACAATGGAAAAGACGGGGGCCTGGCTCCACCAGCTGGTGCCAGATGCGCGCATCGTGATGGCCCATGGGCAGATGAACGCCAAACCGCTCGAAGCCGTGATGCTGAAGTTCTTTCGCCGGGAGGCGGACGTCCTGATCGCCTCGGCCATTATCCAATCGGGCATCGACGTACCCCATGCCAACACGATCTTCATCAACCGTGCCGATATGTTCGGCCTCGCGCAGTTGTACCAATTGCGCGGGCGGGTGGGACGAAGCGGCGATCAAGCCTACGCCTACTTCCTGGTGCCGGATGAGGGACGATTGAGCGACGATGCGCAGAAGCGGCTCACGGCCATTCAGCAATTTACCGAACTGGGCGCCGGCTTCCGCATCGCTGCAGCCGATATGGAAATCCGGGGCGCCGGAAACCTCCTTGGGAAACAACAATCGGGGCATATTGCAGCCATCGGACTCGATCTCTATATGCAAATGGTGGAACAGGCTGTCCAACGCCTCAAGGGCCAGGTGGTGGAAGAAGAGCCGGACCCCGTGCTCCGGCTCAACGTCTCCGCCTTTATTCCTGATGCCTACATCGCCGATCCCCACCAGCGCCTCTCCTGTTACAAGCGGCTCTCGTCTTGTGCCAAAATTGGAGACCTCGCCCTTCTTCATGGAGAAATACAAGATCGGTATGGGCTGGCCCCGGACTCCGTCGAGCGGCTATTCGAAGTCATGCAGATACGACTTCAGGCCAAGGCCTTGCGCCTGAGCACGATCGAACTCAAGACTCACTCCGTCGTCATCACGCTCGACGCCAAAAGTCGGGTCTCCAGCCAAGCGCTTTATCGGGTGATGGACCGGTACAAGAAGCGGGCCTGCCTCCTGTCTCCGCTGTCCTTCGAACTCCAGATGCCGCGTCAAGACTGGCCCTCCATCTTTCAAGATCTCACCGCAACCTTGCAAAGCCTGGAAGGCTGTGATACCAAGACCACAACGACCTCGTCCCCATCTCGCTGACAAGGTCCTCCGCGCCTATGATTCGAGCTTCGAAGGGATCCGTGAACACCATCGCTGACAGACCTCTTACTCGTGTCGCCTGCGCCATCGGCGGCATGTTGCTCTTGCTCACCGGCTGTGCGCCACCGCCCGAGGAAGGCGTGGTGGCTATCGTCAACGGTCGACAGATTACGAAAACCGACTTCGACACCCGTTGGGGAGAACTGGCCGAGGCCACCAGGGCTCGGTATCAAAAGAGGGGGGGGAAGCGCCTCTTTCTCGACGAACTCATCACCCGAGAACTGCTCATGCAGGAAGCGCGCAAGCTAGGGCTCGACCAGAGCGATGTCATCCGTGATCGAGCGCAGCGCTACCGGGAACAACTGATTCTCGACGAGCTCCTCAAGGACCAGATCAAAGCCACGGTCGAGCTCACACGCGAGGAATTGAGTCCCTTCTTCGAGCAGCATGCCAACGAACTCCTCCCGCCATTAAAAGTACGAGTGTCGCTGATGCTGCTACCCAATATTTCCGCGGCGAGAGATCTTGAATACCAGGTCAACCACGGAGGGAGCTTCGCCAAGTATGCGCAGCGCTATTCCATCGACGGCAAAACAAAAGCGAACGGAGGCGATCTCGGCCCCTATCGCAAAGAATTGGTCGTCCCTGAAGTCGACGCGGTCATTCATACCCTCAAGACCGGAATGATCAGTGCGCCGATCAAGACGGAGGCCGGCTATTACCTCGTCATGATTACCCCCCTCGACAAGGAAATTATTGAAGCTGACGTGGCCGTCAGGGAACGCCTCCGCCAAGACCTGCTCAACGAGAAGCGCCGAAAACGCTTTGACGGCGTGATCGCCGACATTCGCGCGAAGGCGGTCATCCGCCTCGCCGACGCCTCCCACTATGTCACCGACGACGTCGGCACACGCTGAGTCGTCGCGAGCAGAGATTTCCCCCCGCTCAGACTCTTCAAGTCCTGTGCAATTCGTGTACAATCCGTCGAGTCTCGCCGACCGACCGACCTTCTCTGCACAGGGCGAGCCCTCTATCCATGATCACGATCCGTCCGTTCATCACGATGGCGCCACACTGGCTGAGACACATGGTTTTTTTCGCGTTCGGGCTCATCGCACCGGCGTCCCTTCTTTCAGCCGCGCAGGTGGAAGATGGGATCGTCGCGATCGTGAACTCGGACCTCATCATGCTGTCCGAGATACAACGGGAACTCGCCCCAGAGCGGGAACGGATGCAGAAAGAGTATCGCGGCGACGTCCTCACGCGGCGCCTCAAGACGGCGGAGTACAGGGCGCTGACCGCCATGATCGAACGCAAGTTGCAACTCCAGGAAGCCAAGGTGAGAGGCATCACGGTCACCGATCAGGAAGTCCGGCAAGCGATTCGGCAGATGAAACAACAGGGGGGAGCGGTCGACGAGACGAACCCTGCAGACATAAAAAGCGCCCGAGAACAGCTCCTGCTGCTCCGACTCGTTGACCGCGAGGTACGGAGTGCGGTGATGGTCGCAGACTCCGACATCAAACGGTACTTCCAGGAACACCGTGATCGATTTGCACTCTCGGAGGAATACACGCTCAGCCAGATTCTTATCAAGCCCCGCTCACCGGACGATACGGCCGACGCGAAAGAGAAGGTCAGTGGGGTGATGGTGCGGCTCAAACAGGGAGAATCCTTCGAGGATTTGGCGCTGCGCTTTTCCGACGGCCTGAACGCTTCACATGGAGGACGGCTGGGCTTAGTGCGGCAGGGAGAGCTCTTGCCGGAGATCGAGCGCGCTATCGCAACCCTGGTGCCAGGCGGCATCTCGGACGTGATCGAGACCTCGGATGGCTTTCACATCATGCGCTTGGAGGACAAGACACCCAAGCAGTTCCGTCCGTATGGGCAAGTCCGCCAGGAAATCCAGGGACTCGTCTTTCAGCAGAAAAGCGAAGACGCCTTCCAATCGTGGCTGATGACCCTCAAAAACAAGGCCTACATCGAGATTAAGTTCGAATCCGCTCTTTCAGGACCGCCCACAACCGCTCCCGCCCCTCGCCCGTTACCGACGAATACGCGATAATGTCGCCGCCCTCGGCCAATCCCAGACCTTCCCGCAGCCGACGAAGCGCACCGATACGCTCACTCATTTTCAACTTATCCACTTTCGTCGCCACCACGACGTGTGGCCGTCCGACGGACAGAAGCCATGCGATCGTCTCCCGGTCCTGTTCGCTCAGCACCCGGCTTTCCACCAACACCACCACCACGCACAGCTGTTCACTGCCGTTGAGATACTGCTCGATCAATGGAGCCCACTGAGCCCGCAGCGCTTTCGACACCTTGGCGTATCCATACCCCGGCAAATCCACCAGCACGAAACGCGCCAATCCAGGATCGTCGCTGGTGATCCGAAAGAGATTGACCAAGCGGGTTTTCCCCGGCGTGCGGCTCACCTTGGCCAATCCCTTGCGCTGCAAGAGGGAGTTGATGAGAGAAGATTTCCCGACGTTCGATCGCCCGATGAAAGCGACTTCAGGAAGTTCACCTTGCAGAAACTGTTCTGGGCCTGCACAACTTCTGATAAACTCTGCCGTAAGAATTCTCATGCTGTATACATCCGCCTATCGAACACCATGCTCTTGAAACAGGAACGTATCGTCACTGTGATACGCAGTCTCTAATGCGGAAGTCAACCGCACGATCCCGATCCCGCACAAAGGCCTTCCTGATCATCGGGCTCTGCCTCCCGGTCGGGGCGGTCCTCTTCTTCTGGTTGCTCGCGATGCCTGACGTCTCGGCCTTACGCGCGACCAACCCACCAGTGACGGCCTTGATGGAAGCGCGACAGGCTCAGGCTGCGGCGCAAGGCCACACCACCGGACGCCATTGGACATGGGTGCCGCTCTCACGTATTTCCCCCAGCCTTCGCCAGGCGGTCGTTGCGGCAGAAGATGCGTCGTTCTTCACCCACGAAGGATTCGATTGGGAAGGGATCAAAGAGGCAGCCAAATACAATCTCGAAGCGGGCGAACTCAAGCATGGGGGGAGCACCATTACGCAACAGCTGGCCAAAAATCTGTACCTCTCGTCCGAACGGTCTCTGCTTCGAAAGGCGCGAGAAGCGCTGATTACGCGTTCCCTCGAACAGCATCTCACGAAGGAGCGAATTCTCGAGCTGTATCTCAATGTTGCCGAGTGGGGGCTGGGCGTCTATGGCGCTGAAGCGGCAGCTCGTCATCACTTCAAGAAGTCCGCGCGCGACCTGACGCCCGACGAGGCAGCCTGGCTGGCGGCCATCTTGCCGTCGCCACGGCGATACGATCCTCTACGAAAGACGACGTTCCTGGTTCGCCGCCACAACCGAATCCTCAAATGGATTACTCGGGAATCTCCCCATGCTCCCCGGCTAGAACCAGCGCCAAAGTCAGAGCCAGAGCCAGACCCAGAGCCAGACCCAGAGATAAACACAGACACAGAGCTAGAGCCTGACCAACCGTCGATAGAGTCTCAAGACCAGGAGCAAGCGGAAGGTTACAGCGAGTCGCCGACCTCAGAATAGTCTCGTTCGCCGAAAATGGCCGACTCATGCCTGTAGTGTTTGAATTCGAGCAGATTGTGAGAGGGATCTTCAAGGAAAAATGTGCGGTGTTCGATGCGGGTTCCGGGAAACCGGACGCGCGGTTGCTGGTAAAACGTCAGCCCCTTGGCTGTTGCCTGATCGACCAAGGCCTGCCACGCCTCTTGAGAAGGCAGGACCAGCCCAAAATGATGCGGATAGATCCCCTGCTGAGAAGGTGGCAGTTCTGGCGTCAGATGCGCCACGAGTTGATGCCCTGCAAGTCCGAACGTGACGGCGTGGCTCGACTCTCGACCCAGCGTACAACCAAGTCCCTCGACATAAAAACGTTTCGCCGCCGCCACATCGTGGGTGGGAAACGCGAGATGGAAGCGCGCATCCTTCATGGAAATTGTCCTCGAACGGTCGGCCTACCTGTCCCGTTCCACCAGCCCGCAGCCATATGGGCGGTCACATGCCTGATGGCAAATCGCCCGTCAGGCGAGAGGACTAAGGCTCCAGCCGATCCACGAATCCGTGATACCAACATCTGCAACACCTGTCTGGCAGCGACCGCAGGGCTCTTCCCCATAGCCAGATGATCGCAGATACTCTTGGCGATGACAAGGCGGATGATGCCTTCGCCTATTCCTGTCATCGACACCGCGCCACTCTGATTATCCGCGTAGACGCCACAACCGATGAGGGGCGTGTCGCCGACCCGCCCAGGCAACATCGACTCGATGCCCCCGGTCGAGGCCCCCGCCGCCACCGTTCCGAACCGGTCCAAGGCGACAGCGCCGACAGTCCCATGCCGCTCTGCGGTTGAGCGTGTCTGCCTCGCGAGAATCTGCCCGTAGGAGAGTCTGCGAGGCACGCTGGTGGGACGATGCCGATCGAGCTTGCAATGCCGGGCAAATCTGCCGGCGTACGCTCCGACTAACAGAACATGATTCGTCTCTTCCATAACCAGGCGGGCTGCCGTAATCGGGTGTACGATCCCTTCCATCGAGGCAACGGCTCCGGCTTCAAGGTGAGCCCCTTCCATGATGGCGGCGTCCATCCGCTGCACCCCGTCCAGCTGGCGATTCGCCCCTCGTCCTGCGTTGAACAGTCCTGATTGTTCCAGAAGATTGATCGTACATTCAACCGCGGCGAGAGCAGAACCTCCTTGCGCAAGGATGCCGTAGCCGTCCGCGATCGCATCAGTCAGACAGGTAGCCTGCGCCGGCGTCACACGTCGGGAACCGGCGCCTCCATGGGCAAGAATGAGAGGATGGTGGTTGGTCAATTAAGGAGAATATTCCGAACCTGCCGATACGCCGGACTGTTCATGCGATCGAGATCGGATCGCACGAACCCCAAGCCGGTGACGCAGAGTTCGAAGTTGTCGGAGAGTTTCCGAAACAGCGGGGGGTCATCTTGTGAAGGAACGTCAGTCATTTGCGCCACAATCCCATAGGAGCGCTTTCCCGTCTTCATATAATCCACGAGGAAATCCTTGTGGTAGATCAACCCGGACGTCTTCAGGCGGCGCAGATATTCGGGGAACAGTCCCGCCATGAAGAGCGTGAAATCGCCGATGTGCTGATGCACGTCCCTCTCACGATCCATCGACTGGGCCTGGAGCAATACTTCCGACTCAAACAAGAGATCGACCACCGTATCGACCGGCTGGTCTTGCTGATTTCTAATTTTATAGAGGTGGTCTGTGTGGGCAAAATCGACAAGCAGGTTGGAAACATAGCTGGTGACGTTCAGGTCAGGCCACCCGAGATGCTCCGTGAAACTTTTCTCGGTCAGGGCACCGAAGAGCTGACGGAGCGGATGTCGTGGCGGAACTTGCGTTGCCATATCCACCTCTCATATATTTATTTCGAAGACGCCTAAACTCATTATAGCAGATGCTGTGGGAGGTCTCGGTGTCGGACCATGATCCTTCTATCGGTCTGTGCAACACAGACTTGAGCGTAGGCCGAAACTAAAAGAGCGTATGGCGTATGGCCAGAGCTGACGACTGACCGCTCATTCTTTTCCTGCCATACGCTATCAGCTATACGCTCTTCTCTTCTGCTATCGAGCACAAAGGTCACCCGCTGAATCACGGCCTTCATCCTCACAACCGTCCCGGTCGAAGCTCTACCAGGGTTCCTTCGAGAGTAAGCAGCTTTCGTTTCGTGGGCAAACCGCCTGAGAATCCGCCAAGCGACGCATCCTGCGCCACAATCCGATGGCAAGGAATCACGATCGGCATCGGATTCGCCCCCACGGCATTGCCGACGGCACGGGCATACTGTCTGCCTCCAACACGGACAGCCACCCACTGATAGGACCGGAGCCCGCCATAGGAGATCCCTCGAAGGATCCGCCAGACCTTCTGCTGAAAAATCGTCCCGCGAGAGAAATCCAATGGTAAGTCGAAGGACTGGCGCGTTCCGGCCAGATAGCCGATCAGTTGTGCCTGCGCCTCACGTAGTCGTGGAGAAATCGGGCCATTCAGCCGCTTGACTGAGAACAATCCCAACTCTGACAGCACGGCCTGCCGCGACGCCTTCGGCAAGACCACCACATCGATCCCCTTCGCCGTTTCTGACAGACCCATCCAACCCCATGGCGTGCGGAAGACACAGGCCCTGGTGTCTGAGGTGTCAGATGTGATGCGCCTGGATGAAGGTTGTTGCTTGCCCATTGCTTCAGACCGCTCCTCGCTTCAGTTTCCGTCTGACCATTCCCCAGACCAGACCGAGTTCTTCTGACCGCAGCAAGGCATGGACGCCCAGATACCCTCCCACGCTCAATCCGATAGCCATGACAAGCATGGCCGATTTCTCCATCCATTCACCGGGATGCGTCCAAATCTGCTGATCTGCCACCCAGGCACAGACCACCACCAACGGCACAGATGCAACCAACACACGCAGCGACGATCGCCCCACAGAACCCCAATCCACGCCGCCTAACCGGCGGTTGAGCACCACGATCAAGATACCCCCGTTCACCATTGCCGCCAAAGCGGTCGCCAGGGCCAGGCCGGCCGCGCCAAGAAACGACATCAACAGGAGCGAGAAGACGAGGTTGGACACAACGGCGATGGCCGCAGAGATGGCCGGCGTGCGTGTATCCTGCAACGAATAAAAGGCGGACACAATGATACGGACACCGCCAAAAGCCCAGAGCCCGGCGGAATAACAGAGTACCGCCAATGCGGTCTCAGCCGTATCGTGTGCCGTAAAGGTTCCGTGCTCGAAGAACAGATGGATGATCGGCTGACGCAAAAGCATCAGGCCCAGCATCGCCGGCAGGATGATAAAGAGGATCATGCGAAGACCGAACCCCAATGTTTTCCGCAATTCAACCAAATCCCCACGTGCGGCCTGCGCCGAGAGTGTCGGTAGAATAGCTGTGGCCAACGCCACGCCGAAAATCCCAAGTGGAAATTGGATCAGCCTCATCCCATAGAAGAGATAGGTCGGTCCCCCCGCAAAAAATGAAGCGAGAATCGTGCTCACGGTAATGTTGATCTGCGTCACAGAAAGACCAAGGAGCGACGGCACCATCAGCTTGCCGATCCGCCGCAGGCCGGGATGGCTTGGCGCGAACCGAAATCCGAACAGCATGCCGCGCCGACGCAAACCGGGCAACTGCATGGCAAACTGCGCCGCGCCTCCCGCCACCACCCCGATGGCCACCCCATGGATCGGCTCCGCCATCATCGGGGATAAAAAATATGCGCAGCCGATGATAAAGATGTTGAAGAACACCGGTGAGAATGCCGGCGCGGCAAAGGCGCGCATGGAATTCAGGATGCCCATTGCCAGCGCGGCCAGGCTGATAAAGATCAGATAGGGGAACATCATCCGTGTGAGCAACGTCGTCGCGCCCAGCTTCGCTGGATCGTCATGAAACCCCGGCGCGAGGAGCCAGACGATGCCGGACGCGGCGAGAATCCCCAGGATCGTAATCCCGGTCACAATCGTGAGCAGCGTCGTAAAGACAGAGCTCGCCAGTTCCCAGGCGTCTCGTTTTGACTTTTGAGTCTGATATTCCGTAAAGACCGGAATGAAGGCGGAAGACATCGACCCTTCTGCAAAGAGTTCACGAAGCAGGTTGGGGACACGGTAGGCCACGAAGAAGGCATCGGCCGCAGGCGTTGCGCCAAACAGGTTCGCCAACACCATGTCACGGACGAAACCGAGGATGCGGCTGGAAAAGGTAGCGACGCCGATCACACCGGCTGCTTTGACCACCGAGCGCGTCTCATCTTGCGTATTCGTTGGAGCTGGGGTCACTACCGTAGGATCGGGCATGTATCGAGATTCTAGCGGAACGATGCCGGGCAGTCTATCAAGCCGGCGATTTGCCCGCATGACATGCGCAGGCCGGCCTATAACGCTGAGCACCGCTCATGCTATCATGAGAAAATCAGTATGATATGGAGGCAAAACCGCGCGATGTCGCTTGAACCCTCTTCACATCTACCAGGCGGGTTTCAGATCGCACACCGCACCCTCGGCATCTACCAAGGGAGCGCCATTGAGCTGGCATTTTGGCATCCTTCATCCGGAATGCCGGAATATGGGCTGTGCCGGTTTACCACGAAGGAGAAGGCTGAGTCCTATCGTACCTACCTCTGCTCCCCTTCCTGCCCGGAACCGCTCGATGAGCATGACCTCACCATTGAACCCTATGATCTCGCCGCACACGAAGAACTGATCAACAACCATCCGCTCCAATCTTCCTGGGAAGCTCCGATCTAACATGGTCCTGAGACAGTCCGCCAACGCCACGGGCCGTGGCGCGTGAAGCGTGAAGCGTATCTCGTGGAAAGGTGGAGCTGATAGCGTATGGCAGGAAAAGAATGAGCGGTCAGTCGTCAGCTCTGGCCATACGCCATAAGCTATTCGCTCTTTGGATTTGGCGATAAGCCATAGGCTCTTTGTCCTCTGGCCATACACCATATGCTCTGTTCATTGGACGAGAGACGAACGACGCTTCACGAACAACGGGCGAAAGAGATCCGCCGGCCTGTTCAGGCTGCGACACCGACTTTGCCAGAGGACTTGTTCGGCTGGTCACGCGCCTGGGCCTGGATGAACGCAAGCAGACGCTTGCTCTCTTGGGCGACTCGAAGGAACTTGAAGACGATGCCGCGAGCCTGGACAGAATGGACCATTGCCGCCGCTTCAAGAGGAGGTTCGCCGTCATCAAGGGACAATTGCAGATAGAAGATGTCGTCCGTATGGACCTGGGCCTCACTCTTGACGATACAGCCTCCCATCGAGAGATCGAGGACCGTTCCCACACCGTGGACCTTGCCCCCGGAGAACGAAAGATAGAGCCGCACGGGAATCCGAAGATGTGTGCGTCGATCGATCGGATGCGTGGAATGGTCCAGCCAAAGACGAGACGCCAGAAAGCGGTGACTGCACGACGGACAACGAAATGGCGCCACGAAGAGAAAGGAGGCGAAGTGCTCGCGTGGCGATTGCGGGTGAGACCGCAACAGGCCCTCCTTCCGGCACCGCGGACACCTCAGGATACGGCCCATAGCATCTGTTCCTTTTAACCATCCCCATGATCGGACTCGCGGACGAACCGGTCCTCTCTTCTCCACGGATAGATGATATCTCTCTCCCTGTCAAGGAATCGAAGGTTCCATGCGAAAACCGCGTGAGAGAAACGGATGTACATCGGAGAGTTTCGCCATCTGCACACACACTTGCGGAGATCGCCAAGCCAGACAAACGTCCCGTCGCTCAAACCTATTGGAAGTTGAACCAGCCGATTGCGAACGTAGTCGGTGAGGGAGACGATCGCGTGCGTGATATGACGACAGCCAGCCACAGAGCCAAAAATCTTGGCATCGATCATTTCCGTTTTGCCTCCACCCACACCCCTCGGTTAGCAAAGACGGTCCACCAGCCCAGCATGGTCTCGTCCTCAACCAGTGGCCCGCCCATCCATCTCCGAATTGATTGATAATGTGACACGCGTACCGTGCGTGGAATGCCGGGCAGAGATAGGCGAAGATCAGAACGTTGGTGTCAAAAGCTGCGCGCCGAAGCGTGGGCATGACGGACTTCGTGCACGATGGCAGCGATTTTGGAGAGGGGTAGTTTCTTGATCCGTTTTTGCTTTACCAGGGTGGCGAAGTGGTCATACATCGACGTCCTTCTCCACTGGTCGGAATAGGAGGAAGATTTTTCTGGCAACCCTCGCGGAGTGAGGGGATCGAGGGGCCTGGAACCTTATATAGCATGCAGCCTCTTGGGAACGGTTCGTGGCGAAATCGCAAAGCCGCGTTGCGAGACCGACGCGCGGAGGCCAGGGGACTGGCTCCGCCATCTGCGGCGGTGCCTGTCCCGCTGCTCCTCAGACAGGGACAGGCGCAAGGAAGAAGGGCGCCAGTCCCCAACAGTACGTTGAGGGACTAAGCGGCAAGCCCGTCGGCCTGGCCACGCTTGGCAGTGGCCAGGCTTGTCGTAGCAGCGGATCTGCGATTGCAGCAGAACCGTCAAGCGCTTTTGAAGCGGGTAACCCTGGCAAACACAATCGCAGCGAAGGGGAGAGCGAGTCCTAGGAGCAATTGCGCGATGAGGAGCGAACCCAGCTGGCTATAGTCGGCAGGGGTTTGGATCACTCCCGATGCTTGGTCACGGACTTCCCGACTGACCACGTAGATGTCGTTCATGTATTTGCTGCCGAGCTGACTCAACGACAGGGCGAGATTCGTGAACGACGCCATCACGGCAAAGAACGTGGCCTTCAAGTTCGCCGGCGCACTGTTGGCAATCCAGGCGAGCATGGGAATCATGGAAATCTGGCCGAGCGGCGACTCCAGCGCCGTATCGATCAAGGCGATGAATCTGGCATCGATCACCCCCCCGGTCAGTCTCGCCGTCCATTCGTGTAAGCCATAGAACATGCTCACGATCGGGAGGGTCAGAAGGGTTCCAATCACCGTGAGAAACCCGATGACATAGGCAATGGACCGCTCGGCCATGAAACGGCGAAACACGAACATGCCCAGCAAGGTGAGGGTGCTGCCGATCAGCGAGAGGACGGAAAGAAACTGCTGATCGAACTTCAGCTGGTCGATCATCCACCAGGTCGTCCCTGGCCCGCTCCCTGGGATGGCCCGGAAAATAAAGACGACGACCGCTGTCCCGACCAGGGTGAACCGTTTATCAGGCTCCAGTTCTCGCACGAGACGAGTCATCAAAAACACCACGATGGCCATCGAACCGACAAAGACAATCTCTTCGCTGTACGAGAAGCCGCCGAATCCGACCGTGAGGGTGAAGAGGACAAAGGCGAGGCTCCCGCCAAGGATCCACCAGTTCGGCTTCGTTGCCTCTACCAGGCTTCCTCTGTCTCGGACCATTTCGTCGATCTGCTCGCGCGCGAACCCCTGTTGCCGGAGTTGTCGCATATGACGGTGTTGTAGGGACCAGGCAACCCCCACCCCAAGGACGGAAACAAACGGGATCACGAGCGCCATAAGATAGACCTGCTGGTAGAGCCGAACGACCTCTGTCTGCGGAAGCCCTTCGACCCCTGTGAACAGGTACACGTTGACCATCGCCACCAGAATCCCGCCGCCGACGATGGCCACGCGCCCAAGTGTCTGCATCGTGGTGTGCATGAGTTTGAATGTCGCCTGATCGAATGGCTGTCCCCGTTCATCCACCCGTGGCACGGCATCGACCGTCATCGCATCCGCCACCGCATCCTGCACCACGTAGCCGATCGGTCCGAGCAATGTGCTGATCACAAACCACGCTTCCGCCGGCAAGATCGCGGTCATCGCTTCCCGGTTCCCGATCAAGGCTGCCATGATTCCAAGGCTGGCGGCCAGCAGTCCTGCTCCGAGTCCCACGAGCCAACCTTTCCAGTGCCACAAGAGATCGACGAGATGTCCGATCGGCATCTTCAATGCCCAGGGAATGCCGGCCCAAAATCCCAGCGCGGCAAGGAAGGAGGCGGAGAGGCCCAAGTAGTCTTTGACGAAGAAGGTGCCGACGACCCCGGTGAGACCGGAAATCCCGTAGGCCATGTAGACCATGAGTGGGGGCAGGTAGGAGAGCCGCATCTCACGGCCGAGGGAAAGCAAGTTGCGATCGATCCAGCGGGCGACACGCGTGAACATCGCTATCGCGACACTCTGGTGATCTGCCGACGTTCGATCAAGGTTTGCAGCTGTGTGCGCATCTCATCAGCCGGCAAGCATGTCCGGTCCCCATGCCCAGCCAGGATCCATTCGAAGGGATAGTCGAGGAGTTTCTGGATGGAGTCAGCCAGTACATGCCTCCTCCAGACCAGCTGGGTCGGAGCACTGAGCCTCTTCTGCGCGGAGTCCCACCAGAGGTGATCCCCCGTGAACAGGAATCGGTTTCTATACAGCAAGGCCATACTGCCAGCCGTGTGGCCCGGCACAGGAATGATCTGAAACTGCGGCATGACGTGGAGACTGTCTGCCCCTTCAATGATCCATTCCGCATTCGGAGCCGCTTCGATGTCCGCCCGATGAATCATCCGTTTCGCGCCGAAATGGGCGGCATATTTCTCTGCATCGGCCACATCGTCTTTATGCGTGAGGAAGATGTACGCGATGCCGCCTTTTTTCTCGAAGGCCTCGACGAGATGTTTGAGATACCGCGGTGAATCGACAAGCCAGTTGCCGTCCGGATGTTCAATGAAGAAACTATTGGCACCGAACGACTTCTCGGAATTGAAACCGCAGTACGACACCTCATCTTCAAGTTGGAGCGGGAAGCTCGCCATGGCCTCTTTCATCTGTAACTGGTCGCTGTGCTCGGCTCCGATCGAGCCGACCGGGCAGGCGAGAAGCGCTCGATAGGCCTGCTGAATAGGCCCGTCTGCGTCCGGCTGATTGGTGACCGCGGAAAATTTGCCGACTTCCTCGAAACTTGTCGGCGCCAACTGTCGACAGGTATCGCAGTTGATGCAGGTCGCATCGACATAAAAATTTCCTGCCACATTGGAGTCGAGTCGTTTTTTTTCATCGGCCATGGTCAACCCTGTCGTTCGTGAAACGTGAAACGTCTGAATCCGGAAACGAACGACGCTTCACGAGATACGCTTCACGGGTGTCGAGAGTGCCGCTGGCGGACTTTTTCAGCATCCTGATTCCTTCGCGCGATCGGCCGCGCGCCAAAGATACCAGGCCGCGGCGGTACGATAGGGTTTCCACCGCTCCCCATATTGCAGCACGTCTCTCGGCTTCGGCATGGAACGCTTGCCATAGGCGATGCGGAACCCGTTGCGCACGCCGAAGTCGTCGACCGGTAAAATATCCGGCCGCCCCAGTTGGAAGATCAGCAACATTTCCACCGTCCAGCGGCCAACCCCACGGACCGCAGTGAGTCGCTCGATGATCGCTTCGTCGTCGAGCTTCCGAACGATGGCCCCTGTCGGCACAATGCCATCGAGGGTCTTGGCAGCCAGATCGCGGAGTGCTGCAACCTTGGCCAGTGAAAATCCTGCGCCACGAATGGCCTGCTCGTCGATTGCAAGCAGATCGCCTGGTTGAGGGAACCGCTTTGCGGGAAACAAGGCGATGAAACGGCGCACAATACTCTCAGCCGCCTTGTCGTGCAATTGTTGATGGGCAATGGCCCGCGCCAACGATTCGAACGGCGACCGCTTCGATAGGGGAGTCAAGGTGAAGGGACCCACCTCACGAATCAACCGCTTCATGACCGGATCCGTCTTGGATAGATGCCTGATTTCCTGGGCCTGTCGATCCATCTGCACACCCACGTTCCTACCCTACTTATGTTCCCTGGCTCAGAATGGCATCGGCCTCGATCTCGACCAACATGTCCGGATCGATCAGCCGCTTCACCTCCACCATCGTCGTCGCAGGCCTGATGGACCCAAAGACCTCACCATGCGCACGACCGACCTCCTGCCATTGATCGATGTTCACCAGGTACATGCGGGTTCGGACCACATCGGCGAGCGACGCGCCGGCCTGCTGGAGCGCTGATTCAATCGTCTTCAACGTCTGAATCGTCTGGGCATAGGGATCGCCTTTGCCGACAAGCCCTGCCGCCGTCATGGCCGTCGAACCGGAAACGGATATCGAAGCCCCGACTCGTACCGCTCGCGAGTAGCCGAGCTTGGCTTCCCACGGACCACCGGTAGAAATATTCTGCCGCCCCATCTGTTATCTCCTACATGACAATGCCGCCGCCGGCATGAATGTTCTGTCCCGTCAACCACCGCGCTTCCTCGCTGACGATGAACGCCACCACATCGGCGATATCCTTGGGAAGACCCAGCCGCTTCAACGGCGACAGCTGGATGCCGATCTGGCGGAACTGGTCGGTCATCATGCCTGTCTCGGTGAAACCTGGCGAGACCGTATTCACGGTAATCCCCCGAGGGGCGAGCTCCTGCGCCAGTCCTTTCGTGTACTGTTCCAGCGCGCCTTTGCTGCCAAGATACGCCGTCGCACCGGGAAAACTCAAATGGGTTCCATCGGTGGAAATGTTCACGATGCGGCCACCCTCTTTGAGGGCATTGGCCGCTTCCTGCATCGCGAAGTAGGGACCCTTGGCGTTCAAGGCGATGATCTGATCGAAGTCCTCCTCGGTGGTGTCGAGCAGCGCCTTCGGCATGAACTTCCCGGCATTGTTGACGAGGATATCGAGCCGGCTAAATTGCTTCACCGTCTCGACCACCAGGCGGCGCGCCGCTGCGACCTGGCTCATGTCGGCCTGAACAGCGATGGCCTTCCCGCCCTTGGCCTGAATGCCCGTCACCACTTGTTTGGCCTTCTCTTCGCTCGTTCCGTAATTCACCACGACAATCGCTCCGTCTTCGGCCAGCCGCTCTGCAATGGCCCGCCCGATCCCGCTGGAGGCTCCGGTGACGATCGCGATTTTTCCGCTGAGTGATTTCATGGTCTTCCCCTTGCCTCTTCTCTGTGTAACCGTCCCCATACCCAATCCCTCTGTGATCGTCGACGCGTCCTGATCGTACCCTTGGAACGCGTCCCTGTTCATTCTTTACGGAAGAAGGGGCGACGGGTGCTCCCAGGTTGCTGAGTAGACAAACTCTGTGAATGGTTTGCGGACTCGTGGTTGAACTTCCCGCGCGCGTAGGCGATCCGACAGCAGGGCTGGATCGCCTGGATAGCCGACCGCCATCATGGCCACTGGCTCGTAGCCGTCCGGGATCTGACAGTCCGCTCGCGCCCGATCGATGTCAAAACCTGCCATCTGATGAGCGACAAGCCCGAGCGCCGTGGCCTGTAAGGTAAGGTTTTCTGCCGCCATCCCTGTGTCATGAAGCGCATGGCGATTCGGCGAGCCGTCTTCGAACTGCAGTGCTGCCACGGACAACAGCAGCACCGGCGCACGATAGGTCCATTTCTGATTGGCTTCGACCAGGCAGTTGAACAACTGATCATGCTCGGCCTTGTTCTCTTTCATCGCCACCAGAAATCGCCAAGGCTGTCCATTATTCGATGAAGGCGCCCACCTGGCTGCTTCGAAGAGACTCTGCAACTTCTCCAGCTCGACCGGCCGATCGTCAAAGGCGCGGGGACTCCAACGCCGACGCAACAGGTCATGGATTGGATACTGCGTATCGGCAGGTTTTTCCATGTCTTGACGATCCTTTACGGTCTGTCGATCTTGGGTCGGTCTGTCTCAGGAGACCAGCCGCCGCCAAGGGCCTTGTAAAGCTGCACCACCGAGACGAGATGCAGGCGGCGCGAACCGGTCATGGCCAATTCCGCTTCGAACAGATTGCGCCGTGATACGAGCACATCGAGATAATTAGCCAGGCCACCTTTGTAACGAAGCTCAGCCAGTTTCAACGCCGATTGCAGCGCCGTGACCTGTTGCTGTTGCGCGTCGTTCTGCGTTCGCGCCGTACGGACGGCAATGAGCGTATCCTCAACCTCACGGAACGCAATGAGGATGCTTTGCTCATACTGCGCCAGCGTTTGCTTGGCTTGCGCCTCAGCGGCGTCCTGCTGAAACCCGAGCACCTGACCGTTCAAGAGCGGGGTGATGAATCCGGCTCCTGCCACCCCGTAGAAGGCGGGGTCGGAAAAAAATGTGGACAACTGCGGACTGGCCGAACCGAGCAGGCCTGTGAGCGTGATTTTGGGAAACCGATCGGCCTTCGCCGCGCCGATGCGCGCGGTGGCAGCCGCAAGCTGTTGCTCGGCCACGAGAATATCGGGCCGTCGCTGCAAGAGTTCCGAGGGCAACCCGGCCGGAACATCCGGCGGCATAACCTGTTCGTACAAAGACCGGCCACGCGCCATGGCGAAAGGCTTACGACCGAGCAATACGCTTAATTGGTTCTCGGCTTGAACCATCTGCCGTTCAAGTTCAGCCGTACGGGCTGCGGCGCCGGCCCTTTCCGCCTCGAACTGATCCAGATCCAGACGTGAGCTGAATCCCTGTTTCAATCGAGCCTGCGAAATGCGGACCGATTCCTCCCAGGAATGCACCGTTCGCTTCGCGATATCGAGCTGCGCATCGAACTGGAGAAGATTGAAATAGGCTTCACCCACTGCGCTCACCAATTGAATCGTGACCGCGCGGCGATTCTCTTCCTTCGAGAGCAGATCGGCGCGCGCCGCTTCATTCGATCGACGAACCCGTCCCCAGATATCGATCTCCCACGCCAGATTGCCTTGGAGATAATAATTGAAGGGGTTGGCAAACCCCGGAAACACGAAGACGGTCTTGCGGGCGAACGACGGGGCATTCCCCGACGCCGTGAGGCCGGGGAAATAATCGGATCTGGCGATGAACGCGCGGGCCTGAAACTCCTCGACCGTCGCGGCGGCTTGCCGGAGATCTCTGTTCTCCGCCAGTGCGATCTTGATCAAGGCCTGCAACTGCTCATCGCGCAACAGATCCCACCAGGGAAGATTGGCCAGAGAGGGGATATCGGGCGATCCTTCCGCCATCCTGAACGAGGCGCTGTCTTCCGTCTTGGGCCGTTGATAATCAGGCCCCATCGAACAGGATAAAAGGAGACAGGACAATCCGATGGCCAGTACGGTACGCACGTTATGGCTCGCCCTCCAACGACACATGTGGGATAACCGGTGGGCTGGGCTCCGCGACCGGCAGCGGCTTACGCTGGGTCATCTTGCGGATGAGCACATAGAACAGCGGCACGAAGAAGATCGCGAGGAACGTGGCGGCAATCATTCCGCCCATGACCCCCGTCCCGATCGACTGACGGCTTGCCGACCCAGCGCCCGTCGCCAAGACCAACGGAACCATACCGAAGATAAAGGCCATGGAGGTCATGATGATCGGCCGGAACCGCAGCCGGGCTGCCTCCAGCGCTGCCTCGATCAACGGGCGTCCCGCTTCATAGCGCGTATTGGCAAACTCGACGATGAGAATCGCATTCTTCGCGGACAAGCCGATCAAGGTCACCAGTCCGATCTGGAAGTAGATATCGTTTTCGAACCCGCGCAACCACACGGCTGAGAGCGCGCCGAAAATCGCAAAGGGGACGGCCAGGATTACCGCGAAGGGGACGACCCAGCTCTCGAACTGCGCCGCCAGCACAAGAAACACCATCAAGAGGCCGATCCCGAAGACATAGCCGGATTGGCCGCCGACTCGCCGCTCCTGAAACGAGATATTGCTGTAGTCGATCGCGTACCCTTGCGGAACGAGCACTTCGTTGCTCACACGATCGAGCGCCTCGAGCGCCTGGCCAGAGCTGTAGCCAGGTGCGGCGCCACCCATGACCAGGGCCGTGTTATATCCATTAAAGTGGTTCACCGGGTCCGGTCCGCTCTGAAACTCAGTCGTCACCACGGTATCGACGGGAATCATGTTCGTCCCCTGAGCGGTCTGAGCCCGCACATAGATCTTCGACAGATCCTGAGGGGTGGCCCGGAACTCCGCCTCGGCCTCCGTCTGCACGTGGTAGACGCGGCCGAATTTCACAAAGTCGTTGATATAAAAATTGCCGAAGTAGGCCTGTAGCGTATCGAAGATGTCTGAAATCGGTATGCCTAGCGCCTTCGCCCGCTCACGGTTCACATGGGCAAACAGCCGAGGCGAGGAGACACGGAAGTTCGTTCCGACCCGACCGATCGCCGGTTCCTTCTGTGCCCGTTCGACAAACTGCTGCGCGACCGCCGCGAACTTCTTAAAATCTCCGCCGCTGGGATCTTGTAGTTGCGCAGAAAAGCCCCCGGCTGCGCCCACACCCTCAATCGCCGGCGCATTGAATGCCAACAGCAGCGCTTCCGGAATCTTCGCGAACTCGCCATAGGCTGCGCCGACCATCGCCTGCGCCTGGTTCTGCGGTCCAGGACGCTCGTCCCAGGGGATCAACGGCACGAACATGGTCGCGGAGTTTGGCCCTCTGGTGCCAAACACGAAGTTTTGGCCGGTCAAGGAATCGGTCGATAAGACCGCCTGGTTCGCCTGGAAAAATCGTTCAATCCGTTCGAGCACCGCATCGGTTCGCTGCTTCGATGCGCCGTCCGGCAACTGTGCCACCACGATGAAGTAGCCTTGATCCTCCTCCGGCAAAAAACTCTTGGGGAGTTTTTCGAATAGGCCCATCGACACCACGAGGAGACCCCCAAAGGCCAACATCACCAACACCGGCCTCGCCACAAGCCTGCTGACCGAGCCCGTATACCCCTTCTGTGTCCAGCCGAACGCCCGATCAAAGATAGCCCAGAACCCGCCCCGCGCTCCATGCTGCGGAGTGAGAACCAACCCACAGAGCGCCGGGCTCAGTGTCAACGCCACAAACCCCGACACAATCACCGAGATGGCGATCGTCGCGGCAAACTGTTTGTAGAGCGCGCCGGTGATCCCGCCGATAAACCCGACGGGAACGAAGACGGACACCAGCACCAGCACGATGGCGATGATCGGCGCCGTGACTTCGGTCATCGCTCGTTTGGCCGCGTCTTTGGCCGACAAACGATCTTCGCGCATGTGGCGCTCGACGTTCTCCACGACCACAATGGCGTCGTCCACGACGATCCCGATGGCGAGGACCATCCCAAACAGCGTAATCGTATTGATCGAAAATCCCAATGCATAGAGTCCGGTGAAGGTGCCGATCAGCGAGACCGGCACGGCGACCAAGGGAATGATGGTGGCGCGCCAGCTTTGGAGAAACAGATACACCACGAGGACAACCAGGACCATGGCCTCTGCTAAGGTGATGATCACTTCTTTGATCGAGACTTCGATGAAGCGTGTGGTGTCGTATGACAATTCGTACGACACACCGGGCGGAAAGTCCTTCGCGAGCACGTCCATCTGCGCGCGCGTACTGCGAGCCATATTGAGCGCATTGGCACCCGGAGCGAGGAAGGTCAAAATGAAGGTCGTGGGCTTGCTGTTCAAACGCCCTTCAAGGGCATAGGACTGCGCGCCCAGTTCAATGCGCGCCACGTCCTTCAGTCTGACCGTGGAACCGTCCGGCAGAGCACGAACGATCAGTTCCCCGAAGTCCTTCTCATGGGTCAGCCGCCCCTTCGTGATGATCGGGATCGTCAACTCGGTGCCCTTCGGCGCCGGCTCCCGCCCGATGGTCCCGGCCGGATAATCCCGGTTCTGTTCTCGGATGATGGCCGCGACGTCGCTTGGGATTAGGCCCAGCTTCGCCATGTGCAAGGGATTGAGAATGATCCGCATGCTGTAGTTCTGCTGGCCGAACACCACCGCATCTCCGACGCCTTTGACCCGTTTCAGGTCGTCGACCAACCGGAGCGTGGCGTAATTCGAGAGGTAGATGGCGTCGTGCCGTGGATCGGTCGACTTCAAGACGATGACCTGGACCAGGCTGGGGGATACTTTCCTCACCGACACGCCCTGCCGAATCACTTCCGTCGGCAGCAACGGCTCCGCAAGCTTTTCACGATTCTGGGTTTGAACTTGGGCAATGTCGGGGTTGGTACCGATTTCAAACGTCAGCTTGATGGTCACATGCCCATCGTTACTGCTGGTCGACTCGAAATAGAGTAAATTATCGATGCCAGGGAGAGTCACCTCAATCGGCCTGGCCACGGCTTCAGCCGCCACCTCGGCGCTGGCGCCGGGATAATCCGCGTCGATCTGCACGACCGGCGGAGCGATTTCCGGAAATTGCGCGATAGGGAGGAACTGCATGGACAGCAGCCCCATCACGACGATCACGATGGACACGACCGAGGCCAGGATCGGCCGTTCGATAAAAACGTTCAATGTCACAAATGATCCTTATTGGGAGGTGGGGAGCACTGCGTTCGCGGCCGTTGGACCGGTCGGACTCCAGGGAACAGCCTTTACCGGCGCGCCGGGGCCGATCTTCATGAGGCCGTTGACGACAACACGATCTCCTGTTTTCAATCCCCCATCGATCAGCCACTGATCGCCCTTCCAGTCCGACGCAACCACGTCTCGAATACCGATCTTCTCATCCTGGCCGACCACATAGACGAAGGGGCCCTGGGGACCTAGCATCACGGCGCGCTGAGGAATGAGAATCGCGTCCGTATTCGTATCGCCGGTGAATCGCACCTTCACAAATTGCCCCGGTAGGAGGGTCCGTTTGGGATTGGGGAACGTGATTCTGGTTTGGCGTGAACCGGTCTCCGTTCGCAGGCCAGGTTCCAGGAGATCGAGGACGCCCTCATAGGGATAGACCGAGTCATCCATGAGCGTGAGCCGGCCTCGTAACTTGTAGACCCCTGGGTGCGTAATCTTCTTCGACTCGGTGTCCCGACGCCGCTTCAGAATGAAGGTCTCCGGCACACTCACCACCACATACATGGGATCGACGCGATGGACGACCGTCAACAAATCCGTTTGCGCCGAGACCAATCGCCCTTCGTAATAACGGCTCCGTTCGCTCAGGCCATCGATCGGAGCGGTAATGAGGGTGTTGTCGAGGTCGAACTGCGCCTTGGTCAGCTCTGCCTTCGCGCCTTGCAACAGGGCATTGGCGGTCAGGTCGCCGGCCACGGCATCATCCACGTCCTTCTGGCTGACAGCCTGTTCCGCCAACAGCGGTTTCACGCGGGCAAGGTCTTGTTGCGCCTGGACGACACGCGCTTCAGCTTCCGCAATTCTGGCCTTTGCCCTCGCGGCGGCGGCTTGGAAGGGAACGGGATCGATCTGATAGAGGGGGTCGCCCTTCTTGACATCGCGCCCTTCTGGGTACAACACCGCTTTCAGCAAGCCGGTCACTTGCGAACGAATCTCCACCGGGCGCGACGCCTCAGCCCGCCCGATGAATTCCGGTTCGTCCGGGATCGTCTGGCGAGTCACCGTCACCACTTCGACCTGCGCCACTTCCTGAGCCGGCGCCGACCCGGCTTCCTGTTTGCAACCAGGCAACCCGGCTATCGTAGCCAGTGCGAGCAGCGCAGCGGCATATCCGAATGGTTGAGTTCCCGAAAACACCATGGCAATCGACTCCTTACCCTCGTCGAACCTTCGTGTCGTACATTGAATTGACCATTCTACCGGTGGGAGCGAGACGGCAGCAAGCCCATGGCCGGAAAGATTGAAAACAATATCGGGAACATGATGAGCATGAATAACAAGATCGGTATCATAACGATTTCTCCTCTCTTAGTCTTTGTGCTCCTTGCACGATGATTCGACTCGACCAGACCCTGTGATCTCCTCGACGACACACCTGGTCATACAACCTACCGCGCGAAGTTCTGCGCCTTGTTGCCACAGCTTGGTCAACAGCGCCTTGCCGGAGGCGTCGATGAACGTCACGCCGGTCAAGTCGATCACGGCCCCGCTCTGTTGGTTCCGAGAGATCTGACTCCAATAGGCATTGAGTTCTTCGACCCAAGGACCTGCGAGCCTCCCTTCAAGGATGATCGACATGGAGGCCTGCACGGCATCTTTCTGTCCGGTGATCTTCAGCATGTCCTGTCCCCTCTCACTCGTGTGTGTCCGCACAGACTGTTCCATCGCACAGCACTCGGTACGCTTAATTCTGCAACCGCCGAAGGATGGCGAAAAATGTGGACTACGAACGGAGGCCAGCCCACCGACTCCGCAGCCACTTCGATCGTATGAGCTTGTACCCGAACCAGGCTATGAACAGCATACCGAGCAGTGGGACGACGACGGTGCGCACCAGCTGTTGATAGTCGGTCATGTGGACCCGCAAGAGATACTGCGGGCGTTTCATCAGATTCTCATTTTCTGTTGCAAGAATGACGGTATACAGGCCCTCGTCTAGCCGGACTTCGCCTCTCAGGACCCCGTCCGGGTGGAGGGTCGGCCGAATATCGGCCACAATCTGATCGTCGGCCTCCTTGCTCCCGTTCCCCTTCACGACCCGCATCCCGACCGGCTCATTGCGCAACGTCGGGTCCACGAGATCGACGACCAGGAAGGTCTCGCCTTCTTTGGGAATGTCCGTGCAGTATTGATCTTTCAACTGGTATTGCGGCTGATAGGCGTTGAAATGCACCACCCTCTCCCCGACCCGACGCAGGCACGGGTCGTCTTCCCCGCTCGCTGTGCCATGGGCCGTGGCGACGTCGGGGTGGGACAGGACGGCAACAAAAAGAAGCGCCGTCGCGCCTATCCCTCTCATGTGTCTCATCATGGCTGAACCCTCCTGCGTGAGACCGTGTGCCGTAACGCGCAGCGATCGTTGTGTGGGACCATCGCCGTCGCCTTTCCCCTCATCAGCTCGTTCCATTCGACGATCCAGTCAGCGACGTGTCCGCAGGCGACGCAGCGAGACGCCCTGGGCGACGCGCACAGGTGCCGTCACCCTGTTCCTTTGCATGGCACGTAGGCCCCAGCAGAGCGATCCTATTGCCAGTACCACTAAGATCATCTGATCCATGTTGTCCTCCTCATCACCGTTGACCATCCAATGTATTCTCGTCACCCATCTCCGTGGCTCACCGAGCAGACAGGCCCCTCCGGGGTGTAAAGGGGGGCCTATCTACCTCAGCGGGAGACGCAGCGAGGATTCGCGGCGTCCACCTCTCGACCTTTCGCCCCACAATTATTCGGCAACATCGACCCAGCAAGCTGAGTTGTCATCAGTCCTTGCAGAACTCCTCGGTTGTGCAGAATGACCGGATCGATGACCTCACCACATTGCAAGCAACGCTGAGCGCAGTAGTCCGATAGATCCTCGCACCACTCGGCCACCATGAGTCCGCTGCAGCGTGGACAACGGTCCGCGCTGTGGATTCTTGCTCGACTTTGAGCCGTTTCCTCAATCGATTGCTGTCGTGGAATCGCCAGCGCCATACCCATCGATGCCTCCCTCAGCGATCTATCGGTTGACCTCACGCCATTTCATAACGAGGTGGAATGGCAACTCGCGTTCCAGAATGGTTCCCACAAGGCCTGGATCATCGATGTCGCTGAAACTATAGGAGATTGAGCGATTTCTTTCGGAAATCTTTGTCGCAAAAAATATGAAGTGCCGAAGACGACCTGCCGACGTGACGGCACGGTGCCGAAATGTCGGCGAGAGAAAAATTCCTGACGATGATTCGTGAAGCGTCTATGAAATGCGAGGGGTGAAGGGCTTAAGACGAGCGAGAGATCCCGAGCTTCTGCATCTTAGATTGCAGGGTCGTTCGCTTCATCCCCAGCCTGGCAGCGGCGCCGGCTGGACCACCAATGACCCAGTCCGACTCGCGAAGTGCCTTGAGAATATGTTCGCGTTCGGCTTGTTCAAGTGTCGTAGTCCCGGATTTCGTGACGTGACCTGGCGTCCGCTTTAATTCCGAGAGCGACACAAATAGATCCGATCCTTGAGTAAGAATCACCGCTCGCTCGATGAAATTCTCCAGTTCCCGCACGTTGCCTGGCCAGTGATAGGCTTGGAGCGCTTTCATGGCCTCCGATGGGATAGTCTCAATACGTTTCTTCATCCGTTGGGCGAATTTCTGAGCAAAGTGCCGAACCAGCAAGGGAATATCGTCTGCTCGGTCGCGCAGGGGAGGGACGGTGATCGGAAAGACTTTGAGCCGGTAATAGAGATCACTGCGAAACCTCTGCTCCTCCACCATTTGATCAAGATCACGGTTGGTGGCGGCAAGTATGCGAACATTGACGCGTATGGTCCTGGTGCTTCCCAATCGCTCAAATTCCTGTTCTTGAAGGACGCGCAGGAGCTTCACTTGTAGTTCTAACGGGATTTCTCCCACCTCATCGAGAAAGATCGTGCCACGGTCGGCCAATTCAAACCGGCCGATCTTGGTGGCAATCGCGCCGGTGAATGCGCCTTTTTCATGTCCAAAGAGTTCGCTTTCAAGCAAGCCGGTTGGAATCGCGGCGCAATTGAGCTTCACGAACGTTCGCTCTCGCCGGTTGCTGAGATTGTGGAGCGCCCGGGCAACCAGTTCCTTCCCGCTCCCTGTCTCGCCCAAGATCAGAACCGTCGAATCGGTTGCCGCCACAGTCTGGACTTCTTTCAGAACCAATTTGAGCGCCCGGCTGTCCCCGACGATTTCATCGAAGTTGTACGCTGTCTGAATTTCTTCCTCCAAATACAGCTTTTCCTTTGCCAGCTTGTCCTTCAGCAATGAGATTTCTTGATAGGCGATGGAGTTCGCAACAGCGAGCGCAACTTGATTGCCAATCCAGCTGAACAATTTCGCATCATCGTCGGTGAACGCATCCTCCTGCATACTGACAACGCTCAACGTGCCTAGCGCTCGCCCGTGCGAGATCAGAGGCACCGCGCAGCCCGACTTCAGACCTGCGGCTGCCGCTCGTTTCATAATGTCCGCAGGGAATTCGGTGAGACTGAGATTTCTGACATGAACGGTCTGCTGAGAAGTGAACGCCAGTCCATCCGGGGTTCCTTCCAACGGAATGGGATCACCCGCCTCGACAAAACCTTGATTGGTAGGGAAGTCCATGGCATGAGCCTGCAACTGTCGCGTGGCGGGATCATAGAGACAGAACCACGCAAAATCGTGTGGGATCACACGACGAAGGCAGGCGGAGATCGCTTTCAGGAGTTCTGTCAATTCGAGGTGCGAGACGATGGCGTTATTGATTTCCAGCACCAAGCTGAGCCGATCTCGTTCACGAGCCAGAGACTGTTGCGCGGCTTCCGCGCCGGCGAAATTGAGGACATTGTCCACCGCCACCGCGACCTGCTTGCCTACTTGCTGTAAGAATTCCAGGTCCGTTTCACCATAGGCCTCTTTCTGCAAGCTCAAAAATCCTAACGCGCCCAACCGCCGCACCGATGTCGTCAGGGGAATAAAGCAAAACGAATTCGTGCCGTCCTCCCTCATGAGCCCGGTAACCTTGGGCCAGCGACGTTCTTCGGCAAGATCGGGAACGAGGATCGACTGTTGCGTCTGCCATACCAATCCGGCTGGACTCTCTTCGACCGGCCCCTCATGGCCTCCTATGAGATCAGCAGGCACGTTCGCCTGAATGGTGTGTACGCGAATCGTGTTACGCTCAGAATCGTGTAACGTCAGAACAACGAAATTGACATGCACTACGCGGGGAAGGCGCTGGGCAAGATCTTGAAAGAGTGCGTGCAAATCTCGGTGGATGGAGATCGCCTGCGCCACCTCCAGCAGAGCTTGGTACCGCTCGGCAAGAGTTTCACAGGGAGGTGCGGAATGCGTTTCCATAGGAAGGCAGTATGGACTAAGGGTTGGTAAGGGCTCAAGAGGGGAGAGGGGTGGCCTAGTTGGTCCCCCATGCTCACGGAACCCCCACGATGGCGATTGACGGAACAGATAGGCACATGATGATTTGCATAATTGATGGTTGTTCATACTGCTATGGACATACAGCCTATTCTTCCACCATGAAACCTTTAGCAGGCTGCGGAAAAATCGGTTTACACATAAAACGCCGGTGAAATAGGACAGACGGAGCAACGGCTTCAACAACCTCAGGATGCTCAAAAAGGCCAGATTTCTCACCCGCCCAACCCCGGCGGTCATTCCACCCGCCCGCCCTGAGTCTGCCGAGACAGACTCTTTACCCCGAGACACGCCGTTCCGCGGGCAAGGCCTCAGCGAGCGAAAAGGCGAGGAGGTACGGACCGCACTTCGTGGGGCCGTTCGCCCGTGCAATAGATCTTGGCGAACGGAAGAGCCCCTCCAGTGCTTCCGATTTCCTGGAAACTCTCGTTGAGCCTCTGAGGGACGCGAGAACGATGCTGGCGAACTTTTTCAGCATCCTGCTAAGGAGATGACTATGAAACGTATCAAGGTGGCTGACCTGCCTGAGTTTGATACCGCGCCCTATCTTGGTAGCGAAGCGGCGATTGCCGCGTACCTGACCGACATTCTTGAGGCGAACGATCCAGCTTCATTAGCTTCCGCGCTGGGCGACATCGCCCGCGCTCGCGGCATGAGCGAGATTGCCAAGGCATCTGGCCTCACCCGTGAGGCGCTGTACAAGGCGCTGCGTCCCGATGCTCAGCCGCGCTTCGATACCATCAGCCGTGTCTGCACGGCCTTGGGAGTACGCTTGGTGGCGCAGGCTGTCCATACGCCGGTGTAATTTTCATCAGGTCATAACCCGGCGTTCAACCGGACTGCCCCTCAACCGCGTCAGAAGGAGTTGCAACATGGCTGAATTGAAATACAGGCCTGTTCCCCACGATCAAAAGGCGTTCCTTGCTAAGGCTCGCGCACGAAAAGGCTTCAACAAAGCCTATAACGCGCTGCCGTTGGAGTATCAGGTCGCGGGGCAAATGCTTGAACCCGCATTATTCACGAGGGTTCGTGACGAAACCGCTGAGATGCCAAGCGAGACGGGCGCGTGGAGCCGAGAGGGAGGGAGGCATACGTGAAACAGTATGTTGACTGACCGAGCGGCGAGCCCGCCCGCCGTCAGGCTTGTCGTAGCGGCGTATCGGCGGTTGTAGTAGAAATCTTCGTGAATAATGCGGGTTAGGGCTCGCGCGCGCCGGTCTGACCCAAGACGCAGTCGCAGAGCGTATGGGCACGACCAAGAGTGCAATCTCCCGCCTCGAATCGGCCAGCAAGCACGCTCCATCGCTTGCAACACTTAAACGCTATGCGAGCGCTGTAGGGTGCGAACTTCAAGTCAAGCTGGTGCGGACGAAGGTCGCGTAACCCCTCAGCTCAAGGAAGTTTTCCGGCTTTCTTAACGCGTGAGTTTCGCCGCTGCCAGTAGCCATTCAGAATGCCTCCGTTTCTTTTCCTGGACATCTCACGGTATGTTATGCGGACAGAAAAACTGATCTCCGCATCTTAGGCGGATCGGTCTATTTATCGTGAGGTATCTTGACCTCGCTCGCGAAGGATTCATAGGCACATGAACGGCAACGGTAATGACATGGACTTATATCGTGCAGCGGGAGAACTGGCAGGACTCACGAGCCTGGTCGATGCGTTCTACGCAAACATGGATACCTTTCCGGAAGCCCGTGTGATTCGGAAGATGCATCCCGAGGATTTGACCGAGTCGCGGAAAAAGCTCACGTACTTTCTATGCGGAGTGCTCGGCGGCCCTCGACTGTTTATTGAGCACTACGGCGGGATCAACCTCCCTGATTTTCATAGCCAATTCCCAATTGGGTATGACGAGCGAAACGCATGGATGCTCTGCATGCAAGAGGCCATTGCTGCTCAGCCCTATGAGGCATCATTCAAAGAGTTTTTAGTAGCTCGATTGAGCATTCCAGCGGAAAGAATCAGGATGGTCAATGAGATGAGGGCCTAACAACTGGCGAGGGAGAAGGAACCAAAGGGGCTGGGAGTCTTTTTTGTAATTGTGCGAGGAAGAAAACTTACATCGACTTTCCGATTTTCATGACGCGTGAGTCGAGCCGCTGCCGGCAACCTTTCAGAATGACCCGGTTTCTGTTGTTGGGGCGCCCATGCGATCCGACCTCCTGTGAGACAACGAGGTTCGCCGGCGACGTCATGACTGGAAGCGGATGATCGGTTTAATCGTTATACCTTTCTCGCTGTCCTCGGCTGCTTGGTTGATCTGATCGAGGTTGTAGAACTTCACCAGCTTGTCGAACGGGAAGCGCCCCTGTGTGTAGAGTTCGACGAGACTCGGGATGAAGAGATCCGGAACGCTGTCGCCTTCGACGATGCCGATAATCCGCTTGCCGGTCGTCATAACCCCGTTCACATCAAAGCTCGCCTCCGTGCCCAACGCCGGTGCTCCCACAATGCCGCAGGTTCCGCGAATCGCCAACGCGTCGATGGCCTGACGCAACACGGAGGGCCGACCGCTCGATTCGAGCGTGAATTCGACGCCGCCGCCGGTGATCTTGCGCACGGTCTCGACGGGATCGGTCTCGCGGCTATTTACGGTATGGGTCGCCCCAAGTTCCTTGGCCAGCGCAAGCCGTGACGGCACCACGTCCACTGCGATAATGGTGGCCGCACCGGCCACACGTGCAGCCATCACGGCGCTCAAGCCGACCGCTCCTCCCCCGAACGCGGCGAAGCTGGCGCCGGGTCTGACTTTCAGTGCATTCATCACGGCCCCTGCGCCAGTTTGAATCCCGCAGCCGAGGGGACCAAGCAATTCCAGCGGGACATTGTTCGGAACTTTGATCACATTACGTTCATGGGCAAGGGTGAAGGTGCCGAACGACGACTGCCCGAAGAAGTGGTCGTGAACCGATCCCTGCTTGTCGTGCGTGGCGGTACTTTCGTCTTCGCGCGCGCCGCCAAAATTCAGGGCGTAGAAATTCGCGCAGTAGGTCAAGTCGCCGCGTAGGCAGGGTATGCAGTGGCCGCACCACATGTAGGTCAGCACGACGTGGTCGCCCGCTGCGATTTTTGTGACGTGGCTGCCGACCTGCTCCACGACGCCGGCGCCTTCGTGGCCGAGCACGATGGGGAGGGGCACGGAATATAGTTGGTCGCGTGCCACCATGTCGGTGTGGCACATGCCGGTTGCGACGATCCGAATCAGCACCTCGTCGAAACGAGGCTCGTCTAAGGTGAGGGTCTCGATCTGAAACGGTCCACCTTTCTTGCGGACCACCGCCGCCTTGATCTCTCGCGTCTGAGTATTCTGCATGGTCGTCATCGGTGCGCTCCCTGATGTATGAAAGCTTCTGGGGACATCCTGGTTTTCTTAACTCGTGAGGAGAGAACTCGCCCGCAATGATCCAGAATGTCCTCGTTTCTACTCTCCAAGATGACGCGTGCCGGAGCGATCGCCTTCGCGCAGTACGTGAAACGAGATATTGTTCAAGCGTAGGTGCAGGGATCGCCGCGACGTGAGGCCTAGTGGTACTCACGTCGCGACGGTCGTTCTCAAAGCGTCTGGTGTGTGCCGTCGCAGAACGGCGGGGTCTTCGTCTGCTTGCACATGCACAAGGCCACTTCTTTCTTTTCATCGACGATAAACTCGACCGGTTCGATCCCGGTTCCTTGGTGAGACCCGTCACAGAATGGCTGGTCCCTTGAGCGTCCACATAGACACCAATGGTAGGTTCCCGGGTCTAACGAAATCACTGCCGGCTGCTTGGCTGCAATACGTGGCTTCTCCATGAATGGCCCTCCTTTTAGATTGCAAATATAACGGTTTGATCGGCGCGAGGACGATAGCGGGATTATATTTCCACACTGACTTGTCTGCGTCCACATAGAGTTCCACCTCGTTGCCGTCAGGGTCACGCAGGTAGAGGCTTTGGCTCTACGGTGTGATCGCTCATGCCGTCGATCGGAACCCCTGCTTGCTCCAGTTCTCTTTTTACTACACGTAATTCCTCCAGGCTGTCGCCGACCGTAATCCCGATATGATAGAGCCCGCGTCGCCTCCCGGATGGTGGCCCCGGCGTGTCACCGACCTGGATCAGCAACAACTCGTGATGCGTGCGGCCCGATGCCAACGCCGCAGCCGCCCGTCAAAAATTTGGCCCACTTCCTGAGATCCCAGCAAGCCACGATAGAATGTCCATGACCGTTCAAAGTCCTGCACGTAGAACACGACATGGCCGAGGTAGTGGGCTTTCATAATTCGAACTCCCATTAGGCCTAAGGGGTGAAGCGTGAGGAGATGTGAGCAGGAGAGCGTTCCCTTTATCAACTACCTCTTCCAGTACATGGCTCACCTCCGGCTGCGACTCCGATCTAATAAGTGAGCCTGCTTGTAGGGAGATCGTCACCTGTCATCTGGGGAGTCGGCGGCCGATTGGGTGGAGCAGGATAGGGTGGTGGCTGAGGCAGCGGCGGCTTAGGAGAGGGGAACGGACTAGGGCCCGGTGGAATGGGTCCTGTATCGGGGTCTGGATTGAGATTCGGAGTCACAGATTTTTCCATCCACATAATTATCTCCATGAACATTCTCATTTACAGGAAGTCGAGAAATCGCTCTTCATGGGCCGCCTTCTCGCATGAAGGTCGCGGCGAGCAGACCTGATCCCGATCGTGTGGTACCGCGGACACAGCTTCGAAACTCCCTGAGATTGGGGCCTCATCATGGGCGTTCTGTGCTCTCTGGCATTCCGTTTATTACCTCAGATTCATAATCTGGTGTCGCGACGCGACGAAACCGGATGATAGTCGAGGTTCCGTCAGTTGACTCGATATACAACCTCACGTCTGGTCCAATACTCTCGTTCATCACTCGGCGCGGTCCGCAAATGCTTAGGTACACGTGTTCTTGCTTAACGTCGTCCTTGCGCACTATGATCGACAACACTTCGTGCGTGCGATCGAGATGAAGGGTCAGGGCCTCAAACGGAAGTCCGTTGGACTCATGCGATGTTGTGCTGCCTTCGCCTTGCCCTGCGACATCCACCAACCATTCTTGGTGATCTTGGCTGAATTGTTCGAAAAAGTCCTTCCACTCCCGGCAAGGGATATCGCGCCCTTTCCCTGTTTCATTCGCTTCTGAGGAATTCCTCATTTTGATGCTCCAGTGAAATTATGGAACAGACGTCGTCACGGCGCGTGGCATTTGGCTGCGGCACGAATGCGAAGACCGTTTTACGGCCATAAATCGGGTATGACTACGAATCATCATTCATTATAACGACGATATGCCGTATGGGAAGCTAGGATGTTCCCTAGCCCTCATTGGTTCATGACGGTTCGTCGCGAGATAGCCGAAAGCGCATTCCTCGTAAAGCGTATGTCGTCTTGCGCAGATTGCAGCAGAAGCGCTCACGAATAATGCGGGCAGGCTGTCGATGAAGCTCCCTCTGCAGCAGGAGCACCGGAAGGAAGTCTGACTAGAGGAGCAGAGAGTTCGCTTACTCTCCACTCCTCATTGTTACGTTAACCGCGTATGGCCTTCGATAAAGATCACCGCCGCAAGCAGCGGGGAATATACCCGCTAGTGATTGAAGCAATCCGTCATGTTTCGGTCACCGTGGCATAAAGGTTTCGAACGCGCTAACAGGCACGGGATTTCGGTATAACCTGCCGACGACGCGATCAGACTTTGGATGGCCGGCAGCCACTCAGAATGCCCCCGTTTCTTTTCCTGGACATCTCACGGTATGTTGTACGGACAGAAAGCCAGACCTCCGCATCGTATGCGGATCAATCTATTTATCGCCAGTTGTTTTCATCACGCTCGCGCAGGATTGATATACACATGAACGGAAACGGTAATGATATGGATGCATATCGCGCTGCTGGAGAGCTTGCGGGACTCACGAGCCTGGTCGATGATTTCTACACAAACATGGATACCTTTCCGGAGGCCCGTGTGATTCGGAAGATGCATCCCGAGGATTTGACCGAGTCGCGGAAAAAGCTCACGTACTTTCTATGCGGAGTGCTCGGCGGCCCTCGACTGTTTATTGAGCACTACGGCGGGATCAACCTCCCTGATTTTCATAGCCAATTCCCCATTGGGTATGACGAGCGAAACGCATGGATGCTCTGCATGCAACAGGCCATTGCGGCTCAGCCCTATGAGGCCTCATTTAAAGAGTATTTAGTGGCTCGATTGAGCATTCCAGCGGAAAGAATTAGGCTGTTCAATACAACAGAAAGCTAACACTTGCCTGGAGAGAGATTTTCCGCTACGCCCTTTGGGAGAAACAAAGGGGTCGACCAGCTCGAAGGCTCCAGTAAAGGGACAACACAATCCGCCTCGCACACCGCAGTGATTCTGGCACGGTGTACGCCCGGTGCGGTTTGGGCGCTTCACCGCGTGTAGGTTCTGACACGCATCCCCGTTCTCGTTCACCTGTTGTCGACTCCATCACCTGGGTCGCCCCCGTCACCCATCAGCATCAAGGCGGGACAGAGAAGCCGGCTGGCCTCTCTGCCGCCCCTGGCACATGCTGTGCCCCAGAGAACTGTCGGTATCAGGCCACGTCCATGATGGAGAAGCACAGGACACATGGTGCCTTTCGGCTCCACTCTTTCGATGGCTCGCAACCGAGGCGGCTCAGTCCCGTCACTGACGGAAGGTTCCGTCGGCCTGTTGTGTCTACACCGAGTGTTCCCGCAGCCTGCTGGATGAATAACTACGTGTTAGTGATCAATATTGATCAGACCGGACATCCCGAGATGAGACATGATCGGCACATATTATGACCTATAGCGACAAGAATGTTCTGAAGGTTGATTCCTTCCGTGTCTCATAACAAGAACGTCTTGAATCCTTGATCCAGGTTGTCTGATGCGCCACCAACCGTTTCTGCGAAATAGGGTGTGAACCGTTCTCTTCCCGATACTGGCGGCCCTGGCTTTGAATGCCTGCGGCGACGTCAATAATGTGGAATCTACTCCTAGCCCAACACCCCCGGCAACACCAGTACCGCTGACGATCCTCACCTCTTCCCCCCTTCCTGCTGGATCAACCTCAGGAGCTTATGACGTCACGCTCGCGGCTATTGGGGGAACACCACCCTATACGTGGAGTTTAGCTTCTGGATCGCCGGCGTTACCAAATGGACTCGTGTTGGCCCCATCCACCGGGAACATTTCAGGGACCCCAACCGCCGCTGGAACCAGACTCACCGAGTTCAAGTTGGCGGATGCGACGGGACAGTCGGTCCAAAAAGTCCTCTCGATTACCATAAATGTCTCGCCGACCCCGTTGGCCATTCTGACGAACTCACTCCCTGCCGGGACCATTCATAGACCCTATGCATCGGCGCTGGCCGGTACCGGTGGCACTACGCCCTATACATGGAGACTCAAGGCCGGCACACCACCCCTGCCAAGCGGCCTCTCGCTCAGTCCGAATGGCGTCCTCAGCGGGACACCGACTGTGACCAGTGCTGCCACCCACATATTTACACTGACCGATGCGACACCGCGAACTGTCGAAAAAGCGCTGCAATTGTCCATTAGGGCTAACCCTCTGTCGATCACGACCACCTCGCTCCCGCAAGGGACGGCAAACCAAAGCTACAGCGAAACGCTGGAGGCTACCGGCGGCACAGGCGCCTATACCTGGCGACTCGCGGGCAACTCGCCGGCCCTGCCGACTGGATTAACACTGAATCCGTCGACAGGAGAGATCGGCGGAACCCCGACCGGCCCCAGCAATAACAACTATACGTTCACCGTCACGGATCAAACCCCACCCACACCGCAAGCCGCGACCAAGACCTTGCGGTTGATTATAGGAAACGCTCCGCCCGACCTGATCATTACGACTGCTTCCCCGTTACCGTCAGGAACGGTGACGCAACCTTATAATCTGACGTTGACCTCTACAGGAGGGACCGGGGGGAAAACGTGGGATATGAGCAGCGGCTCATTGCCGGCAGGCCTCAATCTCAGTCCATCTGGCGTGATCAGCGGAACACCGGCAACCGCCGGGACGTCTTCGCCGACCTTCCGCGTGAGGGACTCTGGAGTTCCCCAAGACACCGCAACAAAACCCCTGTCAATCACGATCGGTTTGCCCGCACCGCCGACGATTACAACGACATCCCTCCCTGCAGGATCATTCAATGTGGCTTACAACCAGACCGTGTCGGTCACGGGAGGCATCGGGACTCTTGTCTGGGGTGTGACCAGCGGCGCGTTACCACCGGGGTTCGACCTCAATCCCTCAACCGGAAATATTTCCGGCACGCCGACCAGCACTGGTTCGTTCACCTTTACGCTGCGGGTCACCGATCAAATTCCGCAATTCGACCAGCAGAACTTCACGCTCAGAATCAACTCCCCGACCCCACCGGATATCAATGCGTTCATACTCCCAACCGGAACGGTGAACCAGCCTTATCCCAACACTCAACTAACCGCCAGCGGCGGTACATTGCCCTATACGTGGACGGTCACTCCTGCGCTAGCGGGGGGGACCTTGACCCTGGACCCATCAACGGGGGTCATCAGCGGCACCCCAACATCTGGTCAGGTAACGACCCATACCTTCAGAGTCAGCGATTCTACCCAGCCGACCAATCTATTTGATGAGCTGACTCGAACCCTGACCATTAATGCCGCGGTGACGCCCGTCACCATCACCACCTCTTCGCTGTCGACCGGCAGCGTGGGCCAGGCTTACTCCGGGCAACTCGCCGCATCTGGTGGTACGTCTCCTTACAACTTCAGTGTGAACAGCGGCTCGTCTCTGCCGGCAGGTCTGTCGTTAAGTGCCACTGGAGCGATTACGGGCACGCCGCAAAATTCCGGCGCCACGTCCACGACATTCAGAGTGCAGGATTCCACCGTTCCTAATCAACAGTCTGCCACCAGGACACTCGCGATTACGATTAATGCCGCTCCGCCTCCTCTTTTGATTAGGACACCTTCGCCGTTGCCGGACGGGACGGAGAACCAAGCCTACAGCAGGAGCTTGTCGGCGACAGGTGGCACTCCCCCCTTGACCTGGAGCCTCGCCGGTAATTCACCGGCCCTTCCTGATGGGCTCAGATTGAGTTCGGGTGGTGTCCTGAGCGGCACACCGAGGACGCCGGGAACAGTGTCCCCGATCTTCAGAGTGGAGGATTCAGCGTCATCGCCGCAATCGAATCAAAAAATACTGTCGATCACCATCAACGCAGCTTCGGCGCCCTTGACGATCACGACGAGATCGCTTCCTGACGGCAGAAGGAATCGGCCCTACGACGAAACGCTCGAAGCCTCAGGAGGCGTCCCCCCCTATACCTGGTCGGTGACCCCTCCATTGCCAGACGGGCTCGAGCTGGCTCGCGCGACAGGGATGATTACTGGAACGCCAACGAGACAGAGTAATACGAGACACGATTTTACCGTTCGAGATTCAACGAATCAGACACACACAAGGGAGCTCAGGCTTCGGATCAGAAACTCTTCAGATGACGATGATGACTAGACCCCGTGATTCATGAATGTTTCTGATGAGAGCGTCCGTCTCCGCTGCTACAACAAGCCTACAGCCGGCAGGCCTGCGCCTCGGACCCTTCCCTCTACGGCAAGAGCACGCACCAGCTTTTAATGACCCCTCACGACGGGCGCGCGACTCGGCTCAGCGATTTCTCGACAAACCGTCATGAATAAGGCGGCCTAGCAGGCTGCGGAAAAACTCGGTTGATGCCAAAATGTGGCTGAAATTTTCCGTACAGTGCTGACGCCAGAATAACTTCAGGATGATCAAAAAGGCTGTCCAGCAAGGCCGCAGCGAGCGAAGAGGCGAGGCGTACGCTTCGGTACGTTGAGCCTCTGAGCGATGCGAGAACGCCGCTGGCGGACTTTTTCAGCATCCTGCTAGACAGGTTTACACAAATTCCGTAGAGGAACAACAACGCGGATATCTCTGACTTGCCACTCCAATGGAAACCGCCTACTCTTGAAATGACGCTCCCCCGCAGCAGCCTTCTCCGCCAAAGTAGCCATTTGGGCGACGAAGGCCTGAGCTACGGGGTATGCGCGAGGGAGAATCAGAGCGTCTGGTGTGTGCCGTCGCAGAACGGCGGGGTCTTCGTCTGCTTGCACATGCACAAGGCCACTTCTTTCGTTTCATCTACGATAAACTCGACCGGCTCGAACCCGGCTCCTGTATGGGACCCGTCACAGAATGGCTGGTCCCTTGAGCGTCCACATAAACACCAATAGTAGGTTCCCGCTTCCAACGTCAGTACTTCAGGCTGCTTGGCTGCAATACGTGGTTTCTCCATGAATAGTCCTCCTTGTTAGATTACAGCTGTAATGGCTTGATGGGCGACACGACAGCCGCCGGATTATTTTTCCACAACGCCTCGTCTGCGTCTACATAGAGCTCCACTTCGTTGCCGTCAGGATCGCGAATGTACAGGCTCTGGCTTACGGTATGGTCGCTCATACCGTCGATCTGAACCCCGGCCTGTTCCAACTCTTTCTTGGCCGAACGAAGCTCGTCGAGACTATCTCCTACTTTAATCCCGATATGATAGAGCCCTCGACGCCTTCCCTCAAGTGGTCCAGGAGCATCACCGACTTGAATCAGCAAGAGCTCGTGGTGGGTCCGTCCGGATGTCAGAGCCGCTGCAGCGCCGTTGAAGATCCGGCCCACTTCCTGGAACCCGAGCAGGTCACGGTAAAACACCAGCGATCGTTCAAGGTCCTTCACATAGAAAACGACATGGCCGAGGTAGTGGGCTTTCATTGAATTCACTCCTTCCCCGTATCCAAAGGGACGATCTTTCTCCCGTTCTTTGTGCGGTCACTTGAGCAGCGTTCTGACAGCCGCGTGCGCCAACACCACATCGGGCTCTCGTTGCAGCGCGTCGTGATATTGTTTGCCGAACCCCTCCCCCTCTTCTGTCGGCGTCAGGAGTGTTCGGATCGACGCGACAAGGGTGGCAGTATCCGAGCCGTCTGGTAATTCATCTGCCTCACCGAGTTCATCAAGCTTGGCCATCACTTGAGACAGCGGACGAAGCCAGGCAAACCACGCATCCCCCAGCACCAGCTGCAAAAATGCGCCATTGGAGGGGATACGCCCATGCACACGCTCATAGGACACTCGTTCGTCATCCAGCAAGGCCTTGTGTAAACGAAGCAGCGCTTGAAAAAGATTGTCCCGGTGCGCGGCTCTGTGTCCTGGCTCCGGCATGATCCGATCTCCCTAAAGCTCACGCGACCGTTACCCAGTCGGCTAACTATCGAGCTGATGCGCCTTGCGTCCGCCACGGGCAAGCGGATGTTCTGGAAGTTGACCACCGACCATGAGCCTCGCCATGTCAGCAGCGCGTGTAACGAGTTCCTGTGCCCCTTCACGTAGCTCTCGGCTATTCTGTACCTCGCTGACATTCCGTTCCATGTCTTCGGCACTCCAGCCTCGTGAATGGGCGATGAACGGGAACCGCGGGAACTGGCAGCCAACTTCGGCGAAAAAGGTCATGAGTTGTCCGGCCACCCCCTGCACGTTGTCTTGCCCGCCCATAATGATAAACGCTGCCACCTTGTTCTTGAGCAAATGTTTATTCGCGATGGTCTCCTGATTTTGGATGCAGTTCATCCGCTCGACCATCTTGTAGTAGAGACTACTCGCGTTGCCCCAACGGATCGGGGTTGAAATCAGAATGACATCGGCCCAATGCACGATGGCTTCGTACACGCGATCGAGCTGATCGGTCGGGTCCATCTGCGTGATCGAGCAGGGCCAGGTACAGGCCTGCGCCGATTTGGAATAGAAACCTTCGCAAGGACGAAAGTTCAGCTCGCGGAGCTTGATGCATTGCGTCTCCAGTTTGAGCGTGCTGTTGGCATGGTCCAGCGCTACCTCCAGCATCGCATCGGAGGTGCTGTACCGTGGATGTTCCGTGGTCATCGCCGTCGTCGAGATTCCCACCACTCGGATCGGACCTGCCTGGCGCGACACCGGACGTGCAAGCGGATGGGGTGTATGCGACTGCTTCTTCCGTTTCGTGGCGGACGACAGATCGATATAGAGCCGGCCGTTCTCAGTCTTGCTCGCATAGGCCGGAACCTGATCTTGTTCGTACCCCGATTCTCCTTGACCAGTCTTGTGATGGAACTTCCAGTAGTGCCAGGGACAAACAACATAGTCTCCGTCGAGGGTGCCTTCACCCAACGGACCACCGACATGATTACAAACCCCTGAGATCGCGGCAAACGAACCATCTTTGTACGTCAGCGCGATTGTCGTCTTTCCGAAGGAGACTTCTTGCAAGGGCTTCTGCTTCAACTCTTCGACGCTTCCAACGTCCGTCCATTGTGTATCCGGCATAACAGGCTCCCTTTAGGATGAAGTCACGATGCCTTACTTGCCCGCACCGGTATCGTAGTAAAACCGCTCGTGGACGATCTTGCCGTTCTTCCACTTGGCCACGACGACCTGCTCCATGTGAACAGGCTGGCCGCTGGTAGCAATGAAGTCCAAATTGCATTCGTAGAAGGTCACGTTGTCGCCGACGCCTGAGGCTGTGACGTTAAACCCTTTCCATTCTTTGACACCGCTCATGAACTGCTTTTCTCGCTCGATGTTGGCGGCCAGTCCCTTTGTGGGTGGATTGGCATTATCTTGCATCACGGTGTCTATCTCGTAGAACTCACTCATGGCCTCAATGATCTTGCCTTGACGGATGTAGCCAAACAGATCGTTCAGCCGCTGTTGTAGATTGGTAGTGCTCATGATTTCTTCTCCTTGTTCGATTTGCAGGTGAATGTAATCCCGGCTTTCTGCACTTCTTGATAGGGAAGGAGCCAAACCAGCGACTCGTCGCTGAGATCGCCGACCTGAATGCGGTTGCCCCAGGGATCGCGGAAATCGCAGCGGAAATTCGGCTGCATTGTGAGTTTGTACTTCTTGGTGAGCTTCTTCCGCACTTCCTTGATCTGTTGTGCATCTCGAACCATCAAGCCAAAATGTTTCACGCGATCAGGCTGCAATGTATCCACTTCGAAGATCGCCATAAACTGGTGCTCACCGAGCTTGCACCAAGCCGCGCCTTCACCGCCGCGGAGCATCTTCAGCCCGAACACGTCCGAGTAGAACTTCACCGCTTTCTTGGCGTCTGTGACCTCGATCACAATATGGTTACAGCCGTAGACTTGAACTGCCATTATGCCCCTTCCTTTCTAGCAGGGTGCTGAAAAAGTCCGCCAGGGCGTTCTCGCCTCGAAAGCATCCTCAACGTAGCCAGGGGCTACGCCTCCGGTGCTTTCATCGGCTGCGGCCTTGCTGGACGGCCTTTTTGAGCATCCCGCGGCTCTGTTGATTCGGCACCAATAGAAAATATTCCACCAGTGTATTGCCTGAAACTGAGTTCCTCCGTAGCCTGTTAGTGCTGCTTACCGGCCTGCCCAATAGCGGACACAAAGATGTCGGAAGGCTGCGCGCCGGAGATCGCAACCGTGCCGTTGATGACGAAATATGGGACCCCGCTGATGCCAAGTCGATGACCGACTGCTTCTTCCATTTTTACCTCAGTCACCCCTTTGTCGCTCGCCAGAAACTCTTCTGTTTCTGTCCTATCCAGTCCGGCTTCGACAGCGACGTGCGCAAGGGTCTTCAGGTCCCCGATGTTCTTGCCTTCGAGAAAATACGCACGAAAGAGAGCCTCCACTACTTCGTCCTGTTTCCCCTGCTGTGCTGCATGCCAGACCAGTCGATGGGCCGAAAATGTATTTGGCGTCCGCTGAATTTTCTCAAACGCAAATGGAATCTGCTCTTCCTCTCCGGCAGCAAGGAGTTGCTCCTTCATCTGGCCAAAGGCCTCCAAGCTCCCAAACTTGGCTTTCAGATAGGCGAACCGATCCATTCCATCGAGTGGCATCGTCGGATTCAATTGGAACGGGCCCCACGTCACATGTATGTCGCCACCAACCGAGGTCAATGCCCGTTCGAGCCGTCGCTTCCCGACGTAACACCACGGGCAGACGATGTCGGAGTAGATGTCGATCTGCATCATAGATTCCTTAGATTGTTTCTCCAAGCTTGCTCGTTACCTTCTTTCAAGAGGTGGCCTGGCTTGGTCCCCAACTGCGCACGTCGAACGACCACTGCTTCATCGTGGGGGTTCCGTGAGCACGGGGGACCAACCAGGCCACCCCCCCCTGTTGGCGGACTTTTTCAGCATCATGCTAAATGCCCCATCTTGCCGCCGTTATAATCGTTCACAGCCTCAACCAACTCCGCTTTGGTATTCATGACGAAGGGGCCATAACGCGCGATCGGTTCATCGATCGGCTCACCGGCCATCACCAAGAGCCTGCTGTCTTCGTGAGCAGCGACTGCTACCTGAGAACCGTTCTTCGTACAGACAATCAATTCAGCCTCCCCAGCCGTTTGCGACCCGTTGACGGAGGCGCGGCCTTGCAAAACAAGGAGAGACGCATTATGTCCCTCGGACAACCTGAGAGACGCGCTGGTTCCAGCCTTTAGTTGGAGATCATAGAGTTCGACCGGGGTGACGGTGCGAGCGGGACCCCTGTGTCCATGAAACGATCCGGCAATCACCCGTAATCGACCAGCCCCGCCGTCAAGATCGATAGCAGGGATGTCGGCGTTGAGAATCGTCTGATACCCGGGCGCCGACATTTTTGAGGTGCGCGGAAGATTCACCCACAACTGAATGGCGTGAAGCGTGCCGCCATGTTTTGCAAATTCCTTCTCGTGCAATTCCTCGTGCACGATACCGGATGCCGCCGTCATCCATTGAACATCGCCTGGGCCGATCACCCCGGCGTTCCCAGCTGAATCACGATGGGCCACGACGCCTTCATAGACAAGGGTGACCGTTTCAAAGCCGCGATGCGGATGTTCTCCCACGCCACGAGGATGATCCGTCGGCTCGAAGTACTGCGGCCCCGCATAGTCCAACATGAGAAAGGGGCTGACTTCACGGTGGAGGTCGTTGCTCGGAAAGAGATTCCGAACGGGAAACCCATCGCCCACCATATGCCGTGAGCCTGGCTGATAGATTCCCACGATGTCTTTTGTTGCCGCGGTCTCGATTGTCTCATGATGGCTCATTGGATCCTCCTTCCCTTCGTCTCAAACCCCGCGATGCGAACGTTGGGCTTACAGCCGCTTCTCCTCCAGATCGTACACATCAAACCACACATACACCGGGCGATGCTTCGGCACGACCTTGGGAATATATTCTTCGAGGTATTGCTGGGCCTCAAGACTCATCTCGCTGAGCCGCATATCGCGCAGTTTGTTGTTCCATTTCAATACGTCATCCGTATTCTTTACTTGCGAATGGCTGACGATCCACTCCCCGATCTCCTCGTCTGAGACTCCGGTCGCCACGACCTCCTTGAACTGATCGGGCGTGATGCCGGTGAACGAAAACCATTGGCTGGCTAACGAACAGGGCCAGTAATTGTATTCACCGTTCATCCCGAGCAAGAACGCCCGACACTTGTCCACACAGCGAGCCACGATCACATAGCCGCCCAGTTTTTCGCGTGGACTGCGCGGATAGTCTTTCCGAAGATCCTTGGCCAACTTTTTCACCTTGTCGAGATCCGTCTTCATGATCGCGTCCTTTCTCTGTTTCGCCCGATACCTCGGAATTGAATGGTGTCTTCAATTTCTCCGATACTTGAACTGACGTGCGGCTTGGTCGTGGATGACAGAAGGTATTGGCATTTCAGGCGACATGGCTATTCAGTCAGTGCGTGTTCAATTCGGCGGTCGGGTGCCAGCCACATGATTGCGACAAGGACATAGAGGCCGCAGGCGATCCAAGGCTGCGCTAAAGAAAGTGGAATCGCCGCCGCGTACACCGTAAGAGATATTTTGCCCTTCACGTCGCCGCCGATCGATGTTGCCAGAGCTGAGTCTTTCCCATGTCGGGCGATGAGTGTTTTCGTGAGAATAAAATAGGCGGTTCCCGCGCACAGCAATACCGCTCCGTATAGCGCCACCGGCCAGGGCGCAAAATGATTCTCGCCCATCCAGCCGGTGGCGAATGGTATCAATGAAAGCCAGAACAATAGGTGCAGGTTGGCCCACAGAATTGACCCGTTGACGTGCCGCGTCGCATGCATCAGGTGATGATGGTTGTTCCAGTAGATGCCGATGTACACGAAGCTCATGATATAGCTGAGGAAAACTGGAATCAGCGGCTGTAATACCAGAAGCCCGGCTCCGTGCGGCACCTTCATTTCCAACACCATGATGGTAATGATGATGGCGAGTACTCCGTCACTAAACGCTTCCAGACGTACCTTGCCCATCGTCATCCGCCGCTCCCTCCAGACGCTGCGCTGGGCTGAACGAACCGTGGAAAATCCATGTCGGAAGTCGCGCAAAATCGTTTCATATTATGACTCCTTTCGTGACTCTTCGTTACCCGACAGGAATCAGCGCGCCGTTAATTTGGCTCGCTTCTTTAGATGCGAGAAAGATCAAGGTCTGTGCGATGGATTCAGGCCTGACCCATTATTTACACATTGCGCCAACCCCCTTTCCTTTAGGGCTTCATGTCTTGATTGGTTTCCCAGATGAGAACCTCAGCTCCTGTGCTGGCTTCGGCCGTCAGGCGTCGCGCACCGGCCGCTGCGAGACGAACCGCATCGCCGGAATGGAGCACGCCAGCCCCTTCAAGTTCAGCGCCTCCTTTGGCAATAAAGATATGCACATACGGTGCGTCGGGAACTTGCACCGATTCCCCCGGATTGAGCCGTCCGCCCCAGAGCACGGCCCCCTGCTGCTTGATGGAAATCGCCGCCTCATGACCCCGCCCCGACGCAATGGGGATCAGCCCACCTCGCCCCAGCTCTCTATTGATATCCAACTGCTCATAGCTCGGCTTGATGCGTTCCGTGTCAGGCGGGACCCACATCTGGATGAAGTGCACGTCCTTATCGGGGCTGGGATTCATTTCCGAATGCCAGATGCCGATACCGGCACTCATGCGCTGTGCGAGCCCCGGATAGAGAATCCCCTTGTTGCCTTCCGAATCTTTGTGTTCCAACTCACCGTCCAGCACCCACGTGACGATTTCCATATCCTGATGCGGATGTGTGCGAAATCCGGTACCGGCCTTCACCGTATCGTCGTTGCTCACCAGCAACAGCCCATGATGGGTATTGGTCGGGTCGTAGTGGTTCGAAAAACTGAAGCTGTGCCACGAGTCGAGCCAGCTGATCTGGGTGTGGAAACGCTCATGGGCTCGACGGATATCGATTTTGGTGGGCTGTATCCCGATCGTATTCATAGTTCCGCCTCCTTTCGTAAGTCTTCCGCCCCGTCTCTCGTTTATCTCTCGATTTTCTCCGCAATGAGTCGATCCATCGACCATTTCCCGGCCCCCGTTATCAACAGCGCGAGGCCGATACCGATCACCAAGAGATGATACTCATATCCTTCGCCGGCCTGTTTCCCGAACCAGTTCATGAAGAATCCGTTTTGAAGATGCGAGGTGGTGATGGCGCCAAGCATGATCACGATGAAACTCACCGCCGTGAAGCGCGTCAGCAGCCCGAGCAGCAGCGCCAAACTGCCGAAGGACTCTCCAACGATCACCAAGAAGGCGACAATCCACGGCAAATGCATGGTCTCGGTGAAGAATCCCATGGTTCCGGCGAATCCGAACCCGCCATACCAACCCAACAACTTCTGGGCGCCATGCGGGAACATCACCAATCCCAAGGTGAGACGTAGGGTGAACCCAGCCCAACTTTCATCGGTCTGAAAGAGTGTCTTCATAGCGACCCTCCTCTATGCGAGCATTGCGATTCAACAGCACCTCCATCACAACGATGGTCATCCCCCTCTACGACCCGCACATAGTGTAATAGTTCTAGTTAGTACTATGTCAAGTGTTAAATTCGCCCCGGATAGAAGTTGCCTAGAAACTGTGAGATACATCAGCTGGTCACAGCTGATCAGGGGACAGGCTTGGTTCGATGAGGCATACGATCCGGCTCGTCCTTCGAGGATGGAGACAACGGAGGAATTCCCATGTTTTTTCGGATGGCTAGAGCAGGCTTGTGGTCAAGGACTCCTGATGTGAAACGAGTACGCCCTTGAATAGGAATTATCTGATGATGCCTCTTCTGACCACACGATTGTGTATTTTCGCGCTCTCATCTCTTGCCATGATCGGCACGCTGATCCTTGGGGGCCCTGAATCGAGTTTCGCGCTGGACCCTCTTCCTCGCTCTCCGCGAGTGGGGTCAGCCCAGATTCCTCTTGGCTCATACGAACGCATTCCCATCGGGAAGCTTCTCTCCAATCCGACCAGCTACCACCTGCGAGAAATCAGGATAGCCGGCATCATCCGCACCATTGAGACGCAGGTCATGACGAGGGGTTGCGGGAAGCCCTACGAGCTGACCGTTATCTCATTGGAAGATGAGAGTGGTGTGGTAGATGTCCTTGATCAAGGGGCCTGTGGCAGGAACACCAGCATGCTGCGAGCGCCTATGCTCACCGCCGGCGATCACGTCGATCTGTTAGTCCGAGTTTATGGGGGAACGAAAACAGACGAACCGGGAAATTCACTGGAAGTGTTCGTGCTCTGGATCGACCTGGCTCAAGATTAACCAGCCCACCGCCCTCCTTCCAGGTATGCAACCAGCCTATCCTGTACTGTGCGCGCAACGAGCGAGCACTGCTTGTCTATCTTCTCCCTTGAGGGCGGGCAAGATGGCCTCTCACTGCGCGTGTTATCCCAGCCTCTCATTTCACTTTCAAGGGTAGCCTGGTCGATCCTCGATTGCGCGCGTCGAACGAGCACATTCCTATCGTGCGCGTTCCGCGAGCAGGAGGACGACTAGGCTGCCCTTCCCATCCCTCTGAGACCGCGCGTTGCACAAGCACAGGAGATCATCTAGTCTGCCCTCTCATCCTTCAGATGGCGCGCGCTCCGGGAGCACGGGGCAATCCTGAGTTGCCTCGCTTCACGAAGCCAGCGGGTGGCACCGATCTCAGACCCAGCCGCCCGCAGCGGGGTCCCTACACCGGGCGGGGTGCGAGGACGGCTGGGTTGGATCGGTGACAGGACCCGCGGGCTTCACTTTCTCTCTTTCATCGCCCGTTCCACTTCGCGGCCGGCTTCACGCGTCTTGTCGGATTCCCGGCGGTCATGCTGTTTTTTCCCTTTGGCCAGCCCGAGTTCAACCTTGGCAAAGCCTCGCTTGGAGAAATAAATGCGGAGCGGGATGAGTGTGAGCCCCTGCTGCTGCGTCTTGCCGAGAAGTTTATTGATCTCCTTACGATGGAGGAGCAATTTCCGAGTACGGAGGGGCTCATGATTCATGATGTTGCCGTGGCTGTAGGGACTGATGTGGCAGTGGTGGAGAAAGACCTCGCTGCCTTTCACGCTGGCGTAACTATCTTGGAGATTCACCCGCCCTTCTCGCAAAGATTTCACCTCCGTACCCCGGAGCATGATGCCGGCCTCGAACTTCTCCTCGATGAAGTAGTCGTGGTAGGCCTTGCGGTTCGTGACCACGGCTCTTTCGAAACTGTCCTTCTCTTTCCCCATCAGACGTCACACTTTCACTTCCAGAGGTAGATCGCGCTCAGCCTTCCGCCCCCAACACCCGGCGGTCCTGCCTGTCACCTTTCACCCCTTACCTCTCACGCGTGCTGATTCCCACAGCAGTTGTTGCTATGATGCCGCCATGCGTGGATTCGGTTCCATCGATTCTCTTTCTCACATCCTCGAAGGGGTGGCTCGTCGGCTGGGGCTCGAATCCACGTTGCTCGAAAACCGCTTACGTCGAGACTGGGTCTCTATCGTTGGGGAACCCATCGCGTCGAATACCTGGCCCGACCAGATTCGCTACAAGAAACTCTATCTCCTGGTCCACAACAGCGTCTGGCTGCACCAGCTCACGTTCCTCAAGCCGACACTGATTCAGAAGCTCAGCAGCATCGCAGGCGGGGAACTGATTACCGATATTACGTTGCGCATAGGGGAGATCCCGGTACGGACAGCCCCCCCTGCCACAAGGCCCCCCCTTGATGACGATGTCATGGCCTCTGAGGCCATATTGACTGAGGTGTCGTCCCATGTCTCAGCGATACAAGATCACGATCTCCGTCTGCTCTTTACATCGGTGATATCGAGAAATCTTCGACCTCTATCTCCGCCGGGACAGGGTCCGTCACGAGTCCCTTGAAGAGAATATGCGTGGCATCGGCGACTGCGCCGGCTTTGGGTATCGGGCCGAGACCTCCCTCTTCTTCCTGATCCTGCAACCGATAGTAACCCCGCATCTCCTTCTCATAGTTTTTGACCGTCGACGCGTCCCCGGCCAAATATTTATTGAGCATATCCGGCTCAGCCCACCCATCGTCAGCAAATATATACACCACGACCTTCCTGTACCAACCGGCCGGATCGCCCGGCGTCGTCGGTTGAATCTTCATCTTGGCAAAGTGGTGCGTCAGTCGACCGACCTTGCGAAAACGCTTCACTAACGTTTCAACCCCCAGGTCGGTCGTGTCATGAGGCACATGCGCCGCGACGATGTGGCCGACTTGGGAGCCGACACTATAGGGAGGGATCGTTCGGTCGGGACGGCTCAGGTACATCCCGCCCCAGATCATGGTAAAGGACATGACAACCACACCCAGCGCCAATTTGACGACCGTGTCGAGACGCTTCTTGGGCTTGGATTGTGGAAGGGGCGTTGGAGAAGAATCCTGCTCGTGCATGGAAGGCCTGCGATCAAGGGACAAGGCGTAGATCTCGCGCGTATCCGTTACCCGCCGCCTTCTTCGGGGAGCACCTCGGTGCTTTCCGCCAAACGTGCGACCGCCACGACCCGGTCACCCACTCCCTCAAGATCGAGGATCCGAACCCCCTGGGTGTTCCGGCCGATCTCACGGAACCCATCCACCTTGCACCGAAGTACCTTGCCTTGAGCTGCCATCAACATGATCTCATCCCCGTCTCGGACTTGAAGAAACCCGATGGCGAGCCCATTACGCTCATTGGTCTTCACGCTGATGATGCCCTTCCCCCCACGTCCCTGAACGCGGTACTCGCTGACCGGCGTGCGCTTTCCGTAGCCGCCCTCCGTCACCGTAAGGATCTGAGTGGTGGAGTCAGGGGTCATGGTTTCCATGCCGATCACTTCGTTGCCATCCTCCAGCGTAATACCGCGCACCCCGTGCGCCGTGCGCCCCATCGGGCGGACATCGTCTTCCTTGAAGAGGATGGTAATACCCTTCTTGGTGCCCAAGAGGATTTCCCGCTGGCCATCGGTGAGCTGCACACCGATAAGACGATCCCCTTTATCCAACGACAACGCGATGATGCCCCCCAGGCGGGGATTGCCGTAGGCGGAGAGTTCGGTCTTCTTGATGATGCCCTGTGCGGTCGCCATCACGACGAACCGATCGTCACGAAACTCTTTGACCGGCACGGTCGCCGTGACCTTTTCCTCTCCGGACAGCGCCAGCAGATTCACGAGCGCTTTGCCCTTGGCGGCCCGCCCTGCGTCCGGAATCTCATGCACTTTCAGCCAATAGACCTTCCCCGCGTCGGTGAAAAACAGGAGCGATTCGTGCGTGGTCGCGGTGAACAGCGTCACGACAAAATCCTCGTCCTTGACCCCCATTCCGATTTTGCCCTTGCCGCCTCGCCGCTGCGCCCGGTAGAGGGTGACAGGATTGCGCTTGATGTAACCGGCATGCGAAATGGTGACGACCACTTCTTCGTTGGCGATCATGTCTTCCAGCGTGATCTCCGCCTCTTCTTTCACGATCTTTGTGCGACGGTCGTCCGTATAGGCTTCGCGCACCTCGATGAGTTCCTCTTTGACGATCGCACGAACCAACTCTTCGCTACCCAAGATCGACTTAAGACGTTCGATCTGCTTCAAGACCTCTGTATATTCCTCGATGAGTTTGTTGCGCTCCAATTGCGTGAGTCGCTGAAGTCGCATCTCCAAAATCGCATTCGCCTGGATTTCGGTCAGCGCAAATTCCCGCATCAAGCCGACACGGGCTTCATCGGGCGACGGCGACCGCCGGATCAAGCTGATCACCGCATCCAGGTGATCGAGCGCGATCTTGAGGCCCTCGAGGATATGAGCCCGCTCTTCCGCCTTGCGCAGCTCGAAGGCGGTCCGGCGAACGACGACCTCGCGCCGATGCTCGACAAAGTGATGCAGAATCTGCTTGAGATTCAACACTTCAGGCCGGTTGTTCACCAGCGCGAGCATGATGACCCCGAAGGTCGTCTGAAGCTGCGTGAGCTTATACAGATTGTTCAGCGTGATGAGCGGGATCTCGCCCCGCTTGAGCTCAATGACGACGCGGATGCCGTCCCGATCGGATTCGTCGCGCAGATCGGAAATCCCTTTGATCCGTTCGTCTCGGATCAATTCGGCAATCTTTTCGATCAGCTTGGACTTATTGACCTGATAGGGCAGCTCCGTGACGATCAGCCGTTCGCGATCCGTCCGTTCATCGGTCTCAACCTTCACTTTCGCGCGCAATGTAAGAAGACCCCGCCCACTTTCGTAGGCGGACTTGATGCCGGCCGTGCCATAGATGAATCCAGCCGTCGGAAAGTCGGGACCTGGAATCTTTTTCATCAACTGGGCAATCGTGATGTCCGGATTCTCCAAGAAGAGGAGGAGCCCATCGATCACTTCGCCGACATTGTGGGTGGGAATGTTGGTGGCGTAACCCACCGCAATGCCGCCGGCGCCGTTGACAAGAAGGTTCGGGATTTTCGAGGGGAGCACCAGCGGTTCGACCAGCGACTCGTCGTAGTTCGGCCCGAAATCGACCGTATCCTTATCGATATCGGCGAGCATGTCCTCGGCAACCTTGGTCAGGCGGGCTTCGGTATACCGCATGGCTGCCGGTGGGTCGCCATCGACCGATCCGTAATTGCCCTGACCGTCCACGAGCATATAGCGCATGTTGAAGGGTTGTGCCATCCGAACGAGTGTGTCGTAGATGGCACTGTCCCCATGGGGATGGTAGTTCCCCATAATCTCGCCGACAATCTTGGCGGACTTGCGGTAGACCCGGTTCGACGCCAGGCCCATTTCGTTCATGCCGTGGAGAATACGGCGATGGACCGGCTTGAGACCGTCACGCACGTCGGGGAGCGCCCGGCCCACGATCACGCTCATCGCGTAACTCAGGTACGACGAGCGCATCTCGTCTTCGATGGCGATCTGTCCTAATCTTTCATCAGGCGGCATCTAATTCTCCTCGGGAAAAGAGCGAATGGCTTATAGCCTATAGCTGATGGCAAGAAAGAAACTCCGCATCTGCTATTTGCCATACGCTATCAGCCATAAGCTCTTTGGCAATTTTTAGACGTCTAAGTTGCGCACTTCGAGCGCGTGGGCTTGGATGAAGTTTCGTCTGGGTTCGACCTCGTCGCCCATCAGAATCGTGAAGATCTCGTCGACGCCCGGCACGTCTTCCAGTTTGACCTTCAACAACGTCCGGACTTCTGGATTCATCGTCGTTTCCCAGAGCTGATTCGGGTTCATTTCGCCGAGACCTTTGTACCGCTGGATACTGAGCCCGTGCTTGCCCTTATCGAGGATCGCCTTGACCAACTCAACCGTTGCGGGCTGGAGCTGTTCCTGACCGTCGATTTTGATCTTGTACGGCGCCCGGCCCAAGCCGATCGCCGACGGTGAGAGCTTCTGCAATTCACGGAATTCGGCGGAGCCGACCAGCACATGCGTCACGTCGAAACTATAGGTGGCTCCGTTGGCAAGCAGGCGACAGATAATTTTGTTCGATTGATGTTCCTCGTCTTCGACGATCTCCAACGTCGGGGTGAGCTTCGGATACACCACCGCGAGAGTTTTCTTTACGCTGGCCACAACCTTCTTGAGCGCCGCCTGATCCTTGAGAAGCTCCCGATCGAGTCCCGGTTCATCCACAAACGCCCGCACCATGCCGGCCTCATGCGGTTTCTTATTAAGCCGGCCGAGCAATGTCTCGAAGGCGATCATCTTCTTCAGAATGGGGAGGAGCCGCCGTCCCGTGACATACCCTTGGACTCCCTCCACATACACGTCTACATCCTCAACGGCGATATCGGCCAAGTGCTCGTTCAATGCCAGCTCATCTTTGAGATACCGTTCCGTCTTGCCCTTCTTCACTTTGAAGAGCGGCGGCTGCGCAATATAGATGTAGCCTCGTTCGAGCAGCTCCGGCATCTGCCGGAAGAAGAACGTGAGGAGCAGAGTCCGGATGTGGCTGCCGTCCACGTCGGCGTCCGTCATGAGGATGATCTTATGGTACCGGGCCTTGCTGATGTCGAACGAGTCTTTGTCGGGCTTTTCGCTCTCTTCGCGCTTGCGGCCGATGCCGGTTCCGAGCGCCATGATCAACGTCCTGATCTCGTCGCTGGAGAGCATTTTGTCGAAACGCGCCTTCTCGACGTTGAGGATCTTGCCCTTGAGCGGGAGAATCGCCTGAAACTTGCGATCGCGTCCCTGCTTGGCGGACCCGCCGGCCGAATCGCCCTCGACGATGTAGAGCTCGCTCAAGGCCGGATCTTTCTCCGAACAATCGGCCAGCTTGCCGGGAAGCGAGCCCCCGTCGAGCGCACTCTTGCGCCGGATGAGTTCTTTCGCTTTTCGCGCCGCTTCACGGGCACGAGCCGCATCGATCGATTTTCCGATGACCTTTCTGGCCACCGTCGGGTTTTCTTCGAAATAGGTCCCGAGCGCTTCGTTGACCGCGGACTCGACGATGCCTTTCACCTCACTATTGCCCAGCTTGGCTTTCGTCTGCCCTTCGAACTGAGGATTCCGGACCTTCACGCTGACGACGGCGGTGAGCCCCTCGCGAACGTCGTCACCGGTGAGCGACTCCGTGTCTTTCTTGAGCAGGTCGTTGGCGTTGGCGTAGCTGTTGATCGTTCGAGTCAGCGCGGCCTTGAAGCCCACCAAGTGCGTGCCGCCTTCCTTGGTGTTGATATTGTTCGCAAAGGAAAACAGGTTCTCGGCGTAGCCGTCGTTGTATTGAAGCGCAACCTCCAGCACCATCTCCGATTTCTCAACCTGCACGTAAATAGGCTTGTGCAGCGGCACCTTGGCTTCGTTGAGATGCTCGACGAACGACACGATCCCGCCCTTGTACTTGAATACTTGCTCCTTGACCGGTTCTTTCCGCTCATCCTTGAGTGTGATCTCGAGTCCCTTGTTCAAAAAGGCGAGTTCGCGCAGTCGCTGCGCCAGCACGTCGAAGCTGAAGTCGAGCGTCTCGAAGATCTGCCCGTCGGACTTGAACGTGACCATCGTGCCCCGGCGCTTGGTTTTACCCGTCATCTTGAGCGGGGCCGTCGACTTGCCACGCTCGTAGCGCTGCTCGAACACCTGACCGTCCTGCCAAATCTCCAGCTCGAGCCATTCAGAGAGGGCGTTGACCACCGAAATCCCGACACCATGGAGGCCGCCGGACATCGTATAGGCGCCCTGTTCGAACTTGCCGCCCGCGTGCAAGACCGTCAACGCCACTTCGGCAGCAGACTTCTTTTGCGTGGAATGCATACCGGTGGGAATGCCGCGGCCGTTATCCACGACCGTAATACTGTTGTCGATGTGGATCGCCACCTCGATCGTCTCGCCAAATCCCGCCATATGTTCATCGACACTGTTGTCGACGACTTCATAGACAAGGTGATGGAGGCCGTCCACCCCGGTGCTGCCGATGTACATGGCCGGACGCTTCCGCACGGCGTCCAGGCCTTCCAATACTTTGATTTGATCCGCACCGTAACTGTCTGATTTCGGTGTGGTCTCGGTGTCGTTACTGGCCATCGGTCTCCTGCTTCAAACGCGTCATGGGTAAAGGGTCCTTCGTGAAAAGGCAGCTATGGGCCGATTGCGTATCCCTCGACCAGTATAATTGATGTGTGACGCTCAGATCTTGATCGGCATGACCACGCACTTGAACCCCGGACTGTCTGACTCCTGGATCAAACAGGGGCTCAGCGGATTGTCCATTTGCAGCGAGATCGTTTCTCCATCCATCACCCCGAGAACATCCAGCAAGTAGCGGGCATTGAACCCCGTGCTCAACGCTTCCCCCTCGTACCGTGCCGCGAGTTCTTCGGTCGCCTCTCCAAAGTCAGGATTGCTGGAGAACAGCGTCATCTGTCCGGAGACAAACGTCACCTTCACCGCACTCGCCTTATCGCGTGACAGCACTGAGACGCGCCGAAGCGCACCCTCAAAGTCGGTGCGATTGACCCCGATTTTTCCGCCGCCCTCTTTCGGAATCACTTGCTGATAGTTCGGGTAGTTCCCTTCCATGAGCCGCGAGGTCAGCAACAGACCGCTCTTCCGAAAGATCATGAGATTTTTGGTGAACCCGATCAAGGGCTCCCCCTCGCCGCCCTCCTCCAGAAGACGCTGCATCTCATGCGCCGCTTTTTTCGGAATGATGGCTTTGATCTCTTGCGGAGGGCCTTTAACCCCGGCATCTCGGACCTCCTGCTCGGCCACTGCCAACCGATGTCCATCGGTGCCGACCAGCCGCAAAATCGTTTTCTTCTCCGACGTGATGAGGCTCACCAGCAGACCGTTGAGGATGTAGCGCGCGTCATTGTCTCCGGCCGCGAAGAGGGTCTTCCGAATCAGCTCGAGGAAACCGACCCCGGTGAGGGGAATAAGCCCTTCCCGTTCGATCGTCGGCAACGCGGGATAGTCGGTGCTGGGGAGGCCGACGATCTTAAATTGGCTCTTGCCGGCATGGATCGTCGTCCAATTGTTGTCGCCAGAGGTGATGTCGATTTCACCGACCTCCAATTCCTTGATGATCTCGAATAGCTTCCGCGCCGAGACCGTGATCCCTCCCGGTTTCTCCACGGTCGCCTTATAATGCCCACGCATGCCGATCTCGAGGTCGGTGGCGACGATTTCCACCCCGTCCTGCTTCGCCTCAATCAAGATATTCGAGAGGATCGGCATCGTGTTGCGCTTCTCGACGACACCTTGGACCCGCTGAAGACCCGTCAAGAGCTCCGCTCGTCCCATACGAAATTTCATGATCTGTTCCCCTTAGCGCAGCCCCTCACGCTCGCAGGATCTGCTCCTTCAAGCTGTCCAATGTGGCACTCAATACACTGTCGTTGTCTTTCGCTTTAATGATCTGCTTACAGGCGTGGATAATCGTCGTGTGGTCTTTGCCTCCGAACTGCCGCCCGATCTCGGGATACGAGGAGTCTGTGAGCTCTCGACAGAGATACATGGCGATCTGTCGGGGATGCACCAGCGTCTTGCTCCGTCGACGGGATTTCAGGTCGGCGATCTTCACGTGGAAGCGCGTGCCCACCGTTTCCTGAATATCATCCATCGACACGATCTTTTTCTTGGTGCCGATCAGATCCCGGAGCACGTTCTTCGCCATCTCCAGCGTGATCGTTTGACCGGTGAGCGAGGCATAGGCGCCGAGCCGTACCAATGAGCCTTCGAGCTCGCGGATATTGCTCTTCATCGTGGTGGCGAGAAACTGGATGACGTCTTCCGGCAACGTGACGCCCTCGTCCTCAGACTTTTTCCGCAAGATGGCAATGCGTGTTTCAACGTCCGGTGGTTGGAGATCCGCGATCAGTCCCCATTCAAACCGTGACCGCAACCGTTCCTCGATATCGGGCATATCTTTCGGAAAGCGATCGCTTGAAAGCACAAGCTGTTTATGCGCTTCATAGAGGGCATTGAACGTGTGGAAGAATTCCTCCTGTGTCCGTTCTTTACCAGCCAAAAACTGAATGTCGTCGATCATCAACATGTCGATATGACGATAGCGCTTCCGCAGATCCATCATTTTGTCGTATCGAATGGAGTTGATGACCTCGTTCGTAAACTGTTCGGTCGTTAAATAGGCAATCCGGAGATCCGTCCGCTCCGCCATATAGTTTCCAATGGCATTCAAGAGGTGCGTCTTCCCTAGCCCTGTATCCCCGTAGATAAAGAGCGGGTTATAGGCTTTCGCCGGTTGTTCGGCAACCGCCATGCAGGCAGCATGGGCAAATTGGTTTCCAGCTCCTACGACGAAACTCTTGAATGTATACTTTGGGTTGAGCTGTATTCCCCGTTTCGACCGGGGCCCGGGGCTTTGGCGGCTGGTCCCAGAGGAACTCCCACTACTCTCAGGCTGTTTCGTCGGCTGTTTATGAAAGATGACAAATGTAATCGCCGTCTCTATGCCACCTCGAGCGACAGAGATCGCTTCGCTCAGGAGGGGTCCGTAGTGTTGGCTTAACCAGTCGCCGAAAAACTTATTCGGGACTCCCAGTTGAGCGGTCGCGTCCTCAATCCGCTCGAAATGGATGGGGGTAAACCACGTGTCATACACCTGTTTTGGCACTTTCCCTTGGATATACGCCAAGGCATCCTGCCATTCGTGTTCGATCGCCATCATTCCCTGATTATTCTGCATACACAGACTTATGCACACCTGTTGATAACCTGTTTTTTCATCAAGCCTTCTCTGTCAGTATCGGAACGTAGAGGCTTCACAGTCATACCCATTCCACCGATCACCACATGATATCGACATCACATACAGTGGTTACTCAGAGTCAATCCCCAACCTACTCCACAAAGATAGCGTCCAATATACCTTTTACTTTCAATAACCTATTCTCTTTCCACACTATCCCCAATACCTACTCTTACTCCTCCTCCTACGACGGTCTTTATCTCTATATAGACATATCTTCGGAGAAGAGCAGCACAGACATCTAGAGAACAATAACCCGTTCTGATGAGAAAATCTTCTCGACCAGGTCATCATATGTCAACGTCTGATGAGAACCGCTACTCACTAACTTCTCACTGAGACCAGTACCTCTTTCTATAGAAGAAGGAACGACCGAGGACACCTGTTCAACACAGACGATATCGATATCTGCGTCACTCGCTTGAAAGAGTGAGGGAGGAATCGCGTCCGGCGTGTGTCGAAGCAGATAGAGCGTTGTACTCATACGGTCACAGATAGATCTCTCAAAAAACTAGACTTATGTCAGCTGATCGCACGAACTGTCTAATGTCATCTCTAGGTAGAGCTGTCACGGAAAAACCTTCAGACCACTCATCCCTCGCCGTCCCGACTTCGACAATAAAGGGAATGGCCAAGTGCTTAAAGGAAGGAAGATATTTTTCAAGAACATCGACGTCGATAATCTCTTCTGAATCTTCCCTGAGCAGAAAGGAAGCATCGCCTAGGAGCACGACGGTCGTTTCATGGTCCCCAGCACAAAGCCCCAGCGCAATACGAAGCGCTTCAACAGGGCGAGCCGTCACACGCGGATCTTCTGAAATCACCACCACAATCCGTTTCGACATAGACAGGCAACCGGAGTGACATGAACTTCTTATGTAAACGCAAGAAAGCGATCGCAGCCATCGATAATTCCCGATAATACCACCAGACCAGATAACGAAACTCTCGAATCGACCGTGACCGTTGGAACACCATGTTGTTGACAGCCATACGCGCACACAGACATCTTCGCCCCGGCATCGATCAAACCAAGATAGCGTTGGTCCACAACCGTCTTTACCCCCTCATCAATGAGATAAAGGTAGACATCAACTCCTCTACGTAATGCAGCCTGAGCTAATTGGATAACGGTCTCAACACTGGGGTGAGACGGGGGTGTGGATAACAAGAGACCTAGCCTGCGAGCCGCCATAGATTTAAATAAAAGACATCAATACAATCAATCTCTTATGATATAAATTGACTCGTGACACTACGAGGTTTTCACCACAAAGTCAACAGTAAAAAACGGACGTTTTATTAGGAAGGTATACGGGATTTCAGGAGAAATGAGAGGCCGGCCAGAGGGAGTTCCTCCTGAGCTTTCGACTCAAGGTTGCGGAGAATAACAGCGCCGCGAGCTGCCTCATCGTCGCCTAAGAGAATGGCATAACGGCACTTCGATCGATCAGCTTGGCGAAGGTGTGCTTTAAGTGTCGTGGCGCGATAGTCGCAGTAGGCTGACAGTCCGATTCTACGGAGTTCGTCGAGCAACACGATCCCGAGCTTGGCCCCCTGCTCTCCAAAGGCCGCGACATAGTAGAGACATTCGTGTATCGACGACGATGATGTATCCGGGAGCATCAACGACACACGTTCAAGCCCGACCGCGAATCCTATGGCCGGAACAGACGGGCCACCGAGCGTTTCCACTAAACCATCATAGCGGCCACCGGCGCCCACTGCGTTCTGAGCGCCCAAATGAGTCGAGGTGATTTCAAAACTCGTCAAACAGTAGTAGTCGAGCCCCCGCACCAAACGAGGATTCAGTCGATAGGGCACCCCGATCGCATCGAGACCTGCAAGAACCTGGTCGAAGTGTGTACGGGCCTCAGGAGAGAGATGATCGGTCAGCTTGGGCGCTGACTCGGTCGCTGCCCGACAGTCCGGCACCTTGCAATCCAGCGCCCGCAATGGATTCGTCTCCATGCGGCGACGGCAGTTTGCACAGAGGTGTGTTTCTTGCTGCCTGAGAAATGCCAATAGAATTGGCGTATAGGCGCCGCGGTCCCCGGAGCTTCCCAGGCTATTGATCTCCAGCGTCAGATCCGGCAGGGCCAGATCCGACAGGAGGCGCCACAGCAGCGCCATCACCTCGACGTCAGCCCGAGGGTCCGATGTGCCAAAGGATTCGACACCGAATTGATGGAACTGCCGAAGGCGCCCTGCCTGCGGCCGCTCATGACGGAACATCGGCCCAACGTAGAAATACTTCTGTGGGAGCGGATCGGCCGCCCGATTGTGCTCGATAAATGCCCGGACCGTGCCGGCCGTGCCTTCCGGGCGCAAGGTCAGCGAGGTTCCATCTCGATCGGGAAAGGTATACATCTCCTTTTCGACGATATCCGTCGTGGCACCGATACTCCGGGCGAAGAGTGCCGTGAGTTCGAATATGGGGATGCGGATCTCCTGATACCCGTAGCAGAGCGCCCAGCGCCTCGCCGTATCCTCGATGACACGCCACCGAGGGGTCTCCTCAGGAAGAAGATCCTTGACGCCTTTGATGCCCTTGATGGTGTCCATATTCAGCGACCGTCTACCAGGATGCTGAAAAAGTCCGCCAGCATCGTTCTCGCGTCGCTCAGAGACTCAACGTACCGAAGCGTACGCCTCGCCTCTTCGCTCGCTGCGGCCTTGCTGGGCAGCCTTTTTGAGCATCCTGCGGGCAATACGGCACTCTCAACCTACGTATCATCAGAGGACCTTGCCGCGCAAAAAACTGAGTTTTCAGCAAACTGCTAGAAAGATCCGGGACTATAACGACGGGTTGCAGGCAAGTCAACGCGCGTGGGCGCGGCAAACGTCAATCGTCATGCGTTCATGGGCTCTGAGTCGTCGCGCGTCAACAGCTTCTATGATTCTGCGCGAATGCCGGTCGACGAATCACGTCTGACATCCTTGCGCCGACCGGCGCGCGGGCGTATAGTTCGCGGCCTACCGCCGTGTGGAGATGTGTCATGAGTATGGATCAACCGACCCGCCGGGTCATCGCGCTCGCACCGATGCCGCCAGAAAAATCCGCCTATGCCCTGGCCCGTTACAGCCGTTCACCCGACTCGATCGAGGACAGCCTTCGCTGGGTGCATGGACATTCTGCTGAAAAATTCTGGGATCAGTTCTACTTCGACTATGGCCATGCGTCGATTGCAGATCTTGGCCACGTCATCATCTGTTTCGAGGACATCTCTGAGCTCGCGGCCATTCGACTCGAAGACGAGCCCTTGTGGGACGGCCAGGCGAAATCGAGCCGGTATCAGAACTTTGCCTCAGGCGGATGGTACGTGCCCGATTCCATTCGGGGGTCGGAGACGGAAGGCACCTACCAGGGCATTCTCCGCAGCCTCGCCGAGATCTACCGGCTGTTGCATCAACCCTTGACCCAATTTATTTCAGAGCGCGAGCCGCGCCCCGAATCGATGAAGCCGGCCGATTACCAACGAACGATTGCCGCTCGCGCGTTCGATGTGACCCGGTATCTCCTCCCCCTTTCGGCCAGAACGAACGTCGGACAAGTCGTCAGCATCAGGACGTTGGAGAAGCAAATCACCAGGCTGTTGTCGTCGCAACTGCCGGAATTGCGGTCGATCGGAGACGAACTCAAGGATGCCTGCCAACGGTCACCCGTGAATCTCTGGGGCGAACTGTGCGGTCAACCAGGTGCACAGGAGCCTCTTGCGCCGACGCTCGCGCGCCATGCCACGTCGAACGACTATCAAGCGTCGGTCTACCAGGACCTCGCCAAATACGCGAAGGATGCGCTCCGTGGAACCGGCCTGGATCAACCGGCGTCCTGGGGAGTGCCGGAGCCGGTGGACCTCATCGAGCCTCACGATCCGTTGGACGAAATCGTGACCACCTTGCTCTACCGCGTCTCTCATGCGCCCTATCGGAGTCTCCTCGCGGTCGTCCGTACCTGGACGGAGAAGCAAAAGCAGGAGGCGATCGATGTCGCGATGAGCGCACGAGGGCCCTACGACGAACTCATCAAAGAGTTCCGCAGCGGCTATGCCTTCACCTTCGACGTGCTGATGGACATCGGAGGCTGGCGCGACATGCACCGGCACCGGCGCTGTCAGCAGATTCAGCAGAATTTTACGACGGTGCACGGGTACGAGGTTCCACCGCCGCTCGTGCAAGCAGGGTTGGATCAGGAGTACCGACAGGCGATGGACGCGGTTCGGATGGACATCGAACAGCTGAAGAAAACGAGCGCGGAAGGGTCACTCTATGCGACGCCGTTCGGTTTCAAGGTGCGGTGCCTCTTTAAGATGGATTATGCCGAAGCCGAATACATCGCCAGGCTCCGCTCCGGTGTGAAGGGCCATTGGTCGTACAGAACCATTGCCTGGCTGATGAAGCAAAAGATTGCGGCGCGCTATCCGTCACTCGGGGATCGCATTCAGGCCACCTCGCCGGACATCGAGGACACCCTCACCAGATAGTCAAGCTAGCTCTGATGACCGACTACCAGGCCCAATGTGAAGCGAGGCTGTTGGAAGGCCAATGGGATCAGGCTCAGCAGGCCGCACTGGCCTGGGCCCGCCATCCCGCGACCGGCACAGATCGGGATCCTCGACCCCATTTTGCGCTGAATGTGATCCACATGCTCCGCGGGGAGTTTGCCGAAGCCTGGAACGCTCGCGCGAAGTGCCTCGAAGAATCCGAAGACATGGCTCACGTCAAAGAGTGGGTCGAAGGATTCGTTGCGCGACAGCCTGAGCAGACCAACGCGCATCTCGTGATGGGATTATTTCTGGCTCAAGCAGGCCAATCCGAACAGTCAATCATCGCCTACAAGCAGTCGATCGCACTCGCGCCACAGTCCGCCCACCCCCATTACTTTCTCGCACAGATACATGAGCGAGCCAACCATCTCGAAATGGCCATCAAGGAATATCGTGAAGCGGTGCGACTGGACCCTTCTTACGCACCGGCGCGCACCAACTTAGGCGTCGCCTATCAAGAGCAGGGCCGCCTGGAGATGGCGATCCCGCAATATCGTGAAGTGATCAAATTGCACCCCCACGACTCGGTGGCCCACGCCAACCTCGCCTGCGCGCTCGCCGAACAGGGCAAGTTCGAGCCGGCTTTGCAGTCATACAAACAGGCGTTGCGCCTGAATCCCAATGACGCAGCTGTGCATTTCGCTCTGGGAGATTTCTATGAAACCAGAGGCCGCCTTGACCTAGCACAAAAAGAATACGACGCGGCACTCCTCGCCGATCCGAATTTCGGTCCAGCTCATTCGGCGATCGGCTGGTTGGAGCTGGGCAAACAGCATATGCAGGCCGCCTACGAAGCCTTCAATCGAGCCCTCAAGTCCAACGATCAAGACCCTCGCGCCTACCACGGCATCGCCGAGTACTATTCCCAAAAGGGAAAGCGCGAGAGCGCACTGGACAATTTTACCAAGGCGCTGAAGTACTACAAAGATCCAGAAAAGAGAAATATGATACTGAATCAGCTATTCCAGGAAGGCCAGATGGCGGACTAGGGTCGGCCATCTCCTCGTTCCTCGCTCGCTGAGCGCGCACCCAAGAATTATCGAATAGCTACATTACGGGCGGTGCTCGCTCAATGCGCGCGGTAGAACGAAGAGATGGCCGACCCTCTTGAAGGGTGGGGGGAGTATGAAAAGCGGACACGTCGGAAAACCCTCGTTGTATGCTCGCTGCGGCCTCGCTGAACGGCCTTTTTGAGCATCCTGCGGGACCCGGGATCGTTCTCCCTTGCTCGCAGACCGCGCACGGTGAAACGGTGCTCGCTCAATGCGCGCAGTCGAACGAAGAGATGGCGGACCCTCTAATGTGTGGGGGAGTCTGAGGGGAAGGATGCCCCGGTGAGTCCCCTGTGCTCGCGCAACGCGCGCCCTCGGAAGGACCTCGTTGGACGCGCGTAGTGGGGAACTCATCCGGGCCATCCTAGAAAACGTACACGAGCGAGCCTGGAAGGACCATCTATGGTTGCTCGCTGCGGCTTTGCTGAACGGCCTTTTTGAGCAGCCTGCGGGAGTGCTCTCCTCTTGTGCACAAAAGTTTTCCGCAGCCTACTAAGAGGTCCCACGATGAAACGATGGGTCCCTCATTGTGCGCATTGGTCGCGGATAAATGCGTTGAGAGAAAACTCTTCAAGAGCGACCCGTGATTGTGGAGACCAAAACCGGTGACAGCTATCGGAATTAGTCCTGCATCGAGCGGACCAGCAGGCAGCCATTTCGAGGGCCAGGTTGGCGCGTACTACCTGCTATCTCTGTTAACAAGCACGGAACCCCGCGGCCTGCCAGGCACGACGATCGCCCGCATCGAATTTCAGCGAGCATCTGAAGGCCGGTGGCTCGACGACGTTATCGTGCGCGCCCATGATGCAAGCGGCGATCCGGCAGTTCTTGAGATTCAAGTCAAGCGGAGCATCACATTTGCGCCCGGAGACCAGGTATTTCGCGATGTGGTTGGTCAGATCGTCATGGCCTCCAAAAGGTCAGACTTCTGGGTCACCCGCTACGAACTTGCGATTGCGACGGCTCGAACGTCTCGGAAGATCGATGGGGCCTACCAGGATGTCTTGACCTGGGCGCGTCAAATAGGTGATGCCGTGACTTTCACGGACCGGATCAGTCGAGCCGGCTCTGCCAATGATGATATGCGTACCTTCGTGCGAACCTTCAAATCGCACTTGCACGACGCGGAGTCAGTAGACGATGACGAGACTGTGTGGCGCCTGTTGCGTAGGTTCCAAATCCTCGTTTTCGACTTCACTGCTCAAGGCTCTGCATCCGAAGATCTCGCCAAGGAACGTGCCGCTCGTGCCCTTCACCCAGACGATACGTTGCGGGCGGGAAACCTTTGGACGACCTTGGTCGAACTCGCGCTGCGGGTCGCGGCGAGTGGTGGTGACCGAACCCGCGATGGACTGACCGAGGACCTTAGCCCTCACTCGTTTCGTCTTTCTGGCGACCGGCGGTACTCATCCGCGCGTTTGAGACTCGCCGAGGATTCCGGTCACGCCCTCGCTGACATTAGCGATCGATTCGGTGACGTGATGTTGACTCGACCCGAACGTGTCGCTGCTGTTCATGTCGCTCTTGAAAGCGGCCGTTACGTCGAGATCCGCGGTGATGCGGGGGTAGGTAAGTCGGGGGTGCTGAAGCATTTCGCCGAGCAAGTCGCCGCAGAGGCCAGGATTATCGTCCTCAGCCCTAGCCGAACGATGCCGAACGGGTGGGCCGCCATGCGAACGATCCTCGGGTTCGACGGCACCGCTCGCGACTTGCTGACCGATCTTGCTGCCGATGGCGGAGCCGTTCTCTTTGTCGACAACCTGGACTTTTTCTCGGATGAAGAACAGAGAACTGTTGTTGACCTTGTCCGGGAAGCTGCGGGTGTCCCAGGCGTTGCAGTGATGGTGACCGCGAGGCGTAACTTTGGGCGTGAGGAGCCGAATTGGCTACCAGCAGACGCCCTCGACCGCTTGGGTCGCGCTGAGCCTATCGTGATCGATGAACTGAGCGACGCCGAAGTCGATGAGATCCGACACGCTGATGTGAGGCTCGCTCCGCTCCTCACAGACGCTCACCCCGCACGAGATGTGACCAGGAACCTCTTTCGCCTGGCTCGTCTTGCAAGTCTGCCAGGGGATGCTCAGGCCCTACGCACAGAGGTCGACATGGCTGAACAATGGTGGAAGACGGCCGACGGCAGAGTCGACGACGACCATCGTGACCGAGCTCGGTTGCTTAAGGCTCTGGCGAAAAGGGCACTCTTACATGCCGGCCCGCAGGACGTTACTCATTATCCATCGAGGGCTATTGAAGCGTTGGTTGCCAGCGAGACACTACGCGACTTGGGAAACGACCACGTCGCATTTCGTCATGATGTTCTTCGCGAATGGGCGATTGTCAACCTGCTCCATACCGAGCCTGCGATGATCGAGCATCTATCTCTAGACCGACCTGCCTCGCCAGCCTTGGCAAGAGGTGTTGAGCTCACGGCGCGCATGGCCCTTGAGCGTGCAACCGATGTATCGCGGTGGCAGGCTCTATTTGAGCGTCTTAGCCGCGAGGGTACACATGGTTCGTGGCGTCGTGCGGCATTGCTGGCACTCGTTCGATCCGAAATCGGGTCCGAATTGCTGACGCGCGCGTCGACCATTCTGCTCGCTAACCGTGCAGGCATTCTTTGCGAGCTCATCCGGATCGTGATGGCGGTCGACGTCGAGCCGGCCTCAAAGGTATTCGCGAAGTTATTCGCAGCCATCGGGGTTGACGCGCCGGTGATCCCGGCTAGTCTCAATGTTCCGAGTGGACTGTCCTGGACTCGGCTGATCCATTGGCTGCTCAAACTGGGCCAAGATATACCCGCGGCCTCGATCCCGGATGTAGTTGACTTATATACCACGTGGCCTCTCGGAACGCTTGGTCACGATCCGCTGACTCCGTTGTTGATGCAGTGGCTCCATCGCTGGTTGACAATGATCGAGACCGCTCGGGACGCCGAAACATACCGTGATCGACGTGAGCCGTTCGGGGAAGAACTTGATTACGAGCGTACTAGATTGCTGGAATCTGACCTCCGCACCAGTTTTCTCTCGTTCTGCAATCGGACGCCAACGCTCGCTAAGGAGTATCTGCAATCGTTGAGGCAGCGCCAACACACCGACGATGCTGTGCGGAGCATTCTGAAGTTTCGCGGCTCGCTTGCGCAGGCTGCGCCTGCGGAACTCGCTGAGTTGACCGCCACCGCCTTGATTCCGCAACGTCGGGCTGACGAGGGGCATAGCCGCCACGATCGCGAGGAGCCGTTCGACTTTCTCGACCACGAGTTGTTTCCTGGGTCACATACGCAGGGGCCATTCTTGGAACTCCTCACGCATGCGCCGCAACACGGGTTGTCGCTGATCCATCGCCTCGTCGACCATGCGATCTCGTTCTACAGCGGGGGCAGCGAGCATGGTGATGATGCCATTATCATCACGCTTCTCGATGGTGACCGGGCTTTTCCGTGGAGACGATCGTATGCATGGTCACGAGGAGGGTCGGGATACCACTGTGTAACCATCAGCCCTGATGGCGCTCGAAGTTTGGGCGCACCGCCGCATCGAGGCAGGAGCGACCCTCGAGCCAGTGCTCGCTGAGGTGCTCGGCTCGTCTGGCTCGCCAGCCGCCTACCTGTTAATCGCTGTCGATCTCTTACTTTCGCATTGGCCGAAATCACGCGACGCGGCAATCCCTTTCTTGGCTTGCCCTGAGCTCCTTAGCATCGATCGGGAACGACACGGGCACGATATCTTAGGGCTCAATACCTTCTCGCGAAACTTAGTAGGCTCGGCTGGTCTGGAAAGGCTAAGCGCTTCTCGGGTACACTCACTTGAGGAACTCCTCAACAAATATGTATCCGAGCCGGAACTTCGAGAGGTGCTGAAGACTCGGCTTAGAAGCGCTGCGACACGTCTCGGCCCGCCAGACGCGCGATCAAATTTTCGTGATTCTGCCTTTATGGCTGTCCACGCACTCAATCGTCTCGATCCGAACAACTGGCGCGAGGCGTCTGTTTCAATGCCGGATGGTACTCAATGTACGGGGTACCAGTATGTGTCGCCGGAGGCTGAAGCTCAGCACCTTGCAGCACTCGAACAGGCAACGCAGGGCTGGCATTCAGATACCAATATGCAAGCTGCACTCAGCTTGGCCCTGGAGGACCCGTCACGCTCGTCGCCAGAACTCGTGACGGCGGCAGTTGAGTGGGCGCAACGTCCTGTAGTCATTTCAGAAACTGAGGGCAGGGACGAAGACGAGGACTGGATGCGAGACCAAGCTTTGGTCAATGCGGCGATGATTGCAATGCGAGACGGCGACGGCGAGCTGCGCGTTCGCCATGAGGCCTGGGCACGCGGCGTTTTCGCTCAGGCAGTGCAGACTAAGGACGACCAAGTCTATCGATCTCGATCCGGGCTCTCATTCAACCCGGTCGCGGTGGCGTTTGTTGGAATGATCCACTCACTAAGAGTTCGGACTGCCCCCGGGAATGTGCGCGACCTCCTCGAAGTGGCCACTCGCAAAGACCAGGCAGCAGCGCACGGATACGGTGCGGCCGCCAACATACTCGCCTCCATCGACGAACGCTTACCGCGCGCAGTACTACGGTGTGCCTTCGCGGCATGTATCCGGCCAAATCACGAATGGAATCTTTCCGAAGAAGAGGTCGCAGTGCGTTCCGAGCGCCAACGACAACAAGTCCTTGCGTCCGTGGATGCTGAACTTGCATGGCTTGCCGATGAACGTCTTGAGCCTGAATGGCCAGACTTTCCGTTGGAGCCCCCGCGCTTCCGTCGGCGTCTACGACTACCGGGCGGACGAAGGCAGCAAGAGACACCCGTACCGCAACGCTCTCGTCCGGACGAATATGTTGACCACCAGGCGGCGGCACTGTGGCTCAGCAAAACCCACAGCATCGTTGATATAGGCCAGCGCCCTTGGCTACTGAAAATTGCGCAGTCCTATGCCTCTTGGACTGCCGCGGCAAATGGCACCGGGATGGACCTGCATGAAGAAATTGCCAACCCGCCTAGCGAATGGAACGATGCCTACTTCGACCTGCTGGCCCAATCCCTGCCAGGACTTGCGTTGCCCGAGATTGAACAACTCGCATTGACACCGATCGGTGTGCTGCCTGACAAGGCCTTCTACGACATAATTACCGGGTTCCTCCGAAGTGTTGATGCCGTCTATTTTAGTGATCGCGGCCTGCAGGAACCCATCGCGATTCGCATTCGGTCCGTGCTCGCTAACCGAATGATGGCGACCAGCGGATGGCAGCATCTGGCGGGCAATCGATCCAGCTCCATTGAATGGCATATTGGACCCGCCATTGCCGTGCTCTTCTTCAATGTATACGGCTTCGCCCATTCCGCCCAATGCTATCTGCTTCCAAATGGCATCGATCGGCTCGACGCCTTTCTCCCCGTGCTGGAACAGCTGATCGAGCACGGACCTTCGCTCTTTGTCGCGCTCGTGACGCTCAACCTACTAGAAGTGTCTCCGAGGTCGGCACATCTGCCGTTCCTCGTCACAGCGGCTAAAGCCTGGCTGAGAGGCTACCCCGACCACAGAGACTTCTGGGTCGACTATGGCATTGGTCGCCGTGTGTGCGTATGGATCGAAGAGGTTCGGCGTCAGGAACCGACGCTGTTTGATAGGAACGAGGCGATGCGGATGGACGTGGATCGATTACTTGCCAAGCTAATTACCTTGGGCGTCGCAGAGGCCAGTCGATTGGAAACAGCGTTTGCGAGAGGATCAGGAAGCGGAGATTGAGGTAGCCGAAAATCGCCTGAGTTCCAGAGCCTGCTCAAAATTTCCGCCAGCAAGGCTGCAGGGAGTTCGGACGCCGTGGTGGACGCGTATAGGCCTGCATGGTAGGATTTAGGCCGTACGAGGTGTGATTATGGCGACAGCGGCGAAACGACAACTGGCCCTTCCTGCAGCGTTCTCGAAAGAACTGGATCGGCTCGCTCGGCGTGAGGGGAAGAGTACAGTCGCGGTCTTGCAGGATCTCGTCTCAGAGAACAAACACAATCGGCTCGAACAGGAATTCAGAGCCATCCAAGGCTATTGGAGTAAGAAAGCGAAAGCCAAAGGCATTCTCACGGCCCGAGATCTTCGGCGGTATCTCGCGAAACCGTGAGGGTCGTCTTTGATACCAACATTTATGTCTCGGCGTTTGTCCTGCCTGGTTCTTCTGCCAATCGAGCGATGCAGCGCATCTTTGATGGTCACGATACGTTACTGATATCCAAACCCATCATCGACGAATTACTCACCACCCTGGCTCGCAAGTTCAACCGCGATGTCGATGCGTTGAGTCGTACGGCTCTTTTACTGACAGAGCTTGCCGAACTCATTCAACCGAAGGAACGGGTCAGCGTGTTCGATGACGATCCGGACAATCGGATTCTCGAGTGCGCGATTGCCGGACAGGCAAAAGCCATTGTGACCGGCGACAAAGCCATGTTGGCGGTTGAGATATCTCACGGTGTCCGGCTTCTTTCATTGAGCGAGTATCTGCGACGATAAGAGGCAGCCTTGCGACAAGCAGCTATGGGTTGGCGAGGCGCAGGGAGTTCGGATTTTGGTTGGTCGTAGGGTGGTGATGCTTCATCAGTTCATCAAGAAATCCGAGAAGACTCCTCTGAACGAACTGAAGATCGCGCGGAATCGAATGAAAGATGAGAAACACTCTTAAGGACTTTAAGGCCCGGGCGCTTGCTCGCCCGGATGTGCATCGCGAATACGAAGGGCTCAGGGAGGAGTTCGAGATTCTAGACGAGATACTCAAAGCGAGGGCCGAATCGGGACTCACCCAAGCTGAGCTCGCAGCCCGAATTGGAACCACTCAATCCGCAGTCGCCCGTCTGGAAACAGCAATGGGAAAGCACTCCCCGTCCATCGGAACTCTTAAGCGGTATGCATCGGCGCTGGGGTATCGACTTCAAGTTCGTTTAGTGAAAGAGGAAGGTCTCATCACTCTTGATCGGAAGACGCAGAACGTATCAGTCGATGCCGACGCTTTGCCTGAGAGGGCTCGAGCCCTTCGGCGAACCACCAAAGGCGTTCGAGTGACGGATCGACTACTCAATTCGCTTAAAGGGAGACCTAGGGGTATGTCGAAGGCGAATGTGCGAGAGAAGTAAAAGATTGGAACATCTCTTTCCCAGGTGGGGTACGTTGAGGATTTTTCGAGACGAGAACGAAGTTGGGTGTTTTTCTGGGACTCCTGAGGCTGCTCAAAATTTCCGCCGGCAAGGCCGCAGAGAGCGGGACGACTGAGGCGTACCCTTGCGGTACGTCGCAGGGAGGCACGCGACCGAGAACGCAGCTGGAGGGAGTTTTCAGCAGCCGATTAGAGGTCGCGGATGGCGCCTTGTAAGACCGTAATCTGCGTCACTGAGTCGCCGGAAGCTTTGAGTTCTGTGCGGATTTGTTCTTTGAGGTAGGAAGAATACCCGACGCGGTCGACCAAGAGGTCGAGAAACCGTTCGATGGGGAGTAGACTCTGGGCCTTGAGTTCCTCCACGATTTCATCGGTGACAGGCACGTAGCTGCTCCCCATGTGGAACACCACATTATAATGACGGTTTTTCCCGATGCGCTCGAACCGTAGACCCTTCACCGTATCCTTCCGTCCTGGAATCGCTCAAGAGGGGCCCATTCTAGACAACTCCCATCGTGAAAGACAAGGGCACGAGGGGCGTCATAGGCGACAGAAATTCAGGCTCCTTTCTCTTTCTTGCCGAAATACTCTTGCCGACTCACGGCATGTCGCCGGTCATCATGGTGTGCTGGGCGAGTCCGAGTCGGAGATTGCTCCATGGGCCGGACATGATGCCGATGCGCCCCACCACGTTGTGGTAAATCTTGCTCCCGCCGCCAGACACGTGGTTTTCCACCGTAGAAAAAGTAATGCTCCGATCCATCAATGTGGCCAGGCGGGCTTGTGCGCCGATCATGATTGAAGAGGGATAGCCTCAGCCTCAGCGCGTCAGCCGCGTTGACCCGGCAAGAACCGTCGTCGCCGCGGTGGAAGGTTCAGGGGTTTTGGGTTGATTGGACACCGCACAACGCCGGAGGCGGTCCATGATCGCCAGGCCGAGGCCCTCTTCGTCGCAGGGCTCAGCGTACAGGCGATCGAGGCTCAGCGCGTCCAGCCGCCGAAGCGCCGCAAACAGATTCCGTGCAGCCTCACGCAAATCCCCGGACGACGAGAGCACCTCTACCGCGCAGAATCTGTCGTCGATGTGGCGTGGGGCCGACAGGGCCAGCAGCCCTACGCGCGCATGTTCTTCCACAACGGGTCTCACTCTGTGCGCAGGTAAGATGGTCAACGGTGTCCTGGTCGCATAATGACGAGGGAGTTGGCCCGGCGCGACCAGGGGTTGATGACTAGCAACCAGTACAGCCAACCCAAGGACTTCCTGAACTTCTGCGAGCGTCACACTGCCAGGACGCAGGAGTTCAGCCCTGGCTCCGATCATCGACACAATGGTGGATTCTACGCCAAGGGGGCATGGACCTCCGTCGAGAATTAGGTCCACACGATCGCCGAGCCCGGCGAGTACATGTTGCGCGCACGTCGGACTGACATAGCCAAACAGATTGGCGCTCGGCGCGGCGATTGGGACACCGGCTTCCCGGATCAGCGCCTGTGCCACCGAATGGGCCGGCATCCGGACGGCGACAGTGGAAAGCCCGGCCGTTACGAGATCGGGAACCGTTGCGCGCTTCGGCAGGATGAGCGTCAACGGACCTGGCCAAAACGCGTTCATCAACCGGTGATCGGCGGATCCTATCTCCTGGACCAGGAGATCGAGGGAGAGACGTTCCGCAATATGCACGATGAGGGGATCAAACGACGGTCGCTGTTTGGCTTCAAAGATCTTCGCCACGGCGTCTGGATCCAGCGCATTCGCGCCGAGTCCGTACACCGTTTCAGTCGGGAAGGCGACGAGGCCGCCGCCGCGGATGATCTCCGCCGCGAGCCGGATGGATTCGGGGGCTGACGCGGGCAACACCTGCGCCTGTCGCATCATTCACTCCTTCACAGCGGTAACCAGACAGGCACGATCCGGCACAGGGCCACATGAATCGGCGCCGGCGCGCCCTCGCGACGAGAAACCGACGCTGCTCTCCGTGCTCTTTTATTCATACCGGGAACCGAGGCCGTCCAGATCCTCGCCGAGTTACCGTGGACGCACCAAAAGAATCGAGGCGTCTATTTTGGCGACCAACTGTTCGGCGACCGAGCCGAACACCAGACGCTCCAGCCCACGCCGATTCGCGGTGCCTACCACCACGAGATCGGCGTCCCACTCATTCGCCGCACCGGCAATGGCTTCGGCAATGCCATTCAAGCCATATTCGGCTTCCGCGTGCAGCAATTGGATTTCGATGTCCAGGCCATCACCGACAGCAACCTTGGCCTGCGCTAACAGTGTGTGGCCGACCTGCTGATCGGCCTCGTCTGCATTGGGCACGGCGTAGACAATGCGCAGCGTCGCATGATGGGAGACGGCCATGCGCTTGGCTTCCATCAGGGCCTCCAGAGACGTCTCACTGCCGTCGATCGCGGCCATAATTTTCATGAACATACCGAGACGCCTTCTTTCGAATCTGAGGTGTGACGGAAGGACGCGGAGATCTATCTCCCTGTCCTCAAGACTATCCTGCGTGGTCAGTCTGAGCCAGGTCGGTTAGGTGATATCGCCGCTGTCGCTCTTTTTGAGGTCATCAATGTACCGTTTGACAATATCCCGTCCCGGCATTTTTTCGAGATTCGCATATAACATGTAGTGCACACCGCCGTGCACGGCCAGGGCAATCAGCAAGCCCTCGAAAATTCCCACCTTGAAGACTAGCACACCGCATAAAATCGCCAGGATCATGGCATAGGGACCGTGATGGGTCACATGGATGAGGCCCTCAATCATCTTCCAGCCCGTGAAGATCATGATCGACGCCAAGGCAAACTTCGGCAGATAGGCCAGATATTCGACATTGAGGGTAAAGAAGGTCACCACACACCCAATAATCAGAACGGAAAACTTCGTATGCGCGCCGGCCAGCCGATTGGTGGTGCTTTTCGCCAGCCCGTCCAGATTGGTCATGCCGCCAAAGAAGCTCGCCCCCATATTGGAGATCCAAATGGCCAGCAGGCTGTTATTGCTGTGACATTTACGCTTGAGCGGGTCTATTTTTTCAATCGCGGCATTGCTCATCACCTGCTCAATCACATCGATCGCCGCTAACAATACGGCAAAGCCGATCATATAGACCACGGTTAACGCACTGTCAACATGCGGGATCGGCCACGCGAGCGTGAGGTCCATATCATCGATGGAGAGCATAGGCACAGACACGAATTGCGCGAGCACCGCGCCGACGATGATCAGCACAAAATAGGGTACGGCCGGCTGGGTCTTCTTGAATTTTAAAAACAAATACACAAAGCCGACATATCCAATCAGGGAGATCACGGCCATCTGGATGCGCGCGCCGTTCCAGAACGTCTCGACGGATTCCATTCCAACGGGAATCTCATAGGTGAACGTCAGAAATTTGAGGGCGATCTTCAAGCCGACGCCTGCCAGCAGCCCTTCGACCAGATACACCGGCACGGCGATCAAAATAAATCGCTGCCAGTTGAATTTCCAGATGATGGCTTGAAAGGTCGCCGTCAGGAACACCGCGAACGCCATATTATCCAGGCCAAAGCTGGCTACACCCACGGCCAACACCGGCGCCAAGCCTGCCGCAATGCCCGGGCAGCCGATATAGTTGCCCGGCTTGATCCAGGCATTGATCCAGCCGATAAAACAGGCGAAGGCGACGGTCGCCAACCCCACCTTGATGGGAAAATCCGACATCATGGCGATGCCCACCGTCAAGGGAATCGCCATGGACCCCGCGATCAGCCCAGCCGCGACATCGCGCCCAGCGTATTTGGCCTGAAACGCGGCGGAGCCAGGGACGGTGACGGGCCCTGTTGTGACAGGCCGCGCACTCTCGGTATCTTTGGATGTGTGGTCATGGGGCGCTATCGTTCGTTCTGCGTCATTCGGGGTCATCGGTAGTGCCTCACCATCGATCAAACAGGGGGAGCGGGTCGATACGGTCGGACATCATGGTTGCTGCTCTGAGGGAAGGAGTAGTTGGTCTAGGATGCCGCCGATGGAAAAGGCCACGATCTTGGCTCGTAGATTCCCCCATCCCTCGTCGCCCACCAGCGCAATGAGCACTGCGAGGAGCAGGGGCAACGGAACTGGGATAATAGCGTACACCGGTACCTCAATACGCTCATCGCACGACTCTTTGCAACAGGCCAAACGATGTTGGTCTGCGAGAGATTTATCCCACAGGGTGCTAAACAGGCCGTTCAGCAAGGCCGCAATGAGTGACGCATTCCATGCTGGAGATCTGTTTCAGCCTCCTGCCAGCAAACACAAAAGCCAACCAGGAACCCCTAATAGCCCATTGGGCTCACTCCAGCTGGCTTGTACTACGACCGGCCATTCCTGAGAATTGCCGGTCACCCTACGGCCGTTGACTGTCGAAGCTGGTATCCCCCCTGTCGTTGAGAATTCTCGGGAAAGGAGAGACCGCCGTACTATAAAATCCCGCTCCATCAATAATACGTTCCGTAGACCGCCGTCAAGCGCTGGGAGAGAATGGGTTCTCTCAGCCATCACGCAAAGCCCAATAGACCTACGTCGCGAGATTGGTCGGACAAAGGACTGATAGCCCTTGTTCGGGCAAGCGTGCGCCTCCTATAATCCTGCACCGGGCAGAGCTACAGGCCGGAGACCTCGGTCTCACTTAGGATTAGGACACCACATGGAAATCGCCATCCGCAATGCCATCATCAAGTTTGAGCAAGAGTTCATAGGCCGTGGACCGGACGAAGTACGCGCGTTCATCGTAAAGGATCTGGTTGTGGTCAGGCTCAAGGGGGTGCTGACCCCAGCCGAACGTCAACTGGCCAAAACAGTGGAAGGGATCGATATGGTAAAGCGATTGCGGCAGAACTTGATCGCGCTAGGCCGGGACAAACTCTGCGAACAAGTGAGCGAAATCACGGGCGCCAAGACCCTCGCGCTCTTTACCGATATCGACGTGCAAATCGGCGAACGGGTCTTCGTCTTCACGCTCGACCGCGACATCCAGAACGGGAGTCGATAGGAGGAGTCTAGACCTGGTATGTTGCAGTCATGACCAAGCGCCAACTAGAAACCCTCTCCTTCGACAATACCTACGCCCGGCTGCCCGAATCGTTTCACGCGAAGCTGAACCCGACTCCGTTTTCCGAGCCTCCTCATCTCATCAGCTTCAATCCCGCGGCAGCCGAATTGATCGATCTGGATCCGGAGCAAGCGACGCGACTGGAATTTGCCGCGGTGTTCGGTGGGAGCATGCTCATCCCAGGGATGGATCCGCTGGCGATGCTCTATTCGGGCCATCAATTTGGGGTCTATGTGCCGCAGTTGGGAGACGGGCGCGCGATCCTCCTTGGAGAAGTGCGGAATGAGCGGGGGGAGAAATGGGATCTGCAGCTGAAGGGGGCGGGGCTGACCCCGTTCTCGCGAGAGGGCGATGGCCGTGCGGTGCTGCGTTCAACCATCCGCGAATATCTCTGCAGCGAAGCGATGCATGGGCTGGGCATTCCAACGACGAGGGCGCTCTGCATCGTCGGCAGCGGCCACCAAGTCTATCGTGAGCAGGTCGAAACAGGCGCGATACTCGTGCGGATGGCGCCGTCGCATGTGCGCTTCGGCTCGTTCGAGATCCTCTATTATCGGAAGCAGCATGAACAGCTGAAAGTCTTGGCCGATTACGTGATCGCGCAGCACTATCCTCATCTCGTCGATGGGCCGGACAAGTACGCGCGATTTTTCTCCGAGGTCGTTGAACGCACAGCGAGGCTGATTGCGCAATGGCAGGCCGTCGGCTGGGCGCACGGCGTCATGAACACCGACAACATGTCGATCCTGGGGGTCACACTCGACTACGGCCCGTTCGGTTTCATCGACGACTACGATCCTGGATTTATCTGCAACCACTCGGACCACAACGGCCGCTATGCCTTCAATCAACAGCCCTATATCGGTCTCTGGAACCTCAGCTGTCTGGCGCAGGCACTGCTCCCCTTGGCACAAAAGGAAGAATTGAAGGCCGCCCTCGACCGCTACACGCCCCTCTGCGAAGGACGATATATGGAGTTGATGAGGGCCAAGTTCGGACTCCTTGAGACGAAGGAGGAGGATGTCCCGTTGATCCAAGACCTCTTGGCACTGATGCACCTGCACCATGTCGATTACACAAGCTTCTTTCGGGCTTTGGGCCTGTTTCAGACTGGAACTGAATCGCTGAATGAACCGCTCCGCGATGTATTTCTGGATCGGGCATCGTTCGACCAGTGGGCTCGCCGGTACAAAGACCGATTGCGCGAGGAGGGGAGTCAGGATGAAGATCGCCTGGTTCGCATGAACCGCGTCAATCCCAAGTATGTGCTCCGCAACTATCTGGCACAGACTGCCATCGAAAAGGCTGAGAAGAAGGATTACTCAGAGATCGATCGGTTGCTCACCCTGTTGCACAATCCCTACAGCGACCAGCCAGGCATGGAGGCCTATGCCGCCTCCCCACCCAATTGGGGGAAACATCTCAGCGTCAGTTGCTCGTCGTGATGCGATGAAACAAGACAAGATCGGCGGGCTCACGGTCCGTCTTACCGGCGGCACAGATGGAAAGGGTGGAGGCAGCGGTCCGCTCGTTGTGCTCCTGCACGGCTTCGGCGCGCCTGGTGATGACCTTGTGTCGTTGGCCGACGTCTTGACTGTGCCGACCGGGACGAGGTGTGTCTTTCCAGAAGGACCGCTCTCGTTGAGTTTTGGGCCAAGTGCCGCACGCGCCTGGTGGCTCATCGACATGGCGCGTATGGCCCAGGAACAAGCGGCAGGACGGATCCGCGATGTCTCAAACGAGATTCCCAAAGGCCTCGCTCCAATACGCGAGATCATGCTGGGATTTCTCGAAGAGATTGAACAGACACTCGGGGCAGATCCGCGCAAGACGGTGCTCGGAGGGTTTTCTCAAGGCGCCATGCTGTCGTGCGATGCCCTGCTCCACACAGATCGTCCCTATGCGGGACTGGTGCAGCTCTCCGGTAATTTGTTAGCGCAGCAAATCTGGACCCCCCTCATGTTGAAACGGAAGGGCCTGCCGGTCTTTCAAAGCCACGGGGCGCAAGACGAGATCCTGCCCTACGTTGGAGCGGAAAAGCTGCGAGACACCTTGACTCATGCGGGACTGTCGGTCGAATGGCACAAGTTCCGGGGTGGCCATGAGATTCCAAGAGCAATTCTGCAGCGGCTGGGGCTTTTCATCACCAAGGTGGTCACACAAATATGAGTAGCATGCACTCCTTCGAACTCGCAGCAGCAGACGGCAAACTGATCCGCGGGGATCGCTCGATGGGGAAGGATCGCCAGATCCTCTTCATCACCGGCTTCCTCTCGAAACGCTGGGGCAACAAGAGCAAGGCCCTTGCGCAATGGTGTGACGAGAAAGGTTGGGGGTTTTGTTGTTACGATGTACGAGGCTTCGGGGATTCAGAAGGACGGTTCACCGACTACACCCTCTCAGATTGGATCGCCGACGCGCGAGCAGTGCTCGATCTCATCAAGAGCGGACCGCCGATCACCATCGTCGGCAACTCATTCGGTGGCTGGATCGCCTGGATGATGGCTCAGGAATTCGCGGCAGTGGAGAAGCTTCTACTCATCGCCCCAGCCTTCGATGCGATCGGTGTCAGGGCGAAGGAAATTCCTGCCGAGCGGCGAGCCAGATGGCACAAGACAGGCTGGATGCCTTGGGACGACGACCCTCTGCACAAGGATTGGCCCCTTTCGTGGAAATGGGTCGAGGAGAGTGAAGCCTATTGGTCGAAGCGGTTCAGTCAGCTGCGTCGCGTACAGACCACCCTCTTGCACGGACTCCAAGACCGGACCATCCATCCTCGTGTGAGCTGGCAATTTGTCGATGAACTGCTCGTCCGTGACCCGGAGTACCCCGTCGAACTCCTCTTAAAAATAGGCGACCATCGACTGAGCGGTCCGGAACATCTGGACACCTTTCGGCGGCTGGTCATTGATAGGCGAGAGGGGCGTGACTAGCGTGAAAAACGCGATCCAGAGTTCGACGTCCTGGGTTCGAAGTTCCAAAAATCTCGAACTTCGAACCTCGAACTGTCCCCTGTCCCGCCTTCTCCCCACGTTCGCGCTGATTAGTAGGAGAGCGATATGCTGGTCTTAATTCATAAAGCATGCGGTGGACTGGCCCTGGACGAATCGCCCGTCGGCGAAGTCTGCGCGATCCCCATCGACCGGTTTCCCTTTTCTTGTTTCACCTGCCTGGAAGAAATCGACGACGCATCAGAAGTGAGAAGCTCGGAAGAGCTGGGTATCTAGATCGCTCTATTCTCGGCCTCCGACGGCGGGTCCTTAGCGATTCGGCCTTGTTGTCGCACCAGTCCTTCCGGCTTGCCCGTGTCGCCATCCCGGCAGGTTCCGGCTGAACCGGAGGCAATCTATCGCGTCTGGATCATAAAATATAAATATGCGCTAATTCCTATAGTGCAATGTTATCGCGAATAGCGCATAATAAAAAAGGGGAGAGAGTCATGGGCGATCTTGCACGCGACCCGAAACAGATCGGGAACCTGGTCCGGCGGGCCCGGAAGAAACAGGGTCTCAGTCAAACGCAGCTGGGGCAAAGAGCTGGCCTGCGGCAGGAGACAATTTCCCTGATCGAGACAGGGAATCCTTCGACGACGATGGAGACAATCCTGAGCGTGCTGGCTACGCTCGATTTGGAATTTCAGATTGTGCCGCGATCCAAAGGCCGGGCCGCCGATATCGAGGATATATTCTGATGCCGCGCCGCCGTACTCATGCGCCGTTGTGCGTGCTGATGAACAACCGGCCGGTCGGCCGGCTCAGCAAGGCGGCTACCGGCGCAATCGACTTTCTGTATGACCCTCGCTGGCTGGAATGGGAGCATGCGCTACCGGTTTCGCTGTCGCTTCCCTTGCGGGAGGATGCCTACAGAGGAGAGGCAGTCACGGCCGTGTTCGATAACCTGTTGCCGGATTCGGATGCGCTCAGGCGCCGTGTGGCCGAACGAGTCGGAGCGGCTGGACCGGACGCGTATAGCCTGCTGGCGGCCATTGGCCGGGATTGCGTTGGGGCGTTGCAATTCATCGGAGTCGAGGATGCCTACGAGGACATCACGGCCACGATCAAGGGGGAAGCCGTAGATGAGACGGCTATCGAACGGCTGCTACGTGGCCTCTCCCAGGCTCCTTTGGGGTTAAGCCGTGACGATACGTTCCGGATTTCAATAGCCGGTGCGCAGGAAAAAACTGCGCTGCTGCGGCACAAGGGCCGGTGGTGGAAGCCCACAGGCACCACGCCAACGACGCATATCTTCAAGAAACAGATCGGGCGGCTGCCGAACGGCCTCGACCTATCGGACAGTGTCGAGAATGAGTTCTACTGCCTGAAACTGGCAGAAGTCTTCGGCTTGCCGGTCAACAAGGCGGAGATTCATACATTCGGGGACACCAAGGCGCTGGTCATCGAGCGGTTCGACCGGCGGTGGACGAAAGACAAGCGGCTTCTGCGTGTACCACAAGAAGATTGTTGCCAGGCGTTGTCCATTCCACCGACGAGAAAATATCAGAGTGAGGGAGGGCCGGGAATGGTCCGGATTCTGGACTTGCTGAAAGGCAGCGATCAGCCGGCGGCAGACCGGACAACCCTCTTGAAGGCGCAAATATTCTTCTGGCTGATCGGCGCGACAGACGGGCACGCCAAGAATTTCAGCATCTTTCTGAGTCCCGGGGGTAGCTATCACCTGACACCCCTGTATGATGTGCTGACCGCGCAGCCGAGCTTCGATGCGGGTCAGATCGACCGTAGGCACATGAAGCTTTTCATGTCGGTCGGCACCAACCGCCATTACCGAATCGGTGAAATCCGGGGGAGACATTTTGTACAGACCGGGAAAGCGACGGGTCTGGCGGAATCGGTTGTCATTGCCGCGATCGAGGAAATGGCGGATACAGCGCAGCGCGCACTCCAAAAAGTCGAGAACTCGTTGCCGGAGAATTTCCCACCGGCTCTTCACGCATCGGTGAGCAAGGGCGTGATGGAACGTGTGGACCTGCTTCTGGTTAGAGCCCAGGGGGCCTGAAGGCTGACGTGTTTGGAGCTTCGAATCCAGATCTTCGGCCTTGGGGCTGCGTTAGTCTCGCGCCATCGCACTGATACAGAGGAAACGCCGATGCTGACCTTGGTTCACAAAGAATGCGGCGGGCCTGCCTTGGACGAATCGCCGATCGGCGAAGTCTGCGCCATCCCCATCGACCGATTTCCCTTTTCTTGTTTCACCTGCCTTGAGGAAATCGACGACGAATCGGAAGTCAGGCTGTCACAAGAAATGGGCTTCTAGCCGGGGCGGGAGCGGCCAGGTGCCCTTCTTGCTCGCAGAACGCAGAGGGGATGGAGCCTGATGATCTTCTGTGCTCGCGCAACGCGCGGCCTCCGAAGGCCCTCGTTGGACGCGCGCAGTGGAAGATCAATCAGCCCCCATCCCTAAAGAGAGAACGAGCAAGCTTGGAAGGAGCATGTATATCGTTCGATGCGCGCAGTAAAGGGCAACCTTGGCCACTCCCTTTAAGAAATGTATATGAAGTCGGAGATCCTCATTGGGCGCGCGCGGGGAACTTATCCGGGCCACCCTGGAGATAACATATGCAGCAAGCTTGGGGGGCCATCGTTAGACGCTCGCTGCGGCCTTGCTGAACGGCCTTTTTGAGCATCCTGCGCGCTGTTCTTTTGTTGTTCTAGATATGCAGACCACTGAATTTCAACAGTGCCACAAGAGTTTTCTGCAGACTGCCCGTTCCCGAACTCACGTCTGCGGGTCATCAGTCCTCACCCTGTTCAGCTTCGTCGTCACGCAGCTTGGAGTACAAACTCGACCTTGACGGCCTCAAATGGGAACTCAACTCCGCCGCCTTGCGCATGGATGAGCAGGCCAGCTGAGAGGAGGGCCGTGACATCGCCATGCACGGCTTTCACATCCCGGCGCACTCGACGGGCAGCCTCACGAATAGACACCGGCCCGACTCCGCACAACACCTTCAGCAATTCCCAACGCTTGGCCGTGAGCACCTGCCACAGCAACTCGGGAGTGGCAAAGCTGATACGTGCGGACCGTTGAGCCTTTCGGTGCTTCCACGCCTGTGAAAAATCGGCCATCGCATCGGACGGAGCGCGCACGTCAAGCGTGACGGTTTTCATGGTTCCACCTCGCAATATCGGCCTGAAAAGCCGCAATCAGGTTCTCCGGATCTGAGAAGGCATAGGCGCGTTCCTTCCCACCCTAGCCCGCATTATTCACGAAGCTTCTGCTGCAAGCGCGGATACGCGGCTGCGACAGGCACGCTCGCCGTTCAGCCCTTCGACATACTACACGAGTATGCCTCAGGGCTTCACGTCTCCGAGTGCCTGTCTCGCTTCGCGTCTACACGCTTTCGCAACGAACCTTCATGAATAATGCGGGCTCGTGGCGATGATTCCCTTGCCGGCCTCGTTGTTGTACCGAAAGTCAGGCTGTGGCAAGAAATGGGCTTCTAGCCGGCCTCACGTTCCGGCCCCTCTCAGTACGGCGTACACCAACGACTGCCGAGAGAGTTACTTCATCTCTTCGAGCGCCTTCTTCGCAATCTCGAGATTGCTCATTGTCTGTTCCCACTGCACCGGGAGCGCTTCCCTTGTCCTCACCTCCAAGGCCAGCTCGTAGGCCTTGATGGCCTGATGGATCAGTTCCTTGCCGTCTTCTCCGCCGGTGCGGATGCCCTGCTCCTGAAGCGTGGCGCCCAGATTTTTCTGGGTCATGGCCCATTGTTGCGGGATCTGCTTTTTGGACAGGACCGTCAAGGCCGCGCGATAGGCGGTGACGGCCTCAGCCAGGAGATTAGCGCCGGCCTCTCCGCCGGTGCGGGTGCCCTGGTCCCACAGCACGAGCCCCAAATTGTTCTGGGTGATAGCCCATTGTTGGGGAAGCTGCTCTTGCGTCCGGACCGTTAGGGCGTCGCGATAGGCGGCGGCGGCTTCGTGTAAAAACTTCTGGATGTCTGGTCCCCTGGTGCGGATGCCGGCTTCTCGCAGGGAATTTCCGAGGCTATTCAAATATTGGCCTCGATGTTCCCAATCGGACAGGGGGAGCAATCGAAGGGCTTTCCGGTAGTAGGCTTGCGCATTCACAAAGTTGAGTTGCACCCGCTGCAGGTCGCCATTGGCTGCCTGGGCGGCTGCGGCTGAGGTCAATCGAGTCGTCGCGACCTGTTGGAGGTGCTGAGCTGCCTGCTCATCCCTCTGGCTCGCCTCATTGAAGAGCCGTTCGGCCAAGGGAAAGTTGACGGCCTCGATTGCCTGCCTGGCTTGTTGAGTGAGCGCGGTGACCTCTGGATCTTCAGATGAGAACGTGGCTATTTTCGTTTTGAGTTCGAGATAATTTCTGGCAATGTCTCGCAGCTCATGGTCGAGCGCTTCCGGCGAAGTCTTGTTGCGGCCCAACGTTGTAAAAAACTGGTTGAGGGCCGCTTCAGTGATCCCGAGAGATTTGAGCTCCTTGATGGTTTGTTCTGAGATGCTTGTGCAGACGCCCACACAAGCCGTTCCCCCATTCACCTTCGCACCATCTGAGCCCGTTGAGGAGCCAACGATCGCGCAGCCCCCTTGGAAGGCCGGCAGACTGGTCAGCCCGCAGAGCAAGAGGAGGGACAATCGGGAGAACCTGACGCGATGGGCCTGCGGGGTCATATCTTCGCCACAACCTCTTGAACGAACGATTGTAACTGTTCCCGATCGACCGGTTGGCCGGTCTCCGCCGCTGTCTTGACGCCCTCGTCCACACCTTGTTGAACCGCTTCGGTACGGTTCAACGAGGTGATGGCTCCGGGAAGTCCTTTTAGATATCCCACGGCGGCATTGGCCGCGGCTTCTGCCACTTTATCGCCGATGGCCACATTGACCGGCACCACAAAGGCCAGACTCGGAGACACCGTGATATAGGCCCTCCCCCCTTGTACCATGGCATGGTCGGTTCCCGTCGTGGATCCGACATAGGCGCAGCCGTGATTGAGCAGGATCACCCCACCAAAGAAGATGATTGAAACAGCCTGTGTGAATGTCATCGTGTCCTCCAAGAATAGTGAGCACAAGAGACGGCCATTTTCGCGTCTCGTTGATTCTGGTTCACCCGATACGGCGTTCGCGCAGCAGGCGGAAGGATACGCCAAAACCCTAGACCTGTAAACGAACGCCCTGCCCTGTGAAAGAATGGTCTGGCAGAGGCCTTGTGTCGCAGCAAGGGAGGCGGCATTGCGGTGCGATCCAAGAGAGAGGGAATGATCGCCTTCTTCAAGCCAATGGCCATCCACCATTTGGCACGACCCCATCGTCAGTGGAAATGTTCGACAGATCCAGGGTAAGGTGTCACCCGGTCCATTGCACAGAAAAGAGATCAGACATGTCATCATCACGACAACATAACAGCGGGCCTGATTCAGAGGGTCCTGACGTTCCTGAACCGTCCCATGCCGAGCGGGCCAAGACGCTGGTGTACCTACAGCAGACGGGTAGTCTCTCGACGCTCTCGCGCAAGCAGCCTGGCTGGCCCTTCGGGTCGGTGATGCCCTACGGGTTGGACGACGAGGGGCAACCGGTCTTTCTAATCAGCACGATGGCGATGCATACGCAAAATCTCCTGGGCGATCCGCGGGCCAGCCTACTCGTGACACCGCCTGAGAGCCGCAGCGATCCGCTGGGTGCGGCCAGGGTGACATTGATGGGGTCGGTGACCAAGGTATCGAAGGAGGAAGCCGTCGCGATTCGCGAACGCTACCTGGCACGCCATGCCAATGCCTCCTACTGGGTGGACTTCCAGGATTTCGGTTTTTTCCGCATGGCCCTGTCTGATATCTATTTTGTCGGGGGGTTTGGGTCGATGGGTTGGGTCATGCCGGGCGACTACGCGGGGGCGGCAGTGGACCCGCTCGCGGATGAGGCCTCGAACCTCATCCGAGAATTCAATACTGAGCAGGCGGACAGGTTGTTGCTACTGGCCCGTGTATTCGGCAACGTAGAAGCGCAGCAGGCGACAGTGACTGCATTGGATCGGTTGGGTTTTCACCTTCGGCTCACCACGCCAGGACGAATGCAGGGTGGACGGGTGGCCTTTCCCGATCCCGTTCGCAACGCGTCAGAGGCCAGGGCCGGCCTTGCCGGCTTGGCCGTTCAGGCGAGCGCGGGCCATCAGGCTTTGCATTCGCTGTAGCAGGTGCGGGCACAAGTTCCTGTGAGCATCCGGTAACATTGTTCTTTTCAACTCACCAGTTCATCACTAGGTAGGGGAATGTATGGCGACTACAAACGATAAACAAGTTATTTTCTCACTCGTCAATGTCGGCAAGGTCTACCCGCCGAAGAAGCAGGTGCTGCGGGAGATCTATCTCGGGTTCTATTTCGGCGCGAAGATCGGCGTGTTGGGCCTGAACGGATCGGGGAAGAGTTCGCTGCTCAGAATCATTGCCGGGACCGACCCGAACTACACGGGAGAGATCACCCGCTCGAAGGGCTACAGCGTCGGTCTGCTGGAGCAGGAACCCCAGCTCGACCCGGACAAGACAGTGAAAGAAATCGTCGAAGAGGGCAAGAAAGAACTCGTGGCGATGCTGCACGAATATGATGCCGTGAGCAATAAGATGGGCGAGGCGACGCCCGATGAATTGGAGAAGTTGCTCGAAAAGCAGGCGCAGTTGCAAGAGAAGATTGAAGCAGCGAATGGGTGGGAATTGGAGAACGTGCTTGAACTGGCCATGGACGCGCTGCGTTGCCCGCCGCCGGACGCAAAGATCGGGGTGCTCTCCGGCGGCGAGAAGCGCCGGGTGGCCCTCTGCCGCCTCATGATCCAAGAACCTGATATTTTGTTACTTGATGAGCCGACGAACCATCTGGATGCCGAATCGGTGCAATGGCTGGAGCAACATCTTCAGCAATACAAAGGCACGGTCATCGCCGTCACGCACGACCGCTACTTCCTCGACAACGTCGCCGGTTGGATTCTCGAACTCGATCGCGGCCACGGCATTCCTTTCCAGGGGAACTACACCTCCTGGTTGGAGCAGAAGCAGGTGCGGTTGGAAAAAGAAGAAAAAACAGAATCGAAGCGCCGCAAGAGCTTGGAGCATGAATTGGAATGGATCCGCATGTCGCCCAAAGGCCGTCAGTCGAAGGGGAAGGCGCGGCTTAACCGCTACGAAGAATTGGTCAATCAGAAACAGGACGAGCAGGCCGCAGATCTGGAAATCTACATTCCGCCAGGTCCACGGCTGGGCGATGTGGTCGTCGAATGCAATGGAGTCGGCAAAGCCTATGGAGAGAAGGTCCTCTATGAGAATGTGAACTTCAGCCTCCCGAAGGGCGGGATTGTCGGTGTGATTGGCCCGAACGGCGCCGGTAAGACGACGATGTTCCGCATGATCATTGGGAAAGAGAAACCGGATGCGGGCACGATCAAGATCGGTGAGACGGTCACGCTGGGCTACGTGGACCAGGATCGCAGTCTGGACCCGAACAAATCCGTCTACGACATCATCTCCGAGGGCCACGAGACCATTATGCTCGGCAAGACCGAAGTGAATGCCAGAGCCTACTGCGCCCGGTTCAACTTCGCCGGCTCCGATCAACAGAAGAAGGTGAAGGATATTTCAGGCGGCGAACGCAACCGTGTGCACCTGGCTCGCATGTTGAAAGAGGGGGCGAACCTCATCATTCTCGACGAGCCAACCAACGATCTCGACATCAACACCCTGCGGGCCCTGGAAGAAGGATTGGAACGTTTCGCCGGTTGCGCCGTCATCAGCAGTCACGATCGCTGGTTTCTCGACCGGATCGCGACCCACATCATGGCCTTCGAAGGCGACAGCAAGGTGGTCTGGTTCGAAGGGAACTACAGCGAGTACGACGCGGATCGGAAAAGGCGCTTGGGCAAGGAAGCCGATCAGCCGCACCGGATTAAATACCGCAAGCTGACGCGCTAGCGTGTGAAGCATCGTTCGTGAAGCGTCCCTCGACAGGCTCGGGACGCCCTGAGCCTGTCGAAGGGCGTATCTCGTTCCGGAGTCGGCCTCTTCATGTTTCGCGCCTGCTTCCAGCGCTTCACGCTTCACGAGATACGCTTCACGAGGAACGCGCTTTCTTGCGGTGTCGCGACGAATCGGCATGAATACTGCGGGCCAGTGAGTTACCCACTATGGCACCTTGCGCGATCGTCACCGGGGCGGCGGGATTGATCGGGCAGTACCTCGTGAAGACCGCTCCTCGATGGGCGCCTGACTGGGATGTGAAGGGGCTCGCCCGTGCCGACCTCGATCTGACCGATTGCGTGCGTGTCGAACGCGCGTGGCAATCCATCAAGCCCAACGCGGTGATCCATTGTGCCGCGCTGAGTCGTACAAAAGACTGCGAGCAAGATCCCAACCAAGCCCACCGCATCAATGTGGAGGTCACTGCGCATCTCGCGCAGCTGTCCCAGGATATTCCCTTTATCTTCCTCTCCAGCGCGGAAGTCTTCGATGGGAAGACCGGCTGGTACAGTGAGACGGATGAGCCGAACCCGATCAATGTCTACGGCAAGACCAAGCTGGAAGCCGAGCGGGTGGTGTTGCAGAACCCCCGACACACGATCGTTCGAATCGTGCTGACGGCTGGGACGTCGCAGAACGGCGACCGAAGCTTTGTGGAAGACATGTGCCAAGTCGCCAAGGCCGGCAAAGACGTGACGCTCTATGCCGATGAGTTTCGTTGTCCGCTTCCTGCCGGGGTCATTGCCCGTGTCGTCTGGGAACTCGTCGATCGCAAGCAGCCGGGGCTCTATCACCTGGGGGGGAGCGAGAGGCTCTCGCGCTGGGACATTGGTGAAGCCTTGCTGCCTTGGTATCCGGAGTTGAAAGGCCGACTGATACAGGGCTCCGCACGGAACCATGCTGGAAGTCCCCGGCCTTCCGACCTCTCGCTCCGCTGCGACAAGATTCAGCGGTTCCTGTCGTTTCGCATTCCGGGGTTTTGTGAATGGCTTACCGGACGCGTACGCCGAGATGCAGACTTGTGGGATTATCTCGATGGAAGGGCGTGAAACGCGGGCTAGGGGGTCTGCTTGAGGGCGGCGAGGCGTTCCTGGGCGGTGGCGGCTTCTGTGCTGGTTGGATAGAGACGGATTACATCTTCGTACAACTGTTTCGCGTGGGGCAGGTTCATCTGCCGCTCTTCGAACTGGGCAGTCTCAAGCAGCTCCTTGGCCTTGTCGCCGGAACAGCTCAGCAGCAGCATGCAGCCGATGGCACAGAGCATGAGTCGTGAGGTCATCATGGGTACCCTTTCCACGCACATCTTACTGACCGGACTCGTTGCTGTCCACTCGACCAGCTCGTGATCCGACGGAATCGATGCCGTAACGTGGGGCGGTGATGGCTTCACTTCGACAATGCGGGCAGCGGCTGGGCCTGGTGAGCCGTCGGCGATCGCGGAAGACAAAGTTGCAATCCTGACAGTGGGACGGCTCCAGAATGAATCGCCTGGTCTTATCACGCGTAATCGATTTGACGACGTGGATGAGATGACCCTCGACCTGCCGCTCAAGGATTGCGAGCATCTGGGCCAGTTGGTGGGTTGTCCGGCGCGTACCGGTCAGCAGTTCCATGATGCGCTGGCGTGGGGTGCGTTCGAGAGGGAGCATAAGTATGATGATAGGAGAGTAGAGGCTGAAGCTCAAGAAACGTCCATGAAGCCATGGTCGATGCCTGCGCGGCTCTCCCGACGCGGCGCACCGATTTCGCGACGAACTGTCATGAATCTGCGGGCCAGGCAGTTGCTCCCTCTAAAACGTTGGCGTACAATCCGCCTACTCGCTTGGAGGACCTGCTCGTGCGATACTCCTTTTTGGCTGTGGTTCTCTGTCTCTTCTCTACCGCCTGCGCCGCCAATATCAAAGACTCGGACCTCATTACCAGTAATACCTTCTTTCTTCCGCCCAGTATCGCCAACACCGTCTTCGTTCAAGCGCGGAATTCGTCAGACAACCAGGATATCTCGCTCACCGATCTTGGAGGGCGCTTGACCGCCAAAGGCTATCAGATTGTCCAAGATCCCAGCGCGGCGCACTACGTCGTGCTCGCGAATATCGTGTATTGCAATGTGACGAAGCCGGAGATGCCGGTGGAAAATATCGTGGCAGGGGGATACGGATCAGGCATCGGGTCTTCGATCATGGGTGGTCTGCACGGTCTGACCGGCATGGCCAGCATGGCAGGCCCCCAAGGTATGATTGTCGGTACCGCCGCCGAAGTGGGCCTGAGTGCCATTGAAGGCGTCGGCAGCGCGGTGGGCAGTCTATTCGGCGGACCCTCAACACCCACGATGCCGGATGACGTGAATTATGCCTGTGTGGCGGATCTGCAGATTACGGAACAGGGCCCGGCAGTTTCCGCTCCGTCTACGGCGAAGTCCGGTAGCGCCACGCAACCGGACGTCTACCAGACTCGCCTCGCTGCCGACCTGCATCAAAAGAAATTCGACGAAGCGGAAGCCACGCCATTGTTGCAACAGCGACTGAGCGCCGCCGTGGCAGGGAACTTTTAATGAACAGCGTCTGTCGTCGCCCTACCCCTCACCTAGTACTCCTTGCGGTCTTGTTGCTCTTCATGACCTTGGCGACCGGTTGCTCCAACGTCGCTCGATCCGGCCTCATGAATAGCAATACGGTATTCCTCGACCCCAGCATGGATCGGACCGCCTATCTTCAATTGAGAAACATTTCGGAAAATCAACACCTCACGCTCACTGACATTCAGACCAAACTGACGACCAAGGGTTACCGCATCACGAAGGATCCGGAACAGGCGAATTATTGGATCCAAGCCAAGGTTGTGTATTGCCACAAGGCGGCTGAAGGTGTCACGCCGGAATCGGTTGCGAAAGCCAATTTCGGCGCCGGTGTCAGCAGTGGTGGAACGGCGATGGCCTCTGCCAATTCAACGGGCGGCGATGACATAGGAAGAATGATTCCCGGAGGCATGCCCAACATCAATGCCATGATGGCCCAGGTCGCGGCGATGAGCGGCGGGCGAGGCGGCTTTCCCGGAATGCAGATGCAACAGGCCCCAAAGGAAGAGGGCATCACCTACCTCTGCGTGGCTGACGTTCAGATCACCGACCGTAAAATGGGCAAGTCATTGGGCCAGCCGATGGCAGGGCAAGCCACGGCTGGACCGAAAGTGCAGCACATGCGGATGGTGGGACACGTTCGCCAGAAGCATCTGGACATTCCTGAAGCCACGCCGATCATTCAACCTATAAACGGCAATTGAAGCAGAGTACTGCTCCGTTATAGTCTTGGTGGGAGCGGAGTGGCGGCGTATTTGTTAGTACGAAGGGAGTCACCCAATGGGTGAAGCAACACGCAAGGCATTGGGAA
>Ga0163146_10000109_pt1 | contig 105684 bp, 49 predicted proteins | sample OliLakLV19MP7G1_FD_148648 | JGI IMG/M metagenome (GOLD analysis project Ga0163146, IMG submission 148648) | Freshwater microbial mat bacterial communities from Lake Vanda, McMurdo Dry Valleys, Antarctica - Oligotrophic Lake LV.19.MP7.G1 | ecosystem: Environmental > Aquatic > Freshwater > Lake... | reverse complement strand
CGCAAACGTGCCGTCCTTGAAGTTCCCGATCACATGCGTCATGCCCGCAGCTTCGTCCGTCAATTGCGCGGAGAACGTCGTGTTCGTCGTCGCGCCAAAGGTATTGTTCAGCGCCGAGCTTACAAGCACCCAGTCGCCCGCCTTGCCACCGCGGGTCGTGTCATTCTCTACTTTCTGCATCGTATAAGTCAGGGATTCACCCGTTGGCGCACCATTAAACGTCCCGTCTTTGTAATTTCCAATTACATAAGTCGTGCCGGCAGTTTCATTCGTATGCTGAGCTGAAAAAGAGGAATTAGCAGTCGCTGCGAAAGCACTGTTGAGATTAGAACTTACCAGCATCCAATCTGCCGTAATGCCGCCGCGGCTTACGTTACGAGTAAGAGCCTGGCGTGAATAAAGAGTGGTCGCTGTAGTTTGAAAATTCGAAGCCAGGTCGGAAATCACAAAAGTCAGGTCGTCGCTGACTCCGTTGCCGTCGACATCAAGGTGTTCTTCGAGGCTGGCCTGAATAGAGTAAGATGAAGCGCCCGTCGCCGCAAAAGACGAATCAAGGCCTGAAGCAACAGCCATGACGTCATCGAGGACTGAATCTCCGTCTACATCCTGGTATTTTTCGAGTGATGCCTGAATCGTATAAGAAGTCTGGCCAGCTACAGCGCCAAAAGTCGAGTTCAGGTTTTGCTGAAGGAAAACGGCTTGAACTTTAGGAGTGGCCGCGTTGTTATCGTGATCGGCTTTTTTCACTCTCTGGACAGAATATTCGAGAGTTCCTGTCGTGAAGGTATCATTCGCATATCCACTTATAATACTTGTTTCCTGAATAACCTGGCTTTCAGCGGCATCAAAAAATGACTTATTCAGCTGCCTGGAGAATGCGCTGTCCGCGATGGCATTGAAGGAACTATTCAGGCCGGAAGAGACGGAATTCCAATTACCCGGGACTCCGCCATAAGTGACATTGTATTCTGATAGCTGCTTGGAAAATTCTGTAACCCCATCGATATTATCGCCCGTCTGGGTAACGTTGCGCGAAGTAAGGGTCGTATCGCCTGAAGACTTCTGCCGAGTGTGGATCGTGTCGCCCGTGAAAGCCCCCCCTGAAGTGACAGGTTCTGAAATCAGGACAAATTCCTGGGCAGTTCCCCGGTTGAATACTTTCTGGAGCGAATACTGGGTGTTTCCGTTGAGCTGGCCAATAATGATGGAACCGTTCTGATTTACCGGATCAAGACTGAGAATACGTTCGTTGGGCTGGCCAGGTTCCAGAGTAATGCGTTTGCTTGAATGATAAATGACAGTGTTGGCATAATCGCGGGTCAGGTCCTCGTTTCCGCTGAAAAGTGTCTCTCGAATCAACTTCGAAGGCGGAAGTTCCGCCTCTGTGTTATACAGCCCCTGGTAAGTGAGCTGCCGTATGGGTTTACTGGTAAGCGTATCAAAAAACGTAAGGGTGGTTTCCTGACGCTTGATATCCTTGCTCAGACGCTTGCTGGTTTTTTGCCCGATGCCATCGACTTCGATGTTAATGCGGGCGCTTAGATTAAGACCCGCCATCTTATTACTGTGCATGAACTCGATTCTGGTAATTTTCGTCGGATCAAACGCCGGGTTTAGCAGAGCGAGATTAAGATCGAATTGCTGGCGCCCGTTGACAGCCAGTGTCACGCCGATAATGTTCCCGGCCTGATCGGCAAGTCTCATTAGCACATGCACAGGCGGCGTGATAGAGCCCTGAGCGGTTGCATTTGCCGCTTCAATAAACATCGTTAACGTGCTGCCGCTGATTCCAAAAGTTCCCGTATCCCGTTTGATAGTCGCCGTCGTGGAATGGTTGACGCCATGCGACACATTGTAATTATAAGAAAGCCCTCCGTCGAATTCCTTTTGGGTGATGTATTGTCCCGCTATCGAAACTACGGGAGAATTTGTGAAAGCGCTGGGATCGGCTGCTGTAATCGGCTGTCCCGTGATAATGGTGGTGTCTTTGAGAAGGCCTTTGATATCGGCTTCGATTTTCACACGCCGGCTGTCTGCCGAGATACTTTGATCGTGAATAATTTCGATGGATTTGACTGCATTAATATTAAAGGCAGCATTGAGCGCGGAAATATTCAGGTTGAATGACTGCTTCGTACCGGTCAAATGAAGAATGGCAGAGGCTACGTTTCCCGAGTTATCGACGAGTTTGATCAACGACTCGACGGGTTCATTAATAGGAAGAGGTTCAGTGTCCGCCTGCAGGGCTTTGAGCCAGATCTTGAAATTATTATCAATGGCCATCGTGCCGTCGGGATTCTTAAAACCATAAATAGCCTGATCGCTGGCATTGTTCTTCACGTCGAACTGATAGGCACCCCCCATTCCGTCCTTGGGCTTTGACGCTATATATTTTCCCGCGGTGTAAACAACGGGAAGATTTCCGATCGTGCTGGGCTCGCCCGTTGCAGCCTGGCCCGTGATGACTGCGGCATCTTTGGCAAATCCACGAATTTCACCGATCAGCATGATTCGCTTGTTGTTGCCGGCCAATGTCTGATTGTGGATCAGTTCGATACGCTGGACATTATTTAAATCGAATGCCGCGTCGATGGAATCGAGATCGATTTTGTAAGCCTGAAGAGTTCCGGTAAGAGAAAGGTTCCGTGCGATGACTTTGCCGTTCTTATCGGTAAATTTCAGAAGGGCATTGACGGGATAGGAGGCAGCCGGTTTGTCGCCGGTATCTGCCGTAAGTGCTTGCAGCCAGATTTCAAAATCCGAATTGATTTTCATAGTACCGCTGCGGTTTTCTATCACACTCGCCGCTTCGTCGAGACGTGAACTACGAACATCGTATATATATTGAAAACCATTAGCCTTATCACGGGCTGTAATGTATTTACCCTTGGTGAAAAATGAAGGCGAATTGCCGATTGTTGTGGGAGCCGGGCTGGTAATGGCGGCGCCGGTAATTTTGGGCTGATGCGCAGCAATCCCTTGAGCCTCGAGAAACACCTGGGCCCGTTTATTGGTTCCGCTGATGGTCTTTGTATGATGAAGCTCGATTCTCGCCACGGCATTGAGGTCAAAATCAGGCGTGATCGAATGCATATCAATAGTGTAGGCACGCTTGGTATCGGCTGAAGTGAACCGGAGGTCAGCGAGCACTTCCTTTCCTTTCGAATCGACCGCTTTAAAACGAAGCACGAGCGGAAGGTTCAAAGTCTTGGGCTCTCCCGCGATAACTTCTCCGCCAAGGTCTTCGGCTATCTTCATCCACAGCGTGAAATTATTATCGATGCTCATGACGCCATCCGTGGCATTCAGGCGGTAAATAGCTCCGTCAGCGTCCGCACGGCGGACATCATAGACATAGCTTTCGATCCCGGCGCCTGCAACTCTCGTGCTGATATATTTTCCGGTTACAAATGACGATGGGGTGCCTCTGACCTCGCTTGGATTAGGCTGCGTGATAGCCTGACCGTCGATTGTCGGGATGTCGGCGAAAACTTCGACGCCTTCATTTTCCTTAAGCGACCGCTGCAAACCCATAAGTTGAGTGTAAAGAATTGTACTGGCATCCTCGTTGTTATCCGCATCTGGACCGCTGGTAGGCAGACTGCTTTTGAGATCTTCAAAAGTCTGAAAAATATTTTCGATGGCTGCTTTCTCAGATTCGCCCTTTTCATTAAATAAAATAACGGTACTTAAACCTCTCGTTTGAAAATTTATGACACCGAGCATGGCGCTGACTCTATCAACCCGGCTGGGCAATAATTCAGAGGTTTTGTTCGGATTTGTTGAAACAGAGGCAAGAATCTCATGGCCATTTTGTGTGAGGAAAGCCTCTGCTTTCTCGTGAAGCCTTATGGACTGTCTGTCGTTACTAGAATATGCAGCTATTTTTAAAAAACCATTTTTGTCTTTGTATGCTGTGATCGCAATTTCAACGTCAAGTTTTTTTGCGGTTTCGAGAAACTCGGGAAGTATGCTATTAATTTTTTGCGGATTAAGGTAAACAAAAAATGGGCCCTGCCCGATAAAATCGGCAGCTTCAACCCCATAGCCATTTTTGTAAGGTTCTACGGTCGATTTAATATCAAAGGCGCGGTTATCGGTTCTGTCGAGAGGACTTTCATTACTCGGATCCAAAGAAGATTTGTGCTCTATCTCATCCTGCTTCTCAGTTGGATTCTCCGTTAAAGAAACAGACGGAGCATATGGATTCATTTGTTCTTCAACGGACAGAGTCCCCCCTTGGGCGGATACGTTCTGGATCGGAAGACCATAAGTAAGGAATATAAAAGCGAGAAGAGAACAAAGGATCTTGCGGACGTTATTTGGCTTTGTCATTGCAAAGACCATCCTTTTAAAGAAAAGTCTGATGCGGCACTCCGCTTTAATCTGATGCGCCGATCAGCCAGAAGACGCTATTAAAAACATGTTTAAAAGCATTTACAGAGAGTCGTTCAACTTATTTGATACATTTATAATGTACTTTAAGCTTTAAACGCTTTCAAGGCTATTTAAAGCCAAATAAAAGGTTTAATCGCTTAATTGGAAAAATGTATAGCATTAATTAACATAAACTTGCGTTAGCTATCACCTTAAAGAAGTATATCAGCCAAATTTCAAAAAAAAAGGCAACATCCGAAAATATGAGGGAAAGTATTATATGAGTGGAAGGAAAATCCTGATGAGATTAAGGCTAAGACTTGTGCAGGGAAGCTGCGGGAACCCTAGATTGTTCTGGCATGAATCGATTTTTAAATAGAACCATAACGGCGATAAAGAAATCCCGGGCTTTGATTTTTTTACCTTCGCTGGCACTCCTGCCCGAATAGGAGATGGGGATCTCAAGAATGCGGATTTTTTGTTTTAAAAACTTGGAGGTAATTTCGGGTTCGAAATCGAATCGGCTGGCCTTAAGATTCAGCTGCATCACAGTCTGCCTCCGGAAAAGCTTATAGCACGTTTCCATATCCGTTAAATTTCCCCCAAACAGAATATTAGTCAGAACGGTCAGGAAACGATTCGCTATATAATTTGCGAAAGCCATTTTTTGGGGGCATTTCACGTTAAGGAAACGGCTCCCATAAACAACTTCGGCTGTCCCATTGAGAATAGGCGCCAGGAGCTTGGGTATTTCTGCAGGATCATACTCAAAGTCTGCGTCTTGAACCACGCCGATATCTCCGGTTGCCACCTCGAGGCCTCTCTGAATACTGTGACCTTTTCCCCTGTTGACGGCATTTCTCAAAACGATAATTTCCTTTGCTTGCGGTGTTTTATTGAGAAGTTCGAGGATTTTACGGGTGCGATCGGCGCTGTGGTCATCCACAACGATGATCTCAAAAGGAATCGGAAATTCCACCGCCAGAATATTTTCGATCACACGGCGGATGGTTTTCGCTTCGTTGTATGCAGGTACAATGATAGAAAGCTTGTGCATGAAAGGGATCAGCTTTTCCCTGTTTTAAACAGACTCGATTGACGCTCAGGAAACAGGCGCGGTTTCTGCACCGGCATTCGGGCCGCCCATTTTCCCCATGGCCTGGCTAAGCCTCCGCAGACTTTCAATACGAGCGCGTCTTTCCTCTTCATCACCGGAAGCAAGAGAACTGATAAGAGATGTCGGGAATGCTCCTGCAGGAGCACTGGCGGTAACGGTTGACGGATTTGATGGTGCCGCGGAGCTTGTTTCAGCACCCTGGCTTCTTCTCGATTTCCTGCTGACTGCCGCGGGAGCTTGTGTCTGAACAGGTGTCTGGGTCTGTCCATAAGAACTGCTTGAATCATAAGTGTTACTAGAGGTGGATGAAGAAGCGGGCGTTCCGCCGCTACTGTTTTGCGAATCTGTACTTTCCGTCCGTCCCCAACTGAAACCGCTGATTAAAAAAGCTGCTGCTACAAGGGCAATCATCTTTGTTGCCATACCTTAAGTCCTCCTTAGTTGGTCTTCTATATTACGACTCGAATTGGAAAACATTTATTCAGCATCATCAAAAAAAATAAAAAACGCTCAAAGACTCAATTTTTTATAAATAATGTCGCATTTACTAACAGAAATAGTAGCATACCCTATTAAAGATATCAAAACTTCCAGGCATAGTAAATATGACCCTTTATCGAAATATTGTTGCAATAGTTACATATACGGCATTATTAATCTTTATCTTGATGCCTGGCGCTACGTCATCCCGAGAGTTGCCCGCTGCTCTCTTGCGTCCATTGCAAAAGGGCGCCGGGCCTGGAGATCTCTCACTTTATCCGGAATTAGCGATCATTGTCCGCAACCTTCCCCCGACATCAACCTTCAGCCTTCTGGCTGACCAGCCCTATGCCACGGGATCACAAATGGAAGAACTGCTTTATACCATTCAGAATTACATATGCCCTCGTTTACTGAACCCCGAAGAAACAGAAGCCATATCCATCGTTTATTGCAGCAATGAGACGATTGCCGAGAAAAGACTTTCACAGACTGGCTATAAGACTCTCTTCACTGCCGGAAACGGCAAGGGAATTGCGGTAAAAAAATGAGTTTGCTGACGATCTCTTTTTTGATGCCGGGCACAATAGGTTACCTTTTTCTCTATTACTGTCTTCACCGAACCAGCGTTCCTAAACTTCATCTTCTCATTGCGGCTTTATTCTTTCCCCTCGGAAGCGGCATCGTTTCTTCTGTTCTATTTTATTCCTGCCTGGCCGCCGGCGGCAACGGCCCGCAGCTTGCGGCCTGTCTGAACGTTTTGCTTGTCCTTTTATTGATCGTTCTCATACACATCGATAAAACAAAAAAAACTGCTTCCGCAATATCGAATGACAGACATCCCAAGCCCATGCTGTCGATACACGTTGGGTCCGGTGCACTTCTCAAGACTCGCCTGCGGGCTTCGGTTTTCGTGCTCTTATGTTTGTACGCTTCGTTTAATTTTATTGGGTATTTCTGGAATGAAAGCTTTGCAAACTTTCTCGGAGGCTGGGATGCGCGTTATTTCTGGAATCTGAAGGCAAGGTTTTATTTTCGCGATCCCGCATCCTGGCAGAATATGTTTTCGCCTTTTTTAAATGCGTGGGGACATCCTGATTATCCCTTGTTACTTCCGGGAACTGTGGCCTGGGGCTGGATCGCCGCCGGTAAAGAATATTTTCTTTGGCCCATGACCGTAGGTTTTTTATTTTCGATTTCTTTACTTCTGCTGGTCTTCTGGTACCTGTACTCTTTTATATCCCTGCCGGCGGCCCTGGCTGGGTCATCCTTTCTGATGTTCGTTCCCGCTTTTCGATTTTGGGCTACGACCCAGTATGCGGATATTCCCCTGGCTTTTTTCTTTACTGCCTCTGGTTTGCTGCTTCAAGTCTTCTTAACGTCGCGCGACAGATCAATCCTTCTTCTTTCAGGGATTCTGGCCGGGTTAAGCATTTGGATGAAGGATGAGGGTTATTTGTTTTGCGTGCTCCTTTCCGCAATTACCGCGGCAATGGTTTTCCGGCTTAAAGAAAGCGGGAAGCAAAGAGCTTCGCTTTTTGTTTTATTTGGGGCAAGCCTTGCGCTGATGGCCCTGGCAAGCATCATCATAAAAGGAACACTCGGGACCTCTGGAGGGCAATATGTGGGTTCAGGGAGATCAATTCACGATTTTTTCGGGCTTTTGTTCGGGAGCCTGGAAAAAAGCCGTTTTATCGCGTCCGCATTCGCAATGTTTCTAGCGAATCAGAATCAATGGCACGGACTTTGGGCGATCTTTCTGGCAGCGCTTGTACTTCCCGGCAGGCGTATCCTGGAAAATTACAACTGGATTCCCGTCGCGCTCGTCCTGGGCACATTAGGAGGATATTTCGCCGTCATGCATGTGACCCCGCACGATCTGCGGTTTCAGATCGAAACCGCGCTCCTGCGCCTCATCCTTCACACCGCGCCGCTCGCGCTCGTTTCAGCTTTGCAGGTGCTGCTCGAAAAACCTTCTGATAAATCTCAAAGGCCTCTTACTCTTACCTGACCGCTCCCTGTCGATCCATCCGCGTCTTATTCGCGGCATACATTTCAGGGCTTAAGAATTCGCGAGCAACCTGATCGGGGTCTTTTCCATTGTCAAAATCGTATTCCATGACAGCCAGAAACAGCAGTGCCCGGTCGAGCGGGAAATTGAACATGGGCTGATTGGCCTCGAGTGCTTCGTCGAGTCTCGCGACGTAAAAATCCGCTGGCTTCCTGATGACGCCTTTACCCTGCTGCTGATAGAGTTCCATTACCGCGTTAATGGCAAGACGCTTATCTGACTCGTGCAGGCCTTTCCAGGTCGTAAGGTCTTTGCTCAGCGCCGTCATCATCTGTCCGTATTCTTCGGGACTTTTCGGCCGGGCCTGAGAGGCAGATGAGCCTTCCATAGCCATTCGCTGCTCGCTGATTCCAGGCTGACGGGACGACGTCCTGGCCCAGAAAAGCACAAGCGCCACTGCAAGTACGGTGAAAATGATAAAGATTGCGTTCTTATTCATTACTTCCCCCTTCTTTAGTTGCTGTTCTATTCGTAATATTGTTGAAGTATTTTTAGGGCTGCTTTAATTTGATTCTGAGCGCTATCTGTTCCGGGAGCGCCCTCTTCGACTACAATATTCGGCTGGATTCCTACCCCGTCGATCTGCTGTCCATGGGGACTGAGATAGCGGGCGGTTGTCAGTTTCAAAGCCGAAACGTCGTCGAGAGGAATCAGGGACTGGACCGAGGCCTTACCGTAAGTTTTGACTCCGACAATGGTCGCCCGCCCATGATCCTGCATCGCAGCCGAAAAAACCTCGGACGCACTGGCGGAAAACTGATTCACGAGCACCACCATCGGAATGTCATAGATTTTCTTCGCATCAGCAGCGAAATATTCCTGCTTCTGAACCTCGATCTTACTGTTTACCGAAACGATTTTCTTTCCCTGTTCCAGAAAAAGGCTGCCTAGTGTTACGGCCTGGTTCAAGAGCCCGCCCTGATTATTGCGAAGGTCTATAATCAGCGCTTCCATTCCCTTCGATTCCAGATCGACGAGGCCCCTTTCCATCTGCTCTGCGGTCTTTTCCTGAAAATCGGTAATCTGCATGTATCCCACAGCCCGCCCGACGATACGGATATCCCGCACGGCATCAATCTCAAAAGTCTGGCGGATAATTTTAACTTCGAAAATTTTTTCATCTTCGTCTCGGCGGATAGTCATTGCCACTTCCGTATCCGGATCGCCGCGAAGTAACGCCCCGATCTCGGCAGCTGTTTTACCCTGCGTCATCTCGCCGTCAACGGCAAGAATTTTGTCCCCGATTCTGAGACCGGCCAGCTCAGCGGCTGAATTTTCGCGGATTTTTTCGATCAGAATGAACCCGTCTGCTTCCTTAATCCAGGTTCCGATTCCGGCGTACTCACCCTTGATTCCAATTTGCATCAATTCAAATTTTTCAGGATCAATAAACTCAGAATAAGGGTCAAGCGATTGCGCCATCCCGCGAACCGCCTCGTAAAACATTTTTCGCGGTTTAACTTCCCCCGCGTATCCTTCCATAATCGCACCGAGGGCTTTGGAAAAAAGCTTAAGCTCTTCCAAAAGATCCGATGGGGGGTTTTGCGCGAATGCCAGGCGTGAAGCGAGCGCGATGCCGATTCCAGCCATCGCAAGGCGTCTTCCTAACTTGCTCATTTAAATTCCCTATTCTCCGCGGTGGGTGGTTCAAAATCAATTCTACCGTAGAACTCTTTACAGTAATTTATAACACCCACACGCGATATATTGCAAGATAATGTTAATTTTTCTTTACGATAGTTGAGATTGGCGGTGCTATAGACCTCGAATTCAGTCGATTTGATGGTAAATTCACCTGATTCGACCAGGTCCGTCAATTTTTCCACCTCGGCGACACTGAGGGATACAGCGCCTGAAAAGTCTTCAGCCATACCTTCCCGGACCGAAAAAAACCGGTCATCCTCGGTCCCCTCTTTCCTGTCCCTGCCGGCACGATACTCAATGACCGCATCGGCTGTCTTTTTATCCAGCCCTTTAGCCTGAATGACCTTCGACGATGCCGTGTTGAGATTAACCTTGCCCGAGCTATGAAGGGTAATAGAAGGGAGCACTTTGACGTAAATATCAGGCGTCACCCCTTTGACAAGAAGAAGCTCTTCAAAGCTGTCGAGCTCGGCGTTTTTTGGACTGTAGGCCTGCTTTTGCATCCAGTAATGGCGGGCTTCGGCACCATTGGCATTCACGGAGTCGTCTTCGTCGATCCAGTCGAGAATGGACGCTGCGATTTCATCGGCTTGCGTTTCCCCAATATCTGCGGCAAGCTCAAAAATCCTGGCTATTTCCTTTATGCTCTTTGTTTTGTTAAGATTAATTTTACTCTCTTCGTCCTTGATCCCATACCGGATTTCTCCATTATCTGAGGGATAGCTGACGGTGAACCGGGCATCGCCTAACTCGATCTCTTTAAAATCCGTGGGGCTGTCGGCCCAGCGCGAGCGGTGGTTGTCGTTTCCCGAACTGCCTGTCATCATCACGATCTGAAGGGCTTTTTGAACGCCCGCATCAGCAGCGGCGCGAAGCTTTTCGCGTATCTCAAGAGTTTGAATATAACGAAGACGCTGACGCACCTGGTACCCGACGGCGGTAGAAAAAATACCAAGAATGACGAGCAGCCACGTCGTGAAAATCAAAATACTCCCTCTCTCCTTTGTCGCGTAGGTGCTGCGGCGGCGCAATTTTTTCATCCCTATTACCTCACGAGACCCGGTGTAGCGCTCTGAGCTTTTCCTTCCGAAGCCTTGGCGGCGAGAGCCATTTCCAGTTTCGCATCGAGTGCTGCTAGCTTCGTGTTTATTTCATCCAGCTTCGAGTCAAAAACATCAAATCTGCGTTTCATGTACTTATCGATTCCCTCCGGCTCATAAATCCCTCCTACCTTTTCAACTTTCCGGTCCTCGGCAATATTGTATATGACTCCGTATCTTTTCTCTTCTTCTGCAAAACTCGGCGCCGAGGCGGCGAGAATTGCGGCTGTAAAAAGCGCGGCAGTCATTGTAAGAGAAAACGTTTTCATACCTTCTCCTTTTTATTTTCGTCCATAAATTTGTCCCATCTTACCTGAAAAATTTTTATTTCCGTATCGGCTTCGGTATTTATTGTTTCATAAAAAGGTTGGAAATATTGAAGGCTGGCACCCTCGAGATAAAAAAGCCTGAAGAGGATTGATCGGAGAAGCCTGCGGTCCGCAAGAACGGAGAAATACTGCCCTTCTCGCTCAAAAACAAGAGCCGAGACATCTACCAGCATGGCGCTATTATAAACTTCTTTGATTTCGCCCTGCTCCAGATAAAGAAGACTCATTGGCTGGCCCTGCACTTTCTGGTCAGGTCCCAGGATCGCACTCTGATGCCCGCTCAGGTCGACGACGAGACCATTTTCAAAGGCAAGGAGTGTGTCGGTGCGCTTTTTTAATTTGGATTCGGGAAGATATTTCAATATACCCTCTGAAATTTCAATCATTGACTTGATGTAGTCATCTTTGCTTTCCCGCTTTCCGGCTTTCGTCTTGGCCATCTCTTTTGCTTTGACGAAATTCCACCGCGCGTGCAATGTGATCGCCAGACTTTTTTCTATCATCTCGCTGTAGACAAATATATAAGCTGGCTCTGGTTCGCTCTTGAACCGGATCAGCGGGAGAAAGTGTTCGATCTGATCCGTGTTCAGACGGACCTCAAGCTTCCCTCTGATGAGTTCTTCTGACCGAAGAACGAAGATGTCGTTCATTAGACCGATCGCGTCTTCCAGCGGCAGCCCCTGTGAAATAAGGTATTCCATCGCATCATTGCCGCTGACGTGAAGCATTTTCAGAATAGACAACGCCTCCTTCTCATCCTGTGAGGTAAAGAACCGCGCGATCCAGTAAGTCTCCGGCAAGTGCTGCGTGCCGCCGTCCGAACTGACCCGCCTTTCAGCGATAGCCGTGATGAAATAGCCCGGCGGCCACCAGCTTTGAACGAAGGACTTTTCGGGGGTGTTGTTTTTAACGTAAATCAACGCGTCGTACCATGCGTCGTTCATGATCGGCCCGCCCTTCAAGGCAAGAGCATGAGCGAAAACAAGCTGCATCGGGAGCAGAGCAAGAATACCGGCAGCTCCTGCTGCTATACCCGCTGTGAAAGGAACCCACTTGACTCGGACCAGTCTGCCGGCGGCATAGAAAACAGCGCGGGAAAGGCTCTCGACCGCCATCCCTGCGTAAAGCGCGATGAATGGAGTGATGAGCAGGGAAAACCGCTCAGTCCGCAAAGATAAAAAAGCCAGCGGCAGACTCATGAGAATAAGAGTCAGCCAAGACACGAGTAAGTGTCTGTCGCGAGAACAAAAAGCGCAGATTAAGCCGCCGATAAGCCCCGCCCCGGCGGCGGCAAGAGTTAATTTATTACCGGTTAAATGGATAAATCTTTCCGGAGTGACCGAATTCGCTTCTCCTACGGTCAAAAAGACATTGGGCCAGCCTTCATAAACGGAAGAAGAAAATCGAATCGCGAATTCTGCGCCTCTCGAGATGAATTCCCACAAACCTTGCGGAGACGTAAAAACCGTCACAAAAAAAAGTGCCGCCAGAAGATAGCCTCCTAAAAAGGGAAGACTGCCCGTAAGTGCCAGGGTTTTTTTTATCGCGCCGAGCAGGATCGCTGCGGCCGCGGCGCCAAACAGGAGAAACGAAATAAACGGCCAACCGACCCAGAACATGGCAAAAAGACCCGTAAGAAATCCGGCTCCCACGCCCCATCCGAGTGCGCTTCTCCCGCGGGCAGCCAGCGCTTTGAGGAAGAAAGCCAGGTGGAGAAGAGGAAACAGAATGTTATAGGGATCATTGTCGTACCAGCCATAAGAACTTCTCTGCACAAAGATAGGGGCGAGCATGAGCGCGAATCCCGCGGCGATGTATGAAAGGCAGCTCATGGCGAGAAGCCTCGAAACCCAATAAAGCGCGGCCGCGACACCGGCAAGGATTACGAGAGGTGTGAAACTCAGCCCTTCCATGAGCGTCACGGGCTTTACAAGCGAGATGAGTTTATAGACCCCTACGCCAATGTAGGGATGATAGTTCAGAGGCGTCCAGAATCCTTTGGGGCCGAGCCTCCGCGGGTCGTAAAATTTTCGGTGTTCGATACGTTCGGAGACTTTTCCGGTCCGAAGCAGATTTTGCGTCTGGCCAAGAAAATAGAATGGATCGGCTTCCAGAAGATAGTGTCTCGACACACCGGGTGCGATCCTTTTCGACAGGCCGCCCATGACGTCAGCCACTGCCTGCTTATAACTTTGCGGATCCTCACGAATTACCGTATCGATCTGCTGAGAAGCCAATTTCTCGGAAATATCGGCGGGCATGCCTGGCATGGAAAGCTGGATTTTCGAGGCGAGCTGCTTCTGAAGGACGGTTTTGACGTACTCTTCCGCCACTCTTTTATATTGAGAGCCTGGCTGGCCGCCCGGAAATAACGCGTAAGATCTGAAGAATACGCCCGTGGACCAGACAATCAAAATCGCAAGAGCGCCGCCCATGAAAAGGACGGAGCGGGAAAAACGCGGCGAAAACGCTTCCGGGGCTGCAGGTTCAGAAGGCAGCGGATCCGGAATTTCAGGTATTTCTAACGGCGGCGTATCATCCTGCAAAACAATCTCCTTAAACATTAAACCCCACCCCTTGATTAGCCGTAATCATTAAGACGGGAACCCGGGAAATGTATTCATTCTCCCGGGCACGGACTACCTAGTCCCTGAGGTTACACTAAATAACGGCTGGATAGTGCTTTAGGCTTACTGGGAAAACTCGACATGTCCGATAAACGCGTTCTGATCATCGTTCCCGCCTTGAATGAATCCAGGGCCATTGGAAAGCTCATCGAAGAAATTAGGGCGATTCATCCCTCTTTTGTCCCTCTTGTGATTGACGACGGTTCCCGGGACAATACCTCTGAAGAAGCGGCGAAAGCCGGCGCCCGGGTGGTATCACTGCCCTATAACCTTGGAATCGGCGGCGCAGTCCAGACGGGCTATAAGATCGCAGCCAGAGAGGGTTATGACGCGACAGTCCAGATCGACGGAGACGCCCAGCACGATCCCCGGTATCTCGAAAAAATACTGGAACCCGTATTAGACGGCCGGCTCGATATGTGCATCGGCAGCCGTTTCCTCACGATGGACACGGGCTTCAAATCGACGTTCACCCGCCGCATCGGCATACGATTTTTTTCTCTCCTGCTCAAGCTTCTCACGGGCGTTCCCCTCACGGATCCGACTTCCGGGTTTCGCGCCACGGGAAAAAAACTGATCCCCCATTTTGCCGCTTATTATCCGGTTGATTTCCCTGAACCCGAAGCGATCCAGATGGCAAAAAGACTAGGCGCCAGAATCGGTGAAGTCCCCGTCAAAATGCGTAAGCGTCTCGGCGGCATTTCTTCGATCCGTTTCGCAAAAACTTTGTATTACATGATTAAAGTAACGCTGGCCATCCTCATCGACACCATGAAAAGAAAGCAATAAAGGACCTTATGGACGCGAGACATTCCGCTCTTATCATAGCGATCCTCATTTTCCTGTTTATCATCGAGCTTATCCGTCAGCAGAAAATGACTTTCAAGTATTCGCTTTTCTGGCTTTCGGCTTCGGGATTTACCCTGCTCCTGGCTTTCGACAAAAAGATCCTCCCCGCACTCTCGCACCTGGCGGGTTTCAAGCTGACGAGTAATTTCGTCTTCTTTCTCTTTCTCGCGTTTATCAGCCTGCTCTGTCTGTTTCTCACCGTGTATATCAACGAACAGAACAGCCGGACGGAATCTCTGGCGCAGACAGTAGGGATTCTTGATAACAGACTAAGGGAGCTTCAAAAGCGGCTGGATCAGGAAAAAAGGAATTCGGGGACCTGAGTTTTCTTCTCTTCTGCGGCAGGCTGAACTTCCTGCGGGGCCGGCACCGCGCCTTCAGGATTTTGAGGCCCGCTTTCACCCTCTTCACCGCCCAGCACGCGCTGCTTCACGACCGATGCATCCACCTCCATCATCTCCTCAAGCGCCCGCGACATGTTCTCATTACCCTGCATTTTCAGAAGAGAAATAGCCTTGAGGGCGCGGTGCGATTCACCATTCATAATATAAGACAATCCAAGGTAGTAAAGGGCGTCAACATGCTCGGGGTTGAGCGCGGCTGCCTTCTCGAGGTATTCTGCGGCGCTTTTGGGATCTCTTTGCTTGGTCAGCTTTAACAAGCCAAGGCCAAAGTAAGGCGGCGAATATTGCGGTGAAGCCTGGATGGAATCAAGAAAATGTTTCTCCGCTCTTTCTTCTTCCGGGACCAGGCTCGAATAAATAATACCAAGATGATAATGCGGCTCAGGCATATCGGGTTTCAGACTAACGGCTTTCTCGAACGCATCGATCGCATCATAAACATTTTCTTTCTTTTCGAAATGGATCAATCCCATCGCGTAATAAATCTGCGGAAGATCGGGTGCAAGTTCGGCCGCCTTCTTGAATGACTCGAGAGCCTCATCGAGTTTTTGCTCGGAGATAAGCTGGAAGCCTTTCTCATAATACTCTTTGACGGAATCAGTTTGAGCGTAGAGCAGGGGGCAAAATAAACACGCCGCAGAGAGAGCAAATAGACTTAGTGTTTTTTTGAGGTTTCGCATAAGTTCAGATCGGTTCAGGAACGCCCATATCTTCACCTTCCGGTTTCTCGGCTGCCTCGGCCGCTGGCGTCTCCGGGGGGGCTTCCGTAACGGGAGACGGCGTGTCTGCGTCGATGAAGGGAGTAATGTCTTCGGCCGTGATCAGAATTCTCGACACGTCCATATTCGCCTTCATGCTTTCTCCCGACTTGTTTTTTGGCGCGATCATATAGCGGGTGATCTGGAACAGGTTGTCCGATTCCTCCAGGACATTCATAAACAGGAGCGTTTCTTTCAGAGTTCCTTCAAACTCGAGAGTAGTTTTATAAATCTTGTAAATCGGTTTATCCTCGAGCTCTCCAGGCATGACGTTCGTAATTTTTATTTTATTCTCAGTTGCGACATTCTCGAGTTTTTTCAGAAGACCCGCGATAATTTCCTCCTGCGTCTTTTCGCCCGAGTCCAGATGCTGTTCGTATTGACGGTATTCGCCCACAATTGAATCCTTGAACGAGACGATGCGCATGTCTCTCTGGATAGACTGGGATTTTGCTGTGATTTCGGCTTCGAGAACCTTGATCTCGGAAAGAATAGGGTTGAGCACGAGAAGGTCGGTCATCATAAAAATGAGCGCGCCGACGGCCGCGTAAAAAAAGGCTTTTTCTCTCGGCTTCATTTTTCCATAAATATCTTTGAATTTCTGCATCAGATCGCTTCCACCAGTTTCACTTCGATATCAAAGTCGGCGACTTCTTTGCCGCCATCCTTACGGGTCTTTGTTTCATTCGTGACAACCGAACTGAAATAGCCCGATTCTTCGAGCTGCGAGACAAAACCAAATACGCCGGACATCGTATCCGCCGTTCCGACCAAATGTACGTTGCCTTCATTGTCATAGCTGAAACTGGCGAGATATATATTCGTTCCAATGAGAGTCGTAATTTTGTCGAAAACGTAAAGACCTTTTCCTCTGTGTTCGATCAGCGAACGCAGGACGCGGGTTTTCGTGGAAGAACGCTCGAGAGTGCGCGCCTGCTGGTAAACGGTCTCTGATACTCCGTCCAGCCTTTCGATGAGGTTATTCTTGACGTAGATCTTGCTTGCCAAAAAGGTACATATCATCACCAGACACGTCATGATGATGATACCCATCGTTATGACTTCTTTGCCGCCTTCGCGGAAACGTCTCTTCAGCTTGATTTCTTTTGGCAAAAGATCGATCCGAAGGGAAGCCTCCGAAGAAATGCCCGAGAGAAGTGAAAAAAAACTTTCTCCGTCGACGGCACTGACCTGGTCCTTGATCTGATCCGAGAGCTCGAACAGCTTGTGATACGGAATGATCTTGATCGGAAAGCTGGATTCGCTCATGAGCGGAACGCTGGCCCGGATCTTCGCCTCGAGTTCGCCCAGTACATGGATCAGGCCCGTGATGATGACACCTCTGACCGCCTGGCCGACGCCGTGGTCCTGATAGGAAGTAATGGATTTCCCGAGCTCGCTGACGAACGCCTTCTGAGCGCTGTCAAAATCTTCTTTGAAATGGACCGCGCCCACCGGAATACTTCTCACGAAAACCATGTCTTCCTTGTCGACAATCGTGAGATCCGAAGAATCCTTGTCAATATGGATACCCGCAAAAGATCCGCCGACGTCTCCTTGAGGCAGAAGTTTCTGATAGTGAAACGCCATACTTTCGGAGGAGATAGCGATTTTACTCAGGAGCACGTCTGCGTCATCGAAGATTCGCACGTAACGGTCAACGAGCTTCCTGTTGACAATGACCAGAAGCACGTTCGTATAGTGCTGGCCCGGGTTCGACATACAAATATAGTCGATCACAATTTCATCGCGGGAGTAAGGGGTGTACCTTCCTGCCTGGAGATCGATGATCTTGCTGATTTCGTCGGGATCATTCGACGGCATGTCCACGTTCTTGGAAATGAAAAGCTTGGAAGAAATGATACAGACGGCTTCCCGCTTTTTTATTCCCCAGTCACGGTACGCAGTGCTGATGAAATCACTTATCTCGTCGTCGGAGTTTTCGCCAAACTGACGCTGCCGGCAGTCTTCGTAGTGGACCCGGTCGGATTTTTTCCTGGCGCGGATGATTTTGACATCGTTTCCCATGAGGTCGACCATCACCATGTCGACTGATTTAGTTGTCTTGAATACTGGTTTTGCCATGGGTCTTTATCCGTGAGCCGCGGCGGCCTGGACGGCGCTGATACAGGCGTCCGCGGGCAGCGAAATAATTTTTGTGTGAAATACCGTCTCTTTTTGATCGTCAAAGCGGAGCGAAACCCTTACCGCTTTCGGAGGACAAGGGCTGTCCCAGAAATCCTTCCATTCATAAACTTTCCTGGCGGCATCCTCGTGATAATACTCAAATTTACATTCTTTGAGGTTTTCTCCGAGCGGTGAGAGCTCGGGCGGAGCGGCTTCGAGCTTGAGAGGAGCGAGCATCTTCATGTAAGTCTCTTCGCCCCGGTAAAGTTGTCTTGCCGTGTCATCGAAATGATACCGGACTTTCGCGGGGCTGTGAATCCTGATCTCTCCGTTCGGTTCCTCAATAGCGCCCCGGGAATAAGCGAAAAACTCCACATGGTCCGCCTTGCCTCCGAAAGAGCCCATTTTGGCCGAATAGGCACTCCTTAAATCGTGCGCCATCTTTTCAAAAATAATGTCGGATTCGATATCGGGTTTCATGAGGAGGCTCCTTTGCCACAATTTGGTCCCCTGATAAAAAACGGTGTAGAGAACCAGACCAATAAAGGAAAGGATAGAAACCGCGATCAGCATCTCGATCAGGCTCAAACCCTCTTCTCTCTTAAGGTACGTTCTAAAAAGTTGCAGCATACACCGTCCTCTTGATTGCCTTGCTTCGGGAACCTGTTTTCCAGGAAAGCGTCCCCTCGACTTCATAAAGTTTTTCATCCTCGCTGACCGCCTTCTGACGATAGCCGAAGTAGTAGGTCTTTTGCCCGTCCGTTACGACACCCGTTGCAAATTCGACGGGAAACCGGCTCTCCCTGCGCGCCGCGGTCTGGATGCCCCAGAGCTGCTCGGTCAGAACCCGGTTGGCGGCAAGGCGGTAGTCTGCGTCATGCAGCCCCGAGATGGAGGCAATCAGGGGCTGATAAACCACGATTATGCCTGCCGAAAGAATCATTGCCGACACCAGCAGTTCAAACAGCGCAATTCCATTTTGATTACTCATAGAACAGGGTCTCACCAGTTAATAATATCGTCGTCAGCCTTTTCGTCTCCTGGAATTTTCCCCATGGAAAACAAATCGTAATCGTGCGGCCGGTGGACGCCGGGCGACACAAACTGATAGGGACGTCCCCAGGGATCGACCGGCGGCTTTTCCAGGTAAGGACCGTTCCAGTTTTGAGGCGTTGGGGAGGAGACAGGCTTTTTGACAAGAGCCAGGAGACCCTGCTCGGTCGTGGGAAAAAAGCCGTTGTCGAGTTCGTAAAGTTTCAGGGCAGTCGGAATGTTAACGTTGACGTCTGCCTGGCCCGCCGCTTTTTTAGCCTGCTCGGAACGACCCATAAGCCTCGGAACGACCATTGCCGACAGAGTTCCGAGAATGATGACGACCAGGAGAATTTCGATGAGACTGAAACCTCTGGAATTTGTAAGCCGCCCGCCTGGTGACCGCTGCATTGAGTCCTCCGTTCTGATAAAGGTTATCCGACCATTGCGTTGATACTGAAAACCGGCAGCAGGACGGCAATAATGATAAAAGCCAGAATGCCTCCAACCACGAGGATAATTCCCGGCTCCAGAAGGCCCGTCATGATTTTGACAGCTTCCTCAGTATCCTTCTCGTACCATTCCGCGATCTCCTTGAGTGATTCGTCGAGACGTCCAGATTCCTCGCCCATTCCCACGAAATAGGAAACAAAACTCGGTATGTATTTTGAGCTCCTGAATCCTTCGCTAAGGTTTCCTCCCTGCTCGAGCAGCCCGTGGCAGTTCCGGATATCGTATTTTAACGCCTCATTGCCCATGACAGGCACCGCGATCCTGAGCGCGGAGAGGACAGAGACGCCGCTCTTTAAGAGCAGCTCGAGCGTCCGGCATAATTTGGCGATTTCAGACTTCAAAATGACATTGCCGAGAAGAGGGAGTTTGAGAACGATGGCGTCCACACGCATCCTGTATGCTGCGTTATTCTTCATTCTTCCGGCAAGGAGAATCAATGAGGCGATGACTCCCGCTACAAAGTACCAGTAGGACTGCATCCATTCACTCAAGCCGATAAGTACCCGGGTCATGAGAGGAAGCTCCTGCCCGAGATCCTTGAAAAAGCGGGCGAACTTCGGTATCACATTCGTCAGCATGAAGGTGACCGTCACGATGCTCATAAGGATAATGAAAGAGGGATAGGCAATAGCCCCGCGGATCTTCCCAGCCAGCTCGCGCTGCATTTCCCGATAAGAAGCCACTTTTTGCAGAACTTCGTCGAGGCGTCCCGCCGCTTCGCCAGTCTGCACCATGCCGATATCAAAGGCGGAAAAACAGCGGGGGTGCATAGCGAGAGCGTCAGAAAGCGAACTGCCCTGGCGAACGCGGTTAACAAGATCTTCCGTAACGGGCTTAAGAGCGGAACGTTCGCCTTCCCGGGCAAGGAGCGAGAGCGCCTGCATCAAAGGAACTCCTGATTTGACAAGGCGTGACAACTGCATGTAAAAGGTCAAAACGTCTTTGGAACGCACCCGGCGCTTGACGGGTTTCGCGGCGGCTACGGCCGCAGCCGTTTCGGCCTGTTCGACGATATCAACCGGTATCAGGCCAAGATCATTCACCTTGTCTATTGCATTTTCTTTCGTATCAGCCGTAATGGTCCCTTCCACGATCTCGGAAGGACCTTTTTTGGCCTTATAGTGATAATTTTTCATGCCGCCTTGCTCCGGTTTTTGCAGAACCGGTCGAGCCGGTTACGATCAGCGCTCGTGATCGCAAGGAATGTGACGGCCGTTATATAAAGTCCAGGCGAGCCGGAGGGAACGGGCTCCTGTTTCGGAATCGATCTTACGACCCGTCCTATACATTGAATTTCCTCGTGATCGCCGGGAAGAGAAAGCCTGATATCGATGGCTGCGCCAGGGGTACACTGGGTCCCTGTGATGGAGATGCCATTCGCGCTGAGGTCGATCGTTTCGGCTTCGTCAAACATCTCCCTGGGTGCGTCAAAATCGACATCCTCGGCTTCAATGTCGAGCTTTCTGAATAAAAAAGGGATAACGCATTTAATGCGGGTGAAAGCGCGCCTGTCTACCCAGATATCCATTTCTTTTGATTCATCCGGCGAAGCGGGCGGCTCTTCAGTTTTCTGGTTTTTTTTCTTCTCTGAAAACAAGGTGCTGAAAACGTTCACGGCCGCCGGACTGTCCGCGGCACTGACCTGAATGATCTCATCAGGAGTCGTCAATCCTTTCAAAACTTTTCTCCAGCCGCATTGCCGCATAGTCAACATTCCCTGCTCACGGGCTTTTTTCTTGATGTCTTCCGAAGACGAGCGCTCAAAGATAAGTTTTCTGATTTCTTCGCTGACCGGAAGCATTTCATAAATCGCGCTTCGTCCGCTATAGCCGCTGCCGTGGCATTGCTCACAGCCCGCACCTTTATAAATTTTGATCTCTTCTGAGGAACCAAGACGGAGATCGTGAAGAATCATGGCCTTCAATTCGGGTAGAACATGTTTGTCCTCTTCTTTGCAGTGAGTACAGATAGATCGGACAAGCCTTTGAGCAATAAATGCATTCACGCTCGAAGAGACAAGGTAGGGCTCGACGCCGATATCGAGCAAGCGCGTCACGCCGCTCGCCGCGTCGTTAGTGTGAAGAGTCGATAAAATAAGATGCCCTGTCAGAGCGATGCGGATCGCGATATCGGCCGTTTCCAGGTCGCGTACTTCTCCCACCATCATGACGTCGGGATCGTGCCTGAGAACGCTTCGAAGTCCATGGGCGAAGGTCAGACCGAGTTCCGGCGCGACCTGGATCTGAGTTGCCCCTTCCAGCTCATATTCGACAGGGTCCTCGATGGTGATGACCTTTTTTTCGACCTTATTGATGCTCGACAGTCCCGCATAGAGAGTCGTGCTTTTTCCGCTTCCCGTAGGTCCCGTGACAAAAATGATTCCGAAGGGGCTTTTCAGGAGTTCCTTAAAGTAGGCGTGATGCTCGGGTTCCATTCCGAGGTCTTCCAGAGTGCGGATCATATTTCCGGGAAGAAGTCGGATAACGATACTTTCTCCATGAGGCGTCGGGATGGACGAAACGCGGAGATCGATCGTCTGCTCCTGCGTCTTCACCCTCGTTTTACCGTCCTGCGGCAGCCTGCGTTCGATGATGTTCAGATTTGCCATGATCTTGATGCGAGAGACCATGGGCGAAAAAAACTTCTTCATTTCGGGCGGTACCTGCTGCTCGGCGAGGACACCGTCGACCCGGTAGCGCAGGCGTATTTTCCCGCGGAAGGGTTCCAAATGGATGTCGCTCGCGCCTTTCCGGGAAGCTTCGAGTATGATCTGATTGACGAGCTTGATAACGGAAGCGTTTTCCGCAAGCTTCTCGATATCCTGGACTTCGTTTGCCATGACGGGCGCCGATTCCTTGCTCGGAGAAGCGCTCTTGGTCATCTGGTCTACGGTGTCGGCGCCGAGGCCGTACTTTTTCTGCAGCATCTCATCGATATCTTTCTCAGTGGCGAAAACCGTATCGATTTCCATACCGAGACCGAAGCGCACTTCATCGATGAAATGGACGTCAACGGGCCGCGCGACGGCGATCGTGAGTCTATTTCCCTCTTTTGAATAAGGGAAGAAATGATAATAAGAAGCAAACTTCAGCGGTACGCTGTCGCAGACGGCCGAACTGATGCTCGCTTTTTTCAGGTCGACGAAAGGAAGATTGAATATCTTTGCGTAATGCTCGAGAAGTTTGCCCTCGTGGATCAGCTTTTTCTTCACCACAATCTGCGAAAAAGACAGACCGCCGGCTTCGGCCTCCTGATAGGCTGTCTCCAGTTCTTTACGCGGAATCAGCTCTGTTTCAAGCAGACTTTCATATGCCTTTTTTTCCAGACGGCTATTGTTCATTCCGGTCATCTCACGGAGCCCTGTTGATAAGGTAAAAGTCAGAACCTTTCAGTTTGTCGTAATAGCCTTCGATGATTTTTCCGCAGTCGCTCACAGTATCTTCGATCTGTATAAACATTCCTTTTTTGCCCGTAAAGGCTTCTGCAACTGCGAAAGGCTGGGTCATGAAATTCGTGAGTTTTTCACCGCGCTTGTAATCGATCTGGTCTTCCTTCGGGATTTCTTCGAGACCCACTACCTGGACGATACGCTGCAGCGATTTGTATTTAGCGAAAATGTTGATCATGCGCTGGGCCAAATCGTAATGCTTCTGACCGACGACGCGCGGATCAAGGTTTGCCGAAGAGCTTGCCAGCGGATTGATCGCAGGGAAAAAACCCTTCTGAGCGAGATCGCGCGAGAGCACCATAACGGCATCGAGGCAGCTGAAAATCGCAACGACCGCAGGGTCCGTCATATCGTCGGCCGGCACGTAAACGGCTTGAAAAGAAGTGACCGAGGCGCCGCCCGGAATGGAGCGGATACGCTCTTCGACGCTGTTTACCTCTGAAGAAAGCGTCGGCTGATAACCTGATTCACCAGGGACTCGCCCGAGAAGGGTCGAGATCTCCTGACCTCCCTGGACGAAACGGAATACATTGTCGAGGAACAGAAGGACGTCTTTGTTTTTTTCGGCCATGGCTTCGGCGACGCTGATTCCCGTATTCACGCATTCGTAACGAGCTCCCGGGGGTTCATTCATCTGGCCAAAGATAAGTTTCGTCTTAGCGAGCAGATTGGCTTCTTTTAATTCAGCAAATAGATCGTTACCTTCTCGGATACGTTCGCCAATTCCCGTGAACACGCAAACGCCGTCGTGCGCCTTTACAATGTTGTTGATGAGTTCCAGAATAACGACGCTCTTGCCGCAGCCTGCTCCCCCCAGAATCCCTGTTTTACTGCCTTTCACGACGGGAAAACACATATCGATGAATTTGATTCCCGAGGCAAGAACCGGCGCCGCTTCGGCAAATTTACTTTTAATATTGAAAGGGTCCATTCTCGGAGGGCGGCGGATGGGCCGCCTATCCGTAGAAATAAGAGGGCCCAGCTGATCCACGGGTTCGCCGAAAACGTTGATAATCCTTCCGAAAAGCTCGTCGCCTACGCCGACCTGGACGGGCATGCGCGTATTGACGCAGACCTGGTTCAGCTGGAGAAAAAGAGTATCAGAGAGGGAAATACAGCGCACGTCCTTGCCACCTAAGTGCTCGGCGACCTGGAGAACGATGCGGCGTCCTACGAAGTTTGAAGTCTCGACGACGTCATAAAGCGCGGGAATATCTTCGAGATTTTCAAAGCGCACGTCGACGATGGGACCGCGGACTCCGATGATTCGGCCGAGACCCGCTTTTTTTCCGTTGCCATTCCCGTTGCTGCTTGGCGCTGCCTGCTGCATTTCCGCCATATCAACGCCTCCTTACGACGGACGAGGAAGTAAAAACTTCACGCATGGCCTTGTTAAGGTCGCTGCGCTGCGATTTTCTAACTGCCATGACAAGACCTTTCTTTTCTCCCGACATTCCTTCGATGGCAGATTCGAGCTGCTGCGCCTGGGCGGCCGCTTCGGACAACTGCGTGTCCGAAATCATCTCAAACAGACGGCTGGAAACCCAGATATCGGCGAGCACCTTCATAATTCCATCGATGGTTGACTCAGTAATGAATTTACGCCCGGTGCCGAGACGGTCTTCTTCTTCACCTGAGCCGCCGAGCAATTCTTCTGCAGGCAACAGTTTGACCACGCGCGGTTTTATAACGTTGAAACTTTTTGCCCAGATATAGACAGCGAGTGATTTACCCGATTCTCCACTCATAATACGCTCGATCAAATGATCGCGGATTGCGAGCGCCACTTCATAACGGCCTTTGTCTTCGACGTTTGTATAGACTTTCTCGAGTTTCATGCCGAGCTGACGGCACTTATCGGCGCCCCGCTGTCCGACGCAGAGGATCTTGGCGTCGGGATATTTCTGATACTCTTTAAGCGCGGCATTACAGACGCGGTTATTGAGCTGAGACATGAAACTCTGTTCCGATGTGACAATGACAATGTCGGTGCCGGGATTACTGTTTCGGACGAGCGGACAGCTGGTTTTGACGGACTCGAGCATGTTAAAAAAGATCAGGAAGATTTCGAGGAATTTACCGAAATTTTCTTTTTTCTTGGCGAAAGCAAAAAAACGGTTCGTGGACACGTCTTTTAAAATAGTGATAATTTCAAGGATCGCCTCGACGTCATCGAGATCGCCTTTAATACGGGTTGTCTTGCCTCCCATACGCGCGCCCTTTATTCGCCGAGCTTGATCTTCTCTTTGTATTCCTCGGCGACATCGTTGATTGCTGCGGCCAGGCTTCCGTCAAGCATGAGACTGCCGAACTGGAGAAGAACGCCGGCCAGAAGATTGTCATCGATGATTTCTTCCATCTTCAAACCGCGGTTGATTTTCGCGGAGATAAACGAACTGAGTTTGTTTTTCTGCTGTTCATCCAGCGCAAACGGTGTTTTTACCGTGACGATATCGATATGATCTCCGACTTTCGACAAATCGAAATCTTTCGCCGTGTCCAGGAAATCTTCGTACACCATGCTATGAAAGCCCTGCAAAGTCTTGTTCTTCACGGCGGTTTTCAGGATAACAGAGCATTCATTAACGACATTGCTTCGCGCATCCATCTCGACTTTGCGGTACATATCGTCTTTTGAGGCTTTGGCCCGCTCGAGGATTTCATCCGCCTGGGCCTTCGCGACCTTCAGCATTTCATCCTTTTTACCGCGCATCTCTTCAGCGGCCTCGAGTTTGAACTTATCCGCAAGGGATTCGCCTTCTTCTTTTTTGGCCTGGTACTCTTTTTCCGCCTCTTCGATCTTTTCGTTCAGCTCTTTTTGCTTTTGAAGCAGGTCCTGATAGGTCATATCCAGACGTCCCACCGCTGCCTGCGTATCGCTCGAGAGAATCTTCTTCATGAAAAAGATGACCGCCGAGAAAACGACAACCTGGAGAAATATGAACTGAAACAACATCATGATCTGCTTCCCCCCTCTGGATGGACGTGCATATCAGCTTCCGCCGAACAGCTGGAAAATGACCAGCAGAGAAATAATGGACGTCGCTTCTGCAAAAACGAGCATAAGGATGACTCCTGTATAGATCTTGGGAGCTGCTGAGGGATTTCGGCCAAGAGCCTTGATGGTAGCAAATCCAACGACAGAGATGACGATCGCCGGACCCAATACGGCCATCATCATTACGCCGACGAGTACCAGAGTATGCTGTGTCATCGAACTACGTCCTGAGGTTGAAAAGTTTACATATAAAGTTAGGTATTGATCATTAAAAGTATATCTGACTATATTTGGGTTTGCAATTTAGTAAAAGATATTATTTATAGCTTTATTATCTTTATTGCTATTTATTGGAGCTAATTACTTGTTAGCAACTGACATAGTGATGCTAACCATTTATAAATGAATGAATTAAACCACCTGAGGGGTAACTACTTTTCCTGCTTGGTACCTCTATGAAGCGGCTTTTTATCTTCCTTAATGTCGCCCTTTTCCATCTCTTCGACGATGATGATGCACTGATTATCCTGGAACAGCAAAACGCCTGCCCGCAACGCAACGCTATCGTGGCCTGCGATCAAGACTTCCCCTTCTGGAATAGCTCCCAGAATAGGATAGTGAAAAGGCAGGAGTTCGTACTCGCCTTCGTCTCCTGCGATATAGACCGATTCGACTTCCCCTTCGAAAATCATTCGAATGAGGCTGAGGACCTGAAGCCGGAAAGTACTGACAGCCATCGGCATGTTAGGCCGCCTCTTCGTCCAGATACTTGAACTTTGCCTTGACCTCTTTAACGAAATCCGTGACACCCCGGGCCATGCGGCGTTTGATTTCGTCGTCGAGCGCTTTCTTTTCCCGCAGGAAGGGAAAAAGGCCCGGGTCATTCTTTGCGAAGAAATCCCCGATGTTATCCAGGAAATACCGGATCTCTTCCTTGTATTCCAGCTGCATCAACAGGCCTTCGCCCTTGGAATAAAACATTGTCACCTGGACTTCCATCGACACAGGTTTGGCGGCAGGCTGCGTGAGCGCCGCCTGGAGAACGCGGCCTGCCTGCAGCTGATCGCGCACTTCATCAGACTGGCCTCCTGTCTGCAGTTTGCTGACGCGAAGGAGTTCCTTGTACTGGATAAACTCGAGACGCAGGGACTTTGTGACGTCTTTCATTGCCTTCCACTGCACTTTACTGCCGACGCGGGAAACGGACAGACCCACGTCTACGGCCGGACGGAAACCTTCATTAAAAAGAGGCATACTAAGAAAGATCTGACCGTCTGTCATGGAGACGAGATTCGTCGGTACGTACGCGGTGAGATCGCCTTCCAGGAGTTCTACGACGGGAATAAAAGTCATAGATCCGTTCCCCATTTTGACTGACATACGGGCTGCCCGCTCGATCATTCGGGAATGAAGATAAAAAATATCTCCGGGATAAGAGTCGCGGCCAGGAGGCACCTGCATGAGAAGTGAGAGTTCGCGGTATGCCCAGGCGTGCTTGGTGAAATCATCGAAATAGACAAATACATGCTTTCCTCTCTGCATGAAATATTCGCCAAGAGCGCACGCGGCATAGGGCGCCAGATACTGCTGGCCCGGAGAACTCTGCGCCGGCGCGTTCATGATCAGGGAGTACTCAAAAACGCCGTTTTCTTTGAAAAGATCGACGACGCGAGCAATAGCCGATCTGGGTTTTCCGATGGCGCAGTAAATGCAGATGACGTCTTTTCCTTTCTGATTGAGAATGATATCGGTTCCGAGAGTCGTCTTGCCCGTCATTTTATCACCGAGACACAATGACCGCTGTCCCTTGCCCAGCGGGAGAAGTGCATCGATCAGTTTGATACCGGTTTCAAGCGTATCATTCAGCTGCTGTCTGTCTGCGATGCCCGGAGCTTCGTTGAAATAGGGAATGAACTCATCAGGCTTGACGGGACCCAGACCGTCCATCGACTCACCAAGCGGATTAATGATACGGCCGATGAAATTCTGTCCTGCGGGCATGTAGAAAGGTTCGAGACTCGCGAGCACTTTAGCGCCCGGCTGCACGGGTTCGTGTTCCTTGACCATCAGCACCTGGGCGTTCTGTGTATCGAAACCCATAATGATTCCCTCGGTGCCATAGCCGAATTTGAGCAGCTGCCCGAGAAAACAGTTCTGCAGACCGATGACATTCGTGATACAGCCTGCGGCCGACTTAACGATTCCATATTCTTTATAACGCAGATTTGTCGACATGCTTGTTTACGCGGACTCTGTGGTTGCTGCTGCGGTTTCGGGTACTGGCTGCTCATCTTCTTTTTTCTTTTTCTTGGCTTTCTTTACCTTGGCTTTGCCAAATTTATTTTTACCGAGTTGGAACAGCCAGACGAGATAGAAACTCGTTGAGAATATGATCAGGAATCCGATGATACCGAGAATAATCCACCATGTAGTCGAAAGATCAGGCGAAAAGCCAAGGCTCAGAATGTCGAACATCTTTGTCATTTCATTAATAGCCTGACGAATCTGGTCGATTTCAGTCGTGCGTTTCACCGGAATCTCGAGCAGAAGGTCCTGAAGTTCCTTGATCTTACGTTTGACGAGTTCAACCCGCTGGTGGTTGATGACGTAGGCGCGGATGCGGTCTTCGATGGCTTCTGAGGACGCGACTTCCTCCTGCAGGGTCCACACCTCATCGAGAGTGAATAGGATAAAATCCACCGTCTGTTTTGCAAAATTTTCGTAGGAAGAGCCCGTGAATCGGTCGAGAATCTTGGTCGACTGGTCACGGAGGAAATCGATTTCTTCTTTCGTGATATACCAGACGTCTTTCAAAATGATTTCATAAACTTTATCTTCGCCCGCCGCGAAAATGTCTTCCTTTTCAACGGCAAAACGTCCTTCGTCTTCGTCAAACAATAGCCGGAAATCCAGTTTATTCAGGACGTCAAAGGACGTAATTTCCTTGGGCAAAAGCGCTCGGACCGTCATGGTACGCTGCTCGTCGGCAGGGTTTTTCGCGCGAATGCGGAACTTCACGGTACGTATTCCCGTCTCTGTCTGCGAAGCCATTTTCCTAAGCGCCGCAAGCGACATGACACCTGTTTCAATCTGCTTCAACTGCTTTACGTGGCTGCGGTAGAGTTCGATCTGCTGCTGGATTGGCTTTTCCTTGGTCTGCTCTTCCATGATCCTTTCCATCTGCTCCATGGTCTTGTCGAAAAGCTGCTGGGCCGTATCCTCAAAACGGGTGCCCACAAGAGCCTGTACCGTCTGGCGAAGTTTTGTCTGAACGTTATCCACGTATCCGGGATCGAGCGTCCAGACGTTTTTGACTTTAACGTTCAGAGTCCGAGTCTCGCGCGGCCCGAGATCGATGGAGCTGGTGACGTAGTAGGAAACAAGGTTAGGATCGTACTTGAGATCCATCGTCCCCTTTTCGACGATATGCTCAGGCAAAATTTCGGGGGGGAGACGGTGAGTCACGACGGTATTGAGTTTGGCATCGGTTGGATTGACAGCGAGAATCTTGATGCTGATCACGTCAGGCTGAGCGGTATAGCCCAGGGAGACAAGATTCGTGAGGCAGAGAAAAAGAACAAGGCAGAATTTTACAATCCCGGAAAGCCGGCCGTAAATGACTACCCTGCTCATAAAGTGATGACCTCTTTAAACATCTTTAAAAAAGCGTACCATTACAGCTAATAAATTACAACTTTCACTATCGATTTATAACAATTTCATCACCCTCCGCCTTCCATTTCCATCCAGGCCTGAACCACAGCGTAGTTAACGCCATCCGGTTTTTTCTCCATACTATCCGTCGCTTCTTTGATGGATAGGAGATAAGTCTTGAGTTCATCAAGCTTTGCGGAAACAACGTTGCGGTTTTTTGATTCATCGTCATCCAGCTTTGTAATCGTCTGACCGATGAAGCCCATCTCCTTGAGGCTCTTATTGGTAGCTTCCACCAGTTTGTTGACCATTTCCTGCCCGATTTTGTGGTTTTCTTCCCCCTGCTCCACGATCGTTCTCGAGGCCTTCTTCAGTTCGTCAAGGAGGCCTTTGATATCGTCGAGGCCTTTGATGACGGTGGACGAAGCCCCTTCCGCGCCAAGTGAGGTTTTGATCGCCTGGACTTCTTCGAGAATGCTTGCCGCCGTGCCGTCTATATTCGCACTCGCTTCCTTGAGCGCCGCGACCCGGCCGAACATGGATTCCGTGCTGGCTGTATCGGCGGCTTCTCCCATCGTTTCGTCCATAGTGGACATCATGTCGTTGAGTTCCGCGATCTTACCGAACATCGTATCTTCAGTAGAAAGATCCGCGACCGATCCCATCGCCACTTCGACTATTTCGAGTGTCGTCTTGATGTCCGTGATGTCTTCGAATGAAAAGTCGTCGAGTTGATCTACGAGCGTCTGCAGCTGGTCGGTGTCAATGGCGCTGATAGCATTGTCGACTGATTTTACTATACCCATGAGGCTGTTAGTTCCAGCAACATCCGTCACATCGCCAATGTTCGTATCAATACTTGTCACGAGGGTCATTGTCGTATCGACGCGGGAACCCAACGTAACGTAATCGTCCCAGTTGATGCCGCGTGAAGCAAGTTTCGAAATATCCATCCAGTTAATGCCTGAAACGCTCTGGCCCTGCATGTCGGTCCAGTTCATGCCCGTGCCTGACATGAACGCGAGGTCTTCCCAGTTGACGTTGGCCCGCGTCATCGCCGTAATATCAGACCAGTTCACGCCCGATTGAGACAGGACACGCAGATCACTCCAGTTTACTCCCGCGCTCGTGAGAGCCTGGAGGCTGTTCCAGTTGACGCCTTTTTCCGACATGACCTGGAGATCGTCCCAGTTGACGCCTGAGGTGCTGAGCTGGTTCATGCTGAGCCAGTTGATGCCTGCTTCAGACAGAGCAGAAATATCGCCCCAATTGACCTGCGCCTTCGTCAGGACTTCCATGTCGGTCCAGTTAATACCCGCTTTAGACATCACATCTATCGTCGCCCAATTGACGCCCGTCGTGCTAAGAGTTCCCATATCGAACCAGTTGACGCCCGAAGTCGTCATCACCGCGATATCGAGCCAGTTGACAGCTGCGTCGGCCAGCACGGAAACGTTAAACCAGTTGACATCTGCGACAGACAGGGCCGACAGGTTGTCCCAGTTCACTCCGGCGGATCCGAGGACTGAAATGTTGAGCCAGTTCACGCCGGCATCCGACATGTCTCTCACAGATTCCCAGTTAACGTTCGAAGAAGCAAGATCGGAAATATTGTCCCAGTTCACACCGGCGTTAGCGAGGACCGCGATGTTGTACCAGTTGACATTGGCTTTGGCGAGTGAGGACATACCCGTCCAATTGACCCCTGTATCGCTCATGACCTGGAGGTCTGTCCAATTGACGCCTGTCTGAGACATCGTCTTGAGGTCGCTCCAGTTGACGCCAGTATCGGCGAGGACCTCGAGATCAGACCAATTCACACCAGCATCGGACATGGATCCGATATCGACCCAGTTCACGCCGCCCGTAGAGAGGGCTTCGACGGCGCTCCAGTTAACGCCGGACTCCGTCATTCGGGTTAAATCAGACCAGTTGACGCCGTTATCACTCATGACCTGCAGATCGTTCCAGTTGATGCCGCTTTCAGAAAGCGAATTCAGATCCGACCAGTTGATGCCCGATGCCGCGAGAATTTCCATATCCGACCAGTTGATGCCTCTGCTGCTCATGACTGCGAGATCCGACCAGTTCACGCCGCCGTCGGACAAGGCCCTCACCGCCAGCCAATTGACCCCGGCTTCACTGAGTGTCTGCAGATCTTCCCAATTGACGCCTGCCGCTGTGAGAGCGTCCATGTCTTCCCAATTGATTCCTGAAGTCGACAACGACTGAATTCCGTTCCAGTTGATGGCCGCTTTGCTCATCGGACTTAAGTCGCTCCAGTTGACGCCCGACTTACTCATTTTCTGGATATCAGACCAGTTCACTCCGGCGGCCGACAATCTCGAGATATCAGACCAGTTGGCACCCGCCTCGCTGAAGACTTCGAGATCATTCCAGTTAATACCGCTGTCGGAGAGAATCTGTAGGTCGGACCAGTTCACGCCGGTAGCGGTCAAGACCTGGAGATCGCTCCAGTTCACGCCCGTCGCGGCAAGAGCTTCGAGATCAGTCCAATTGATACCCGCACGTGTGAGCACTCGAAGATCCGTCCAGTTCACCGCGCCGCGGCTCATGGCCTCGACGCCTGTCCAGTTCACGCCCGTCTTGCTCATGACCTGGAGATCGTTCCAGTTAACTGAAGAATCGGTGAGGACCTGCAGGTCTTGCCAGTTCACTCCGCGGGACGACATCACTTCAAGATCTTCCCAGTTGACGCCTGTCGCGGCCATCGCTTCGATATCGCCCCAGTTAACGCCTGCCTTTGACAGCGTCCCGATATCCGTCCAGTTGACTCCGCCCTTTGAAAGGGCCTGGATACCGCCCCAATTGACCCCGGTTTTGCTCAGCGTTTCCATATCGTCCCAGTTGACTCCGGACTCCGCCATAACATCAAAGTCGCTCCAGTTGATACCCGTCTTCGACAGAACCTGTAAATCGGTCCAGTTCACGCCCGCTGCGGAAAGTCTCGAAATATCACTCCAGTTAAGGCCCGCTTTCGAGAACACTTGCATATCCGTCCAGTTGATACCCGCGGTCGACATGACGTTAAAGGCGTTCCAGTTCACGCCTGCATCGCTCAGCGCCTGAATACCCGCCCAGTTTGCGCCGGCTGTAGTCAGCACCTCGAGATCAGACCAGTTCACGCCCGCGTCCGACATCATGCGAATATCGCTCCAGTTGACTCCGGCCTCGCTGAAAACTGTGAGATCGTTCCAGTTCACGCCCGCCGCGGCAAGAGCCTCGACGCCTTCCCAGTTAACGCCCTGGGCACTGAGCACGGCAAGATCGTTCCAATTCACGCCCGCCTCTGAAAAGCTTTGAAGATCAGACCAGTTTACGCCGGCCTCGGTGAGTCTTTCCATGTCGCTCCAGTTGACACCCGTCACAGACATTTTCTCGATATCGATCCAGTTGACACCCGCCTTTGTCATCACGCCGAGGTCGGACCAGTTCACGCCGGCCTGAGAAAGAACGTCAATCCCAGCCCAATTTACCCCCGCGGTGCTGAGACTTTGCATATCAGTCCAGTTGATACCCGCAGTCGACATGGAATCGATGGAAGACCAGTTCACGCCGGCAGTACTCATGACTTCGAGATCATCCCAGTTAAGAGTGGACTTCGAGAGTGTGCTTATGTCAGCCCAGTTGACGCCAGCGCCCGACAACACGCCGATATCATTCCAGTTCACGCCCGCATCGGAGAGGGTCTTGACGCTCGCCCAGTTAACACCTGCCTTCGCCATTTCGGAAACGCCGTCCCAGTTAACGCCTGCATCTGCGAGGACCCCGATATTTTCCCAGTTGATGCCGGAACCGGCCATGGCCGATACGCTGGCCCAGTTAACATTCGCGCCGGCAAGGTCGGAGATATTATCCCAGTTCACGCCTGCATCGGCGAGCTGAGACAAGTTATACCAATTGACTCCCGCAGCGCCCATCTGTTCGATACCTTCCCAGTTGACTCCCGACTGTGATAGCTGTCTCATGTCATCCCAGTTCACGCCCGATATCGACATCGCGTACATTCCCGACCAGTTGACGCCCACCGTCGAAAGCACGGAGAGATCGGCCCAGTTAACGCCGTTTGCCGCCATGGCTCCGATGTCAGACCAGTTGACGCCCGTCAGGCTCATTCTTTCGATATCGCTCCAGTTGACACCGCCGTCCGAGAGAGCCTTAATGCCTGTCCAGTTGACTCCGCCCGCGCTCAAGGCCTTGATACCGGACCAGTTCACGGAAGACTCGCTGAGCGTCTCGAGATCATCCCAGTTGATTCCGCTGTCAGAAAGCACCGCGATATCTTCCCAGTTAGCGCCAGCTTTCGACATCACATTCAGATCGCTCCAGTTCACGCCGGCCGTCGACAGGGCGTCGATGTCCGACCAGTTGATGCCCGCACCCGAGAGTGCGTCGATATCCGACCAGTTGACGCCCGCTGCTGACATGGCTGAAACGCCTTCCCAATTGACGCCGCTTTCAGTCAAGACTTCGAGATCGTCCCAGTTGACGCCTGCAGCCGCGAGCGTGTCGATGTCAAACCAGTTGATGCCGGTCTTCGACATCACTCCGAGATCGGACCAATTGACGCCCGTTGCAGACAAAGCCTGCAGATCGCTCCAATTAACGCCGGTGCCCGAAAGACGCTGAATGTCAATCCAGTTGACCCCCGCATCGCTCATGGCTTCGATTCCCTGCCAGTTCACTCCGCGCTTCGAGAGTACATCGAGATCACTCCAGTTGACGCCCGCCGCCGTCATGGTATCGATGTCGGTCCAATTGATGCCCGTCGAACTAAGGGCGTCGAGATCATTCCAGTTAATTCCCGCGCCCGCCATACGTCCAATATCCGTCCAATTGACGCCTGACCGAGAAAGAGTATTGATATCGCTCCAGTTGACGCCTCCGGCAGCGAGGGCTTTGATGCCGTCCCAATTGACGCCCGCACTCGACATTAATTGCAGGCTCGACCAGTTCACGCCGTTTGTCGAAAGGACTTCGAGATCGCTCCAGTTCACTCCGGTGACGCTGAGCGATCGGATATCGCTCCAGTTTACTCCCGCGGCCGAAAGAACTCCGAGATCCGTCCAGTTGACGCCAGCTTCGGAAAGAGAGACGACGCCTTCCCAGTTCACACTGCTTTCACTGAGGGCTTCGAGCCCGTCCCAATTGACGCCCGCGAGACTCATGGTTTCGAGATCGTTCCAGTTGACTCCCGCATCCGACAAGGCTTCGATGTCGCTCCAGTTTATGCCCGCGGCCGTAAGGACTTTGAGGTCCGACCAGTTCACGCCTGCCGCGCTCAAGGAGTTGATGTCATCCCAATTGACACCCTGCTTCGAAAGGACGCCGATATCGGTCCAGTTCACGCCGCCGTCAGAAACTGCTTTGATACCGGACCAGTTCACGCCCGCATCAGAAAGTTCATTAATACTATTCCAGTTAACGCCGGTTGCAGTAAGGACGTCGAGATCGCTCCAGTTGATTCCGGTTTCGCTCAATGCCTCGAGGTCTTCCCAGTTGACGCCTGATTTAGAGAGAACATTGATATCGCTCCAATTGACGCCCGCCTGCGAAAGCACTTTCAGCTCGGCCCAGTTCACGCCGGCCGCGGTCATGCTTGAGAAACTGGACCAGTTGAGGCCCGCTCCGGAGAGCGCAGATAAATCATCCCAATTAACACCTGAAGAGCTGAGCGTATCGAGATCTTCCCAGTTCACGCCCGCTTTTGTCATTCTGCCGATATCGTTCCAGTTGACGCCGGCAGAAGAAAGCGCGCCGAGATCGCTCCAGTTGACGCCCGCCTCGGAGAGAGACTCGATACTTTCCCAATTGACGGCACTCGCGCTGAGAGCCCCGATACCGGTCCAGTTGACGCCCGCCTTGGTCATCGCCTGCATGTCTTCCCAGTTCACGCCCGCATCCGCGAGAACGGTAAGATCGTTCCAGTTCACGCCGGATTGGCTCAACTCGCCGATATCAGCCCAATTAACCCCTGCCTTGGAAAGAACTGACAGGTCGTTCCAGTTCACGCCTTTTGTCGCCATCGACGCGATATCGTCCCAGTTCACATTCGCCTTCGACATTGTGCCGATCGAATCCCAGTTGACTCCTTTAGAAGTAAGCGCATCGAGATCGCTCCAGTTGACGCCCGTCTTCGAGAGGACTTCGAGATCATCCCAGTTCACGCCGGCAATACCAAGGGCCGCGATGTCAGACCAATTCACGCCGGCAGAAGTCATGGCGGCCATATCGCCCCAGTTGACGCCGGCTTTTGTGAGGGCTTCCATACCGCTCCAGTTGACCTGGCCCACGCTAAGCGCCCGCATGCCCGACCAGTTCACGCCCGCGTCGCTCATGATTTCAAAATCAGACCAGTTCACGCCGGCTTCAGAGAGAGTTTCGAGATCGTCCCAGTTGATGCCCGCGGTCGAAAGAATACCGAGATCGTTCCAATTGACGCCCGCGCTCGTCATTACGTTGATGCCGGACCAGTTCACGCCCGCGGCGCTGAGTCTCTGGATATCGAGCCAGTTGACTCCTCCGTCTGAAAGCGCTTTGACTCCGGACCAGTTCACGCCCGCGGCACTCATGACCTGGAGTTCATCCCAGTTCACGCCGGCGGCAGACATCGTACTGATGTTCGACCAGTTGACGCCCTGCCGCGTGAGTACCGTGAAGTCGTTCCAATTAATGCCCGCCTGCGATATTGAATTAAGATCCGCCCAATTCACGCCGGCTTCCGTGAGAACGGTAAGATCAGCCCAGTTTATGCCCGATTGAGTCATGTCGTTCATCGCGTCCCAGTTCACACCCGCCTCGCTCAGAACACGAATATTTTCCCAGTTTACTCCGACGCTCGTCATGCGGTCGAGATCGATCCAGTTGATGCCCGCCGTCGTAAGCGTCTCGAGATTGTCCCAGTTCACGCCCGTCTTCGACAGCGTATTGATATCGCTCCAGTTCACGCCTGTTTTGGAAAGAACTCCGATATCGATCCAGTTCACGCCGCCATCCGACAGAGACTTGATGCCCGACCAGTTGACGCTCGAACGGCTCAGAACATCCAGATCGTCCCAGTTGATACCGGAGGTCGAAAGGACATCGAGATCGAGCCAGTTTACGCCCACGCTTGTGAGCACATCGAGGTCAGTCCAGTTGATTCCCGTTGTCGAAAACACCTGAAGATCGGACCAGTTCACGCCCGCCTTGCTTAGCGCGGATATATCGTTCCAGTTCACACCCGCCTGCGTCATGCCGTTCAACGAGTCCCAGTTGACGGCCGCTTCCGAGAGCACGGTAATGCCTTCCCAGTTCACGCCCGCCGTTGACATGACTTCGAAGTCAGACCAGTTCACGCCAATTGCCGACATGTTCTGAATATCTGCCCAGTTCACACCCGTGCGCGACAGGACATCAATGTCGTTCCAGTTCACGCCTGTCTGCGATAACACGCGGATATCCGTCCAGTTCACGCCCGCGCCGCTCATCGCTTTCACACCGTCCCAATTCAGGCCGCGCCGGCTCATGGACTGCATGTCGCTCCAGTTGATGCCGATGGAAGACAGCACGTCGAAATCAAGCCAGTTGACTCCCACCTTCGAGAGAACTGAAAGATCTCCCCAGTTCACGCCGGCGTCGCTGAGCGCATTGATATCAGACCAGTTGATGCCGCCGCTAGACATGACTTCGATATCGTTCCAGTTCACGCCCGCATCGCTCATCGTCTGAATGCCGTCCCAGTTCACATTCTTTTCGCTGAGAACCTGGAGGTCGTTCCAGTTGACGCCTGCGTCCGAGAGGCTTTCGATGTCCGTCCAGTTAATGCCCGATTTCGATAGAATAATAATGTCGTTCCAGTTGACGCCCGCGGTCGACAGCCTATTGATGTCGGACCAGTTGACGGAAGATTTGGAGAGGACGCCGATATCCGTCCAGTTCACGCCGCCATCGCTCATGGTTTTGATGCCGTCCCAGTTCACGTTCTTTTTGCTGAGAGACTGGAGGTCGTCCCAGTTCACGCCCGTCGACGACATGCGGTCGATATCGCTCCAGTTGATGCCGACTTTCGAAAGTTTTTCAAAGTCATTCCAGTTGACGCCTGTTTTCGAAAGGACGTTGAGATCAGACCAGTTGATACCGGCTTTGCTGAGCGAAGAAAGATCGGCCCAGTTCAGGCCCGACTGGGTCATGTCGTTCATGGCATCCCAGTTAACGCCGGCTTCGCTGAGAACGCGCACGTTGTCCCAATTCACGCCGACCCCTGTCATGACGTCGAAGTCAGACCAGTTCACTCCGATGGTAGAAAGGTTTTCGATATCTGCCCAGTTGACGCCCGTGCGCGAGAGTACGTTCACGTCGGCCCAGTTCACGCCGGCATCGGAGAGGATGCCGATATCCGTCCAGTTGACGCCCTCATCGCTTAAGGCGCGGATGCCGCCCCAGTTGACGTTCGTACGGCTCAGGCTTTCGAGATCATTCCAGTTGACGCCCGCGGCCGTCATGCGGTCCAGGTCTTCCCAATTGACACCCGTCGAGGCAAGAACTCCGAGATCTTCCCAGTTGACGCCTGTCGTCGAGAGGCGGTTGATATCGCTCCAGTTAATGCCCGCTTTCGAAAGAGATCCGATGTCTGCCCAGTTAACGCCGCCCTCAGATAGCGCTTTCACGCCGTTCCAGTTAACGCTGCTCCCTGCCATCACATCGAGATCACTCCAATTAATTCCCGCGCTGCTCATACGGTCGATGTCGAGCCAGTTCACGCCTTGAGCGGACAGACGTTCTATATCGATCCAGTTGATTCCCGCAACAGTCAGAACCCGAAGATCGCCCCAGTTAATGCCCGTGGTCGAGAGCACTCTGAGATCTGTCCAGTTAATACCCGACTGCGTCATATCGTTCATGGCGTCCCAGTTCACGCCGGCTTCACTGAGCGAGCGGATATTGTCCCAGTTGACGCCGGTACTCGACATCACGTCGAGATCTGTCCAATTGATGCCGGACGCGGCCATACTGCGGATGTCAGACCAATTGACGCCGGCCTGAGAGAAAGTATTGATGTCGGTCCAGTTCACGCCCTGTTTCGAGAGAACCCCGATGTCGGTCCAGTTAACGCCGCTGTCCGACATCGATTTGATTCCGGACCAGTTAAGATTCGTACGAGTGAGAACGTCGAGATCGTTCCAGTTGACGCCCGCGTTTGTAAGGCGGTCGAGATCTTCCCAGTTCACACCCTTGGTCGTCATGACTTCGAGGTCGTTCCAGTTGATACCTGTCGTAGAAAGCTCGTTGATGTTCGACCAGTTCACGCCCGCTTTGGACAGAACTCCGATATCAGACCAGTTGATTCCATTGTCCGACATCTGCTTGATACCCGACCAGTTCATTCCGGAGCGCGAGAGAACGTCGAGATCGTCCCAGTTGATGCCCGTGTTCGACATGCGGTCAATATCCATCCAGTTCACGCCCTGGGAAGACAAGCGCTCGATGTCCGACCAGTTGACTCCCTGAGATGCCATGACACCGAGGTCCGACCAGTTAATGCCCGTCTGGGTAAGAACTTTAAGATCAGCCCAGTTAACGCCAGACTGCGTCATATCATTCATCGCGTCCCAGTTCACGCCTGCATCGCTGAGTACCTTTATATTTTCCCAGTTCACGCCCGTACCGGTCATAACGTCAAGGTCAATCCAGTTGATAGTGGCGTTTGACATGGTCTGCATGTCTTCCCAGTTGATGCCAGCCCGGGAAAGCATATTGATATCGCCCCAGTTGAGGCCTTTGAGTGACATAACTCCGATATCGGACCAGTTGACGCCGCCGTCAGAAAGCGCTTTGATGCCACTCCAGTTCATGCCTGCGCGGGAAAGAACATCGAGGTCATCCCAGTTCACGCCCGCGTTTGTCAGGCGATCGAGATCTTCCCAGTTCACGCCTTTTTCGGCCAGAACTTCAATGTCAGACCAGTTAATCCCGGCAACAGTCAGAACCTTCAGGTCCGTCCAGTTGACTCCTGTTCTCGTAAGGCTGCTCAGGTCGGCCCAGTTAACGCCCGACTGAGTCATTTCATTGAGAGAGTTCCAGTTGACCCCTGCCTGGGTCAGTTCTTCCAGATTTTCCCAGTTCACGCCAGTCGAACTCATGCGGTCGAGGTCCGCCCAGTTGATACCGCGCGTTGACATATTTTCGATGTCGCCCCAGTTGATACCAGCCTTGGAAAGGACATTCAGATCGTTCCAGTTAACGCCCGTCTTCGACATGGCGCCGATATCGGCCCAGTTAATACCGTTATCGCTCAGCGACTTGATGCCCGACCAGTTAACGCTCGACTGCGAAAGTACGTCGAGGTCGTCCCAGTTGATACCCGCGTTCGTCATGCGGTCGAGGTCGAGCCAGTTGACTCCCTGCACACTGAGGCGTTCCAAGTCTTCCCAGTTGACGCCCGTAGAAGTCAGGACGTCGAGGTCGGACCAGTTCACGCCAGACTTGGTCAGGACACCGAGATCTGCCCAGTTCACGCCTGACTGCGTCATATCGTTCATGGCGTCCCAGTTCACGCCCGCTTCGCTGAGAACGCGGATGTTATCCCAGTTCACTCCGACTCCGGACATGACGTCGAAGTCGGACCAGTTCACGCCCATGCGGCTCATGGCCTGCAGGTCAGACCAGTTCACGCCTGCTTTCGACAGCATGTTGATATCGGTCCAGTTCACGCCGCGCGTCGACATCACGCCGATATCCGTCCAGTTGACACCCGCTTTTGAAAGAGCATCAATGCCGTTCCAGTTGACGCCAATACTGCTCAGGACATCCAGATCATCCCAGTTCACGCCCGCGTTCGTCATGCGGTCGAGGTCTTCCCAGTTCATGCCTTTGTCTGAAAGCACCTGAAGGTCGGTCCAGTTCACGCCGGCGTTTGAGAGACTGCTGACATCAGACCAGTTCACTCCGGCTTTTGACATGGAGCCTATGTCCGTCCAGTTGATTCCAGTATCCGACATCACTTTCATGCCGTCCCAGTTCACGCCGATATCACTCATAACCTGAAGGTCATTCCAGTTGACGCCTACGTTCGTCATGCGGTCGAGGTCTTCCCAGTTGAGGCCCTGGGACGTCATCACGTCCAGGTCGTTCCAATTGATACCCGTTGTCGAGAGACGGTTGATATCCGCCCAGTTGAGGCCGGCTTTCGACATCGTTCCGATATCCGTCCAGTTCACGCCGCCGTCTGAAAGCGCCTTGATGCCTGACCAGTTGAGGCTTGAAGCTGCCAGCACGTCGAGGTCGTTCCAGTTGATTCCCGCATTCGTCATGCGGTCAAAGTCTTCCCAGTTCAAACCCGTACTGGAGAGGACGTCGAGATCGCTCCAGTTGATACCTGCAGAGGAGAGAGCGTTGATATCGGTCCAGTTGACGCCCGCTTTTGAAAGAGTGCCGATATCGGTCCAGTTCACGCCGCTCTGACTCATGGACTTGATGCCGTCCCAGTTGACGTTGTTGGTGCTCAGGACTTGAAGGTCATCCCAATTCACGCCCGCTCTTGTCATACGGTCGAGGTCTGACCAGTTGACTCCTTTTTCACTCAGCACTTCGATATCAGACCAATTCACGCCGACCGCAGTGAGAACCTGGAGGTCGGACCAGTTCACTCCCGCGACACTCAAGGATTTAAGGTCGGCCCAGTTCACGCCCGACTGCGTCATGTCATTCATGGCGTCCCAGTTGACGCCCGCTTCGCTGAGGACGCGGATGTTGTCCCAATTCACGCCGATTCCTGTCATGAGATCGAGGTCGGACCAGTTGACACCCATTCCTGTCATGACTTCGAGGTCGCTCCAGTTGACGCCGGCGATGGAAAGCGAGCGGATATCCGACCAGTTGATTCCGGCTTTGGAAAATACACCGATATCTGACCAGTTGACTCCGCCGTCGCTCACGGCCTTGATGCCAGACCAATTGACACTCGAACGGGAGAGAACATCGAGATCGTCCCAGTTCACCCCTGCGTTCGTCATGCGGTCCAGGTCTTCCCAGTTCATACCTTTCACACTCAGCACTTCGATATCAGACCAGTTGATGCCGGTAGCTGACATTCTATTGATATCACTCCAGTTGATGCCGGCTTTGGAGAGCGAGCCGATGTCTGTCCAGTTCACGCCGCTGACGGAGACAGATTTCATACCCGACCAGTTCATACCCGTGCGGGACAGTACGTCCAGGTCGTCCCAGTTAATTCCCGTACTCGTCATGTTGTCGAGGTCGGCCCAGTTGATCCCCGTGCTCGAGAGAACGTCGAGATCGCTCCAGTTGATGCCCGTCTGCGAAAGAATGTTGATATCAGCCCAGTTCACGCCTACTTTGGAAAGCGCGCCTATATCGATCCAGTTCACGCCGCCATCAGACATTGCCTTGATACCTGACCAGTTGACGCTGGAGCTTGATAACACATCGAGGTCGTCCCAGTTAACGCCCGCGTTCGTCATGATATCGAGGTCCTGCCAGTTTACACCCTTGTTCGATAACACTTCGATATCGGACCAGTTGATACCTGCGTCCGAAAGAGCGTTGATATCGGACCAGTTGACGCCCGCCTTCGACAATGCACCGAGATCCGCCCAATTTACGCCTTCGTCCGACATGGCTTTGATGCCCGACCAGTTCACGCTCGCACGCGACAGGACATCGAGGTCGTCCCAATTCACGCCCGCGTTCGTCATGCGGTCGAGGTCTTCCCAGTTCAGGCCTTTTGCGCTCATGACCTGAAGATCCGACCAGTTCACGCCCGCTGTGGAAAGACGGTTGATATCTGACCAGTTGACGCCCGTTTTTGATAATGCGCCGATATCCGTCCAGTTCACGCCGCTGTCGGACATCATTTTAATTCCCGACCAGTTGACGCTGCTGCTGGCAAGAACGTCAAGGTCGTCCCAGTTCACGCCTGCGTTTGTCATGCGGTCAAGGTCTTCCCAGTTCAGGCCCTTAACGCTCATGACCTGAAGGTCGGACCAGTTGATACCCGTCGTCGAGAGTTCATTAATATTCGCCCAGTTCAGGCCCGCCTTCGACATCGTACCGATATCCGACCAGTTCACGCCGCCGTCTGATAAGGCCTTGATACCGTTCCAGTTCACGCTTACGCTTGACAGGACATCGAGGTCGTTCCAGTTCACACCCGCATTGGTCATGCGATCAAGGTCTGACCAGTTGATGCCTGTTTCACTGAGAGTTTCGAGATCGCTCCAGTTGATTCCCGCTTTCGAAAGGATGTTGATGTCCGACCAGTTGATGCCCGATTTTGTAAGGCTGGTGAGATCCGCCCAATTTACGCCCGACTGCGTCATGTCATTCATGGCGTCCCAGTTCACGCCCGCTTCACTGAGTACGCGGATATTGTCCCAGTTGACGCCGACGCTCGTCATGATATCGAAGTCGGACCAGTTGACTCCCATTCCCGTCAGCGCTTCGAGGTCACTCCAATTGACGCCCGCTCTCGAGAGTACGTTGATATCCGTCCAGTTGATTCCCTTGGCAGACATGAGACCGATATCGCTCCAGTTTACGCCGCCGTCAGAGAGAGATTTGATGCCGGACCAATTGACACTTGCGCGGGAAAGCACATCGAGATCGTCCCAGTTCACGCCCGCACTGGTCATGCGGTCGAGATCGTCCCAGTTCAGGCCCTTCAAGCTCATAACCTGCAGATCCGACCAGTTAACGCCCGCGGTGGAGAGGCGGTTGATGTCCGTCCAGTTGACGCCCGATTTGGAAAGAGCGCCGATATCCGTCCAGTTGACGCCGCCGTCCGACAACGCCTTGATGCCCGACCAGTTGACGCTTGAGCTGGCAAGCACATCGAGATCATCCCAGTTCACGCCCGCATTCGTCATGCGGTCGAGATCTTCCCAGTTGAGGCCTTTCACGCTCATGACCTGGAGATCGGTCCAGTTGATCCCGGTCGTAGAAAGTTCATTGATATCAGCCCAGTTGACGCCCGCTTTCGAAAGAGCGCCGATATCTGTCCAATTGACGCCGCCGTCAGACATCGCTTTGATACCCGACCAGTTCAGGCTCGCACGCGAGAGGACGTCGAGATCATCCCAGTTGACGCCCGCGTTCGTCATGCGGTCAAGGTCCTGCCAATTGAGGCCGGCTGCGCTGAGCACTTCGAGATCGCTCCAGTTGATGCCCGCAACCGAGAGACGATTCAGGTCCAACCAGTTGACGCCGGATTTTGACAGGGCGCCCAGATCCGCCCAGTTCACACCTGACTGAGTCATATCATTCATCGCGTCCCAGTTCACGCCGGCTTCGCTCAGGACCCGGATATTTTCCCAGTTAACGCCCGCACTGCTCATGACATCTAAGTCAGACCAGTTTACTCCCATGCGGCTCATGGTCTGGATGTCACTCCAGTTGACGCCCGATTTGGAAAGCGTGTTGATGTCGGACCAGTTGATACCGCGTGAGGCCATGACCCCGATATCGGTCCAGTTAACTCCCCCGTCGGATAGCGCCTTGATACCTGACCAGTTCATGCCCGCGCTTGCAAGCACATCCAGATCGTCCCAGTTGACACCCGCGTTGGTCATCCGGTCGAGGTCTTCCCAGTTCATACCCTTAGTGCTCATGACCGCAAGATCCGACCAGTTCACACCCGTCGTAGAAAGTGCATTGATGTCAGCCCAGTTAACGCCCGCCTTGGAGAGAGCGCCGATATCGGTCCAGTTGACGCCGCTGTCCGTCATCACTTTCAGTCCGTTCCAGTTGACGCTTGTACGGGTGAGAACATTGAGATCGTTCCAGTTGATGCCTGCTGTCGAAAGTCTGTCGATATCTTCCCAGTTCAGCCCTTTAACACTCATCACCTGAAGGTCCGACCAATTGATTCCGGTTGTTGAAAGCTCGTTAATGTCTGCCCAGTTGACGCCCGCCGCGGAGAGGACGCCGATATCGGTCCAGTTCACTCCGCTGGCTGAAAGCGCCTTGATCCCCGACCAATTGACGCTTGTGCTGGACAGTACGTCGAGATCGGTCCAGTTCACGCCTGCGTTTGTCATGACGTCGAGGTCGTCCCAGTTCAGGCCCGTATCGCTTAGCACTTCGAGGTCGTCCCAGTTGATGCCCGCGGTCGTAAGACGGTTCAGGTCAGACCAGTTCACACCCGATTTGGACAAGGTGCCGAGATCAGCCCAGTTCACGCCCGATTGGGTCATATCGTTCATCGCATCCCAGTTCACACCGGCTTCGCTGAGCACCTGAATATTTTCCCAGTTGACGCCCGTGCTGCTCATGACATCGAAGTCTGACCAGTTGATTCCCATACGGGTCATGCTTTCCAGATCGCTCCAGTTCACGCCCACCTTAGAGAGGGTATTGATATCAGACCAGTTGATGCCCTTTGATGACATGACACCGATATCCGTCCAGTTCACCCCGCCGTCAGAAAGCGCTTTGATGCCTGACCAGTTCACGCTCGCGCTGGCAAGCACGTCAAGGTCGTCCCAGTTCACTCCTGCGTTCGTCATCCGGTCAAGATCTTCCCAGTTCAGGCCCTTCACGCTCATAACTTGCAGGTCCGACCAGTTGACGCCCGCGGTCGAAAGACGGTTGATATCAGTCCAGTTGACGCCTGCTTTAGACAAGGCTCCGATGTCAGTCCAGTTCACGCCGCCGTCGGAAACAGCTTTGATGCCAGACCAGTTGACGTTCGAGCGCGACAAGACATCGAGATCGTCCCAGTTCACGCCGGCATTGGTCAAACGGTCGAGATCATCCCAGTTAAGGCCCGTTACGGTCAGGACCTCCAGGTCGGTCCAGTTGATGCCGGTAGTAGAAAGCCTGCTGATATCGCCCCAGTTGACGCCTGTCTTTGAGAGAGCGCCGATGTCCATCCAGTTTATTCCGCTGGCGGACATGACCTGAATGCCGTCCCAGTTGACGCCCTTTGCGCTCATCACTTGCAGATCGTTCCAATTGATTCCGATCGAAGTCATGTTATCGAGGTCGGCCCAGTTGATGCCTGTGCTCGTCAGAACGTCGAGGTCGCTCCAGTTAATACCGGTTTTGGAAAGAGTATTGATATCGTTCCAGTTGACGCCTGCTTTCGAAAGAGTTCCGATGTCGCTCCAATTGACGCCGCCGTCTGAAAGGGCCTTGATTCCGGACCAATTCACGGTCGCCTGCGACAAGACGTCGAGATCGTCCCAGTTGACGCCCGCGTTCGTCATGCGGTCGAGGTCGTCCCAGTTGACGCCCTTTGCGGCAAGTACCTGGATATCTCCCCAGTTAATACCAGCAATCGAAAGTCTGTTCACGTCGGACCAGTTGATGCCGGATTTTGAAAGTGCGCCGAGATCTGCCCAATTAACACCCGACTGAGTCATATCATTCATTGCGTCCCAGTTCACGCCCGCTTCGCTGAGAACGCGGATATTATCCCAGTTGACGCCTGCACTGCTCATGACATCAAAGTCGGACCAGTTGATTCCCATTCGGCTCATCGCCTGCAGATCGCTCCAGTTGACGCCGGCCTTCGAGAGTGTGTTGATGTCGGACCAGTTCACGCCCTGCTTCGAGAGAACTCCGATGTCAGACCAGTTCACGCCGCCGTCCGACATGGCCTTGATACCTGACCAGTTCACGCTCGCGCCGGTTAGCACGTCGAGGTCGTTCCAGTTCACGCCCGCGTTGGTCATGCGGTCGAGGTCTTCCCAGTTCAGCCCTTTCGTGCTCATCACCTGAAGATCTGACCAGTTCACGCCGGTCGTCGAAAGTTGATTGATATTCGCCCAGTTCACACCCGATTTCGATAGAACGCCGATGTCTGTCCAGTTCACGCCGCCATCCGAAAGGGCCTTGATGCCCGACCAGTTCACGCTCGATCTTGACAGAACGTCCAGGTCGTCCCAGTTCACGCCCGCATTGGTCAGGCGGTCGAGGTCTTCCCAGTTCATACCGCTCACGCTCATCACTTCGAGATCCGACCAGTTGATGCCTACATCAGAAAGGGCGTTAATATCGGCCCAATTGACGCCTGCCTTGGAAAGCGCCCCGATATCTGTCCAGTTAACGCCGCCTTGCGTCATCGCTTTCATACCGGACCAGTTTACGTTAGCGCGGGAGAGCACATCGAGGTCGAACCAGTTCACGCCTGCGTTGGTCATGCTGTCGAGGTCGGACCAGTTCACGCCCTGCTGGGTGAGGACTTCGAGATCCGACCAGTTCACGCCTGCAGCAGACATACGATTGATGTCACTCCAGTTGACGCCCGTCTTCGAAAGCGCTCCGATATCTGTCCAGTTAACGCCGCCGTCTGAAAGTGCTTTGATGCCCGACCAGTTCACACTCGCGCGCGAAAGCACGTCGAGATCGTCCCAGTTCACGCCCGCGTTGGTCATGCGGTCGAGGTCCGACCAGTTCACGCCTTTCTCGCTCATGACTTCGATATCCGCCCAGTTGATTCCCGTGGCGCTGAGCGAACGCATATCGGTCCAGTTGATGCCGGCTTCACTGAGCGCTCTGAGGTCGGCCCAGTTCACGCCCGATTGGGTCATGTCGTTCATCGCGTCCCAGTTCACGCCGGCTTCGCTGAGAACGCGGATATTGTCCCAGTTGATTCCGGCTCCAGACATGACGTCGAAATCAAGCCAGTTCACACCCATGGTGCTCATGGCTTTAATATCGCTCCAGTTGACGCCCGCTTTCGAAAGTGAATTGATGTCAGCCCAGTTGACGCCTGTTTTTGATAACGTGCCGATGTCAGCCCAATTAATGCCGCCATCGGACAAGGCCTTAATGCCAGTCCAGTTCACACTTGCGCTCGACAGCACATCGAGATCGTCCCAGTTCACGCCCGCGTTCGTCATCCGGTCGAGGTCCTCCCAGTTCACGCCTTTGGCGGAAAGAACCTGGATATCGGACCAGTTGATACCGGCCTTTGAAAGTGCATTGATATCGTCCCAGTTAACGCCCGCCTTCGTGAGTACGCCGATATCCGACCAGTTGACGCCGCCTTCCGACATTACTCTCATACCCGACCAGTTGACGCTAGAGCGGGAGAGAACATCAATATCGTCCCAGTTCACGCCCGCGTTCGTCATGCGGTCGAGATCTTCCCAGTTCACGCCCTTCGCCGAGAGAACCTGAATATCGGACCAGTTGATACCTGCGTCCGACAACGAATTGATATCACTCCAGTTCACGCCGGCTTTGGATAATACTCCGATGTCAGACCAGTTCACGCCGCTGGCCGAAAGGCTTGTGATACCCGACCAGTTCACACCCGAACGGCTCAGGAGATCGAGATCGTCCCAGTTCACGCCCGCGTTCGTCATACGGTCGAGATCTTCCCAATTGAGACCTTTCACGCTCATGACCTGCAGATCATTCCAGTTTATCCCGGTCGTCGAAAGACGATTAATGTCCGCCCAGTTGACACCCGCCTGTGAAAGAGTTCCTATATCTGTCCAGTTTACGCCGCTGTCCGAAAGAGCTCTGATACCGGACCAGTTCATGTTCGCACGGCTCAGAACGTCGAGGTCGTCCCAGTTCACGCCCGCGTTCGACATGCGGTCAAAATCTTCCCAGTTCATTCCGGTGACGGACAGAACCTCAAGATCGTTCCAGTTGATTCCCGCGTTTGAAAGAGCGTTGATATCGCCCCAGTTTACGCCCGCCTTCGAGAGTACGCCGATATCCGACCAGTTAACGCCGCCGTCCGAGAGTGCCTTGATGCCCGACCAGTTCATATTCGCACGGCTCAGAACGTCCAGGTCGTCCCAGTTAACGCCTGCGTTTGTCATACGGTCGAGGTCTTCCCAGTTCAAGCCCATGGCAGAAAGCACTTGGATATCGGACCAGTTAACGCCCGCGGTCGACATGCGGTTAATATCCGACCAGTTAACTCCCTGCTTCGAGAGCATGCCGATATCCGACCAATTAACGCCGCCGTCGGAGAGCGCTTTGATTCCCGACCAGTTTGTATTCGTGCGGGAGAGAACGTCCAGGTCGTCCCAGTTCACGCCGGCATTCGTCATGCGGTCGAGATCTTCCCAGTTAAGGCCCTTCACGCTCATGACCTGCAGATCCGTCCAGTTAATTCCCGTTGTCGAAAGTTCATTGATGTCAGCCCAATTGACGCCGGCCTTCGATAATGCACCGATGTCCGTCCAATTGATTCCGCCGTCCGACATGGCTTTAATACCCGACCAGTTCATATTGGAACGGCTGAGAGCATCGAGGTCATTCCAGTTAATGCCAACGCTTGACATACGGTCGATGTCTGACCAGTTCACACCGACGAGGCTCAATGTCTGAAGATCCGACCAATTGATGCCCGCATCAGAAAGTGCGTTGATATCTGACCAGTTCACGCCCTGCTTCGAAAGCACCCCGATATCAGACCAGTTAATGCCTCCGTCTGACAGCGCCTTGATTCCCGACCAGTTCATGTTGGCGCGCGATAGCACATCCAGGTCATCCCAGTTCACGCCCGCATTCGTCATGCGATCGAGATCTTCCCAGTTGAGACCTTTTTCGCTCATGACCTGCAGATCCGACCAGTTGACACCCGCCGTTGAAAGTTCATTAATATTTGTCCAGTTGACGCCCGCTTTGGAAAGAGCGCCGATGTCGGTCCAGTTGACGCCGCCCGCCGACATGGCCTTGATGCCGGACCAGTTCACACTCGAACGGCTGAGAACGTCAAGGTCATTCCAGTTAACACCCGCGTTCGACATCCGGTCGAGATCAGACCAGTTCATGCCCGTGACACTGAGGACTTCGAGATCATCCCAGTTGATACCGGATTTCGACAGTGCGTTGATATCCGACCAGTTTACGCCCGCCTTCGAAAGAACCCCGAGATCCGTCCAGTTGACTCCGCCGTCAGACATGGCCTTGATACCCGACCAGTTCACGCTCGAACTCGAGAGGACGTCGAGATCGTCCCAGTTCACGCCTGCGTTCGTCATTCGGTCGAGGTCGGACCAGTTCACGCCTTTTTCAGAGAGAACTTCAATGTCGGACCAGTTGATACCTGCGTCGGAAAGAGCGTTGATATCGGTCCAGTTTACGCCCGCTTTGGAAAGCGCGCCGATATCGCTCCAGTTGACTCCGCCTGCTGAAACAGCTTTGATCCCATCCCAGTTCACATTGGCGCGGGAGAGCACGTCGAGATCGTCCCAGTTGACGCCCGCGTTTGTCATACGATCAAGGTCTTCCCAATTCAGTCCCTTGGCGCTCATAACCTGCAGATCGGACCAGTTGACGCCTGCGTCGGACAGCGCATTAATATCATTCCAGTTCACGCCCGCCTTCGACAACACGCCGATATCATTCCAGTTCACACCGCCGTCAGAAAGTGCCTTCATTCCGTTCCAGTTCACACTCGCGCGGGAAAGTACGGTCAGATCATTCCAGTTTACGCCCGCGCTTGTCAGCACGTCCAGGTCCTGCCAGTTAATACCCTGTGCTGAAAGACGTTCGACATCGGACCAGTTCACGCCCTGTTTCGTCATAACCTGCAGGTCGGACCAGTTCACGCCGGCCTTCGTCAACGTTCCAAGATCGTCCCAGTTGACGCCGGCTTCGATCATCACGTTCATCGCGTCCCAGTTCACGCCGGCATCGCTCAAGGCGCGGATATTTTCCCAGTTGACGCCCTTTGTCGACATTACTTCGAAATCAGACCAGTTCACGCCCGCTTCCGTCATCGTTTCCAGATCTTCCCAGTTCACGCCGGCACGGGAGAGCGAATTGATGTCGTTCCAGTTCACACCCGTTTTTGAAAGTACTCCGATATCGGACCAGTTCACGCCGCCGTCTGATAGAGCTTTGATTCCATTCCAGTTCACGCTCGCGCTGCTCAGTACATCAAGGTCGTTCCAGTTCACGCCCGCGTTCGTCATCTGATCGAGATCCGCCCAGTTCAGGCCAGTCGTGCTCAACACTTCGAGATCGTCCCAGTTGATACCGGCATTCGTAAGTGCGTTGATATCGCTCCAGTTCATTCCCGTTTTCGAGAGGACGCCGATATCCGACCAGTTGACGCCGCTTGCGCTCATCACTTTAACGCCGTCCCAGTTCAGGCTAGAACGGGAGAGCACATTGAGATCGCTCCAATTTACGCCTGCCGTGGTCATGCGGTCTAGATCATCCCAGTTAACACCTTTGGCGGAAAGAACCTGGATGTCGGACCAGTTAATGCCCGCATCGGAAAGGGCGTTGATGTCGGACCAGTTGACTCCCTGCTTGGAAAGCACGCCGATGTCGGCCCAGTTGACGCCTCCGTCAGAAAGCGCCTTGATGCCGTTCCAGTTCATTCCCGCGCTCGAAAGGACGTCGAGATCATCCCAGTTAACGCCCGCGTTTGTCAGGCGGTCGAGGTCTTCCCAGTTTACGCCCTTCACGCTCAGCACTTCGAGGTCCGACCAATTGATACCGGTCGTTGACATCTCATTGATATTGGCCCAGTTGACTCCGGATTCGGAAAGAACCCCGATATCCGTCCAGTTCACTCCGCTGTCGGAAAGCGCCTTCACTCCGGACCAGTTCAGGCTCGAGCGGCTGAGAACGTTGATGTCGTTCCAGTTCACGCCCGCATTCGTCATACGGTCCAGGTCTTCCCAGTTCATACCTTTCTCAGAGAGTACTTCGATATCTGACCAGTTGATGCCGGCTTTCGAAAGCGCATTGACATCGGACCAGTTGATGCCCGTTTTGGAAAATACCCCGAGGTCGGTCCAGTTTATGCCGCCATCAGATAGTGCCTTGACTCCCGACCAATTCATATTAGTGCGGCTGAGGACATCCAGGTCTTCCCAGTTAACGCCTGCGTTGGACATGCGGTCGAGATCTTCCCAGTTAACGCCCTTTTCAGAAAGCACTTCAAGGTCAGCCCAGTTGATGCCGGCATCAGACAGCGCGTTGATATCCGACCAGTTGATGCCGGATTTGGAAAGGACACCGAAATCGTTCCAGTTCACGCCGCCCGTGGAGAGCGCTTTCATTCCTGACCAGTTCATACTCGTACGCGACAGGACGTTGAGATCATCCCAGTTCACGCCGGTGTTCGACATGCGGTCAAGGTCTTCCCAGTTCATGCCTTTCGCCGCGAGGACCTGAATGTCTGACCAGTTGATGCCCGCGTCGGAAAGAACGTTGATGTCGGACCAGTTGATGCCTGATATAGAGAGAGTGCCAAGATCTGCCCAGTTGACTCCTGACTGCGTCATATCGTTCATCGCATCCCAGTTCACACCCGCCTCGCTGAGAACCCGAATATTATCCCAGTTCACGCCGGCGCTGCTCATTACATCGAAGTCAGACCAGTTGATACCCATGCGGCTCATGGATTGAAGATCGCTCCAGTTGACGCCTGCTTTCGACAGCGTATTAATGTCGGACCAGTTCACACCCTGCTTCGAGAGGACTCCGACGTCCAGCCAGTTGACGCCGCCGTCAGACAGAGCCTTGATACCTGACCAGTTCAGGTTGGTGCGCGAAAGAACATCGAGGTCGTCCCAGTTAATACCCGCGTCCGTCATCCGGTCGAGATCTGACCAGTTCAAACCTGTCGCGCTCAGGACTCCCAGGTCTGACCAGTTGATACCGGATTTTGAGAGCGCATTCATATCGGACCAGTTCACGCCTACTTTTGACAAGACACCGATGTCGGACCAGTTAATACCGCCGTCGGAAAGTGCCTTGATGCCGGACCAATTCATATTTGTCTTGGACAGAACATCGAGGTCATCCCAGTTAATTCCCGCGTTGGTCAGGCGATCGAAGTCCTCCCAATTGACACCTTTGGTCGAAAGTACCTGGAGATCGGACCAGTTGATTCCAGCATCAGACAGAGCGTTGATGTCCGTCCAGTTCACTCCCTGCTTGGAGAGCACTCCGATGTCCGACCAGTTCACGCCACCGTCCGAAAGTGCTTTGATACCAGACCAGTTGACGCTCGCGCTTGAGAGCACGTCGAGATCGTCCCAGTTCACGCCGGCGTTCGTCATGCGGTCGAGATCGGACCAGTTCACGCCCTTTGTCGAAAGCACCTGAATATCGGACCAGTTGATACCCGCGTCCGAAAGAGCATTGATATCCGACCAGTTTACTCCCTGCTTCGAGAGGACTCCAATATCGTTCCAGTTCACTCCGCCGTCGGAAAGCGCCTTAATACCGGACCAGTTCAAATTGGTGCGGGAAAGCACATCGAGGTCGTCCCAGTTAATGCCTGCGTTTGACATGCGATCAAAATCTTCCCAGTTCATGCCCGTTCCGCTGAGGACTTCGAGATCTGACCAATTGATGCCGGATCTGGAGAGCGCGTTGATATCAGACCAGTTGACTCCTTCTTTTGACAAGACGCCGATGTCGGACCAGTTGACTCCGCCGTCAGAAAGAGCTTTGATGCCGGACCAGTTCATATTAATGCCGGTCAGCACATCGAGATCGTCCCAGTTCACGCCCGCGTTCGTCATCCGGTCGAGGTCTTCCCAGTTCACGCCCTTCGCCGAAAGAACCTGGATATCAGACCAGTTGATACCGGCATCCGAAAGGGCGTTAATATCCGACCAGTTCACGCCCTGCTTGGAAAGAACACCGATGTCTGACCAGTTGACGCCGCTGTCAGAAAGCGCCTTCATTCCGTTCCAGTTCATGTTTGTTCTGCTCAGCACATCCAGATCGTTCCAGTTCACGCCAGCATTCGTCATCCGGTCGAGGTCTTCCCAGTTCAGGCCCTTCACGCTCATGACCTGAAGGTCCGTCCAGTTGATTCCGGCTTTCGACAGCGCGTTGATATCCGTCCAGTTCACTCCAGCTTTCGACAACGCTCCGATATCACTCCAGTTCACCCCAGCTGCCGATACCGACTTGATGCCGTCCCAGTTCACGTTCGTTCGGCTCAGCACGTTCAGGTCGTTCCAGTTCACGCCCACGCTCGTCATGCGGTCGAGGTCATTCCAATTCACGCCGGCGACAGAAAGAACGTTGAGGTCCGACCAGTTCACGCCCGATCTCGAAAGAGAATTAATATCAGACCAGTTCACTCCCGACCGGCTCAGGACTCCCATGTCAGCCCAATTGATTCCCTTCTTTGTCAGCGCATCCAGGTCCGCCCAGTTCACGCCCGCTTTCGACAATGTATTGACGTCGGACCAGTTCACTCCAGCTTTCGACAGCGCTCCGATATCCGTCCAGTTCACGCCGCCTGCAGACACCGCTTTGATCCCGTCCCAGTTTACATTCGTTCTGCTCAGCACGTTCAGGTCGTTCCAGTTCACGCCCACGTTCGTCATGCGGTCAAGATCTTCCCAGTTCACGCCCTTCTGGCTGAGCACCTGAAGGTCCGTCCAGTTCACGCCGGCAGTCGAGAGCGCGTTGATGTCCGACCAGTTCACTCCCGCCTTCGACAGCGCTCCGATATCCGTCCAGTTCACACCAGCAGCCGATACCGATTTGATACCGTCCCAATTGACATTCGTCTTCGAAAGCACGTTTAGATCATTCCAGTTCACGCCCACGCTCGTCATCCGATCCAGGTCGTCCCAGTTCACTCCCTTTAACGAGAGAGCCTGAAGGTCCGACCAGTTCACGCCAGCTTTCGACAGCGTGTTGATATCCGACCAGTTAACGCCCTGTCTCGAAAGCACGCCGATATCCGTCCAGTTCACGCCAGCGGCCGATACCGACTTGATGCCGTCCCAGTTTACATTCGTACGGCTCAGCACGTTCAGGTCGTTCCAGTTCACGCCAACGCTCGTCATACGGTCTAAATCTTCCCAGTTCACGCCTTTGGCGGAGAGGACCTGCAGATCCGTCCAGTTCACTCCGGCTTTCGATAGCGCATTGATATCCGTCCAGTTCACGCCCGCTTTTGACAACGCTCCGATATCCGTCCAGTTCACGCCGCCCGCAGACACTGCTTTAATCCCGTCCCAGTTCACGTTCGTACGGCTCAGTACGTTCAGGTCGTTCCAGTTCACGCCCACGCTCGTCATCCGGTCAAGGTCGTCCCAGTTCACTCCCTTTACGCTGAGTACCTGAAGATCCGACCAGTTCACACCTGCCGACGAAAGAGCTTTCATATCCGTCCAGTTGATGCCCGCTTTCGACAGCAGCCCGACGTCATTCCAGTTCACGCCGCCCGCGCTCATCGATTTGATGCCGTCCCAGTTCACATTCGTACGGCTCAGCACATTGACGTCGTTCCAGTTCACGCCCGCGTTCGTCATACGGTCGAGGTCTTCCCAGTTCACGCCTTTGGCACTCAGCACCTGCAGATCCGTCCAGTTCACGCCGGCCTTCGACAGCGCGTTGATATCCGTCCAGTTCACGCCGGCTTTCGACAACGCTCCAATATCCGTCCAGTTCACGCCGCCCGCAGCTACAGCCTTGATGCCGTCCCAATTGACATTCGTCTTCGATAACACGTTCAGATCATTCCAGTTCACGCCCGCACTCGTCATCCGATCCAAATCGTCCCAGTTCACCCCTTTAGCCGAAAGTACCTGCAGATCAGACCAGTTCACGCCCGCTCTCGAAAGAGAGTTAATATCCGACCAGTTCACGCCCTGCTTCGAAAGAACTCCGATATCACTCCAGTTCACTCCGCCGTCAGACAATGCTTTGATCCCGGACCAGTTCACGCTCGAGCTCGCAAGCACATCCAGATCGTCCCAGTTCACGCCCGCGTTCGTCATCCGGTCCAGATCTTCCCAGTTCAGGCCTTTCTGCGAAAGCACCTGCAGGTCCGTCCAGTTGATTCCAGCCTTCGACAGCGCATTGATATCCGACCAGTTCACTCCCTGTTTCGACAACACTCCGATATCCGACCAATTGACGCCGCCTTCACTCAACGCTCTTACACCCGACCAGTTCACACTCGCGCCCGACAACGCATCCAGGTCATCCCAGTTCACGCCCGCGTTTGTCATACGGTCGAGGTCTTCCCAGTTCACGCCTTTAGCCGAAAGCACCTGCAGATCAGACCAGTTGATTCCAGCCGTCGAGAACGCTCTCATGTCCGTCCAGTTCACGCCCGTCCTCGAAAGCACTCCGATATCCGACCAGTTCACCCCGCTCGCGCTCATCGCTTTGATCCCGTCCCAGTTCACGGCAGCCTTCGACAGCACGTTCAGATCATTCCAGTTCACGCCTACGCTCGTCATACGGTCGAAATCATCCCAGTTCACGCCTTTCTGCGACAACACCTGCAGATCTGTCCAGTTCACTCCCGCCTTCGACATCGTATTGATATCGCTCCAGTTCACGCCTGCTTTCGACAACGTTCCGACGTCACTCCAGTTCACTCCGCCGTCAGACAACGCCTTAATTCCGTTCCAATTCACGTTCGTCCGTGAGAGAGCGTCCAGATCGTTCCAGTTCACTCCCGCGCTCGTCATCCGGTCGAGGTCTTCCCAATTCACGCCCTTCTGGCTTAGGACCTGAAGGTCCGTCCAGTTTACTCCGGCTTTCGACAGCGCGTTGATATCCGTCCAGTTCACGCCGGCTTTCGACAGCGCTCCGATATCACTCCAGTTAACGCCGCCCGCAGAGACCGCTTTGATCCCGTCCCAGTTCACATTCGTTCGGCTCAGCACGTTCAGGTCGTTCCAGTTCACGCCTACGCTCGTCATGCGGTCGAGGTCGTCCCAATTCACGCCCTTCTGGCTTAGGACCTGAAGATCTGTCCAGTTCACTCCGGCTTTTGAGAGCGTGTTGATATCGGACCAGTTGACTCCTGCTTTCGACAGCGCTCCGATATCCGTCCAGTTCACGCCGCCCGCAGAGACTGCTTTGATTCCGTCCCAGTTCACATTCGTACGGCTCAGCACGTTTAAGTCATTCCAGTTCACTCCCGCGGTCGTCATGCGGTCAAGATCTTCCCAGTTCACGCCTTTCAATGAAAGAGTCTGCAGATCAGACCAATTAATACCCACCGTCGTGAGGGAGCGCAGATCGGTCCAATTGACTCCCGCTTTTGAGAGAGCTCCGATATCCGTCCAATTGACGCCGCCTTCAGACATGGCCTTGATACCATTCCAGTTCAAATTTGTCCGGCTGAGTGAGTTCAGATCATTCCAATTCACGCCTACGCTCGTCATCCGGTCGAGATCTTCCCAGTTCACTCCCTTTAACGAGAGAGCCTGCAGATCCGACCAGTTCACGCCCGCCTTTGAAAGACTATTGATATCCGCCCAGTTGACACCCTGCCTCGAAAGCACGCCGACATCCGTCCAATTCACGCCGCCCGAACTGAGTGCTTTGATACCGTCCCAGTTGACGCTTGCTTTGCTGAGGACATTGAGATCGTTCCAGTTGACACCCGCGGTTGTCATACGGTCGAGATCGTCCCAGTTCACTCCCTTTAACGAGAGTGCCTGAAGATCGGACCAGTTGACGCCGGCCTTGGAGAGAGCATTGATGTCGGTCCAATTGACGCCGGCCCTCGAAAGGACACCAATATCAGACCAATTGATACCGCCCGCCGATACGGCCTTGATACCGTCCCAGTTTACATTCGTCTTGCTAAGGACGTTAAGGTCGTTCCAGTTCACACCCGCTGTCGTCATGCGATCGAGATCTTCCCAGTTCACGCCTTTCAATGAAAGCGTCTGCAGATCCGACCAGTTGATTCCGGTTTTCGTAAGGACATTGAGATCGCTCCAGTTGACTCCGGCTTTCGAAAGAACTCCGATGTCGCTCCAGTTGACGCCGCCTGTACTCATCGCCTTGATTCCGTCCCAGTTAACGTTGGTGCGGCTAAGGGTATTGAGGTCCGTCCAGTTCACGCCCGCGTTCGTCATGCGGTCAAAGTCTTCCCAGTTCACGCCTTTAGTTGAAAGGACCTGAAGATCCGACCAGTTAACACCGGCCTTCGAAAGAGAATTGATGTCGGACCAGTTCACGCCCTGTTTAGAAAGCACGCCGATATCGGACCAGTTCACACCGCCGTCAGAAAGGGCCTTGATACCCGACCAGTTGACGCTGGAACGGGAAAGCACGTCGAGGTCATTCCAGTTCACGCCCGCGTTCGTCATGCGGTCAAGGTCTTCCCAGTTGAGCCCTTTAGCGGAGAGGACCTGAAGATCGGACCAGTTGATGCCTGCCTTGGAAAGGGAATTAATGTCGGTCCAGTTCACTCCCTGCTTTGAAAGCACTCCAATGTCCGCCCAGTTGACGCCGCCGATCGAAAGAGATTTTATACCGTCCCAGTTCATGTTGGTTCTTGAAAGAGCGTTGAGGTCGTTCCAGTTGATTCCGACGCTTGTCATCCGGTCGAGATCATCCCAGTTCACACCCTTCTGCGAGAGCACCTGCAGGTCGGCCCAGTTCACACCGGCGCGGGAAAGTGAATTGACATCCGCCCAGTTGACGCCCTGTTTCGAAAGGACTCCGATATCCGCCCAGTTGACGCCGCCAACGGAGAGAGACTTAATACCGTCCCAGTTCATGTTGGTTCTGGAAAGGACGTTCAGGTCGTTCCAATTCACACCCGCTGTAGTCATGCGGTCGAGATCTTCCCAGTTCACGCCTCTTGTCGAGAGAACCTGCAGATCCAGCCAGTTCACGCCAGCCTTGGAAAGCGCATTGATATCGCCCCAGTTCACGCCGGCCTTCGAGAGGACTCCGATATCCGTCCAGTTGACGCCGCCGGCGGAAAGCGATTTGATGCCGTCCCAATTCATGTTGGTTTTCGAGAGAACATTAAGATCATTCCAGTTCACGCCGGCCGTCGTCATGCGGTCTAGATCTTCCCAGTTGACTCCCTTCAATGAAAGAGCCTGAAGATCGGACCAGTTGATGCCTGCTTTAGAAAGCGCGTTGATATCGGACCAGTTGACGCCCTGACGTGAGAGTACGCCGATGTCAGACCAGTTAACGCCGCCCTCCGACATCACTTTCATGCCGGACCAGTTGACGCTGGCACGAGTGAGCACATTCAGATCGTTCCAATTCACACCTACGCTCGTCATGCGGTCGAGATCGTCCCAGTTCACACCCTTCTGGCTGAGGACCTGCAGATCTGTCCAGTTGACGCCCGCTCTTGAAAGCGTATTGATATCGGTCCAATTAACGCCTGCTTTGGAAAGCGCTCCAATGTCCGTCCAGTTGACTCCTCCTGCGGACAACGCTTTAATTCCGTCCCAGTTAACGCTTGCGCGGGAGAGAACATCGAGATCATCCCAGTTCACGCCAGCGGTCGTCATGCGGTCGAGATCTTCCCAGTTCACACCTTTCAGAGTAAGAACTTGGAGATCGGACCAGTTGATGCCCGATTTTGTCAGCGACGTCATATCTGCCCAGTTGACGCCGGCCTTCGAAAGTACGCCTATATCCGTCCAGTTCACCCCGCCTGCACTCATGGATTTGATTCCGTCCCAGTTTACGCTTGTCTTCGAAAGAACATTCAGGTCGTTCCAGTTAACGCCCGCGTTCGTCAGCCGGTCGAGATCTTCCCAGTTCACGCCCTTCTGGCTCAGAACCTGGAGGTCGCCCCAGTTCACGCCGGCGCGCGAAAGCGAGTTGATGTCCGCCCAATTGACGCCGGCCTTGGAGAGAACGCCCATATCACTCCAGTTCACGCCGCCTTCAGACATTGATTTAATGCCCGCCCAGTTAACATTTGTTTTACTGAGCGCGTTCAGATCGTTCCAGTTCACACCCGCAGTGGTCATGCGGTCAAGATCATCCCAGTTCACGCCTTTCATGGAAAGCGCCTGCAGATCGGACCAGTTGACCCCGGCTTTAGAAAGCGCGTTGATATCGTTCCAGTTCACACCCTGTTTTGAAAGAACCCCGATATCAGTCCAGTTGACCCCGCCGTCCGACATCGATTTAATGCCAGCCCAGTTTACATTCGTGCGGCTGAGAGCATTGAGATCGTTCCAGTTCACTCCGACACTCGTGAGTAAATCAAGATCGGACCAGTTGACGCCTTTTTTCGAGAGGACTTCGAGGTCGCCCCAGTTCACACCCGCACGTGACATCGAATTAATATCGCTCCAGTTGACGCCCGCTTTTGAAAGTGCGCCGATATCTCCCCAGTTCACGCCGCCTTCAGATAATGCTTTGATGCCTGACCAGTTCAAACTTGCCTGGCTGAGAACATCGAGATCGTCCCAGTTGACGCCGGCGTTGGTCATGCGGTCTAAATCTTCCCAGTTCACGCCCTTCAATGAAAGCGTCTGCAGATCAGACCAGTTGATGCCTGATTTCGAAAGTACATTGATATCGTTCCAGTTTACTCCCTGGCGCGAAAGCACGCCGACATCCGTCCAATTGACACCGCCCGCGCTCATCGCCCGGATCCCGTCCCAGTTCACGCTCGCTTTACTGAGGACGTTGAGGTCGTTCCAGTTCACGCCCGCCGTCGTAAGCCGGTCGAGGTCTTCCCAGTTGACGCCCTTCAAGGTAAGGACCTGGAGATCAGACCAGTTGATTCCGGCTTTCGTGAGCGACGTCATATCGGACCAGTTCACGCCGGCTTTCGAGAGAACGCCGACATCCGACCAGTTTACTCCGCCTGCACTTAAAGCCTTGATGCCATCCCAGTTCACGTTCGTCTTCGAGAGTACATTTAAATCGTTCCAGTTCACGCCCACGCTCGTCATGCGGTCGAGGTCATCCCAATTGACTCCTTTGAGGGAAAGAACCTGCAGATCGCTCCAGTTCACGCCGGCCGTAGAAAGTCTGTTGATATCCGTCCAGTTGACGCCGGCTCTGGAAAGCAGCCCGACATCAGACCAGTTGACGCCACCTGCGCTCATCGCCTTGATGCCGTCCCAGTTCACGTTCGTCTTCGAGAGTACATTTAAATCGTTCCAGTTCACGCCCGCCGTCGTCATGCGGTCGAGATCTTCCCAGTTCACACCTTTACCGGTCAGGACCTGCAGATCGCTCCAATTCACGCCCGCTTTTGAAAGCACGTTCATATCCGCCCAATTAACGCCCGCTTTCGACAGCACTCCGATATCTCCCCAGTTCACGCCGCCTTCAGACATCGTTTTGATCCCTGACCAGTTAACGCTCGCTTTGCTGAGAACGTTGAGGTCGTTCCAGTTTACTCCCGCATTCGTCATGCGGTCGAGATCGGACCAGTTGACACCTTTCTGGCTCAACACCTGAAGATCGGACCAGTTTACGCCGGCACGAGACAGCGAATTGATATCTGTCCAGTTAACGCCCTGTCTCGAGAGCACGCCGATGTCCGTCCAGTTGACGCCGCCCGCGCTCATCGCTTTGATTCCGTCCCAGTTCACGTTCGTCCGGGTCAGCACGTTGAGATCGTTCCAGTTCACGCCCGCGGTTGTCATACGGTCAAGGTCTTCCCAGTTCACACCCTTCTGGCTCAGCACCTGAAGGTCGGTCCAATTCACTCCGGCCCGAGAAAGCACATTGATATCGCCCCAGTTCACACCGGCTTTTGAAAGAACGCCGAGATCTGACCAGTTTACGCCGCCGTCTGACAGAGCCTTGATACCCGACCAGTTGACGCTGGCACGCGAGAGGACGTCGAGATCATCCCAATTCACGCCGGCATTAGTCAAACGGTCGAGATCTTCCCAGTTCACGCCTTTTGCGCTGAGAACCTGAAGGTCGGACCAGTTAATGCCGGAGGTCGACATTCTATTGAGGTCGCTCCAGTTAAGTCCGGCTTTTGAGAGCACGCCGAAATCGCTCCAGTTCACGCCGCCCGCACTCATCGCCTTGATTCCGTCCCAGTTCACATTCGTCTTTGAAAGCACATTGAGATCGTTCCAGTTCACACCCGCCCTCGTCATGCGGTCTAGGTCCTGCCAGTTCACGCCTTTGCCGGTCAGAACCTGCAGATCGCTCCAGTTCACGCCCGCTCTTGAAAGTGTATTGATATCGCTCCAGTTCACGCCCGCCCTTGAAAAGACGCCGATGTCCGCCCAGTTCACGCCGCCTTCAGACAGGGCGCGGATGCCGGACCAGTTCACGCTCGCTCTTGATAGATTATCGAGATCGTTCCAATTCACGCCCACGCTCGTCATCACATCGAGGTCAGACCAGTTGACCCCCTTCTTCGAAAGCACTTCGAGATCGCTCCAGTTGACTCCGGCTCTTGAAAGCGAGTTGATGTCTCCCCAGTTCACGCCCACCTTGGAGAGAACGCCTATGTCTGACCAGTTTACGCCGCCCGCGCTCAAGGCCTTGATACCGTCCCAGTTCACGCTGGTCCGGGAAAGAACATTGAGGTCGTTCCAGTTGACACCGGCGTTGGTCATGCGGTCGAAATCTTCCCAGTTGACGCCTTTCACGGAAAGCGCCTGAAGGTCAGACCAGTTAATGCCCGCTTTCGACATCGTATTAATGTCGGACCAGTTGACGCCCTGTCTCGAGAGTACGCCCACGTCCGTCCAGTTCACGCCGCCCGCGCTCATGGCTTTAATGCCGTCCCAGTTCACGCTGGACTTGGACAGCACGTTGAGATCGTTCCAGTTCACACCCGCCGTCGTCATACGGTCGAGATCATCCCAGTTCACGCCTTTAAGCGAAAGAGTCTCGAGGTCGTCCCAGTTGACGCCCGCGCGTGAAAGTGCGTTGATGTCACTCCAGTTGACGCCTGCCTTGGAGAGCGACCCGATGTCGGTCCAGTTTACGCCGCCTTCCGAAAGAGACTTGATCCCAGACCAGTTGAGGCTCGAACGCGAAAGTGTGTTGATGTCGCTCCAGTTCACTCCGGCGGTCGTCATGCGGTCAAGGTCTTCCCAGTTCACGCCTTTAGCGGAAAGAACCTGCAAATCGGACCAATTAATACCAGCCTTTGAAAGCGTGTTGATATCGCTCCAGTTAATGCCGGATTTTGACAGAGAACCCAAATCAGCCCAGTTGACTCCTGACTGAGTCATGTCGTTCATCGCGTCCCAGTTCACGCCCGCTTCGCTTAGAACGCGGATATTTTCCCAGTTCACACCCGTGCTGCTCATCACGTCGAAGTCAGACCAGTTGATGCCCATGCGGCTCATCGTCTGCAGATCGCTCCAGTTGATGCCTGCCTTGGAGAGCGTATTGATATCGGACCAGTTGACGCCCTGCTTCGACAGCACTCCGATGTCCGCCCAATTCACGCCGCCCGCGCTCATCGTCTTGATGCCGTCCCAGTTCACGTTCGTTTTCGAAAGTGCATTCAAATCGTTCCAGTTGACGCCGACGCTCGTCATCACATCAAGGTCCGACCAATTGACGCCTTTGATCGACAAGACCTGAAGGTCTGACCAGTTGACACCGGATTTCGAGAGACTGTTTATATCCGTCCAGTTAATGCCCGCTTTGGAAAGCACGCCGATATCCCCCCAGTTTACGCCGCCCTCAGAAATCGCTTTGATGCCGTTCCAGTTCACGTTCGTGCGGGAGAGGGTGTTCAGGTCATTCCAGTTCACGCCAACGCTTGTCATGAGGTCGAGGTCAGACCAGTTCACGCCTTTCTTCGAAAGGACTTCGATATCGCTCCAGTTGACACCTGCGGAAGAAAGAGCATCGATGTCGGACCAGTTGACGCCGGCCTTTGAAAGAACACCGATATCCGTCCAGTTCACGCCGCCTTCAGAGACGGCTTTGATACCGCTCCAGTTAATATTCGTTTTGCTGAGAGTGTTGAGATCGTTCCAGTTCACGCCGACACTCGTCATGACGTCGAGGTCAGACCAGTTAACGCCTTTGCGCGTGAGAACTTCGAGATCGCTCCAGTTCACTCCTGCTTTGGAAAGCGCGTTGAGATCGCTCCAGTTGACGCCCTGCTTCGACAGTACTCCGATATCAGTCCAGTTAACGCCGCCCGCGCTGACAGCCTTAATGCCATCCCAGTTCACACTTGTTCGAGAGAGAACGTTGAGGTCGTTCCAGTTGACGCCAGCCGTGGTCATCCGGTCGAGGTCGTCCCAGTTTACGCCTTTAACGGATAAAACCTGCAGATCAGTCCAGTTCACGCCGGCTTTGGAGAGAGCATTGATATCCGTCCAGTTCACTCCCGCACGTGAAAGCGCGCCGATGTCGGTCCAGTTGACGCCGCCCGCGCTGATGGCCTTGATTCCGTCCCAGTTCACATTTGTTTTTGAAAGAACATTCAGGTCGTTCCAGTTGACGCCTACGCTTGTCATGACATCAAGATCAGACCAATTCACCCCTCTCACCGATAGCACCTGAAGATCGGACCAATTGATTCCTGATTTGGACATCGTATTGAGGTCACTCCAGTTCACACCCGCTTTCGAAAGGATGCCGATATCGGACCAATTCACACCGCTGTCAGAAAGCGATTTGATACCTGACCAGTTCACGCTTGACCGTGAAAGCACGTCGAGGTCGTTCCAGTTGACTCCCGCATTCGTCATACGGTCCAGATCTTCCCAGTTGACGCCCTTTGCGGAAAGAACCTGCAGATCGGACCAGTTGATTCCGACCGTGGTAAGCGATCTCAAATCGGTCCAGTTGACGCCTGCTCTCGACAACGCGCCGATATCCGCCCAGTTCACGCCGCCGGCGCTCATGGTTTTGATGCCGTCCCAGTTAATGTTTGTTTTTGAGAGAACGTTGAGGTCGTTCCAGTTCACGCCCACGCTCGTCATGAGATCGAGGTCAGACCAGTTGACACCTTTTTTCGTGAGGACTTCGAGATCGCTCCAGTTGACACCCGCCTTCGTGAGAACATTGAGGTCGGACCAGTTGACGCCCTGCTTGGAAAGAAAACCGATATCCGACCAGTTCACGCCGCCCGCGCTTACCGCTTTGATTCCGTCCCAGTTCACGTTTGTTCTGGAAAGGACGTTCAAGTCGTTCCAGTTGACACCTACACTCGTCATCGTATCGAGATCTGACCAATTGACACCCTTTAATGAAAGCACCTGGAGGTCGGACCAATTCACGCCCGCGCGTGAAAGCGCATTAATGTCGCCCCAGTTTACTCCCTGTTTCGAGAGAACGCCGATGTCTGTCCAGTTCACGCCGCCTTCCGAAATGGCTTTGATACCGGACCAGTTCACGCTCGTTTTCGAAAGGACGTTGATATCGTTCCAGTTCACGCCGGCGTTGGTCATGCGATCGAGGTCTTCCCAGTTCACACCCTTTGCAGAGAGAACCTGAAGATCCGACCAGTTGATTCCGGATTTTGTGAGCGAAGTCATGTCAGACCAATTAACTCCCGCCTTCGAGAGAACACCGATATCGGTCCAGTTGACACCGCCCGAGCTCATGGCTTTGATGCCATCCCAGTTCACGCTCGTCTTCGAAAGCACATTGAGGTCGTTCCAGTTCACGCCCACACTCGTCATGACATCGAGGTCAGACCAGTTCACACCCTTCAATGAAAGCACCTGAAGGTCGGACCAGTTCACACCGGCTTTGGAAAGCGAGTTGATGTCGGACCAGTTCACGCCGGCCTTCGAGAGAGCACCGATATCAGTCCAGTTGACACCGCCCGCGCTCACAGCTTTGATCCCGTCCCAGTTCACATTCGTGCGCGAAAGAACATTGAGGTCGTTCCAGTTGACGCCGACGCTTGTCATCACATCGAGATCCGTCCAGTTCACACCCTTCTTGGTAAGAACTTCCAGATCACTCCAGTTAACACCGGCTTTCGACATCGAGTTGAGGTCGCTCCAGTTGACGCCTGCTTTGGAAAGGGCTCCGACATCGGACCAGTTGACGCCGCCTTCTGACAGAGACTTGATGCCGGCCCAGTTGACATTCGTTTTAGATAGAACGTTGAGGTCGTTCCAGTTCACGCCCGCGTTTGTCATCCGGTCAAGGTCTTCCCAGTTCACGCCTTTACCGCTCAGTACCTGCAGATCGGACCAGTTGATTCCGGCTTTAGAGAGCGCGTTGATATCGTTCCAGTTCACGCCTGCTTTCGAGAGGGCTCCGATGTCAGACCAGTTAACGCCGCCTGCGCTCAAAGACTTGATACCGTCCCAGTTCACGCTCGTGCGCGAGAGAACATTGAGATCGTTCCAGTTCACACCGGAGTTTGTCATGCGGTCGAAATCTTCCCAGTTCAGGCCTTTCAAACTTAACACCTGGAGGTCGGACCAGTTAACTCCCGCCGACGAAAGAGATCTCATATCCGACCAGTTCACTCCCGCCTTCGAAAGGACACCAATATCCGTCCAGTTGACGCCGCCTGCCGAAAGGGCTTTGATGCCGTCCCAGTTCACGTTTGTTTTCGAAAGGGTGTTGAGATCATTCCAGTTAACGCCCACGCTTGTCATGACATCGAGATCTGACCAGTTGACACCTTTGGTGCTGAGGACCTGAAGATCGGACCAATTAACCCCCGCCTTGGAAAGTGCGTTGACATCAGACCAGTTCACGCCGGCTTTCGAGAGATATCCGATATCGGACCAGTTCACGCCGCCCGCAGCAACCGCCTTGATGCCGTCCCAGTTGACATTCGTTTTTGAAAGTGTGTTGAGATCATTCCAGTTAACGCCCACGCTTGTCATGACGTCGAGATCCGACCAGTTGATACCTCTCTTTGAAAGAGTTTCGAGATCGCTCCAGTTAACGCCTGCCTTTGTCATGACATTGAGATCGCTCCAGTTCACACCCTGCTTGGAGAGAATGCCGACATCGGACCAATTGACGCCGCCCACGCTCATCGCCTTGATTCCATCCCAGTTCACATTTGTTTTCGAGAGAATGTTGAGGTCGTTCCAGTTTACGCCCACCGAAGTCATACGGTCTAAGTCATCCCAGTTCACGCCCTTCGTCGTCAGCACCTGAAGGTCGCCCCAGTTCACGCCCGCCCGCGACATGGAATTAATATCGGACCAGTTCACTCCCGCTTTTGACAGCGTGCCGATGTCGGACCAGTTCACGCCGCCCGCACTGAGTGACTTGATGCCGTCCCAGTTTACACTGGTGCGCGAAAGAACGTTGAGATCGTTCCAGTTCACGCCCGCTGTCGTCATGCGGTCGAGGTCTTCCCAGTTGACGCCTTTAAGAGTGAGTACCTGGAGATCCGACCAGTTGATTCCGGATTTGGAAAGAGACGTGAGATCGGACCAGTTCACACCGGCTTTGGACAAGACGCCGATATCTGACCAGTTGACGCCGCCTGCGCTCAATGCCTTGATGCCGTCCCAGTTCACACTTGTTTTTGAAAGGACGTTGAGATCGTTCCAGTTCACGCCGGCGTTGGTCATGCGATCGAGATCTTCCCAGTTCACGCCCTTCGCAGAAAGGACCTGGAGATCCGACCAGTTGATTCCCGATTTCGACAAAGCGTTAATGTCTGTCCAGTTGACACCCGCCTTGGAAAGAACGCCGATGTCGGACCAGTTCACACCGCCCGCCCCTACCGCTTTGATGCCGTCCCAGTTGACGCCCGTACGGCTCAGCGTATTCAGGTCGTTCCAGTTCACGCCCACGCTCGTCATGACATCGAGATCGGACCAGTTCACACCCTTCAATGAAAGCACCTGAAGGTCTGACCAGTTCACGCCGGCTTTGGAAAGCGAATTGATGTCTGACCAATTCACTCCGGATTTAGAGAGATAGCCGATGTCTGACCAGTTTACGCCGCCCGCGCCGACCGCCTTGATTCCGTCCCAGTTAACGCCCGTGCGGCTGAGCGTATTCAGATCGCTCCAGTTCACGCCTACACTTGTCAGAACATCGAGGTCCGACCAGTTCACGCCCTTCTTCGATAACACTTCAAGGTCGTTCCAGTTCACACCTGTTCTCGACATGACATTGAGATCAGCCCAGTTGACGCCGGCTTTCGAGAGGGTTCCGACATCCGACCAGTTAACTCCGCCCGCGCTGAGGGCCTTGATACCGTCCCAATTGACGCTTGTCTTGGAAAGGACATTCAGGTCGTTCCAGTTTACGCCCACGCTCGTGAGAACATCGAGGTCAGACCAGTTCACGCCCTGCCGGGTCAGAACCTGCAGATCGCTCCAGTTTACGCCGGCCTTCGACAGAGCGTTGATGTCGCCCCAGTTCACGCCGGCTTTCGAAAGAACGCCGATATCCAGCCAGTTGACTCCGCCGTCGGATAACGCTTTGATGCCGCCCCAGTTCACATTCGTTTTCGACAGTACATTGAGATCATTCCAGTTCACGCCCACGCTCGTCATACGGTCGAGGTCTTCCCAGTTCACTCCGCGCTGGCTTAGTACCTGAAGGTCGGACCAGTTGATTCCCGCTTTAGAGAGAGCGTTGATATCACCCCAGTTTACGCCCTGTCTCGAGAGCACGCCGATATCCGTCCAGTTCACGCCGCCCGCGCTCATCGCCTTGATGCCGTCCCAGTTGATAGCTGTTTTGCTGAGAGTATTCAGGTCATTCCAGTTCACGCCTACGCTCGTCATCACATCGAGATCAGACCAGTTGACGCCCTGACGGGTCAGAACCTGGAGGTCACTCCAGTTGACGCCTGCACGGGAAAGCGAATTGACGTCGGCCCAGTTCACGCCCTGTTTCGAAAGCACGCCGATATCCGTCCAGTTCACGCCGCCTTCTGAAAGAGATTTGATACCCGACCAGTTCACATTCGTGCGGCTGAGTGCGTTGAGATCATTCCAGTTTACGCCCGCCGTCGTCATGCGGTCGAGGTCATCCCAGTTCACGCCCTGGCGCGTGAGGACCTGAAGGTCCGACCAGTTGACGCCTGCTTTCGAAAGTGTATTGATGTCGCTCCAGTTCACGCCTTGCTTCGAAAGAACGCCGACATCCGTCCAGTTTACGCCGCCCGCGCTCATCGCTTTGATGCCGTCCCAGTTCACATTCGTTTTGGAAAGGACATTGAGATCGTTCCAATTCACTCCCGCGTTCGTGAGGCGGTCAAGATCCTCCCAGTTGACGCCGTTACGGCTGAGCACCTGGAAATCCGACCAGTTGATTCCCGCTTTAGAAAGAACATTCAGATCCGTCCAGTTCACGCCGGCCTTAGATAACACTCCGATATCTGACCAGTTGACGCCGCCAGCACTTAAAGATTTGATGCCATCCCAGTTGATAGCTGATTTGCTGAGGGTATTGAGGTCGTTCCAGTTCACGCCCACACTCGTCATCACGTCGAGATCAGACCAGTTAACACCTTTTTTAGAAAGAACCTCTAGATCGCCCCAGTTAACGCCTGCTTTCGAAAGGACGTTGATATCGGTCCAATTGACGCCGGCTTTGGAGAGAGAGCCGATATCGGTCCAGTTCACGCCCCCTTCAGAAAGGGACTTGATGCCCGACCAGTTCACGTTCGTGCGGCTGAGTGCGTTGAGATCGTTCCAGTTCACGCCGGCCGTCGTCATACGGTCGAGGTCGTCCCAGTTAACGCCCTGGCGCGTAAGGACCTGCAGGTCTGACCAGTTCACGCCCGCTCTCGAAAGAGAGTTGATGTCATTCCAGTTCACGCCCTGCTTCGAGAGTACGCCGATATCGGACCAATTGACGCCGCCCGCGCTAAGGGACTTGATGCCGTCCCAGTTCACGTTTGTTTTCGAGAGAGCGTTGAGATCATTCCAGTTCACACCCGCAGTGGTCATGCGGTCGAGGTCATCCCAGTTTACGCCCTTTAAACTGAGCGCCTGGATATCAGACCAGTTCACGCCCGCTTTCGAAAGAACGTTGAGATCCGACCAGTTCACTCCGGACTTCGAAAGATAACCGATGTCCGTCCAGTTCACGCCGCCTTCGGAAAGCTGCTTTATGCCGTCCCAGTTGATACCCGTACTGACCATGCGGTTCAAGTCGGCCCAGTTGACGCCGACGCGGGACATAAAATTGAGATCGGACCAGTTGACGCCGGATTTCGTCATGACATTGAGATCCGACCAGTTGATCCCGGATTTGGAAAGAGTATTGATGTCAGACCAGTTCACGCCGGACTTCGAAAGATAACCGACGTCCGACCAGTTCACGCCGCCTGCGCTCAAGGACTTGATCCCGTCCCAGTTAACACCCGTCTTACTGAGCGTATTCAAATCGTTCCAGTTGACGCCGACGCTCGTCATCACGTCGAGATCGGACCAGTTCACGCCTTTCTTCGTCAGGACTTCAAGGTCTGACCAGTTGACTCCCGCTTTAGAAAGCATATTGATGTCGGTCCAGTTAACGCCCGCTTTCGAGAGCGAACCGATGTCCGACCAGTTGACGCCGCCTTCCGACATGGTCTTGATGCCGGACCAGTTCACATTTGTCCTCGACAATACGTTGAGGTCGTTCCAGTTCACACCCGCTGTCGTCATGCGATCGAGATCTTCCCAGTTCACGCCTTTGGCAGTCAAGACCTGCAGATCGGACCAGTTCACGCCCGCTTTGGAAAGGACGTTGATATCCGACCAGTTCACGCCCGCTCTGGAAAGAGAACCGATATCAGACCAGTTCACGCCGCCTTCCGACATTGCTTTCATTCCGGACCAGTTTACATTCGTCTTCGTGAGTGTGTTGAGATCGTTCCAATTGACGCCCGCGGTCGTCATGCGGTCGAGATCGTCCCAGTTGACGCCTTTTAAGGAAAGGGCTTGCAGATCGGACCAGTTGATCCCTGTCTTGGAAAGGACATTGAGGTCCGACCAGTTCACACCCGCTTTCGAAAGGACGCCGATATCGTTCCAGTTGACGCCGCCGTCAGACAGCGCTTTGATACCGGACCAGTTGACATTCGTGCGGCTGAGCGAGTTGAGGTCGTTCCAGTTGACGCCGACGCTTGTCATGACATCGAGGTCAGACCAGTTCACTCCTTTTTTTGTAAGGACTTCAAGGTCTGACCAATTGACGCCCGTTTTGGAAAGCGTGTTGATGTCACTCCAGTTCACGCCCGCTTTCGAAAGGATTCCGATATCCGACCAGTTGACTCCGCCCTCCGAGAGCGCTTTTACGCCGGACCAGTTGACGCTCGTTTTCGAGAGAACATTCAGGTCGTTCCAGTTGACGCCCGCTGTAGTCATACGGTCGAGGTCATCCCAGTTGACGCCTTTCAGCGTGAGCACCTGGAGATCAGACCAGTTCACTCCGGCTTTCGAGAGTGCGTTGATATCCGACCAGTTGACGCCCGCGCGGGAGAGAGAGCCGATGTCCGCCCAGTTGACGCCGCCCGTCGAGAGAGATTTGATTCCGTCCCAGTTGACGTTGGTTTTTGAAAGAGTGTTGAGGTCGTTCCAGTTCACCCCGACGCTCGTCATGACATCGAGGTCGGACCAGTTGACGCCCCGCTTTGATAAAGTCTCGAGATCGCTCCAGTTAATTCCTGTTTTCGAAAGCACATTGAGGTCACTCCAGTTCACGCCAGCTTTTGAAAGCGCTCCGATATCCGACCAGTTCACGCCGCCGTCCGAGAGTGCCTTGACCCCTGACCAGTTTACGTTCGTTCGGGAGAGAGCGTTGATATCGTTCCAGTTGACGCCGACACTTGTCATTGCATCAAGATCCGCCCAGTTGACGCCTTTCTTCGTGAGCACTTCGAGATCGCTCCAGTTCACGCCGGCTTTCGACATCGTATTAATGTCCGTCCAGTTGACACCGGCTTTAGAAAGAGAGCCGATATCCGACCAGTTCACGCCGCCGAGAGAGAGTGATTTGATGCCGTCCCAGTTCACATTTGTACGGGAGAGAGAATTCAAGTCGTTCCAGTTCACTCCGATGCTCGTCATCACATCAAGGTCGGACCAGTTCACACCTTTTTTCGTCAGAACCTCGAGATCACTCCAGTTGACGCCGGCTTTAGACATCGAATTAATGTCAGTCCAGTTGACGCCCGCGCGCGAAAGAAATCCTACATCAGTCCAGTTGACGCCGCCGTCGGAAAGCGCCTTGAAGCCGCTCCAGTTCACGTTCGTTTTGCTCAGGGCGTTGAGGTCATTCCAATTGACGCCCACGCTTGTCATGACATCAAGATCAGACCAGTTCACACCTTTAGTGCTAAGGCTTTGCAGATCGGACCAGTTGACGCCGGCACGCGAAAGAACGGTGAGATCGTTCCAGTTCACGCCCGCCTTGGAAAGAACGCCTATATCGGCCCAGTTGACGCCGTTTTCAGCGAGAGATTTCATGCCGGACCAGTTCACGCCCGCTTTAGAAAGAACATTGATATCGCTCCAGTTAACACCTGCGCGGGTGAGGCGGTCGAGGTCCGACCAGTTCACTCCGGTACGGGAAAGAACATTGAGATCGGACCAGTTTACGCCCGCTTTGGAAAGGACGTTGATATCGCCCCAGTTGACGCCTGCTTTCGAGAGCGCGCCGATGTCCGTCCAGTTGACGCCACCTTCCGACATCGATTTAATTCCGTTCCAGTTAACGCTCGCGCGGCTGAGGGAGTTCAGATCGTTCCAGTTAACGCCCACATTCGTCATGCGGTCTAGGTCGTCCCAGTTGATACCGAGTTTTGTGAGGGTAACGAAGTCAGACCAGTTGATTCCCGCTTTGGTGAGAACGTTGAGATCGCCCCAGTTGACGCCAGCTTTTGAAAGAATTCCGATATCGTTCCAGTTGACGCCGCCTTCGGACATGGATTTAATTCCCGACCAGTTGACACTCGTTTTCGAAAGTGCGTTAAGGTCGTTCCAGTTCACGCCCACGCTTGTCATGACATCGAGGTCGGACCAGTTGACTCCCTTCTTCGAAAGAACTTCCAGGTCGTTCCAGTTCACTCCTGCTTTGGAAAGCGAATTGATGTCAGACCAGTTCACGCCTGCCTTGGAAAGCACACCGATATCAGTCCAGTTGACGCCGCCGGCCGCAACCGCCTTGATTCCGTCCCAATTTACATTCGTCCGGGAGAGTGCATTGAGATCATTCCAGTTGACGCCTATGCTCGTCATGACATCAAGATCGGACCAGTTGACGCCCTTTTTAGACAGGGTTTCGATATCGCTCCAGTTCACACCCGACTTTGTCATCACATTAAGGTCTGACCAGTTGACGCCGGCTTTCGAAAGATACCCGATATCGCTCCAATTGACGCCGCCCGCTGACAAGGCCTTGATGCCATCCCAGTTCACGCTCGTGCGCGAGAGAACGTTGAGATCGTTCCAGTTGATGCCGACGCTCGTCAGCCTGTCGAAATCTTGCCAGTTTACGCCTGTCTGGCTGAGAACGCGGAGGTCATTCCAGTTGACGCCGGCCTTGGAAAGAGAGTTGATGTCGACCCAGTTAATTCCCTGCTTCGACATGGTACCGATATCGATCCAGTTGACGCCGCCCTCAGAAAGCACTTTGATGCCGTCCCAGTTGACGCCTGTCCCAACCATGCGGTTCAGGTCGGCCCAGTTAACGCCCACAGAAGAAAGGACATTAAGATCCGACCAGTTCACGCCCGCTCGTGACATCGAACGGATGTCCGCCCAGTTGATGCCGGTTTTAGATAATGTATTGATGTCGCTCCAGTTAATCCCCTGCTTCGACATCACGTTAAGATCGGTCCAGTTCACTCCCCCTTCCGACATGGACTTTATTCCCGACCAGTTGACGCTCGATTTACTCAGCACCTGCACGTCGTTCCAGTTGACACCAGCTCTTGTCATGCGGTCGAGATCAGACCAGTTGACGCCCTTTTTAGAAAGGGTTTCGAGATCGTTCCAGTTGATGCCCGATTTCGAGAGAATATTGATATCTCCCCAGTTGACGCCCGCTTTGGAAAGAATTCCGATATCGGTCCAGTTCACGCCGCCTTCCGACATCACTTTAATACCGGACCAGTTCACGCTTGTTTTGGAAAGCACGTTCAGATCGTTCCAGTTGACGCCTATGCTCGTCATGACATCAAGATCGGACCAGTTGACGCCCTTCTTTGAAAGCACTTCCAGATCGTTCCAGTTTACGCCCGCCTTCGTGAGCGCATTCATGTCAGACCAGTTTACGCCCGCCTTGGAAAGCACACCGATCTCGGTCCAATTGACTCCGCCCGCACCGACGGCCTTGATTCCATCCCAGTTAACATTCGTACGGGAGAGTACGTTGATGTCGTTCCAGTTGACGCCGATGCTCGACATGACATCCAGGTCTGACCAGTTCACGCCTTTCTTCGAGAGAGATTCCACGTCGCTCCAGTTGACCCCGGCTTTTGTCATCACCGTCAGGTCGGACCAGTTGACTCCGGACTTGGAAAGATACCCGACATCCGACCAATTCACACCACCGTCGGAAAGCGCCTTGATCCCGCCCCAGTTGACGCTTGTCCGGCTGAGAGCGTTCATATCGTTCCAGTTGACGCCGACGCTCGTCATCACATCGAGATCTGACCAGTTCACACCTTTCTTCGAGAGGACCTCCAGATCTGACCAGTTCACGCCTGCTTTTGAAAGAGAGTTGATATCGTTCCAGTTAACACCTGCTTTGGAAAGGATCCCGATATCGGACCAGTTCACGCCGCCTTCAGAAAACGCCTTTACGCCCGACCAGTTTACGTTGGTCCGGCTGAGTGCATTTAAATCGTTCCAATTGACTCCGATGCTCGTCATCACGTCGAGATCGGACCAATTCACGCCTCTCTTCGACATGGTCTCGAGATCAGACCAGTTCACGCCCGCTTTCGACATGGTATTGATATCCGACCAGTTCACGCCGGCGATCGAAAGGCGGCCGATATCCAGCCAATTGACTCCGCTTTCGGAGATCGTCTTAAGACCAGACCAGTTCACGTTGGATTTGCTTAATACGTTGAGGTCGTTCCAGTTTACGCCCGAGCCGGACATCCGGTCGATGTCTTCCCAGTTGACGCCTTTAAGGGTCAGCACCTGGAAATCAGACCAGTTAATGCCCGTCCGCGATAACACATTCAGGTCTGTCCAGTTAATGCCTGATTTGGAGAGATAAGAAATGTCCGTCCAGTTTACGCGGCCTTCCGACATCGTCTTCAGTCCGTCCCAATTGATACCCGTTCCGACCAGCCGGTTTATGTCGGCCCAGTTCACGCCGACGGAAGACAGGATGGTGAGGTCGGACCAGTTGACCCCGGTTTTACTCATTTTCGAGATATCGTCCCAGTTGATACGCGCTTTCGAAAAAACGGACATATCTGACCAGTTGATGCCCGTCTTGCTGAGATAGCTTATGTCTGTCCAGTTCACGCCGCCTTCAGCCAAAGCCTTGATGCCGCCCCAGTTCACATTGGCACGGCTAAGTGCGTTCATGTCATTCCAGTTGACGCCCACGCTCGTCATGACATCGAGGTCAGACCAATTGACACCCTTCTTCGAAAGGACTTCGAGGTCAGACCAATTCACGCCTGCTTTGGAAAGCGTATTGATGTCAGCCCAGTTGACGCCCGCGATAGAGAGCCGTCCTATGTCGGTCCAGTTCACGCCGCCCGCGGCGACCGCCTTCATGCCGTCCCAGTTGATGCTCGAACGGCTGAGAATATTGAGGTCGTTCCAGTTCACGCCCACGCTCGTCATTACGTCGAAATCGGACCAGTTCACTCCCTTTTTCGAAAGAGCTTCAAAATCACTCCAATTGACGCCGACTTTCGACATGACGTTGATATCGGACCAGTTCACGCCTTGTTTGGACATATAACCGATATCGTTCCAGTTCACGCCGCCTTCCGATAAGGATCGGATTCCAGCCCAGTTTACGTTCGTCCGGCTGAGAGCGTAGAGATCGTTCCAGTTCACCCCTACGCTCGTCATGACGTCTAGATCCGACCAGTTCACACCTTTCTTTGAGAGGACCTCGAGATCGCTCCAGTTGACACCGGCTTTCGAGAAAGCGGTCAGATCGCTCCAGTTGACGCCCGTTTTGGAGAGAATTCCTATATCAGTCCAGTTGACACCGCCTTCTGACATCGCCCTGATGCCAGACCAGTTGACACTTGTTTTGCTGAGTACGTTGAGATCATTCCAGTTCACTCCTGCCGTCGACATGCGGCCGATGTCCGACCAGTTGATGCCTTTCTTCGTCAAGACGTCGAAATCGCTCCAGTTGATCGCGGCCTTGGAAAGAACATTCAGATCCGACCAGTTCACGCCCGCAATAGAGAGACGTCCAATGTCGGTCCAGTTGACACCGCCCGCGCTCATGGCCAGGATTCCGTCCCAGTTCACGCCTTTTCTGCTCAGCGTCTGCAGGTCGTTCCAGTTCACCCCTACGCTTGTCATGACATCGAGATCGGACCAGTTCACGCCCTTCTTCGTAAGGACTTCGAGATCGCTCCAGTTGACGCCGGCTTTAGACAGGACATTGATATCGCTCCAGTTCACACCGGCCTTGGAAAGAAGGCCGATATCCGACCAGTTGACACCGCCTTCCGAGAGGGATCTGATTCCGGACCAGTTCACGCTCGTCTTGCTCAGTACATTGAGATCACTCCAATTGACACCTGCGATCGTGAGGCGCTGCAGATCCGACCAGTTGACACCTCTCATGCTCATGACCTGAATGTCGTCCCAGTTCACGCCCTTCTTACTAAGTACGCCGATATCGTTCCAGTTAATACCGACCGTGGTCATGCGCCCGAAGTCGTTCCAGTTGATACCCCTGAGAGACATGACTTTGAAATCATCCCAGTTGATAGCCGATTTCGAGAGGCGGTCGAGATCAGACCAGTTAGTACGGACGTTCGACATGTAGGAGATGTCGGACCAGTTCACGCCCTTCGTCGACATCACCTGCAGGTCCAGCCAGTTGATACGCGCATCGGAGAGACTGCGGAGATCCGTCCAGTTGATGCCCGCGCCCGAGAGACGTCCGATATCTGTCCAGTTTACGCCCCCTGCGCTCAATGATTTGATTCCATCCCAGTTGACGCTTGTCTTGCTCAAACGTTCGAGATCGTTCCAATTCACGCCCACGCTCGTCATCCTGTCAAAGTCTTCCCAGTTCACGCCTTTCTTGGTCAACACGTCGAGATCGCTCCAGTTCACGCCGGCCCTGGAAAGAACGTTGATGTCAGTCCAGTTCACGCCTGCAGTAGACAACCGTCCCATGTCGATCCAATTCACGCCGCCCTCTGAAAGCGCCTTTATTCCGCCCCAGTTGACGTTCGTACGGCTAAGTACGTTCATGTCGGTCCAGTTGATGCGCTGGGCCGCAAGCCGTTCCACGTCACTCCAATTAATCTGAGCCCTGGTCATGAATTCGATATCGCTCCAATTGACGCCGCCCGCGGCGAGAGCCTTCATACCGGACCAGTTGACGCCCTGCTTAGAAAGCACACCGATATCGTTCCAGTTCACGCCGCCCACGCTCAGGGCCTTGATGCCGTCCCAGTTCACGCTCGTTTTACTCAATCTTTCGAAATCGTTCCAGTTGACGCCGATGCTTGTCATCACGTCGAGATCCGACCAGTTCACGCCTTTCTTCGAAAGCGCTTCGAAGTCGGACCAGTTGATTCCTGATTTCGAAAGAACGTTGAAGTCGGACCAGTTAATGGCGGACTTGGAAAGATAACCCATGTCGGACCAGTTCACGCCGCCTTCGCTCATGACCTTGATTCCGTTCCAGTTCACGTTCGTGCGGCTAAGGACGTTCAGATCGTTCCAGTTGACGCCCGCTCTCGTCATTCGGTCGAGATCGCTCCAGTTGACGCCCTTTTTCGTGAGAACGTCGAGGTCGCTCCAGTTGACGCCGGTTTTCGAAAGAACGTTGATGTCCGTCCAGTTAATCCCCGCCGCAGACAGGCGGCCGATGTCTGTCCAGTTGATGCCGTTGGTGGAGAGCGATTTGATGCCGTCCCAATTGACGCTCGTGCGGCTCAGGACATTGAGGTCGTTCCAATTCACGCCGGCCTTGGTCATGCGGTCGAGATCCGTCCAGTTCACGCCCTTCTTCGAAAGCGCCTCGAGGTCGGACCAGTTCACGCCGGTCTTGGCCATTCTCTCCATATCGCTCCAGTTAATGCCCGATTTAGAAAGGTAACCGAAATCCGTCCAGTTGACGCCGCCCTTGCTCATGGCGCCGATCCCGTCCCAGTTCACGCCCTTCAGGGAAAGCACCTGGAGATCGTTCCAGTTGACGCCGGTCTTGCTCATGCGGTCGATGTCATTCCAGTTGATGCCGCGGCTCGAGAGGACGCCGAAATCGCTCCAGTTGATTCCCGTCTTCGACATGACGTTCATATCGGACCAGTTGACGCCTGCATTAGAAAGACGACCGATGTCCGCCCAGTTTACGGCGCCGGCACCGAGTGCGTTCAGCCCGTCCCAGTTGACATTCGTTTTGCTCAAACGCTCGAGGTCGGACCAGTTGACTCTGGCAGTCGTCATGCGGTTCATGTCGTCCCAGTTAATTCCTTTTTTCGTCAACACCTGAAGGTCGTTCCAGTTAATTCCGGTAGTGGAAAGACGGTTCACATCACTCCAGTTAATTCCCGCGATTGAAAGGCGCCCGATATCTGTCCAGTTGACGCCTCCATCGGAGAAAGCCTTGATACCGTTCCAATTGACATTGGCGCGGCTGAGAACATTCAGATCGTTCCAGTTGACTCCGGCTCCTGCTAATCTCTGGAGATCGTTCCAATTGACTCCTTTTTTGGAAAGAACATCAATATCCGACCAGTTGATGCCTGCTTTCGAGAGCACGTCGACGCCGCTCCAGTTCACACCTTTAGCAGCCATAACTTGGATATCACCCCAGTTGACACCCGCGCCCGCGAGAACTCCGATTCCCGTCCAGTTCACGCCTCTCTTGGAAAGGGTCTCGAGATCACTCCAGTTCACGCCTACGGTAGTCATCTGCTGAAAAGAAGACCAGCTGATGCCGCTCTTTGAAAGCACCATCATGTCCTGCCAGTTGACGCCCCGACGGCCAGTGCCTTGATCCCGTCCCAGTTAGTTCCCTTTTTTGACAAAACATCGATATCGGCCCAGTTGACACCCGCCCGGCTCAGAGCCGTCATTCCGTCCCAGTTCACGCCTTTTCGCGTAAGGACGTTGAAGTCGTCCCAGTTGATGCGGGCGATCGTCAGTCTGTTCAGATCGTTCCAGTTCACACCGGCTTTGGAAAGCACATTGATGTCGCTCCAATTGATTCCCTTCATGGACATGACTTGCAGATCGCTCCAGTTGACGCCCGCCTTAGAAAGCGCATTGATGCTGGCCCAGTTGACGCCGCCCTCGGACATCGCCTTCATGCCGGTCCAGTTCACATTGGAATCACTCATCTTCTGAATGTCATTCCAGTTGACCCCAGCATTAGAGAGTGAAGCCAGGTTGTCCCAGTTGATCGTTTCCGCCCAATTGACGCCCGAGCCCGTCATGTAAGCAAGATCCAGCCAGTTGACTCTGGAGTTCGCCATGCGCTGCATATCACTCCAGTTAATTCCCTGGTCCGCGAGTGCCTTGACACCATTCCAGTTCACGTTGGTTCCTGCTAGATCCGCAATCTCTGTCCAGTTGATACGCTTTTCCGATAAAATTTTGATATCGTCCCAGTTGGCTTTTGCGATTTGATCGTTGAGGTTCGCAATTTTTCCGAACATCGTCGACGCCGCGCCTGTATCGCTGGCGGCGCCCACCAGGGTCTGCAAAGCACTTACGCGCTGAAATACCGTGTTACCTGTCCCGGCGCCAACGGCGTCGCGGATCGCATCGACTTCCGTCCAATTGACGGTATCGGTTTTAGCCTTGATAGCGTCAACATCAGAATCAATGTTGGTCAGCATGGCGCGATCAGTGGAATCGAAACCGCCGCCGCTGCCTCCGATAAGCTCAACCGGATTGAAACGGAAATTACCGCTGAAAGTAACGCTGTTGTAGGTAATCGTAACAATTGCAGAATAGGAGTCGGTCGTATCGGAAGGAGTCCACTGAGAACATCTATAAATACCATCTGCGTCGGGACCGGCAGTGTCGCAAGCCGCAAAGTTGCTGAATTCGTCGGTGTTATCGGACTTGTCGATATCGATTGTGATCCCGCTGTTACCTGTCGTCATCGGAACGATGGAATTGGAGGAACCGTCTTCGAGCCAGAGAATGACATAATACGTCGTCCCGGTGAGGGAGAGTTCCGCATTGACCGTGAAATCGGAATTGGTAATGTTAAAAGACTCGGAGATGCCCTGAACGCAGGTATCGGTACCCGCGCCGCTTCCGTCGGATCCGCAGGTTGATGCCGTAGCTTTGAGCGTGTAGAGATTGCCCGGCTTATCTATAGATATGTTGCTGAAAGTCGCTTCGCAAGCCGCCGGATCGCTTGTTGAGGTCCCGCTCAGCGCCGCGGTACCGCCCGTAGGGTCACTGTGGATCGACAGAGTGATCGTGCCTACGATGTTGCCGTTACAAGTACCGGGCGTATTGTTGTTGGCGGTCAAAACCTTGACGACAATGGCAGGCTTAATAATCTGTCCGGCGGCTGTGGTCGTGGGAGGCTGTGAGAACTTGAGCTTATAGGATTTGTCGTAAGGCTGCCCTGTTGACAAAGAGCTCCCGTCTCCGCTGCCGCCCGTATAGATGGCCGCATAGAGAAGCTTTATCTCGGAACTCCAGATAAAGACAAGAAGAGCCATGAGGCATGACAGTGCCTTCATGACCTGCTTATTATCTTTTCTAATCCAACCTGTATCGTTCACCAATGCCCTCTTACGCCATAAAGGATCAACGTGCGGAAAAAACCCCGCATGGTGTTAGGAGATTTCGTGTGAAATCCGGTCGATTTTTTTCAAGCCGGTTAGTGGTCGGCCAGTTTTCCCATGAACTTTCCTGAAAAAAACCTAAGTAACGAACGAACGCAAAGCCTTTGCCTGAGGAGAGATAGAATGCTGCGGCTCGAGATGTGAGTTTCATTGCAGATGAAAGAAGATGCGTGAAGGCAAGGCTCAAACTTCCCTTTAGGTTCATTCGCTTCAGGGGGTTATGGATAATCTTGTTTAACAAAATCAGGGTCTGCGAAAAGATAGGCATGCAGACCGTGCTTTTGTAACAACTTGGCAACCAAAACGTCATATCTCCTCCAGGAGACTTAAACTTTTGGCTTTGCGCATCCACCTTTCGACCACGTTCTTACGCGGCTCCGCAGACTTCTCGGAATGGATTTGCCCTTTACAAGTAGTTACACTTTGCCGACTGGCCAAAATGTGCTTGATTACAAAATTATAACATATGCGATCAAGATGTCTAATTTTAGTTATCTTTTTATGGAGCATATAAAAAGGTGCCTGTGTTAGGTAATGCTATTTATATTTAATGAAAGAATTCTAGTGCTTTCTCTAAAAAGACAGAATATTTCAGAGAATGAGCGGAGAAACGCTAAGTGTTAATGTTTTATTGAAACGACCGGATAGGGAAATGCTTTAGCGGGGTACCTTATTATATTGCTCGTTGTAGTCCTGCCGAATAGGCTCGTCCGGAAGCATGTTTTTCTTAAGTTCCATCTCAAGAATCCGCTCTCGAATCTGGGCGGCTTCCTCTTCTATAGGCTTAAGCTGCAAATATTGTCTGTAGTGGTATAGGGCCTGCAGATCGTCGTGTACGTAATAATCGTATATGACGGCCAGATTATGGTGGATCCAGGCATGGGTCGGGTGAATATCGAGCACTTTTTTATAACTGACGATAGCTTTATCGAAATCGCGCATATCGTAGAAAAGGTTTCCCAAATTGAAATAGGCGTCAGTCATTTCATGTTCCAAAGTCTGCATATACTCTTTGGAAGCGGCCAGCTCGACAAAAGTGCGATTCGTCATTTCCTGGGCGCTTTGTATAAGATGAAGATACTCTTCCCTTTCACCTTCCAGAATTGCCTTATCGAGAATTCCCTCCAGCTTTCGGGCTTTATCCTCAAGGTCCGGCACCTTTTTTTCATAATCAGCTTTCAGCTGCACCAGTTTTTCGTTTTCTGAAACGAGCTCCTCGGCGTGTCTCTTGAGCTTTTCAAGCTCTTCCTGAGAGAGCTTGAGCTTTTCCTGATCCTCTTGCCCGCCTTTTGTCTCGGTTCGTTTGAGCCGTTGGACTTGTCCGCGCAGAACTCCGTTTTCTTCTTTCAGCTTTTCAACGTTACCTTCGTGATCAGTCAGAGTTTTTCTCATTTTTCGGTTTTCTTCGAGCACTTCATTGAGAGTGTTGACCAGCACTTCGACGTCTTGATCCTCTGACACCGCCTTGGGAGGAACGCTGGTTTGCGCATGGCAGACCGGCAAGATCATTCCGGATTGCAGCAAAGTGGTGACGAGGACGAATATCACTTCAGGATGCTTTTTGAAAAACGGCTTTGTGATCATATTATTCTCTCATCGTTAAGCGGTTCCCCGGCTGGGTAAACGCGAACGTTTAATGTCCAGTCCTGTCCCGGATACAGTATTAAAAGCCGACAACGCATCTTCTCCCCTGCCTCCTCCTACATTTAAAACATTTCTTTTTATCTGCAGAGGCTGGCCTGTGTAATCTTCATCTCCTTCAAAAATTTTAGGAGTGAGAAAAATAACAATTTCCGTCTTCTTGGAAGATTCGTCCCGGCTCTTAAAGAGCCCTCCGAGCACCGGTACGTCCATCATGTAGGGCACCCCTTGCGTGCTTTCCGTAAAATCATCCCGTCTCAGGCCTCCGAGAATGATCGTAACCCCGTTCTTAACTACGACGCTGGTTTCGAGAAATGTTGTATTTACCTGCGGAATTGTAGCTCCTGCGGGCGTGGTGAGATTTCCAGTCCGGCTTGAAATCTCGGGGCGAATGGACATAGTCACGTAACCGTCTTCATTGATAACAGGTTTTACCACCAGAAGAAGACCTACGTCGATGAACTTGATCTCTTCGCTTATAGAAACGTTATTTCCCGTTCCCGTCGTCGTCGTGACGACATAAGGGATTTTGTCTCCGATATTGATACGGGCTTCCTGCCGGTCGAGAATCATAAGACGCGGGTTTGCCAGCACCTTCGTGTTTTCGATGCCTTTAAGCGCTTTCAGCTCAAAGGAGAATTCATCTTCGCTGATATTGCCGGCGGCTATCTGCCCCACAGAATTGAGATCAGCGGCTGAAGAAACCAGCGCATCGATTGGAAACGCGCTGCGGAACGAAAGGTTCTTCAAAGCGGCTTTCGAGCTGCCTGTAAACGCTTTCTGCCAATCGATGCCCAGATCGAATGTCGGGTTCAGAGTAAGCTGCAGGATTCTTGCTTCGACGGAAACGGCTTTGACCCTTTTGTCCAGAGCACGCACGAGTTCCTTGACCTCATCCAGCCTGCCTGGGTAAGCCGTGACAATAATCTGATTCGAACGAGGATCGCCCATGATGGCGCCAACGTTTTTCGATTCGAGTTTGGTCCTTAGCTGAGTTTCCACATCTTTGGCATCGGCATATTGAAGATCAAAAACAGCCGTGAGCATTTTTTCTTCCATGCTGTCGAGCAGAAGTTCCATTTCAATGAGTTTGTCGGGTGTATCGATCATGATGACTTTTCCGGTTTCTTCATCGATGATGACTTTTCCAATAGCACTCTGCACCGACTGCAGCGCAGTGAGGGCATAGCTCGGCTTTGCGTACTGCAGAGTCCGTATCTTCATCTTCTTCTTGTCATTGTAATTCTGACCGTAGAGCTGAAAATATTCGTCCTCCGTCATGACATAGATGATTTCGCCCTTTATATCATAAGCAAGAGTATTAGAAACAACGATGATTTCGAGAGCGTCGCCGATAGAAACATTGCGCAGGAGCAAGGTAGACCGACCCTGGACGTTTCGACTGGTGACGATATTGATATTTCCCTCAAGCGCGAGAAACTTCAATACATCGACGACATTAATATCCCGAAGATCGAGAAAGATTTTCTTTTTCAAGCCTTCATTCAGCCCCTTCTCGACCATGACGTCTGCCATGTCGGCACGAAGATCGCTGCACGGAAACACCAGTACACTCAGAGCCGCGGCAAAAAATAATATCTTATAGTTTCTGGCAAAATGATTCATCAGCGAAGCTCGATGGTTTCTTCATTGAAGCGAAAGAGGACGCTGTCAGGATTGATCTTGTCCACTTGAAGCCCTGAAAGCGTGTCCCCCACTTTGAGGAATGTCGTTGTGTTTTTCTGTAAATCCTCAACCATGCAGAATGTTTTTTCGGGACTGGACGCGTAATAAGAAATCCCAGCGAGTTTCCAGTCTTTGATAAGTCCGACAAGCTTGAGCGACATCGCATTTTCTTCTTCTTTCACTTCTTCTTTCTGACGCTTATCATAAGGTATGAAAACATTGAGTTTTTCGGCTTCATTTAAAAGATTGGTATCGAATATTTTCTTTTCCGAAAACTGAATGTCGGAGACTTCCTTATCCGGTACCTGCAGTCCGGAGACATAATTGCTATTCACGACCTGGACCTCATAAAACATACTGGCCAGAAGATATAATGCGAGCAGGACCGTGATAATTTTTCCAGCCTGATTAGCTCCTCTGAGATTAACGAACTCCTTACGGTTCTTGAATGCGTTGACCCAGCTGTCCCGCGTTTCCTCGACCAGGCCTTTTATGCCTTGAGGAGACATGACCTGCTTGAGTTTCTGGACAAAGTCGTTTTTACGGACGGTTTGCTTCTTGCTCGTCTGATCGCCGCGGCCGCCTTCAATGAGCTGAAGCAGCCGCTTTTCTGGAGTCAGTGTTGAATCGTTGTCAGCCATCCGGACCTCACATCTTCCTCGATTATTTCATTCACTACATATTGGTCCACATAGGGCTGCCCGTTCATGACCGCCAGTTTCAGTGCCCTATGGCAGAGCGACGTAATTTTTCTTGGATATCCGTCACTCAGCCGATGTATCGCTTCGATCGCATCGTGACGGAAAAAAGGCGTGCCCGAGTAACCCGCTTTTCTCATTCTGAATTCGATCATATCGCCTGTCTCGGTGAGAGATAATGGATGAAGACGTGTCTTGAAGCTGATTCTGTCGAGAAGATTCGGCATCGTGATGATTTTAGAATGTAATTCAAGCTGCCCCAGCAGGACGAGCTGTAAAAGCTTACTGTCGTTGGTTTCATAATTAAGCATCACTCTCAGCATTTCGAGAGACTGCCGCGAAAGCTTCTGCGCTTCGTCTATAATCACAACCACTGTTTTCCGCTCGTTAACACATTTGGCGTAAAGATATTTTTGGAGCACCTGCTTCAATTCAAGTTCGTTCAAATTCTTCAAAGGTTCGCCGCCTGAATATTTTTCCATCTTCTCGTCAAAATTCATGAGCAGCGCCATCAGAAAAAGACGTTCACTTTTAAAATACGGATCGAGAATAATGCTGAGGACGAATTCGTCTTTGGTTTTCAGCGACTGAATCAGTTTGCGAGAAAGCGTCGTTTTCCCCGTCCCGATATTTCCCAAGATGACAGAGAGGCCGCGTTTCAAATGCAGTTCAATGACTGCGTTGGTAAAAGCCCTGTCATGCTCTGCGCTGAAAAAGAAAAACTCAGGATCCGGACTTGTCGAGAACGGTTCTTTATGAAGGCCTAGTGTCTTGTAATAGCTCATGTTCTGCACCCTTTAAAAAGTTAAACCTCTCTTTGACTATTTTTCAAGCCCATTAAGTAATATTTTTGATCATTAGTGATCTATTTATGGCTTTAATCTGCAAATCTATGCTAAAGAAAGAAGAAACGTGATCTGAGGAGGTGCGTAAGTAGTTTTAATGAAAGGGGTTAACGATAATTCATGGAAACTACGCGGTAATTATGAAGGCTTGAAGCATAAAAATGAATGGCGGACCCGACGGGACTTGAACCCGCAACACCCGGATCGACAGTCCGGTACTCTAACCAATTGAGCTACGGGTCCCCATTCAAAGAGCCCACATTTTATCTGTGGACTGTGTCGTGAACAAGGAAAAAATATCTTATTTCGTTATTAGGGGATAAAAAGATGGTGGGCGATATAGGATTCGAACCTATGACCCCCTGCGTGTAAAGCAGATGCTCTAACCAACTGAGCTAATCGCCCCTCATGTAATGACGTCGGCAGATCCGGAAGCTGCCCAGTCCAACGTCAATATTCATTCACCTCTTCGATGAGGCGCTTAAGGCGGGCAAAGTGACGACGGTTAAAATAAAAAGAAAGCCGGGTCAATTCATGAGTGCCCGAAGGTTCGTTTCGTTCTTCCACGAAAGGATCTTCGTGCTGCTCTATTTTGCCTTTCTTTAAAATGTCTTTAAATTTAAGATTCAACTGGAGAATTTTTTTCCCAGGCAAGGGCCGTTGAATCCGCATGACAAGCAAATCCCGGATATAACGGATGGAATGATAGTTGCGGTAGAAATTGGTGATGATTTCGGCTGCCTCGGCGGCGGATTGTGTAAAATCAACGAGATTGACGTCGTCGGCGTCGATCAGCTTACGTCTTCCAAGATTATTTTTCAGCCAGTTCTTCCAGGAGCTCCAGTAACTGCTGCCGCTTGGGTCAAGACACACAAGGGGCCGGGGAGTGGTTTTCCCGGTTTGAATCAAGGTCATTGTCTCGAAACCTTCGTCATGAGTCCCAAACCCCCCGGGGCAAAGAACCGTCGCGTCTGATTCCCTTATGAATATAAGTTTGCGAGTGAAGAAGTATTTGAAATTAACCAGTTTTGAATCGGTAGCGATGACGGGGTTGGCGGATTGCTCGAAAGGAAGGCGGATGTTGGCGCCAAAACTTTTGGCGCGGCCGGCGCCTTCGTTTCCGGCATGCATGATACCGGCGGAGGCACCGGTAATGACCATCCAGTCTTTGGCCGCAATACGCTTTGAGAAATCCCGAGCCTGTTTGTATTCAGGCGCTGTGCGGGGAGTTCGGGCGGAACCGAAAACAGCGACTTTTCGAACATGCCGATAAGGAGAAAAGACTTTGAAGGCGTAGCGAAGTTCCTTGAGAGTCGTATTGAGGAGTTTTATGTCGCCACGGTCGAGATCTTCCTGACAGACTTTGAATGCGGTAACCACCATTTCTTCAAGAAGATCTGAATTTGTCAGCCCGGATTTATCCACAAGGCCATGAATATGCTTATCGAGCTGCGCATCTCCCGTGCTATACCCCTTCTTGCCCGAAGGCTCCATGCTCTTCATGTTATTCCACCCTGATTTGGAGAATTAAATCACCTTCGTGATTGCAGGAAGGACAATTTTTGCCCTGTCTGACAAGACGGAGTTTCTGACTGTCCCTGGTATTGGACGGAATTTTAACCGTAAGATTTATTCCCTCGGGAGTTTTGAAAGAAACACTCCCACCCTCCCTGGCTTTCTCTGAAGAAATTTTGAGATTGACCCGGATATCCGCGTTTACAGTCTTTATCGATTCTGCTCGAGATCTCGGCGAATGGGTTTCCCGTTCCTGATAATTTCCCGCACCCGCATTCCGACCGAATAAATCTTCGAAAATATCTCCGAATGCCGAATACTGACTGCCTGGGTTGACACTCTGCCCTCGGTATTGTCTCAGAAAATCATCAACATTAAATCCCTGAGAGCCCGCAAAGTTCTCGGCACCATGTCCAAATTTACGTTTCTGATCGTATTGTGAGCGTCTTTTGGAGTCGCTCAGGACATAATACGCTGCTGAGATTTCTTTGAACTTTTCTTCTGCGTCTTTACGATTAGCAGGATTTTTGTCCGGATGGTGTTTAACCGCGAGCTTTCGGTAGGCTTTTTTCAGATCTTCTTCACTCACGGTCTCTGAAACACCGAGAGTCTGATAGTAATCTTTCTGTTTCATATCAAAAATAACCAAACAATTCTTAATTGGTGGAGGTGGAGGGAATTGCACCCTCGTCCAGAAAACAAGTCATAAAAGGCACTCCATGCTCAGTCCGTGTTTTGTCTCATCCTGCAGCCTTCCACGAACAAAATTATGCAGGACGAGCTGCTTAAAGTCTTAGCCCGGAAACCAGCAGCATATTTCCGAGAGCACCCTGCTAAATGTCGCCACTAGAGCCTAACAGGTATTAGCCCCGTGACGTCACCGTCAATTAAGCGGCGATAGGAAGAGCGAAAGACATGGGGACCGAAACCGGGCCCATGGTTCTTTCGTTCCAGCTGATGTTTTTTTCAGCACTTGATTTTTGCCAGGTTTTTTAAGAGGCCGCCTGACAACCTCTGCATGCTCCCTTTATAGCTGTATCCTCTGTCGATCCTATTCACCCCCATATTGAGAAAAAGCAATCCCGTCGGGATAACGCTTTGTTACTGGCTAAGTATATCACTATGACGATACGAACTCAATCGCGGTTTCAGAGAGAGAGAAATCAGGACGAAGTTCTCTAGTCAGCTTAAATACCGAGAGCTCCTGATTCTTCATTGATTACCCGGCAGGCTTTCGCATTATCCGAGGTCGAGAAAACCCCGACGATTTTGAAGCCATCGCCGCTAGTGCCGTAAACGTACTGAATGAAAACGCTGTGGTTGCCTAAAATTTTTGCGACCGGCGCCAAAGTTCCCTGGCTGTTTTCGAAATCGACGATCACAACGTCCCTTTCCTCAATATGCGGAATGAAGTGCGCCAGGGCTTTTATTGCCTTGGCATTGTCCTGCACCAGCATCTGTAAATAGCCTTGCTCACCGGCTGAATAAGCACAAAGATGAATGATCGACACATCCATGCAGGCAAGAGCACTTGTCACCCTTCCCAGTAAGGCGGTTTCGTTACGCATGCTGAAATAGAGTTCTCGCTCGATACGCGCTCTGGCCATTAGCTTATCCTCGTTTTGTGAATTTTTTTATAGCAGCGTTGGATTCTTTCTCGTGCAGCTTGCGCTTAATTGTTTCGCGTTTATCGTGCTGCTTTTTACCTTGGGCGAGGGCGATTTCGACTTTGATGCGTCCATTTTTAAAATAAAGAGAAAGTGGAACAATCGCGTGGCCCTGTTTCTGGCTCTGGCCTGAAAGTTTTTCGAGCTCCGCTTTGTTGAGAAGGAGTTTGCGGATTCTGATCGGGTCCAAATCCTGATAGCCTTGAATCCTGGAATACGGGCTGATATGGCAGTTAAAAAGAAAGGCCTCGCCTTTCATTATGCGGACATAAGAATCTTTCAGATTCGCCTTACCTTCCCGGATCGATTTGACTTCCGCGCCGATGAGCGAAATCCCCGCTTCGTATTTATCGAACAGGTGATAATCGAACCTGGCTTTTCTGTTTAAGATGACCGTGTCCACAGCGGCTCCGTTTGACTGCATTCGTCTGGCCCTAATTCGGGCAATTCGGTCATGAGCTTAAAGGCGGGAGTAAATCGTGCCGGCAAATTCTAAGCTTCTATCGGGAAACTCGGAATCCGGCCAACTGGTGCCGAGGAGGGGACTTGAACCCCTACGAGGTTACCCTCGCTGGACCCTGAATCCAGTGCGTCTGCCAATTTCGCCACCTCGGCCCGGATTTGAGAAATTGCTCGGAATATATAAGTTTAGGCTGTGGAGAGTCAAGCAATAAATAGGTTGATACAACAGCGCTCAGATACCTGCGGGCGGCGGCGAAGAAAATTTCTCTGCCCCAGCTGCGGGAGATGACGCTGCAGGGACGTTCTCAGTACTAAGTTCCGCTTCAGCGGAAAGATCCAAGGCAGGTTCACTCTTTTTTTCAACTGCGGCAAGAGGGATCTCCACAGCAACCGGCGTCTCCTCTGCTTCAGCTTTCTTAGGAGTCACATTTAAACGCCTGATCTGAACCGCACCTTTCTTATACTCCCCAACCCTGTCATGGAGAAAGACCAAAGTTATCTCCGTAAGCTGCGTAGGCGTTTTCAAGTGGAGAGGAAACGTCACAGGCTGCCACTGCTCTTTAGGAAGTTTTGCGGCAAAAGCGCGTACAACCCCTGTTTTGGCTTTCAGTTCGATGCGTATGGCCTGAGGTTCCCCCTCTCCGTCGGGAGACTTTCGCATTTCAAACTGTAGGCTATCGAATTGTGACAGGTCAAGATCTCTGGTTTTCATATAGACCCCCACGAAGGAGCCCTTAGGGAAAACATCGTATTCCACTTCAAGATAAGATTCCCCTGTGGAGTCATCGAGAAAAAAATCACGTCCGCTGTAACCGAATTTAGGTGTGTAAAAAGTCCCATGGTCGAAGACAAAACTGAAGAAACTCCCTGCTTTTTTGGAGAGATCAAGCTGCATGGCTTCCATGGCGGCGCTCTTCAGCTTCAGATCATACACTTCCCGCATATGGTTCCACTCTTCCCGTGACATTCGTTTCGGCTCATCTGCATTTTTCCCCGCTTCAGCTGAAGCAAAATGAAGCGAAGGAACCAGTCTCCAAGATTTCCCGAATCCGGAAGTTCCTGAAACCTCGGCCTTGCCGCGCATCACGCCAAGCATGGACTGACCGGCCGGTTCACTCTTTAAATAAAAATAGCCGTGCTGTGCGCGAGCCCTGATGCCTTGTCCTTCGAGATTAAATGACGCCCTGCTGCTGGAGTCCGCTTCCGATCCCTTTTCCGTGGCAAGAAGAATCTCACCTTTTGCGACATTCAGGTGAAACCCGCGGTTCTTGTCAAAATACCCGGGTTTCTTGTAAGCGAGTTCCGAACCAGCCTTCAGCCGGGCCTTGAGCTGCCCCGGAATAAGAAGGTCAGCTTCTGACGCCTCCCCTGTGCGCAAACCGCCGCCGGGAAGAAGCCGCATGCCTCTCTCAGCTTTCTTCCAGGAACCGTCCGCGGAGAGAATTTCGACATTTCCGCTGAAATTATCGATTTCAAACTCGGGAAGATTCACAGGCCCTCGCCGAAGAAAAGAAGCGATCAGAATACAGACGGCGACAACTAGAAGGACTATAAGGACAGGCACGAAGGGCCGAAGAAACGAAGGCTTCCCCTTCTTGAGGTTCACTTTATCTTCGAATGGTTTTTCAATGCGTAATTTAGCCATAGTATTTTCTCAACAAGAACAATTGCAGCTGCGAGGGAACGTCCCGTATTAAGGACTGGTGGGCGATATAGGACTCGAACCTATGACCCCACGCATGTGAAGCGTGTGCTCTAACCAACTGAGCTAATCGCCCTCCAGGAAGGCCTTACAGGCAGGATTCTCAGGCGCGGCCCAAATATTCACCGGTCTCAGTACTAACCTTGATTTCCTGACCCTGGTCGATAAAAAGAGGAACCGAAACTTTGAGGCCCGTCTCACAAGTCACGAGTTTTGTGTTGTTGGAAACAGAATCCCCTTTGACCCCGGGAGCAGATTCGGTCACTTTGAGAATGACGTTCTTCGGCAACTCCACAGTGATGGGACTATCATCTGTAAACAGAATTTTAAGCTCCATGCTTTCTTTGAGATAATTTTTCCCATCCCCGATCACTTCCGCGCTTATGGGAAAGGAATGATAGTTTTCCATATCCATAAAATGGAAACCTTGTTCGTCAGAGTATAAGAACTGGCACTGGCGGGGTTCCAGCATGGCGCGCTCAATCGTGTCGCCCGAAGCAAAACGGTTTTGGACCAGCTTTCCCGAACGCACATTTTTAAGAGTGACCTGAACGAAACTTCGGAGATTTCCGGGGGTGCGATGCTGAAAATCCGTAACGATGTAAATTTCCTTTTCAAATATGATGGCTGTACCCTTGCGTATTTGTGTCGCTTGCATGAAAGTCCTCGGATATGAAAGTTTGAAGATGGCGGATTATAGCAGTTCGCCTAAGGGTAGGCAAACTTCAATTTTGGGGCTTGATGCAGATGATCGACAAAATACGTTCGGCTGTTTTCTCCTTACGAAACGAGAAAAAACGATCCTGGCAGCACGCCGTACAGACCCCCGTATCCACGACATTTTCAGGCGCGATCCCTTCCGAGGTCAAGTCTGCCTGGATCGCGGCGACCAGGTCCATACGTCCGCCTACCGCTAGTCCCTTTAATTTTCGAGGCGGCTTATAATACTCGGGAAAAAAATCAGCAAACTCCGCCCCCACTTCGTAGCAGCACTTTCTGATAGCCGGGCCGATCGCAATCTTGATTGCAGACGGCTCTGAGAGAAAATTCTGGCGGTATGCCTGTACCATCTTGCGGGCTATTCCGTGATAAACGCCGCGCCAGCCGGCATGGGCAATTCCGATAATCCGGTGTTGGGGGTCCCAGAAATAGATCGGTACACAATCCGCCGTAAAAATACCAAGCGCGATCCCGGGTGTCGTGGAAAGCATGCCATCCGCTTTACAGTCAGGCGACGGTTTTTTATCGTTTGAAACGAGGACGAGGTTAGCACTGTGCACCTGATTCAGGAGCACAAGGTTTTCAGGAAGGATGTTAATTTCTTTTAAATAATCTTTGCGATTGGAAGCGTTGAATTCCCTGCCCGAAAAAACCGCAAGGACCTCATCGCCCAAACCTTCGACCCGGTGAACGCCTTTATGGGATTCCTGAATCATCGATTCTGCCCCTTTCATCATTAGACGAGAGCTTTAAAGAGCAACCTACGCAGCGGATGTCTGTGCCTGTGCCGGGACTTCTTCAAAGAACTTTTCTTCCGTCAACAGCTTCTCCGCGCTTTTGATCACGGGGTCGGCGTGGAAACGTTTCCGGATCGCGCCGTCCTTCAAGTAATTATTAAGCGCGACAAATAACATTCCCTGATCGAGTGAAAGATACTTTCTCGCAACGAGCCCGGTTTTTACTGTGACAGCGTCATAAAACCCATATTCGCCGTAAATATCATAAAGTTCAACCAACTTCCTCAAGTTTGCGACCACTTCCGCCGGTGCAAACTCGACCGCGAGAACGACCGCATGCGGCGTTACGACACCTGCCTTATATCCTTTGGATCCGAATGGCTTAGCGCCGAACTCGGAATAGCCCCCCTCAGGAACAGACGACGGGCTCATGCCCCAGACAGGCTGTTTCAGTTCCTCTTTGGCGAAACGTATCTGACCGAGCACATGGCGTTCGTCGTTGAGTCCCAGACCTTCCTTCGCCAGTTCCTTCTCCTGCAGAACGAGCGTCGGCATGAGTGCCTCGAAAGCCGAGCCGCCCCAGCTTGGAACATACTTCATCCCCTTCCACTCATAATATCCCGCGTGGTAGGTGTGGCCGAGTGTTTTCTTTTCGACACGATTAATGGGCTTCATCTCCTGCCACTCGTAAGAATCGGGAAAGGTGCGGATAAGCCCCCCGAACCAATGCTCCTCGGGAACTTCTTTCCTCGCGATGCCCATATAGCTTGTTACACGGGGTTCGGTGTAAAATGTTCCATAATGGTAATCAGAATAAACCTGAAGGTGGTCGTAGTAGCCGTGGAAAAACTGCCGTTCGACAGGGTTGTAGAAAAAACTAAGGTCGCCTCTCTCCAGCAAACGGCTGGCCTGTTCGGCCAGTTCTTCCGCAAATGCGTTTTTTACAACGTACAGACCCGCCATGAGCCAGCCGCTGTCGACCAGTGAAACAAAGTAGCTGGTTCTTTCAAGTGTAGTCGTGTCGTAATAGTTGTAGGGAAATCCGCTCTTGTGATATTCGATCTTTTCAAGTGTATCCATCGTCAATTTCAAGCGTCTCACCGCTTCGGCCCGGTCAATAAAACCGAGGTCGTATCCTGAAACCACGCACATGAGATAGACGCCGATATTCGTAACGTTCGTGTAGTCGCCGACCCAGGTGCCTTCACTAACAGCTTCATCCCCTTTGCCGATCTGGACCGTATCGAGAGGAAGACCGTGCTCCTGGTCGACGATTTCATTAAAAAATCGCCAGGTGTCGCGGGCCACTTCCATAAGAAACTCGCGGTCATCCTCGGGCCATGTCTTTTTTACAACTGATTTTTCAGGAAATCCCCCGAGACGTTTGATAAGAAATCTCGCAAACTCGAGGCCCTCGAGTTTGGTCGGTGTTTTTTCTATATGGCGCGGGGGGAAGTCGACCGCGGTAGGGCCAGGATTTCCCGTGCGGACAAAACGGATGTCATCGAGATAAATTGCTCCGGTTTTTTCTGATACGTGGCGGTCCTGTAGAACAAACACCAGTTCATCGAGTCCGATACGCCCCAGAGAAGGATTTTCCCAGACTTTCGAGCTGGTAAAGTCAAGAATTCCGGTAATCCGGTTGAGAGGGATGCTGACTTTGGTCCATTGATCCGTGACATCGATCTGGTAAGTCCCCTTGATGACCTCATCCGCTTGAGTACCTTTACAAGGCGTTTCCTTGCACTTTTTCAGCTCGATCTTGAAACGTTTGGTGAATCCCTTTTCCGCGTCACCTTTGACATAAAATTCCAGGTGGTCATAATCGCGGGCGTCAAAGCTCTGAAGCTTTGTCCAGAAACCACCCTGCGCGGGACGGTCGGATTCCATGCTGTAATTGATGCTAAGCACCTGCTCGGTTTTTCCTTCGGGCCCCGCCATTTCAACGATTTCTTCGTCCGCCCAGACGTTGTTTATGTCCGTCGGATCCAATACCCAGGAGCCGCTCGCACCCCCGATATTGTTGACAAGATCCTCGCCATCAAAACTATGCACCAGAATTTCTTCGGGAGAAGTGACCGGGGCGGCGGCGACGGCAACAGCCTTATCCTCCGCCTTAACCAGAGAGGAGAAGGGAAGGGTCATAAGAACTGCCAGAGCGGACAAGGGTAACAATCGTTTCATATAGGATGTCCCATTCGTTGAAAAAGTTAGGCGGTCATTTATTTTAGGACGCCTGAAAAAGAGGGATTATTCAGTCAAAGCGGAGGTATTATAAATAACCTTGGAGCTTTTCCCAAGTAAAACTTCCCAAGACACCATCGGGCTCGATGCCTTGAGCTTTCTGAAACGCGCGGAGAGAGTTTCTCGACTTAGGTCCCCAGACTCCGTCTGCGGTACCGGGATTGTAGCCCGCTTTGGCGAGGGCAATTTGAGCATCTTTGGTATTACCGGCCGCAGTACCCGGCCCGGCACCCGCATTTTGCACGAGCAAGTTGAATGTTTCGCGAGTCACCACACCGTCAGCGTTTAATCCCTGACTTTTCTGAAACGCCGTGACCGCTTTCACTGTGCCGTGTCCAAATTTGCCATCAATGGAACCAGGATTAAATCCACGCTTCTTTAGAGCGGTTTGAATCCGCCGCGTTTCTTCACGACTCCAGAGTTTGCGGTTTGACTTTACACTTGTAAGCGATTTTCCAAACTGGTAATCAACAAGAATCTTCAGGTCTTTCCACATACTTCTGCTGCCCATCATCGCTACAGACACTGTCCGATTCATAACCCGGATATGCCCGGCAAAACAATGTTTTGCTTTTCGAGTCCAGCCTGTCTTTCCGACCACTTCGCGTTTGTCTCTCCAGAGCATTTTATTGTGGTTTCTTAGAAAGATTTTTCTCCCGCTTACACTGAGAACCGCTCCTGTCTTGATCTTCATGGCTTCAACGATAAACGGATAGTTCTGAGCATGCCGGGTTATAACCGCGAGATCATAGGACGTCGAATACTGGTTCGCCGCCGGAAGTCCGCTGGCGCGGATAAACTGAGAATTGAGACATCCGATGGCCCGGGCTTTGGCATTCATCTTTTCAGAAAATGCTCCGCGAGAACCGGCCGCAGCGTGAGCAAGCGTTTCTGCGGCATCGTTAGCGGAGTTCACAAGGATCAACTTTAAAAGATCCCGGACGTAATACTTCTCCCCTTCCTTGAGATAAGCTTTGGAGGGTTCGATGGATTCGGCAAATTTAGGAATCCGGATGATGTCGTTGAGAGCAAGGTTATCCATGGCGACAATAGCCGTTAATACTTTTGTCGTGCTTGCCGGCGCCCTTTTGAGGTGCTGTTGCTTTGAATAGAATAATTGCTGGGAATTATGATCCAATAGGACGGCTGATTGGGCAGTTATTGGCAGACTCACTGCTGCGTAGGCGGTCCGGGGAGGAAGAGAAACCGCGATTCCGTAGCTGATTATTAAGAAAAGGGGAAATGATTTCGTCATCAATTTTTGTAACATGTCCTGTAGATCCGCTCTTGTCTGGGTATCGTTCTACCAGATCGTTAAAACTTGTGGAAAAAATATAAAGTTCTCTGCTTTGCACTCATACTTTTTTACAGTATACTATGCGCTCGATTCCGGAAATCTGCTATATGGTGGGCGTAGCTCAGTTGGTTAGAGCACAAGGTTGTGGACCTTGGGGTCGCGGGTTCAATTCCCGTCGCCCACCCCATTTGTTCCTCCCCTGCGAATCCACAACCTTTAGTTCCACAAGCTTCGTTAAGTTGTGAAGAAACAAGGGCTGAATGGATTTTCGCAGCAGGGGCACCACCCCCGCTTAATGCAACCTTGCCAGACTTGAAAGCTTTCGCGGTAGCCTCATTGCAGGACCCCGCCAATTCAGTTAAAGCATTGTTCCAAATCTCGGCATTCACACCTGTATTAAAAGGGCGCCCAAATAGCCCGACATCCAACCGACCAATTCCCTTTTTCTTATCGACAATATGACACACGACGTAACTTATGAATCTGGGCAAAAGTATTTTAATTTTATCGGGTTTAGCCTTATACAACTGACAAAAATCATTGAATAGTTTCAGTGTTTGAATTTGCTCATGAGCCGCACCCGCCTGAGCCCGTTCAGCATTAATTTCCAAAGAGACGCGCTGTTCCTCTTCCAATAATGTTTTTTCTTCCATCTCCGATACCTCCAACTTCTCCTTAATGGAAGCAAGCTGTGAGATACCCTTCTCAGCAAGGATATCCACTAAGTTGGCAACTTGAGTACGGATATCCTTTAACTTAGCTTTGATTCGTTCCCAATCTTTTTGTAGTTCATTAATCCGTCCAGCGGTTGATTGATTGGCAGATTGGACAGCCTCTTCGATCATTGTGGACTCTAATCGTAAATTATTAATAAACTCAATGACCGCTTTATCTGTCGATTCAGCTGGCAAATAAATTAACTCACAATCAATGCCACGAGTTTTATCTGCCTTCATACACGCATAATAAGGATAGTACTTATCTTGACGCCCTCCAGTCCCCGGCCTTGGAATCATTCCCGAATGACAACGATGACATTTCAAAATCCCTTGCAAAAGATAAGGATATTTTTGATATATTTTTCTTGAAGTATGCCGCGAGTTCCAATTCTTTTTTAAAATTCTCAACATTTTTTCTTGAACTTCATCGGAACGGAGGCGAGGCCAATTCCCCTCCAGCACTTTTCCATCATATTCCTGACGGCCCGTATAACGAATGTTCCGCAAAATTCGAGCAACTTGAGGCTTGGAATATGTTTTTCCACGAGGAGATTTGAATCCTTTTTTATGCAATTCTGAAACTACCTGGTCAATGCTCTCTAGTTGCAGATAGAGAGATTCCATTAATTTGACATGCTCTTTGTAGCGTTCATCAAAAACAAATGTACTTTTTCCATTTTCATCTTTTGCCATGTTATAACCTAGCGGTGGGGGGCCAATAGGTCGTCCCTGATCTGCATGTCGCCGGACTGTTTCAAGGCTGTACTGAGCGATACGTTCCGCCTGCCATTGCGCAAGATTTGCATGATTCCGCATAATCATTTGCCCATCGGGAGTTGATGTATCAATATCAAGGTCTAAGCACACGAGAGCAACTTGATTTTCATTAAACTCTGCGGAAATATCCATATAGTCCTTAACATCGCGGGCAATCCGATCAAGTTTTGTAACTACAATCACATCAATCAAACGGGCTCTTGCTAGTTCTAAAGCTTTTCCCAGACCGAGACGTCCTTCACGCGTCATTGCGCTTCTTCCGCGACGAACTCCATCCTTGTCTTCATTTTCAATATAAATTTGGGAGAGTTTCCATTCTTGGGGGTAGTGAAGGCTGGACTTAGCTTTAACCCAATTTTCCAGAACCTGTTTTTGGTGATCTAAAGATTCACCGATCTTTTTAGCCTGTTTATCTGTAGAAACGCGGGCAATCCCAAAGACGCGAACCAATTTCAGCGCTTTGAAACTGTGTATGGTGGTAACCTGATTCCATCTGCGATTTTTCTTTGCCATAATTTTCTTTTGAGTTACATATTAACAAATTCATAAATAAATGCAACCCAATTATGCTCCTTTCCTACCTTCTATAATAATTGCGGCCAATCCCTCAACCACACCCTTCAAACGTTCCTCGTCTGAAGCCTCAGTCCAGGAATTCATTGGGTTAATTTTAAGGTCGGGATAAGCATCCAGAGGAACGATTTGAATCTCAAACGTAAACTTTGTTCGTCTTCTGCACTTTTTAGGTCGATCAGGGTTCTTGTCCAAAGATCAGCCTTCCCCCGATTTTTCGAATCGCTTTTTAGTTTCATCAAGCTCTTTACGAATATCTTCCAGCTTAGGTAAATTAAGTTGATACTTTGAAACAAAAATCTTGTTGCTCATGCCTCCTAGAACATACTGGGCATAAGTTTCGCTCTTTCCCGAGCATAAAATAAGACCGATGGGATTATTTTCGCCAGGAAATTGCGCGTTTGCTTTCGCCCAGTTCAAGTAAAAGTTCATTTGGCCGGCGTCACCATGCTCGAAATCACCAACTTTTAAGTCGACGATATAAAGTGCCCGAAGGATGCGATTGTACAAAACAAGATCCATTCGGTATTGCCTCTGATCAATCTCAAATCGTCTTTGTCTTGCTACAAATGTGAACCCTTCGCCTAACTCTAAAAGAAAGTTTTCCAAGTGCCTGATTAGTGCATCCTCAAGTTCGGATTCAGAGTAATCATCTCTGAGATTCAAAAAATCCAAAATATAAGGCTCTTTAATCGCATCCTCGGGACGTTGAATGGTATTTTGATTATGCGCTGTGGAAAGAACTACCTGCTTTCGCCGCGAAAGAGCCGTTCGCTCAAAAAGCAATGCCTGGATTTGCCGATTCAATTGCCTCCATGACCAGTTCCCATTAATGCTTTCAATCTCGTAAAATTTACGTTTTTCCTGACTTTCGATACGCATTAGGAGGCAGTAATGAGACCAAGAGAGGGCAAAATAATGTCCAAAACTTTCGGATATAGGAAGCGACGATTTCGCAGACACTGTCTGCGAAATTGGGTACAGCTGATAAAAAAGACGCATCTGTTCTAGATTTCTCTCTGAAAATCCGCGACCATATTTTTTAGATAAATCCATCCCCAGCCGCTTCAAAAGAGTTTTGCCGTACTCCGCTCGTTGACTGCCGTTTTGCTCATACTTGACGATCCAGCTCCCCGTAGCCCAATAAGTGGCAATCAATGCCTTATTAATTTGCCTAACAGCATAGTGTCGCCCTTCCTCGATAAAAGAAGATATTTTGCCGACTAGCGCTTGATATTCTTTTGGCTCACCCTTTGACAATTCCTCCAGATTTTTTTTATGCTGCATAGCCAACGCCGCGCAGTTCTAAATGCTGGTTTAAATCTTTTAGGGATTGAGTATCACCAATATCAAACCAGCGGCCGTCAAACGTCACGCCATACATATCTTCCTTTTGACTGAGCCAGCCAATAAAATCACCGATTCGGTCCGGATTCCGTTTCTTGATTTCTAGGTATTCATAAACCCGCATAACCATTTTTCTCGGCAAATAATAAACTCCTAGACTTGCGAGAGTCGACTTGGGCCGTTCGGGTTTTTCTTGAAAATTCGATACCTTGCCGTGGCCGTCCAATTCAACCACTCCGTAGAGCTTTGCTTTCTCAATATCTTTCACATCATAGAGACCCACGAAACAGGTATCTTGATGTCCTAAACATGGCAGAAGAAAATGTGACAGCGGATAATCAAAGTAATTATCCGCGCAAAGGATCAAATAATCATCCGCCGCGCCTCGATCTTCTTTTAACGCCAAGTACAAATCCCTGACGGCTCCTAATCGTTTTTCAGGGACGAAGCAGGCATCATCAACAATTTGTACACGCTTTTTCAAACCGGCGGACTTTCGCCATTTAAAAAATTCAATGTAGAATTTCCCATTTGAAACCAAGATCACTTCACGAATGGATTCAATTCCATTGATTTGAACCATTAAGTGATCCAGAAGTGTCCGCCCGCCGACTTCAAGCAGCGCTTTGGGTGTATGTTCCGTTAAAGGATAAAGACGGGTGCCAAAACCCGCCGCGAGAATGATGACTTTCATAAATTGCGATACCTCCATGTTGGTTTTGTTTTGAACTTACTTCTTGAGGCGGGCAAAGCTGGATGACTTCCACTACATCCTTCTGCCTCCGACCGCCTTCCCTTTCCCGCTTAAGCATTAAAAGTTCTGTTTCAAGACTTGAAAGTTCCATCGAAATTGGATTCTCCTTTCGTTAAAATTTTCTTTCCCCACCCCGGCATCCCACTGGCTGAACTCCGAAGCATGACCCGCGCTTGCATGCCGTAGCGCAGGCCCGCAGTTTCTTCATTGAGTTTGATTTCACAAACAACGACATGCTTTACTTTAAAAACTTTTTCCACCTCCTGATTTGTTTTGACTCCAATGCCGACCACCAAACCACTGTATTTTTTTACTGACACCGCATCGAACTGAATATCTGCCCTGTCGCCAACGTGAACCTTCTCGATCTGGTTTTCACGAACCTGCATTTCAACATACAAACTGGCCGGATCTCCGACCTCAAAGACTTCATCCTCCTGCTTGAAATAATTAGAGAGCTTTTCGGAGGGATCGCTCAAAATGACTCCGGTAAAAGGAGCTTTTAAATCAAGCTTTCTAACTACACTCTCGAGATAATTCAATTCCTCTTTTAGCACTTCTTTTTTCTTAAGGTTCAGGGATACCCTCTTTTGGAGGTCGCTATACTCGAGCGCGACTTTCTCAAATTCGGATTTTCCAATAACCCCATTTTCAAAAAGTATCGTAGACCTCTCATTCTTAGTTTTGAGATATGCTTCTGTTTGTTGGAGCCCGCTAAGCTCTTCATCAGACATCTCTAAAGATTTTTTCTTTAAAGTAAGATCCTTAACAAGTTCCTGATTTTCAAATCGCGCCAATATTTCTCCGACCTGAACCAGATCACCCTTTTTACGGATCATTTCCTTCAGAGTTCCTGGGACTCCCGCTTGAAGCTTTATGTATTTCTGGGCTTTTAGCGTTCCTGTTCCCGTAATTTGCGGTGTCGCTTTCAGCAAATAAAAGACACCGATAATAATGAGGACTACTATCCAAGGCCCTATCCCTCCGGATTTCTTTTTTTCAGGCTCGAAAAATAAAACAGGTTCCTCTTGTACAGCTTTTCCTTCCACTTTTTCTTGTGTCATTCGGATATTCTCCTTTTTTTTCAAATCCATTTTTTTAAAGCCGATGGCATTGCTTTGGCAGTTAAGTAAACAAGCGGGATAGATAACAAAAGACTTCCCATAATGGGCAGCGCCTGCCAAACAAAGTAAGGCGTCTCGTGGCTGCAGAAGTAAAAAAGTCCCGCTCCAAAGGCAGTTCCAGGCCAAAGGCTTTTAGCCGCTTGTAATAATCCCACTTGTTCAAACGGGTTTTTTTTCATAGGACGCCATATCAGCTTTTTGAATGGCTGAGACACAATCGAAAGCGGCACATAAAAGAAATTATTGAGAGTGATCAGACTTGAAATCAAAAGTTCGTAAAGATACTTTCTAAAATCGTCAAAACTTCTGACAATCACGGCCTTATGGAAAAAAATGACTCCCATACTGAAGGCCAAAACAGCTTTTAAAACGCTATTCGTAAAAAACCCTAACCAAATCGTATCTATTTGGAAATGGATAAGCTCGCCAAACCATGTGCTATGCGCTGACAGGCCAAGTAAAACCCAGAGAAAAAACACAATGTCACCGAGATATAAATAAATTCCATAAAAAGCCAGGAATCGTGACGCAAGACTAATTTTTCTTTTGAATATAAGTGGCCAGCCCTGAAGAGTTCCTTGCGCCCATCTCCCGGCGCGGGCGCGAGCTTCCAGATAATTCGATGGAACTTCGTCGTAGCCGAACACATCCGGGCAAAAGACCACGCGGTAACCTTGTTGGTCTAAAAGCACCGTGTCCCAGTTGTCGTGCGAAAGCAGTCCTTTGGGTAATTGAATTGAAGCGAGCAGATCTGCCCGCACAAGATGATGATGCCCAAACGAAATCATGCGTCCAAAAAGGGACTGAAGACCTGTGAAGTAAAGCCTCTGCCCAAATTCTGCTCCAATTTTTTCAAGCCGTGCATACCAGCTCGTTGCATGCGCAACGCGAATGAAGCATTGAAAAATAGCAACATCGCTATTTGCCGGATGCAAAGCTTTACGGAGAAGCTTCAGCACCGTTCCTCTTGGTACCATACTGTCTGCATCCGCGATATAGAGCCACTGATAGTCCGGATGATGGGTCAAAAATTGCTTAATGTTCCCCTGCTTCCTTTCGACCGGTTTTACTCGTCTGCGGTAATAAATGCGGTTTGGGTATTTGCTTTGAAGACGTTCAACAAGCTCAAGTTCTAAGCGCTCGTAAGAAGCATCCGAATCAGAAAGAATCCAAAGGTCAAGATTCGGAAGACGATTGCCGGAAAACGAATAGTCGATCCGCTCATAGAGGCCGTGATCTTCATTGCGAATCGGATAAACAAGCGCCGTCTTTGGAAAGGCGTCAATGTGAGATTCGGGGAGAATCGGCTCTTTAATGAAAGGCCGCAAAATACTCAGTAAGAACAAATAGGACACGTTGAAAAATAAAAAGGTAAATCCCGTTAGCCATAGAAAACTGGGAAGCAATGATTCCCGTGTCAATATCATGGTTGACGCGATAAGAGCTGTTGCCGTTGCGGTAAACCCCGCAGCTATTAATATGAAGAGGTGGCCTCGATATTGATTCATGACGGTACACCGGCTTCTTCAGGTCCGTCTTTCACTTCAAGTGCCGCCTGCCTTTTAAGTGATGAAACAGCAATCCGGTATTCGGTTACCGCGTTAACCTGTTCTCCATAGGCCTGCTGAAGAGCAAGAAAAGAGTCCAAAACTTCTTCTGTGCCTTTATCACCGGCAATGATTCTCACCTTTTCATTTTTGTAACCTTCCTCGCGTTCATTGATCAAAGACTCAGAAAGGCGGATCCTTTCTTTTAATACCCGCGCGGCATGAAATAGCTTTCGGATCTTCCTCTCTTTCTCCTGGATCTCAGCTTTTCCGGCCCATTTCGTTTCTTCAATTTCATGGGCTTTGGCCTTAATCTGATTTCCAAGTTTTCCAAAATCCCAAATGTCCCATTTGACGCCAACACCCAGGACAAAACGGTTTGTATCCACATAAACGTCCCGGCTTAAGTCGGTCTTTGCTACAAGACCCACATGAGGAAACCGATCCGCCCGAAGCGAGCGTTTTTCAAAGCCTTTTTCTTCGACCTGCAATTCCTTAATCCGATAAAGCGGGTCCTGTTTGGCAGAGTCGAGATACGCGCGTATTTCTTCATTAATCTCGGGTATGTCCTTTAAGGGTTCAAGATCGAGCGCCTCACTGTCACCGATCCCGAGCAATGTTTTTAAGAATCCAAGCAGGTAGTCATAAGTTTCTTTATGTTTGACGAGTCCTTGTTTTGCCCTTGCTAAAAGAGTTTCTACGTGGAGAAGGTCGTAATTGGTTACGAGCTCTTTTTCATGCAGCGCTTTCACGACCTGATAATGCTTGCCGAGTTCTTTAACCATTTTCTGAGAAAGTCGCGTGAACTCTTTTTCTTGGAGTGCCTGAGCGTATAAAATCTCCGTGTTAAGTTTTAAATCCAGTTTTACTTCTTCCAGCCGTAATTCCTCTTGCTTAACGCGCGTCTGTTGCCTCGCCTTTTCAGCCCGGAGTTTTCCGCCCTGAAACAGAGGCTGCGTAATTGCCATATCAAAGTAAGTGAGGTTCTTTTTTGCGCCAGTTGCTACCGCCTGGAAGAGATCCGTACTGATCGTTGGAAAAAATTCAGCCCGCTTGCTTTTATAAAGAGACTTTTCTTTCTCCAAGCGCTCTACGGCCTCTTTAACCCGCGCGTCGCTTTCAAGCGTTTGAGAAATGGCCTCATTCAAAGTCAAAAGCGATCCATAATTATCAACCGGAACGGTATTAATGGAAGCAGCTGACAAGGTCACGGCTCGCATTAAAAAAGTTGATAACAAAATTAGACCGATCCATTTTTTTAATTTTAGTTTTTCCATAGTTTTCTCCAGAAAATTTGGGGAGAGAGCTTTGTTAAAGCCCCTCCCCAGAAGGCTTACTTCTTTTTTGTAAAACGCTCGACGAGTTTTTTAACCCCGTATTCAATATCGCTGAGCTTTTCGGGATCAATCGTTATCCCCCGCGGAGTTGGCCACATCCCGCCGCCAATTTCTGAGAAATACCGGATGTCCGCACGCGCCTTACCGTCTACTTCCACGACGGAAAACCGGAGCTCCTCACCCTTCCGCATCGGAGCCGAACACAGAACTTCCTTCGCCCGAAAATCCTTTTTGCCTCTTTGAGTACTCATTTTCACTTCCTCCTTTTTTTTGTTACATTTTTTCGAGAATCATGACATCGATAGGCGTATAGGCTTCCGCAGTAATCGATTCATCCACTCGGACGCTTCTTAAATCTTGAGCGGCTTGGTTAGTAAGGTTCTGTGTGAGATTTAACCTTAACTGGTCTTCCATGCTAAAAGCGCCACCCCTAACGCCTCCGGAAAAAAGACTTACACCGCCCAAAAGTGTTTCCCCAACGGCCTTAAGAGCTTTGATGTCTCTGTGCTTTTGAACTTTGCCCTTGATCCCGCCTGCGCCATCTGGGGAAAGAACCATCGCTCGTACTTTCAACTCTTTGCCATCGGGAAAAATTAAAGTGTCAAACCTTACGTTGATCCGGTCGATTGATTTCACAATGCTCGCTTCACCTAAAAATTGAGTCCCTTTTGGAATCACTACCTTGTCTTTCCACTTAAAATCACGGTCTATTAAAGCAATCACCGGTGCCGCTACGTTAAAGCTGAAAATCCGGTTAGAAAGAAGTGCAGGGATTCGCGTGCCTGAAGGAATTCCAAGCGGTTCTGATTTGGCGGAACCTCTCAATTGAGGGTTCCCCATTAATTGTTTTTCATCCTTGTAGACATAGACCGAAATATCGCTGCCGTAGTTTCTTTTATTGCGCTGCTCCTGCGGCCTTTGTATAGATTTGATTAAAGTTTTCGTGCCTGCCGAAGCTTGCTCTATCGCTTGCTCCATTGAATCTCGGCTAACGTTCTCTCTTTTTTCTTCCTCGCTAGCAACTCTTACAGTCTTGAAATTATTCTTAGAAGAAAAAAACAAAGGCAGCGCTACCAATAGTAAAAAGGCTCCGATAACCAGAGCAAGAAACCAATGCTTTTTGAACCAGAGCTGTATGGGCTTTAAATTAATCACCCTTTCCGGTGGTTCGTAGAAGGATGGTTCGGGCGGAACATTTTTATGCGATTTTAATTCCGGCGTTGTCATTTCGTTTTCTCCAGCCATTTAAAACCTGTGATTTCAAAATTCCTGGGCACTCTTTCCAGCCCCGCATCCTCGGTAACCTTGAGGACCGGCTTTTCATTTTTTCCAAGCGGGCGGTAATCGATCACGAGAACTCCATATTCATAACTGTCCGGGTTAATGACGGTGGGAAGTGAAAGCTCACTTTGAAACTCAGCGATCCCTGTTTTTTCCTTCTTAAGGCCTTTTCTTTCTTCGGAGACTGCGCCAAGCAGGACCTTTGAAACGCGGTACGGGGTTTGTGAATAATTCAGAATTGAAAATCGCAGATAGGCTTTGTCCTGGCTGCGAGAAAGAGAAAGTAGATTCAGTTGCACCTTGTCTTTTGTAGCAGAGGCTTTCAGCGAAAGCGTCGTAATCCCAGCCGCCATTTTCGATTTAAATTTTTCCTCTGATAGCGTTTGAGCTTTTTCGCCAAGCTTTTCTTCCTTCGCTTTAAAATCTTTTTCCAGCTCTTTGGTTTTCTGATCTACTTTTTGCTGAAAAGCGTTTTGAACCAATACTTCATCTTCTTCGGGTAGACGAAAATCAACGACGAAGTCAGCGGTTTCAGGTCCACCCACCGAAACATCAAAAGTAAGACGCCCTGAATCTGTCACGATGATTAAATTGGTTCGGGCTTCCAACTCATCCGTAATAGGCTTTATAATGACTTGCTTTTCATAAACGCCAACCTTGAAGAGCTCCTGATCCCCGACAAAGACCTTCAAAGCTTTTTCGGGCAAGTCTATGGTCGAAACATAACCCAGAGCGGTCTGGAGTTTAAAAACTACCCTGGATCGCATCGTAACCTTATAAATATTCCGCGTTGACCGCTTGAGCTTATTAAAATGCTGCCTATCTTTTAGAACCGTCTCGCTTTTACCCTCCCATGGTTCCTCAGCACGCGCTAAAATTGCAAACCCCAAGACAAGTGCCAACGTTACGATCCCTAATCGCCAACCTATTTTGAAAGAATTCATTTTGAC
>Ga0163146_10000108_pt1 | contig 105767 bp, 91 predicted proteins | sample OliLakLV19MP7G1_FD_148648 | JGI IMG/M metagenome (GOLD analysis project Ga0163146, IMG submission 148648) | Freshwater microbial mat bacterial communities from Lake Vanda, McMurdo Dry Valleys, Antarctica - Oligotrophic Lake LV.19.MP7.G1 | ecosystem: Environmental > Aquatic > Freshwater > Lake... | reverse complement strand
AGCGGCCTGATCCTGTTCCCGGGCAGCGCGCCGCTCTACAAGAACGGCGTCCTCGTCGGCGGGATCGGCGTGTCGGGCGACGGCGTCGAGCAAGACGACTTCGTCACGTTCCGCGGAATCCAGCGCGGAGAGGCCGCGCTGGGCATCGAACTCGAACCGCCCGCTTCGATGCGCGCGGACGCATTCGAGTTCCGCGGCGTGCGGCTGCCGTACATGAAGTTCCCGCAGCACCCGGGCGGTTGACGGTCGATCAGCGGTACGGCGCCACGGTACGGCGGTACGGCGGTACGGCGCCACGGTACGGCGGTACGGCGCCACGGTACGGCGCCACGGTGCCAGGCTCACTTCCGCCGGTACGGTGCCACGGTACGGTGCCAGATGGGATGAGAAGGCCGGCCTCCACGCGAGGTCGCGAAGCGCCTCAGTGGTCAGTCAGGGGAGTTAGCCGACCCGACAACCACAAGGAGACCAGCCATGGCTCACCGTACCGACCTCACCGTCCCCGTTGCCACGCATACGACCGTCCAACTCCCCGCGGCGGTACGGAGCCACGGTACGGTGCCAGGCTCACTTCCGCCGAGCTCGACGCACCTCGCCCGCGGATCTCTCCGGCGGTACGGCGGTACCGGTACGGGGCGGTACGGTGCCAGGCTCACTTCAGCCGCGGCGGTACGGTGCCACGGTACGGGTACGGTGCCAGGCTCTCCTCCGCCGCCTTCGACGCGCAGCGGTTCGCCGCGAAAATCCACGGGCCAAGCGTGTCGAACTCGGCGGAGGGGAGCCGGCTACCTACGCGCTACGCCTCGATCTCGCAGTCCGTCGTCGGCTGCGCGCAGCACGCGTAGATGAAGCCCTGAGCCTTCTCGTCGTCGCCGATCGCGCAGTGTTCCTCCATGACGACCTTGCCGCTTTTGCAGAGCACTTTGCACTCGCCGCACGAACCCGAGCGGCACTGGTAGCCGATCTCGACGCCGTTCGCTTCGGCGAGGTCGAGCAACGGCGCGTCGCCCGCGGTGACGACCGACTTGCCCGCCTTCGAGAACGTGATCTTGAAGCCCTTCGCGGGTTCGGCCGGCGCGCGCGGCGGAGCGACGGGAGCCACCGGCCTCGGCGCGAGAGCAGCCGGTGCCGCGCCTGCGGCCGGCGCGACCGCGAACGACTGCATCGCAACCGACGGCATCGCGAGCACTGAAACCGCGACGACCTTCGGCACGTCACGCGGCTTGGCGTCGCTGCCCGGCGCAACACGCACCTTGCCGAAGCTCTCGACGTGCAGGTTCGCGATCGGGAACTCGAGGCCGCGCAGACACGCCGTCACGGCGTCCATGAACGGCTCGGGGCCGCACATGAACACGTGTCGCTCGAAGAGATCGGGAACGAGCAACTTCAACATGCTCGCGTCGCAGCGGCCGGTCAGACCGGTCCACGAATCCGAGCCCGTGCAACGGCTCGTGCACGTGATGCCGACCTTGATGCCGCTGTGGCGCGACGACATCCAATTGAGCTCGTTGCGGAAGATGATGTCGCGCGGCGACTTCGCCGAGACGAACAAATACGCATCCACATCCGCCGCCGTGTCGACGATCCAGCGCAGCATGGACATGACCGGGGTGATGCCGCTGCCCCCGCCGATCAAGAGCAGTTTCCTCGAGGGGTAGTTGAAGCACGAGAACTTGCCCGCTGGCCCGCGCGCGTTCAGCACGTCGCCCAACTTCACGTTGTCGCACATCCAATTCGAGACGAGCCCACCAGGAACTCGCTTGATCGTCAGCTCCAAACAGTGCGGCCGTGAAGGGCTCGACGAGATCGAGTACGAGCGCGCGATCTCCTTGCCGTCGATCGATAGCTTCAGCGTGACGAATTGCCCGGGCTTGAACGAGAAGAGCAGCGGCAACAGCCCGACCATGCGGAACGTCTTCGTGTCCGGCGTCTCGTCGATGATGTCGGCGACGCGCAGTTGGACAGTACCTTCCTTCCAGATCGGAATGTCTTTGTGACCATCGACGAGATGCTGGAGCAACGGGCTCGACATCGGCGGCGGCTCGACCGGCGCTGGGGCCGCGATGGGAATCGACCCGCGAATGGTCGCACCGTGGGCCGCGGCGCGCGACACGAGTTTGAACTGCAACTGGTAGTCGCCGAGCGTGACGACGGAAGCCGCACTCAACTGCGCCGGCCGATCGGTCTCGATCTTCTTGCCGTCGAGCACTGTGCCGTTCGCACTCTTGTCGACCAGGAACCAACGATCGCCGTCCTTCTGGACGATCGCGTGGACCCGGGAGAGCGTCGGATCTTCCAGCTGGAGCGTGGCGTTCGCGCCGCGACCGACGACCATTCCGGCGCTGAGCGGTGCCTGTTTGACGAGCTGGCCTTCGCGGTAGACGAGAACGGCGTCTTGCGATGATTCCATGTTGCGAGATCTCTCGGACTCGGGGGGGGCGGTCGAAGCGAAGGAGAGCAGTATTCCGCCCCGAACGAACGCCTGCTAGCGGCAAAAGCGCGCGGATCGGCCCGATCGCGCCCATTCACCGCGTTGGATGTAGTAGCGCCCAGCCGACGTAACTTGGAGGACATGCGGATCGCGTTCGCTCTCGTCGTCCTCCTCGCACTCGCCGCGCTTTTCGGCGGTGCGCTCGTTGCTTTATGCCCGCGCGAGGTCTCGTCGACGTCCGTCGGCGCGCAGCTCGCGGGGGGATCGAAAGTCCCGCCGCTGAGCGCGCCTGTAACGCCTGAACGGCATGAGAGCGCACCGGCGCCCGACCTCGAGCCGACGGATCCACCCGTCGAGAATGCCAGCGCGACGAAGCCGATCTCCGTGATCGTCGTCGATGGAGCCGGACGCCCGGTATCGGACGTCGTGGTGATCGTTCGCCATGTCGAGGAGGATTCGGAGATCGCCTACGCGCGGACCGACGCTGCCGGCCGCGCGAGTGTCATGCTCGACGCTGGGTGGATCACGGACACTGATCCGCTGACGATCGGGACGGCATGGGTGACGAGCACTCCTGCGCGTGTCGAGTTCACCAGCGCGACCGTTTCGGCGGATCCCGTGCGCCTCGTGATCGCGCCGTCCGGATCGATCGAGCTCGTGTTCGTCGGTGGGGAGGATCATCCGGTCGATGAGGACGCGGATTGCTCTCTGAGCGTGGACGACGAACGCTGCACGGCACCGGACTCGGCCAGGATGAACACGACGCGAGCACTGGTGGATCTCAACGGCCGCACTGTGCGCTTCGGACATGTCGGGCTCGGGCTGTGCTTCGAAGCGAGGGGAAGTCTGCGCACCGTCAACCACGCGGACGTCGAGTTCGAGGGGCCCCGAACCGCCGGCGAACTCGTGCGCATCGAGCTGCCGTTCGAGTTCGCCCTCACGCGCTTCGTCGGCCGCTTGCTGGAGACCACTGGCGCGCCGCTGCCGAATCGAGACGTCGAGATCAGTTCCATCCACGCACCTGGCGAACCGGCGATGTCGAGGCTCTTGTGCGACCCGACGACCGCGAAGGACGGACCCTTCGTCACCCACGTGTATCCGGATAGCGCGCGCAGAGCAGGTCCGCGTCTCGAGCTGCGAACCGTGCAGCGCGGTGAACTCGTGCGCAGCGGGATCGTGTGGTGGCCCGAATCGACGCACGCGAGTGCATCGCTCGAAGGCGCGACCGTGGATCTCGGCGACGTAACCGTCGCGAGTGAACCCCTGCTCGCTGCAGGTCGCGTCCTCGACGTCCGCGGCCAAGAGTTGGACCGCTGGCTCGACGTCGGCTTCCAGCTGCGATCGTTGATCCCCGACTACGGCGATCATTGGTCGAAGGTGGACGGGCGAACGGCGCGCGACGGCTCGTTCCAGATCGGTCTCGCGCGTCCGGTCGAGCGTTTCCTGCTGCGCGCGATCAGTTTCAGCCGCGCGCCGAGCGCGCCTGTCGAAGCCGCGCGCGGTGCCCTGAACCTCGTGCTCACGCTGCAACCCGCTGCGCCGATCAAGGGACGCGTGGTGGTCCCCGATGGGATCTCCGTGTACGACCTCGACTTCGCGATACGACTCGTCGACTCGCCCCAGGGACGCTCGAGCAACTACGAGACCATGGACGACGGACGTTTCGAATCGAGGCCGCTTCCCCTGGGTCGGTACTCCGTGACGGTGGGCCTCGACTCCCTCGACCTCGTGCAGCTCGAGGCCGATGTGCTCGACACGGGCGAGTCGACCGACGTCGGAACGATCGATCTACGCGAGGTTTTGCACGTGCTCCGCGTGAACGTCGTGGCCGAGGGAACCCACGATCTGGCGGAAGGACACGCAGCCGTAATCGTGGGCGAGGAGCCTGCGTTTCGGGCTTCGGTGAAGCGCGACGGCACGGTGATCCTCGCCTCGGCGGCGAAGACCGCGGACGTCATCGTGTCCTTGCCCGGGCATCGCACGACGCGATACGACGGCGTCACGAGCGGAGCGACTCTGCGACTGGAACAGGTCATCCGTTCGCGGTCCGCGTCGGGGTACGGGGTACGGAGTCAGGCTCTCCTCCGCCGATCTCGCTGCGGAGACAAGAGGGTGTCCGCGCGGCTGCCAGCGAGATCGGCGGAGGAGAGCCTGACTCCGTACCCTGCGTTTCGGGCTTCGGTGAAGCGCGACGGCACGGTGATCCTCGCCTCGGCGGCGAAGACCGCGGACGTCATCGTGTCCTTGCCCGGGCATCGCACGACGCGATACGACGGCGTCACGAGCGGAGCGACTCTGCGACTGGAACAGGTCATCCGTTCGCGGTCCGCGTCGGGGTACGGGGGTACGGAGTCAGGCTCTCCTCCGCCGATCTCGCTGCGGAGACAAGAGGGTGTCCGCGCGGCTGCCAGCGAGATCGGCGGAGGAGAGCCTGACTCCGTACCCTCCGTACCCCCGTACCCCTCCGCCGAACGCGATGGCGACGCACGAGGCCGGCGCCCGTAACGTGTCGAGCGACATGACGATCCTCGCACTGCTTCTCGCACTCGTGCCCCAGGCCTCCGACTTCGAGAAAGGCATGCGTGCCAAGGAGGACGCGACGCGCCTCGCGACGGTGGCTCTCCTCGCGAGCGAATCGGATCCGAAGACGGAGAAGCTCCTCCTCACTGCGTTGAAGGATATCGATTGGGAGGTCGTGGAACGGTCCATCGATGCGCTCGGCGCGCGCGGCTCGAAAGCCGCGACCGGTGAACTCACGAAGCTCGCTCTCGAAGCACCGCTGCGACTTCATCGCGCGGCGGCGGCGCGCGCGTTGGCCCGCATCGACGCGAAGGGCGCAGCGACGGAACTCGTCAAGAAAGCCGCGGGCGCGACGGAGACCACGGCGCTCGAAGCACTCGCCATCGTCGTGCGCGGAGCGCCATCCGAGCTCGATCTGAAAGGCGTCGTGAAGATCGCGGAGAAGGGGAAGGAGAGTCCGACGCGGGCTCTCGCGCAGCGCGTTCTCGCCGCGCATCCGGGGCCTGAGCGCGCGGCGCGCATCAGGAAAGTGCTCGAATCCGACGGGATCCTGGCTGCGTGTGCGGTGCTCGACGAGATCGCGGACCATCCGCTCGCCGGCGATCTCGAACTCGCCGCGAAGTTGCTCGAGCGCGACGAGCTGAACGACGTGGTCGAGCGTCGCGGCATCGTCGCGGCACGTGTTTGCATCGCCGGTCCGGACTCGGCGGAAGCGACGTGGTCGCCGATCGTCGAGCGCTTGATCGCCGCGAAATCCGGTCTGGTGTCCGCGCGCGGCGCGCGTCTCGTGCGCGAACTGTCCGGCTCGTACGGACCCGCGACGCAGGGCGGAACGGGCGAATTGGTGCCGGATCCGCGTGCTTTCGAGATGTTGAAGCCGGCGCTCGAGCACCCCGATCCGACCGCGCGTGCCGCGGCGGCGAAAGCCCTCGCGCGACTCACGGTCCCGGCCGCGATCGAGTCCGCGCGCGCGCTCGCCGTGGACGACAAGTCGGAGACGGTGCGCTACCCGGCACTGGAAAGCCTGTGCCGACTCGCACCGATCGCGGAGGGCAACAACGCGAGCGTCGTGGTGAAGATCCTCGAAACGGACGCCGACAAGACCGTCCGCATGCTGGCCGCGACGAAACTCGGCGTGCGCACACTGTCGACCGGTGTCGACGCTCTGCAGAAGGCGCTCAAGGGTGAGAGTTGGAGCCTCGCAGTCGTCTCGGCCGTGTCGCTCGGTCGCACGCAGCTCCACGAGCCCGTGCAGACGCTCGTCGGTGTCGCGCAAACGCACGCGGATTGGAAACTGCGCGCAGCGGCACTCATCGGGTTGTCGCAGGCCTACGACAAGGCTTCGATCCCGCCTGCGATCGCGGCGCTCGCCGACCCGGACCCGGCAGTGCTCCATTGCGCGTGGTCGCTCTTGAAGACCGTCTCCGGCGAGTCGTTCCCCGCGAAGGTCGAACCGTGGCAAGCCTGGTGGGCAGCCAACGAGAAGTCGTTGATCCTCGCGGACCCCGAAGTCGTCGCGGCGCGACGCAAGCGATTCGCGGACTCCGGGACAGCGGCTCCGGAGATCTTTCGCGAGCTCGACGTCGTCGTCGTCGAAAGCCGCGGCGATCACATCGAGAATGTGCTGAAATCCCAGTCGATTCCGCACCGCATGACGCGCGCCGGAGCTCTCGCGGAATCGGGTTTGTCGCAAGACGCGCTGCTCATGATGAACTGCTCGGGCGAGATCGAAGGACCCGACGTCGAGCGCGTGCGATGGTTCGTCCTGACCGGCGGCCACTTGTTCGGTACGTGCTGGGCGCTGCACGAAACGATCACGCGATCGATGCCCGACGCGCCGATCGCGAAGTTCGAAACGAGCGGCGAAGTGATGGCCAGCGTGCCCGCCAGTCCATGCGATGAGCAGAGCCCGTACACCGAGGGCGTGTTCCCGAACGGAGTCGTGCCGATCTATGCGTTGCTCGGTGCACACTTGATCCGCGTGCTCGAACCGGAACGGGCCGAAGTGCTGGTCGACAGCCCGCGTTGCGCCGAGGATCACGGCTCGGGCAACTTGGCCGCTTGGTTCGAACTCGGACACGGAACCGTGCTCGACAGCGTGAACCACTTCGACCTGCAAGGCCTCGAGCAAGCCGAAGGGCTGAAGACCGCGCGCGACCGTCAGGCCTACGCGATCGACCACATGGGTTACTCCTACGAATCCTTGCGGAAATCGCGCGCAGAGAACTTCTGGGATCGCAGCAACAAGGCCAGCGCTGCCGTGCTCGACCTCTCGGTGTTCCGCTTGCTGACGAACTTCGTGCGGATGCGCCGCGCGGAGATCACGAAGTCGTGAGAACGAGACCAAGGGGCTCGACTTTGCGGAACAAGCCCGGGACGATCTGTGGCGCGCACGATTGGGCGCAACGGTTGGATTCCCCTTGCCGAACTCTCGCTGACCATTTCCGGGCCTGAGATCCGCGCACGTACGATGAGCCACCCTACGAAGCGGGCGGGCTCAGCTCGGGCCTGGCAATATCACTCGAGGAGCGATCATCACTCGAAGATTGCCTGCTAGAAGAGCCTACCGCCTCGCACTTGCGAGCGGGATCACGGCCTCGATCCCGGGGATCCGTGGGCGCGAGCGTCCGAGACGCAGTGAAATTCCGCTCGGCCGTGTGGGGCGAGCTAGGATCGAAGCGTGCGATCCGCGCCCCTGATCCTGGTTCTCGTCGCGCCCCTCGTGTGCGCAGGCTTCGTCCTCGGTTCCGCGCGCGACCCGCAAGAAGTTCCGCATGCCGTCGACGGCACGACGCCGGCACCCCCGCCGCACCCGCTCGACGACACGGCGCGTTTGCGAAACATCGCGCGCATGATGGTCAACGTCGAGGAGCGCCATCGCGCACAGGTCGCGGAGCTCGAGCGCATCGCACGCGTCGCGGACGATGCTCGCCTCGACGACGTGTACCGGAGCGCCGTGCGCACCCGTCACGAAGAGCAAGCGGCCTACGACGCGCGCATGACGGGTTTCGCGCGCGACCTCGGCGCGGAACTTTTCGCGCGACTGCGCACCGCCATGGACAACGGCGCGGGAACTCCGCCGCCGCTGCGTCCGATCCCGCCGGAACCTCCGTCGCCTCCTCCGCCGCTCCCGCACGAGGAAGAAGCGCAGAACGCTGAAAAACGTGCACGTACCGAAGAGGACGGCGGAGGATGAAGTTCGTCCTCCTCACGATGTGTCTCTTGCTCGCCGGCTGTGACGGGGCCGAACCCGCGACGCCGTCGTCGGGCGTGGCTCCCGATTCCGCACCGAGGTCCTCCACGGTCACCCGCCCGGCCGTCGAACTCTCGGAACCGCTCGAACCGACGCCGACCGAGACCAGCGAACCGGCACCTGCGGCTCCGATTCCGGCGCCCAGAATCGCCTTCGAGATCGAGCCTCTCGGCCGTTTCGAGGTGATCACCTGGGACGAAGCGGCACGGCGCGCGGAACTCCGGGTCACTCCGGAAACCGCCCAGGCAACCTTGCGCGGGCTGCGCCAGGACCTGTTGGGACGCCGCCGCTGAAGGTCGGGGAGCCGGGGATCGGCCCGCAGAGGCCGCAAGGGGTTCCAAGCCGGAGCTCGTTCCGCCCTGGCGGGACACCCCCGACCAGAAGGGAATTCACGTCGTCCGCCGATTCGCGCTGGGCATGTTAGCTTTGGACTTACCCTTCCCGAGGTCCGAGTTCCAGCAGTCGTGAACTGGGCTTCGCCGCGAAGGGCTGTCCCCTCCTTGCCGGCGCACCCGTCGGCGCCCTCATTCACCGCTTCGAGCTTCCATCACCATGTCCAACCACCTTCTCCTCGCGGGCGCCGTCGCGGCTCTCGCCACGGGCGCCTTCGCCCAGATCACGCCCGAGATCGAGCCCAACGAGACCAAGGCGCAAGCCACGGCGAACGGCATCGTCACGATGGTCGCGGGCGACAGCCTGACCGGCACGACGACAGGCACGTCGACGACGGTTCCGGGTGGCGCTAGCGCCGACACGTTCCACATCAAGACGGGTTCGCTCGCGGCGGGGATCTACCGTCACACGATGGCGATCACCACGACCGGGGCGGCCGGAAACATCGGCGGCATCCTCGGCCTGACGCAAACGGCCGGCGCGGTCAACCCGGCGTCGTACAGCGTCTTCCAGACGTCCTCGACGACCTCACTCGTCCCGCGCTCCAACACGTGGTACGGCTTCGGCCGCGGCGAAGAGCTCTACTACCGCGTCACCGGGACCGCCACGACGACCGGCGTTTACTCGGCCACCCTCTCGACGGCATCGGTGACGCCGATCGTCGTTCCGGGCACGTTCGCGCCGGGTGTGATCGTGCTCTCGACCGAGGGTCAGACCGCGACCGACACGGACATCCACCTGTTCGATAGCACGCTGACGATCATCGACGACGCCAGCAACGACGACAACTCGATCGCCGAAGGCGGCACGGGCACCGGGCTCCAATCGCGACTCACGCGCACCCTCGCGGCCGGCACGTACTACCTCGCCATCGGCCGCTTCAACGTGGCGACGAACGACGATTCGCCGCAGACCGACGACTTCCTCACGGGTGGAGTCGTGGACTTCCCGAACCTGATCGCGTGCTCCACGAGCACGGTCGCCGCCGGTGGCACCGACTTGGACGTGCTGATCACGGACACCGCCGGTTCCGTCCCGGTGACGGTGCTCGCGCCGGCCACCCAGGCCTACTCGGTCATGTTCGTCTGTTTCACGGTCGGCAGCCCGACGCCCCCGCCGGTCGCTTACTGCTTCGGTGACGGCTCGACCACGGCCTGCCCGTGCGGCAACGTCGGCACGGCGGGCAACGGCTGCCCGAGCTCGGTGAACCCGAACGGTGGCAACCTGGCCTCCTCGGGCACGTCGAGCATCGCCGCGGACACGCTGACCCTCCTCGGCACGGGCATGGCGAGCAGCTCGGTCCTCTACTTCCAGGGCACGACGCAAATCGCGACGGTCTTCGGTGACGGCCTGCGCTGCGCGGGCGGCACGGTCATCCGCCTCGGCACGAAGACGAACGTCGCCGGCGCGAGCCAGTACCCCGAGCTCGGCGACCTGTCGGTCTCCGTGCGCGGTTCGTGCGTCGCCGGCGACATCCGCAACTACCAGGCTTGGTACCGCAACGCGGCCGCGTTCTGCACGGCCTCGACATTCAACCTGACGAACGGTCTGAACGTCACTTGGGGCGCGTGAGCGCCTAGATCTCGTCCACGCGAGTGGACGGGTTCGTCGTTTCGACTCGCGCGAGGCTGGCCGATCGTGGCCAGCCTCGCGCGCATTTCTGGACCTGAGTCGGGCCTTCAGCCCCCCGCATGCAGATCGAAGTCGAGCAGCTCGAGCCAAGCGCTGTTCGACGGTTTGCCGACGGCTTCGACGCGCAGCGCGAGCTGGCGACCGCGCGACACGATCGCGGAAGCTTCCGAGATTACCTGTCCACCAACCGGAAGGCCGGGCCACGGGGAGATAGAGGGCATCGCGCCCGTCACTGAAACCTCCCAACCGAGCTACTCCGATGACCGTCACTCGAACTGTCCTCCAACTCACGCCTCTGGCGCTCGTCGCATCCGCGGCGGCGCAGAGTCCCGGCCTCCCCGTTTTCAGCGTCGACTGGCGCGGACCGACCGTGTCCGCGATCGACTCGTTCTCCTTCACGCCGATCACGGAAGGCGACCTGCTCATGCCGCAGGCGCTCGTGCCCGCGTTCGGCCCGCTGCCCACGCCGGGGATCGTCGAGAGCGGCGGTTTCCTCGCGCCTGCCGGGCTGAACGTCGCCACGCACCTCGGGTGCGTCGGTCACCCGGGCGGCACGCCGTGCGCGATCGAAGTCGACGCGCTCTCGCATGCGCTCGATCGCATGGTGAATTGCTCGTCGCTGCCGAGCACGCCGAACCCGACGTGGGTGTTCTCCGTTTCCTTCCGCGGTCTCGGCCAACCCGGTTTCGGGCCCGACCTCGCCAGCGAAGGCGCGTGCGCCGATGAAACGGCCGACGTGTTCGCCGGCGTCTTCGTCCCGTGCGGTCCGTTCGGACCAGGACCGGTGATCGGCAACTACGCCTACATCGACGGCGATGGGCTCGTGAACGCGTGTGGGACTAGCGTGTACCCGGGCCTCGGCCTCGTCGAGCCCTCGCCCTTCGGTGACAACCTCGACGCGCTCGACGACGACGTGCCCGACCGGTACTTGCCGCGCTCGACCTGCACGTACTTCTCGCTCGACGCTGGGTTCATCGATCCGATCTTCACCACGCCCAACTCGGGGTCCGCGGTCGCGAACGGATTCGTCGGCGGCGATGTGCTCGTCTCGTGCCCGAGCTGCGCACCGGCCGTCTACGCCAGCGCAGCGAGCCTCGGCCTCGACGCCAGCGGCCCCGACACGGATGACCTCGATGCGCTCGTGCTGCGCGAGAACGGCATCGCGGGCTACCAACGTTCGACCACGCCGTACGACTGGACGACGGGTGCCTCGGACATGCTCTTCTTCTCCGTGCGCCGCGGATCGGCGCTGATCGGCACGCCCGACGCGTTCTTCGGCGTCCCGATCGAGCAGGGTGACGTCCTCGTGCCCACGGGTGCCTTCGGTTCCGTCCCGGGCATCTGGATCGCGGGCGAGACCTTGGGCCTCATGATGAGTCGGAATCTCGCGGGCTACATCGGCGACGACATCGACGCGCTCGACGTCCTGCACGATCCGGAGCCGGGCACGCGCTTCTGCTTCGGCGACGGCACCGGCACCGCCTGCCCGTGCGCGAACTTCGGCGCGCCCGGCCGCGGCTGCGCGAACAGCGTGAACCCCGACGGCGCTCTCTTGTGGGCCAACGGCTTCGCGTCGATCTCGAACGACACGATGCAACTGACCGCGTCGGGTATGCCCGGCTCGACGAACGCGATGCTCTTCCAAGGCACGGGGACCGTCAACGCTGGGCTCGGCGCGGTGTTCGGCGACGGATTGCGCTGCGCGGGCGGCAGCGTGGTCCGGTTGCTCCTGCGCAACGCGAATTGCGGCAACCGTTCCTGGGGCTACGCCGTGCCGGGTGATCCGACCATCAGCGTCGCGGGTGGAGTCACCACGCCGGGCGTGCGCGTCTACCAAGCGTGGTATCGCAACGCGGCGGCATTCTGCACGCCGAACGTGTTCAACGTGAGCAACGGGTACCGCGTCGCGTGGGGCCCGTGATGCCGCGTTGAATCGAGTTCGCGGCGGGACCGTTCCTGCCCTCGAACGAATGAGTCGGCCGCGAGACGGGAGGTCTCGCGGCCGACGCTGTACGGAGTCAGACTCTCCTCCGCCGTTCTCGAGCCCGCTCGAACCCCACAGCTCGATCCCGCACGTTGCGAGAGACCCAAGCTCTCGCGGCCAGAACTCACTTCGGCGAGCCGCCGCCTTCGGGACGGGTGTACGGAGTCAGACTCTCCTCCGCCGCTCTCGAGCCCGCTCGAACCCCACAGCTCGATCCCGCACGTTGCGAGAGACCCAAGCTCTCGCGGCCAGAACTCACTTCGGCGAGCCGCCGCCTTCGGGACGGGTGTACGGGTGTACGGAGTCAGACTCTCCTCCGCCGCTCTCGAGCCCGCTCGAACCCCACGGCTCGGCCGCCTGCGCTGCGAGACGGGAGGTCTCGCGGCCGACTCTCATTTCGGCGAATCGCCGCCGCCTTCAGGACGAGCTCAGCTATCGCCCTCGCCGCCGAACTTCTCGTGCGCCGAATCCGCGGCCGCGGGTGTACGGAGTCAGACTCTCCTCCGCCGCTCTCGGGCCCGCTCGAACCCCACGGCTCGGCCGCCTGCGCTGCGAGACGGGAGGTCTCGCGGCCGGCTCTCATTTCGGCGAATCGCCGCCGCCTTCGGGACGAGCTCAGCTATCGCCCTCGCCGCCGAACTTCTCGTGCGCCGGATCCGCGGCCGCGTGGACCTTGCCTTCGAAGAGCTTCACCGCGTCGGAGTTCTTGCCGTCGATCACGAGCAGCTCGACTTCGGCGACGTCGCGCGCGAGCACCGTGAGCGTGCGTCGGAACGCGAGCTTGTGCGCGGCCTGCGCTTCCGCCGGAATCGTCGCGAGGTTCTGGGGCTCGCCGTTCTGGGACGCACCCAGAGGTTGGATCATGCGACCGAGGCTCTGGAGCGTCGCCTCGTTCTTCGTCGGATCGGCGATGCCCGCCATCACGCGCTCGAACTCGGTGCCGAGCTGTTCCATCGCGCCGTGCAAACTCGGACCGTTGCCGCGATCCGGGCGACGGCCTTCACCGCGATCGGGACGCTGACCTTCACGCGGCTCGCCCTTTTCTTCGGGCGCGGGCTTCGGATCCTGCGCGCGCGCCGGCGACATCGCCGAAACGACGAACCAGCCGGCGAGCGGCAGAGCGAGTGCGAGAGTGAGGATTCGAAGCGCGTTGCGGTTCATGGAACGACGATCGAGGAGTCGGGACCAGGTCGCACGATCGATGCGAGCGAGCCAGTTTCCCCATGCACGGCGCCGCGTTCAGGGATCACGGCCAACTTCGGACCGACTGCGCGATCGATGAACACGATCCCGCGCGGGGGGCACTACGACTCATGGCGTGATGTTGCGGGGCACGAATCCGCCCAGATCACGGCGATCCGAGCCCGCCCAACCCCGGTCGCCACTGTACGGTCATCCGGTCCTCGAACTCGCGCGTCGTGCGCTGCAGAGCGCGCATCGTCGCGCCATCGGCGCACCACGTCGCGGGGACGACGAGCACGTTCTTGCGGTTCTTCGCGAGGAGCTCGGCGAGGACCTTCGGCAAGCTTCGCTCACCCTCCGCGTCCGCGATCACGAGACGTTGGAACCGATTCGACTTCGCCAACGGATCTGCGGCCTCGAGCGCGCGCCACGCAGTTGCTTCCTCCGCCGCGAGGCCGACAGGGAGCACGACGATGGTCGTGCCACCGAACGATCCCGGGCATTGCGGCAACCGCCCGGGCGGAGCGAAGTCGGCGGCGCGAACGTCGAGCGCGATCTCGCTCGAGCGTGCATCGGCCGATGCGGACGTGGCGAGTAGGGCGATGCGCGACCCATCGCGGCGCGACAGCGCGTCCGCCATCCTTCGGGCCCAGCTCCGGGCTCGCGGACCGTCGACGCGCACATGAGATCGCGCCGCGTCCGCGGGCAGAACGCGTGCATCCAGGCCGAGTGCCGCGCGCACCACGTTTTCACGCTCGATTTCGGCATTCCACGCGTCACCAGTGCTCGCAGTGAGATCGGCGTCGAACGCGACACCGCGATACTGCGCCAACTCGCTCGTCCACCATGCGAGGTCGGCCTCGCGCGCCGTGACGCGCAGCGACTTCGCCGGGATTCGTTCGTCCCCACGCAACTCGGGCAGTGGCAGCGGGAAGTCGGAGATCGACGCGAAACGCCGCGGCTCGAACGCGAATGCGCGCACGTCGAGTTCGCTCGTGAGCAGCGACACGGCCGCAACGATCGTCGCACCCGTTCCTTCTCCCGCGAGGCACACGCGAGTCGGATCGATCGGTTGGTGGCGCAGCACGAACGCGCACGTGCGCTCGAGGCCTTCGCGCAGCGCGTACGCGTCGTCGGCGAACGAGTCCGGCCAGTACCAGCGCCCTCCGGCGACGAGGTCGTCCTGCAACTCGCGGTACGGCGCTTCGACGACCACGATCGCGGAGTGCGTGCCGACGCGGTCCTTCCACAACGCGAAAGCGTCGGCGGCGGTCTCACCCTCGTCGGCGAGCCAAACGAAGAGCGGCACGCGCGCGCTGTCGCTCGCATTCGGCGGTACGTGCAGGTGGTACTCCAACTGTCGCGGGACGGCCACGGCGTACGAGCCATCGTCCACGTCTCGCGCCCGCTCCTCCGCGAACACGACGAAGTCCGCAACGGGAAGGCCGCTGATCTCGGAGGAGAACGGGTTCGCGGCTGCCACGATCGCGACCGTCTCGATGCGCGCGTCGGGCGCGCGCAGGCGGAGCTGACGCACGGTTCCGTCCCAGTATTCGCTGTGAAAACCGCCGTTCACGTGCAGGACGGAGTGCCCCGGATGATCGCGCAGCGCCAGCGCGCAGGCCTCGCCCATCGAGTTGTCCCACAGCGACTGCGCCGATGTGAGCCGCGGATCGTTCACAGCCGGAGCCGGCCCCATCATCGCTGCGTGACCGCGCACGGCGTTGTCGACGCGTCGCCAGTACGCGGGTGTGTTCGCGATCAGCTCGGCCGGAGCGAGCACACGCTCCTCGGGCGACAGCCCGGCGAGTCCGTCGGTCCCGACCTTGCGGCGCAAGGTGCTGGGAAAGTTCGAGGCGACGACGGGCCGCCGTTCGGCGCGCGCGAGCTCGATCATCGGCCGGTACGCCGTGCGATAGTTCGACCACGGTCGCGACTGCGCGAGGAACGCGGCCTCGTCGATCTCGCCCCGCACGTACGCGTCGAGCGTCGGTTGCACGTCGCGCTCGAACATCTCCAACGCCAGGACGACGCGACCGTCGCGTCGAGCGAGCAAGCCAGCGTAGGTCTCGAGCTGGACTCGGTGCGTCGTCCCGTCGATGTGCGATTCGCCCAGGAAGACGGCGTCGGCCGCGCTCAGACGATCGAGCAGCGCTTCGAACTCGATCCGCTCACCTGTGTGCCCGTCGCGCACCGACACGACGTGCTCGATCGGCGACACGAGCGAAGGCTCGCCCTTTCCTCCCTGAAAGCGTGTCCGAGGGGAACTCGAGCAACTCACGAGGAGCAGCAGCGGAACGAGAGGCAGCGCGCGCATTCGTCGCATGGGGATCGAGGCTGGGTTGTGCGGGTTGAGGCTCGCAGCCTAACCGGGCTCGAGGCTCCGGACGCGGACGCGATGGTGCGAAAGGCGCCACGCCGACCGTCCGTTCTCGAGAAACCTGTCCGCGTTCGGACCGCCCATCGAACCTGTTCGCCCATTGCTATCGTTCGGACATGCACATCGTCCTGGCGGCCCTGTTCCTGCTCGTCCCCTTCTCGCTGCCGCCGGTGGGCGTCACCGAGGTCTCGACGACGAGCGAGCTGCGCAGCGCGCTCGCTTCGGCCGCACCCGGCACGCGAATCGCCGTGAAGCCAGGCGATTACGAGCGTTTCAACGCAGCGCGGATCGCGGGCACCGCCGAGCTTCCCATCGTCGTCGCCGCAGCGGACGCGACCGCGCCTCCCGTCTTCCGCGGGATGCAGTTCTCGGACGTCGCGCACTTCGAGCTGGTCGGCATCGTCATCGCCGGAGCGCCGGACAACGGCCTCAACATCGACGACGGAGGTTCGTTCGAGACGCCTTCGCACCACGTCGTGCTGCGCGACGTCGTCGTGCGCGATTGCGGCGCGCGCGGGAACGAGGACGGTATCAAGCTGTCGGGCCTCGACGATTTCCGCCTCGAACGATGCACCGTCGAGACGTGGGGCCGCGGAGGCTCCGCGGTCGACATGGTCGGCTGTCGTCGCGGCTCGATCGAAGGCTGCACGTTCCGCGATCGTTCCGAGGATCCCGCGTCGAACGGAGTGCAGACCAAGGGCGGAACGCGGGACGTCACGATTCGCGCCTGCCGTTTCGAACACGCCGGCCAGCGCGCCGTGAACGTGGGCGGCTCGACCGCGCTCGCGTTCTTTCGCCCGAGACCTGAGACCTTCGAGGCCCAGGCCATCGTCGTCGAAGGCTGCACGTTCGTCGGCAGCGAAGCCCCGATCGCCTTCGTGGGCGTCGACGGCGCGGTCGTGCGCTTCAACACGTTCTATCGGCCCGAGAAGTGGTTCGTGCGCATCCTGCAGGAGACGCGGGAACCGGGCTTCGTCGCGTGCCGGAACGGCGTGTTCAGCGACAACCTCGTCGTGTGGAGCGCCAGTGAGATCGCGACGCCGGTGAACGTCGGAACGCACACCGCGCCGGAGTCGTTCACCTTCGCGCGCAACTACTGGTACTGCGTCGACGCGCCGGCGCGCAGCATTCCCTGGCTCCCAGTCGCCGAAGTGGGCGCGAAAGGTGGCGCCGATCCGCTGTTCCGCGACGTGGCGAAGCTCGATCTGCGTCTGTCAGAATCGAGCCCCGCACGCGCGCACGGGGCCGACGCGTGCACTTCGAAGCGCTGAAGCCTTGGGCTCTTCGATTCGGCACCGAACCGATCGAGCATGTCGATCGACTCTCCAGGATGAACCGCGTGGGTGACGATCAGGGTGTTGCGGCGCTGCGCGCGAGCCCGAGCTCGGCGGCGTGCGGCTTCAAGGCCTCGATCACGAACGTGACGTGCTCGGCCAGATCGACACCGAGCATCGCGACGCCCGCGGTGACCTCGTCACGTTCGACCTTGGCCGCGAACCCCTTGTCCTTCAGCTTCTTCATCACGCTCTTCGCTTCGAGCGTCGCAATGCCCTCGGGCCGCACGAGCGCGCATGCACCGACGAACCCGGTGAGTTCGTCGCAGGCGAGGAGCGCCTTGTCGAGCGTCGATTCGTGAGGCACGCACCACTTCGTGTAGTGCGCCGAGATCGCGTGCGCGACCTCGGGTTCGCCGCGTTCCGCGAGCCACGCGACGATGCGGCGCGGATGTTCCTCCGGCCACGCTTCGTAGTCGGCGTCGTGCAGCATCCCAGCGATTCCGAAGCGCTCGACGTCGCTCGCGCCGGCGCCGTAGCGCAGTGCGGCGGCGCGCATGACCACTTCGACGGCGCGCGCGTGCTTGCGCAAGGCGTCCGTCTTCGTCCAGGCGCACAAGTGCTCCCACGCGGCTTCGCGGCTCAACATGCTCCCGAGGTTAGCGCGGACTCGGTCGCTGTGGTGCGCGCGGGCGGCGCTACGATCCGGGCCGATGACTTCGACCCGAGTGAGCAGCCTCTTCGTTCGGGTCCTCGCTCTCGTCGCCGTTGCCAGCAACGCCCAAGCGGCCGACCCTGGCGCGCGCTGTGTCGCGTGCCATCCGAGTCAGGTCGAGAGCTATCGTGCGACCGGCATGGCGCGCGCGCTCGGACCGCTGGTGCCGGGCGAGCTGGAGCGCGTTTCGCCGGCGCACGCGCGCGTCGGCCCGTTCGAGTACCGCTTCGAGACGACCACGCCCGGTCCGCGCATCGTCGAGTCGCTCGTGCGCGTCGACGCGGGCCAAGAGTCGCGTCGCGACGTCGACTTCGCACCGATCGCGTTCACGGTCGGCGCTGGAATCCTTGATCGTTCCTTCGCGGTGCGTCGCGGCGAGGTGATCCGATTCGGGCCGCTCGAGGTCGTACACGACGTCCGTGGAGGCCTGCACGCACAGGCGGCTCCGGGTCACGCGATCGACGCGACTTCGCGCTGGAACATGCCGATCGCTGAGGAATGTCTGCGTTGCCACACGAGTTCGCTGCCGCCGCGCGACTATCCGTACGACCTCGCGCCGCCCGCGTCGTGGCAACCGTCGGGGATCGATTGCGACGCGTGTCATGCGCGAGCCACGGCCCACGCGAACTGGCAGACGACGCGCGCGGCGGGGACGGCGCCGACGACCCCGGATCCGATAGCGAGCGACTCGACGGCGCGCCGCACTGGTTTCGATTCGTGCGCGCGCTGTCACCTTCAGGGCGACGCGTTGCTGTCGATCGCACAACCCTTGCGCGGCATTCCGGCCCCAGAATCCGATCCGTTCGCGCAGCGCGCGGTGTTCGTCGCCGCCGATCCGACGCACGAGATCGGATTCGTCAGCCACGTCGAACGTCTCACGCTTTCGGCCTGTTTCCACGCTACGCGCGAGCGCGACGTCGGCGCACTCCTGTGCACGACGTGTCACGATCCGCATCGCTCGTCGACGGATGCCGTCGAGCGTCAGCGCGTTCGTAACGCTTGCTCGAAGTGCCACGCGACGGGCGACGAAAGCGAGGACGAGCGTTCGGCGTGCTCCCTGCCACGCGCGGATCGCGGCGAGCGCTCATGCGTCGATTGCCACATGCGTACGACCGGTGTCTTCGACGTGGCCGGCGTCGAGATCCATGACCACCGCATCGAGCGCAAGCCTCCGCCGCCTTCGCGGCGCGCCCCGCTGCGCGTCAAGTCCGCGCCCGACGGTCGCATCGCGCGCATCCTCGCCTCGGGCGATCGATCCACGGATCGCGCCGTCGATCCTGGCGTGTGGATGATGGCCTACATCGAGCTCGGTCGACGCGATCTCGCGCACGAGTTCGTCGCGCGCGATCCCGGCCCGGTCGCGAATGCGCTGGCGAGCTTCCATCACTTGCGTGCCGGATTGCGCGAGGAAAAGCGCGATCTCGTCGGTGCGGAAGCGGACCTGCGGCGCGCGCTCGCGGTCGATCCGATGCTCCCCGAGTCGAGCGTGAACCTCGGCGGTGTGCTCCTCGCCACGAAGCGCGAGCGCGAAGCGATCGAAGTCCTCTCGCAGCTCCTCGTCCGGCACCCGAAGGCCGAGGGCGCGTTGCGCAATCGCGCGGTCGCGTACCTTGCGCTCGGTGAGCCCGAGTCTGCCGCGCGCGATCTCGAGGAAGCGCAGCGCATCCTCCCGCGGGCGTCGATCGCGAGGCTGCTCGGTCAGGTGTACGAGCGCCTCGGTCGGCCCGAACTCGCTCGGCTCTGGGCCGACGCGGCGCGCGCACTCGAGCCGAACGCGCGCTGATCCGTCGCGCCGATTCCTCGCGCCGATTCCTCGCGCCGATCCGTCGCGCTGATCCGTCGCGCTGATTCAGTGCGCTGATTCAGTGCGCTGATTCAGTGCGCTGATTCAGTGCGCTGATCCGTCGCGCTGATTCGGTGGGCTGATCTGCCGCGCTTTTTCAGCACGCGTTAGAGTGCGCGCGGCCCCCACCGGAATCCTCATGCGCATCCAGAGCCTCCTCTTCGTCCTCCTCGCTGCGACCCCGTCGTTCGCGCAAGAAGCCACGTCGGTCGATCCCGTCGTCCGCCGCATCATCGACACGCCCGCGAGCGAATCGCAGGTCATGCGCTACCTCGACGACGTCGCAAACAAGATCGGTCCGCGCCTCACGGGCTCCGATGGCTACACGAACGCGTGCAACTGGGCGCGCGACGAGTTCGAGGCGATCGGCCTCACCAACGTGCGTCTCGAGCGCTGGGGCGAGTTCCCTGTCGGCTTCAATCGCGGTCCGGCGTCGGGCCGCATGACGAAGCCGGTCGAGCGCGTTTTGCGTTTCGGCACCAACGCGTGGACCGCCGGGACGAAGGGCAAAGTGAGCGGTCCCGCGGTCCTCGCGCCGACGAACGCGGAAGAACTCGAAGCCGTTCGCGCGAAACTCGCCGGTGCGTGGGTCGTCGCGAAGAGCGCCGCGCCGGGCGCGGGGCGGAGAGGCGGCGCGGGTGCTGAAGGTGGCCCTGGTCAGGGAGGTGGTGCGGGCGCGAACCGCGGCCCCGACCGCGCGTTCCGCGAAGCGCGCGACAAGGCCTACGAACAGTCCGGGATCGCCGGCACGATCCGCGGCACGCGCGGCGAGCTCGTCGTCACCGGCGGATCGCAGCGCGTCGATTGGAACAAGCTGCCCACACGTCCCGCGATCCAGATGGTCGCTGCGGATCACGCCGCCATCGTCGAGAAGCTCGAAGCGAACGAGGAAGTCCGCCTCGAGTTCGACATCCGCAATCACTTCGAGCGCGGTCCGATCCAACTCCACAACGTGCTCGCGGACCTCGTCGGCGCCGAGAAGCCCGACGAGTTCGTGATCGTCGGCGGTCACCTCGACTCGTGGGACGGCGCGACGGGCGCACTCGACAACGGAACCGGTGTCGCGACCACGATGGAAGCCGCACGCCTCCTCGTCTCCGCGGGCGCGCGACCGAAGCGCACGATCCGATTCATGTTGTGGGGCGGCGAGGAGCAGGGTCTCCTCGGCTCACGAGCGTGGATCGAGCAGAATCAGGCTGAGTTGTTGCGTATTTCAGCGGTTCTGAATCACGACGGCGGCACGAACTACTGCTCCGGCATCCCCGCCACCGAGCTCATGGCGCCGCTCTTCGAGCCCATCTTCGCGCCCGTGCAGGACCTCGATCCCGATCACCCGTTCCGCATCCGCAAGGTGAAGGGCATCTCGTCCGTCGGCAGTGACAGCGACGCGTTCCTCTCTGCGGGAGTGCCGGGCTTCTTCTGGGACCAGAAGGGTCGCTCGAACTACACGCACGTTCACCACACGCAGTTCGACACGTACGAGGAAGCGATCCCCGAGTACCAACGCAACTCGTCGGTGGTGATCGCGGTGGGCGCTCTCGGCATCGCAAACCTGCCGGAGCTTCTGCCGCGCGAAGGTCTGCGTCCGACCGGCAGCGGTGGCGGCCGCCGTCGCCTCGGCGTCCAGCTCGACGACGAGATGCGCATCGAGGAACTGACCGACGGCGGCATCGCCACGAAGGTCGGCATGCGCGTCGGCGACCGCGTCACGAAGATCGGCGAGATGCCGGTCGCGGACCGCGAGGAACTCGTCGTCGCGATGCAGGAAGCGCCGGCGAAGACGAAGGCGACCGTGATGCGCGGCACCGAGACCGTCGAGTTCGAGATCGAGTTCCCGGTCGACCTCGACGCGCCGATCCGCCGCTACGGGATGCGCGTCAACGACGAACTCGAGGTCGAGCGCGTGACGAAGGGTGAGATCGCCGAGAAGGCCGGTATCTCTCGAGGCGACCTGATCCAGTCCGTGGATGGCAAGCCGGTGAAGGCGAAGGCCGATTTTTCGGCCGCTCTCGAAGCGGCAAAGGATGCGGTTCGGCTCGAGCTGCGGCGCGGTGACGAGGGCACGCACACGACGGTCACAGTGACGCTCTCGAAGCCGGAACCTCGCTGAAACCACGCTGGATTCGCGCTGCAAAGGCCCTCCGTTTCGGGGCTTGAAGTCGCGAATCATCGCGTGGTGAAGCTCGTCCGCGGTTGAACATGCGCCCCACGCGGGCGACGAGTTGCATTCGCCCATGATCCCGCTCTCGATCCTCGACCTGGTCCCGATCCTCCGCGACGGCACCGCGCGCGATGCATTGATGCGCAGCCTCGACCTCGCTCGGCACGCCGAGCAGCTCGGCTACCGAAGATTCTGGGTCGCGGAACACCACAACATGACGGGGATCGCGAGCGCCGCGACCTCGGTCGTCATCGGCCATCTCGCGGCGGGCACGTCGAGGATTCGCGTCGGTGCCGGCGGGATCATGCTGCCGAATCACTCGCCGATGGTGATCGCGGAGCAGTTCGGCACGCTCGAAGCCCTGCATCCGGGACGCATCGACCTCGGTCTCGGGAGGGCTCCAGGAACTGATCAGCGAACGTGGCGCGCGCTGCGCCGTGATCCGGGCGCGGCCGAGGAGTTCCCCCGCGACGTGCAGGAGCTTCAGACTCTGCTCGGACCGGTTCGCGCGGGTCAACCGATCCAAGCCGTGCCGGGCGGTGGCTGCAACGTGCCGATCTGGATCCTCGGCTCGAGCACGTTCGGAGCGCAGCTCGCGGCTGCGCTCGGCCTGCCGTACGCGTTCGCGTCGCATTTCGCGCCGCGTGATCTGGACGATGCGCTCGACGCTTACCGCAAGGGGTTCACGCGCTCGAAGCAGCTCGCGAAGCCGTACGCGATGGTCGGCGTCAACGTCTTCGCGGCCGAGACGGATGAGGAGGCGCGGCGCCTGTTCACGTCGGCGCAGCAGCAGTTCGTCGACCTCGTGCGCGGCAATCCTGGTCCGCTGCGACCTCCGATCGATGACATCGAGAAGTACTGGTTGCCGAACGAAAAAGCGCGCGCGTCGGGGATGCTCGAGTTCGCCGTCGTGGGCTCGCCGGAAACGGTGCGCAAGGGCCTCGAGCGCATCGTGCGTGCGACGCAGGCGAACGAACTGATGCTCGTCTCGGCGATCCACGACCACGCGGCGCGCCTCCGCTCGTACGAGATCGCGATGGAGGTCACGCGGGCGAGCCGGCTACTCGAGAGCGTGGAACCGGTTGCCCGTCGTTCGGTCCCGGACTGAGACGACCCCGCGGTTCTCGGTCTCCAGCGCAAACACGTTGTCCGCGTTGCTCGCATCGGTGCCAGGCATCGCAAGCAGGGGTGGATGGATGTGTCTGACACCAACATCAACCCCGACATCTGTGCATCACGAGGTGCGGCGGGCCGACGAAGGAATGCCGGCCATGGTCACGGCGACATTGCCGAGGCTGGATGCGCGGTAGGCGCACGCACGCGTCAGAGGTTCTCGCATGGAGGCCAAGCCTCGCGAGCAGGCGTTGATGGATGTGCCTGACACCGACATCTCGCATGGAGGCCAAGCCTCGCGAGCAGGCGTTGATGGATGTGCCTGACACCGACATCCGACATCCACGTCCGAGTCACCGTGCGACGTAGAGAGGGATTGTGGTTAAGCCCGCACGAGCCTGCGGCCCTGCAGGTACTCGATCACCTTCGCGGCCGATTGCTCGAGTGTCTCGTCGCCGGTCTTCACCACGACTTCGGGTGCGCTCGGCGGCTCGTATGGATCCGTCACGCCGGTGAAGTGCGGAATCTGGCCTGCGCGTGCTTTCGCGTAGAGGCCCTTCACGTCGCGCGCTTCCGTCACGGCGAGCGGTGCGTCGACGAAGACCTCGATGAACGGAACCTGCGCTTTCGCGCGACATTCTTCGCGAATCGCGCGGTACGGCGAGATCGCGGCGGTGATCGCGCACACGCCGTTGCGGCCGAGCAGGTTCGCGACGAACGCGATGCGGCGCACGTTCACGTCGCGGTCTTCCTTCGAGAACGTGAGGCCCTTCGAGAGGTTCTCGCGCACCTCGTCGCCGTCGAGGATCTCGACCGCGAGCCCGCGCGCGAGCAGGATCGGCGCCACGTGGTTCGCGAGCGTGCTCTTGCCCGCGCCGGACAGCCCCGTGAACCAAAGGATGAACCCGCCGTCCTTCATCAGCGGATCTTGCCTTCGAGGAACGGCACCTCGAAGCACTTCTCGTGCATGATCGGTCCGTGGCCGAAATACCCACCCTCGCCGAACAGTTCGCCGTGGTCGGAGGTCACGACGACGTGCGTGTTCTTGGGACAGATGTCCCATAGTTCTTCGAAGACCTTGTCGAGGTAGCGCACGGTCTCGACTTGGCGCTCCTTCAACTGATCGAGCTTCTTCTGGTCGAAGAAGAGCGGCGCGTCCTTCGTCGCGATCAGGTTCCCCTTCGCATCGATGTCTTGGTCGAGGTTCTTGAAAACGCCGTTCACGCCGCTGATTCGCGGCAGATTCGACGTGTCCTCGCCGGGCGTCGCGTACGGGTAGTGCGTTTCCCCCACGTTGAGGAGAAAGAACGACGGCCGATCCGCGCTGAACTTCATCGTCGGCAGCATGGCGCGCATGTCGTTGTGCTTGTCCATGAGCTGGAACGAATCGAAGTCTCGGTTCACGCCGGTGCGCGGATTCAAGACGGGCATCGACACGCGCGCGTGCGTCTCGTAGCCGAGCGTGTTCCTCAAGAATCCCGGCAACCACAGACCCGGGACCATCTTCGCGAACTCGATGTCCTTCGCGCCGAGGCGTCGATTGAAGTTGTAGAAGTCCTCCTTGTAGTACTCGGAGGCGTACACGTTCGGCGGACTCGTGTGCGGAAGTAGACCCGTGAGCAAGTTGTAGTGCGACGGTCCGGTCCAGCTCGCGTAGCTCCAGCGTCGCTCGACCGCACCGAGCTTCAGGATCGTCTTCGGCGCCGCTTGCATGAACGTGTCGTAGCGACACGAATCGAGCGTGATGACGATGAAGTGATTCTCGGCCTTCGGGTCGGGACGTTGCGCCGCGAAGGGTCCGCCGGGTCGCGGCACGGGGCGCGGTCCGCTCTTCGCGGGCGGCTTCGGTTTCAGGAAATCGAACAGTCCCAACGTCGTGGCCTTTCGGGGTCGTGAGCTCGGGTCAGGGGTGGCGGGAGTTCTGACCGCGAGGTCCAGCGGGGGCGAAAGGTCGGAGGGGCGTGCCCTGAGGTTCGCGCTGCCGGTTCAGGGCCTCGGATCGTACTCGGCGGGGTCGCATCCTGAGCCCGAGTGACCAGCGCGGAGCGTCCGCGGATCTCGCTAGGGGCGCAGGACTTCGGGGGGCTCCATGCCAACCCCGTCGAGGTCCGAACCGTAGGCGTGGCCTCCGGCGCCGGGCGGGGTACACCTAGACGGACCCCATGACGACCATGAAGCACCTCGTTCCGATTGCCCTCCTCCTCCTCGCCGCTTGCGGCCCGTCCGACCCGAAGGCCCTCGCGGACGAGGGCAATTCGGCGCTCGGGAAAGGCGACGCGAAGAGTGCGCTCGCGAAGTTCGACGAGGCGCTGGTCGGGCTTGATCCCTCGCACGAGCAGTACGTGCGTGCGTCGATCGGGCGTTGCGAAGCGCTGGCGAAGACGGATGGGCCGGCGGCGGTGAAGTCCTTCCTCGAACTCGCGGGCAAGGTCCCCGCGAAGGTCGGCGAAGGCGATTACAGCCTGATCTGTTCGAAGCTCCTGCAAGGCGGCTTCACGCTGGAGGCGATCGACGTGATGGACGCGGGCAAGAAGCGCTTCGTGGGCTCGAAGAAGATGGAGGAGACGCTCGTCGCGGTTCAGGCGGCCGCGAAGAAGCAGAGCACGCCGGATGCGCTGAAGAAGCTGGCCAGCCTTGGTTACGCGGGTGACTGATATGTCGAGCCTTCGACGCGCTCTTGGATCGGCAGCGCTCCTCTTCGGCACCACGCAACTCGATAGCTGCTGCGGACCCTGCTCGAGTTTCGGGGGCCTCAGCGACCGCGAGTTGGACGTGGTGAACGACATCACCGCAGTCGTCTACGACCAGCAGGCGGCGTGGAATCGCGGCGACCTCGTCGCGTTCATGGAGCGCGGGTACTGGAACTCGCCGGACCTGACCTTCTACTCGGGCGGCAAGGTCTCGCACGGCTTCGACGAGATGCTCGCGCACTATCGAGCGAGCTACGAAGGTCCGGGCAAGGAGCTCGGGAAGCTCACGTTCTCGCAGGACACCGTCGATTTGCTCTCTGATGACGCCGCGATCGCACGCGGACGCTGGGATCTCGATTACGCACAGAAGCCGGACGTCGGCGGGCTGTTCACGCTCGTCCTGCGTCGCGTGGACGAGGGCTGGCGCATCGTGCACGACCACACGAGCGTCGACGGCTGACGGGTGTACGGAGTCAGGCTCCCCTCCGCCGTTTTCCCTGCGCGCGCGAGCCAGCTCGCGCGCGCAGGGAAAACGGCGGAGGGGAGCCTGACTCCGTACACCCGTACACGCTCTAGCCGGCGAGGTACCCGGTGTTGACCGGCTTCTTCAGCGCGTGCGTCTCGAGCTCGCTGACGAGATATCGATACGCCTCGTCCACCGAATCCGTGCGGAAGAACAGGTTCACGTCCTCCGGACTGATCGTGCCGTACTCGACCATCGGCTCGAGGTTCAGGACCTTGTCCCAGTACTCCGTGCCGAACAAAACGATGGGCAAGTGCTTCTTGATCTTCAGCGTCTGGACGAGCGTCACGACTTCCATGAACTCGTCGAACGTGCCGAAACCCCCGGGCATCACGACGATCGCCTTCGACAAGTACGTGAACCAGTACTTGCGCATGAAGAAGTAGTGGAACTCGAACGCGAGTCGCTTCGTGATGTAGGGGTTGTCCGTCTGCTCGAAGGGCAGTGAAATGTTGAGCCCGATGTTCTCGCCCTTCGCCTCGCTCGCGCCGCGGTTCGCGGCCTCCATGATCCCGGGTCCGCCGCCGGAGCAGATCACGAAGCGACGGTCCGTGCCCTCAAGACCTTTCGACCACGTCGTCAGCCGCTTCGCGAGCTCGCGCGTCTCCTCGTAGTAGCGCGACATGTGGAGTCTCATCTCCGCGCGCTTCACGTCGCCGCCGTCCTTCTTCGCGGCCTCGAGCTGCGCCGTCGCGACTTCGCGCGAGAGGATCCGCGCGGATCCGAAGAACACGATCGTGTCGCGGACGCGCAGTTCCTCGAAGCGCGATTCGGGTTCGAGGTACTCGGCCAGGATGCGCAGCGGGCGCGCGTCCTTCGATCCCATGAACTCTTGGTTCTTGTAGGCCTTGACGGCCCGGTAGCGGCTTTCGGTCATCGTCCGTGAGGCAATGCGGGGAGCAGGAGGGAGCGTGATCGACGGATTCGCCGCGCGACTGAAGGGCGCACCGCGCGGCGCATCCTAGCGGTCTCGCGCGCACGACCTTCGGGCGGTCGACTAACGATCGCGAACCGCCACCATCGGACCCGCGGGATCGCGACGGCGACTCCCGCTCGGTCACTCAATCCGGATCGGGTTGGCGCAGGTTTTCTTGCGCCTTACGGAACATGTCGTCGAGGCGGTCGGCCTTGCCACGTTCGGAATCGAGCGCACGATCGAGCTTTTCCGTTCCACTCGACGTGCGGCCGCGCACTCGATCCTGGGCGGATTCCCACCGATCACCGGATCCGCCCACGGCCTCGACGCGCTCGTGGCGCAGCACCTTGGCCGTCAGGACGTCGATTGCGAGGCGGCTTTGACAGCAGGGACAGGTGACTTCGATCTCTTTTGCACTCACGGGTCCCTCCAGCGGCACGAATTGATGGCGCGGCACAGTTTTCGGAACTTCACGTCGCGATCGTACGTCTTGAACACGTTCTTATCTCAGAGCCTGTGCCGGAAGTAACCCTCCCCAAGGTCCGGCCTAGGTCCCCCACTCGAGCTCGCCATGAATGAACAGAACCGCTTCGGCTTCCCGATCTCGCCGGGTTACCAGGTCCGAGACCGTGAATTGCCCCAAAGGCTCCTCGGAGTGCTCCTGTGGGCCGGACTGGTCCTCGTCCTGCTGACCTTCGGGGCACGTTGACCGAGATCCCGCCCGTGATGGTCCGCGCCCACTTCGACCCGCACTTCCTCGAGGGCTTCGGAACTCTGCCGCGCACGTGAGGCCGAGGGTCCGCGCGGCTCGCCGGATCGACGCGCGCGGCGTACTCTCTCGGGCATGCGCACCGACCGTCCGACTCTCCTCCTCCGCGCGCCTCTCGCCGCCGGACTCGCCTGCTTCTTCGTCGCCTGCACGACGGGCAACGAACCCGTCAAGCTGACTCCAGCGCAAGCCGCGGCGAGCACGTCGCAGACGGCGACTCCGGCGCCGAGCGCGGGTACCGCCGCGAACGCACGCCCGAACGCGGCGCCGAATCCGCACGCCGGGATGTCGGTCGGTGCAACGACGCCGAAGACCGCCGGCGCTTTGCAGTACAGCGTGCCCGAGGGTTGGGTCGTCCAGATCCCGTCGTCGAACATGCGCAAGGCTCAGTTCCAGTTGCCCAAGGTCGAAGGCGATGCCGAGGACGCGGAACTCGTCCTCTTTCATTTCGGCGGTGAAGGCGGCTCGAAGGAGGCGAACTTCACGCGCTGGAGCGAGTACTTCACACCGACCGACGGGAGCGCTCCGCGCCCGCTCGAGACGACGACGCGCACCGTGAACGGGATGGAAGTCACAGAGGCCTCCACTGCGGGCACGCTCGACACCAGCAAGGTGCAGGGTATGGGTACCGGCAAGCGCGAGAACTGGGGCATGCTCGTCGCCTACGTGGAGTCGCCGAGCGGCCCGTACTTCGCGCGCCTGCTCGGGCCAGCGCCGACAATTTCGCGCTGGGACGCGAGCTTTCGGCAGTGGATCGCCAGCTTCAAGCCGACCAGCGGCTGATGAACGGACCTAGTCCGTTCGTCGACGGCTCCGTGCGTCGCGGCCGGGTTGGCCCACGAACGAACGGGCTCGATCTTCCGCCGAGTGGATGATCGAGCTTGGTCCGTTCATTCCCTGAGGGCATCACTTCGTCGCGGAACAACGCGGCAAGTAGCGCTCGTACAGTTCCGTCTGGCGGTTCTCGAGGCTCACGGGTTGCCCGTCGATCCAGAGGCCTTCGACGCGCGACGTGATCTCGAGGAGGTCGCCGTCGGTCAGCACGAGGTCGGCGGCCTTGCCCACGGCGAGGCTGCCGACTTCGGCTTCGATGCCGAGGATCCGCGCGGGGTAGTACGTGATCGCGCGCAACGCTTCTTCGCGAGGCAATCCGTACGCACACGCCATCGCCGCGTGAAAGGCTTGGTTCCGGGCGTTTTCCTCGTCGGCCGTGCGGATCGCGAACGGCACGCCGGCGCGGGCGAGCACCGCGGCGTTCGCGTAAGCAGCGTCGTACGGATCGAAGCGGTCGCGCGGCAGCGCGAGGACGGGACCGACCACGACGGGCACCTGCTCGCGTGCGAGCGCGTCGACGACTTTCCAACCTTCGGCTGCGCCGAAGAGGACGGACTTCAGACCCTGCTCCTTCGCGAAGCGAAGCGCGTCGAGGATCGTCTGCGCCGTCTCCGCGTGCAGCGCCGTCGTCTTCGCGGCGGTCGCGAACGGCACGAGCGCGTCGAGTCGCGCATCGAAGGAAGGTGCGTCGCATTCACCGCGCGAGGCCGCGTCACGGACGCGACCGTACTCCTTGGCATCGGCGAACAATCGTTCGAGCTCGTCGATCTGACCTTTGCGACCCTCGTCCTTCGCGTCCTTCGCACGCACGTTCGGTCGGCTCGGGAACGAGATGTGGAGCATGTCGCGATCTGCGGTGAGCATCGCTTGCCACGTGTCGCCCGCGAGACGCAGGATCGCCGACTGTCCGCGCATCGGACCACCGCGTTGAGGCGCCGTCTGCACGCGCGTGATGCCGTTGGATCGAGTCACGCCGATGTGTGCGGACTCCGAGTGCACCGACGCCGCGACGCGCAAATCGGGTTGGTTCCCGTTCGATTCGCCTTGGTCATCGGTGGCTGCGATCGCGCCGATCTCGAGCAGGCCCACGTTCGTGCCGAGCTGCACGAGGCCGGGCCACACGTGCTTCCCGCGACCGTCGATGACACGCGCGCCGGCGGGGATCGTGAGACCTTTGCCCAGCGCCGCGATGCGTCCGCCGCGCACGATGATCACGCCGTCCAGGACGTCGGCGCTCGTGATCGGATGGATGGTCGCGCCCGTGATCGCGAAAACTTCGCCGTCCGTGGGAGCTGGGCCGCGAACCGGTTCTTCGAGTGCGGACACCGTCGGTGCCTTCGTCTCGAGCTCGAACGCGTCGCGACGCTCGAACTCGATGCGTCCGTCGATCATCGTCCAGCGCACGACGGCGAGCGACGAGAGCGGATCCGCGCTGAGGCACACGATGTCGGCGTCCTTGCGCGGCTCGAGCGAACCGACGCGGTCGCCGATCCCGAGCTGTTGTGCGGGGAACAACGTCACGAGGCCCAGCGCTCGCACGCGATCCATCCCCGCGTACCGCACGGACTTCGCCGCTTCGCCGTAGAGGCGACGCATCATCTCGTCCGAGTCTGAGTTCAACGACGAGAGCACGCCCGCACGGTCCATCATCGCCGCGTTCTGCGGAATGCCGTCGTAGGCCTCGATCTTGTACGCCCACCAGTCGCCGAACGTCGAGCCGCCGACCTTCATCGCGGCCATCTCGCGCGCGACCTTGTAGCCCTCGAGCACGTGCTGCAGCGTCGCGATCTGGAAGCCGAAACGCTGCGACGCTTCGAGCAACATGAGGATCTCGTCTTGCCGGTAGCAGTGGCTGTGCACGAGGATCGTTCCATCCAGCACGCCAGCCAGCGCGTCGAGCCGCACGTCGCGACGCAGCGGGTCGGGATCTTCGCCGCGTGCTCGCGCCGCATCGTGGGCCTTCCAAGCGTCGCGGTAATCCTGCGCGCGCTCGAAAGCCCGCGTGAACACCGCCTCGACGCCCATGCGACTCCCCGGAAATCGATCGCCGCGCGGTCCGCCGCCTGCGCGCTTCGGATTCTCGCCCAGCGCGAACTTGATGCCTTCCGGCGCGCCCGGGAACAGAATCTCGGCCGCACTGCGACCGAACTTCAACTTGATCACCGCGTCGCGCCCACCGATCGCGTTCGCGGATCCATGCAAGAGCCGCGCGGTCGTGACACCGCCCGCGGCAGCGCGATAGATCGATGTGTCATCCGGGTCGACGACGTCCGCGATCGTGACGTCGGCACTGATCGACACGGTGCCTTCATTGACGCCGCCGTCGATCGCGATGTGCGAATGGCAGTCGACGACCCCCGGCGCCAAGTGCATACCGGTCGCATCGATCACTTGGATCCCCTCCGGGGCCTCCACGCGTCCGACGGCCGCGATTTTGCCGTTCTGCACGAGCAAGTCGCCCTGGAACGCGGGCCCGACAGCGGTGTGGATCGTCGCGCCGCGAATCAGCGCGTTGCCGTCGACCGTCATGCGCGGCCGACGATCTGCGTCTGTCTCCGTGGGGTGATCCGTGAGCGTGACGAATGCGATGACGAGCAGGAAACTCATCGGACTTCCTCCTTCGGCGTGCGCTGCGCGCTGAATCCGACGCCCTCGGGCATGACACCCGTGAGCGAACCACTCCACGAATCGCCGTCGAGCTCACCTTCGAGGACGAGCTCGGCGCGGAACTCGCCGACTTGGAGCGTGCCGGACACCTTCAGCTTCTTCCCGCTGACCTGGCCGCTCATCTCGGCTTCGACGGGTGCTCCGTCGGGACTCTTGCCGCGCAACGTGCCCTCGACGGAGCCGTCTTTCTCCATGCGGATCTCGAGCTCGCCGCTCGGCACTTCTGGCGCCTCGTAGGTGATCGCCCACGTGCCCGTCGCGTCGACGCCGTCGTCGGGCTTGTCGGAGTCGCCACCCTTCTTCTTCTCGTCGACATCGAACTCGTGAGAGCGCCCGTCGACGAAGATCCACGCGACCACGGCGTCCTTCTCGACGAGTGGGTCCTTCGTCCACAGTGCGAACGAAGCGTCGGAGCCGACTGCGAGTCGGCCCAAGCCGGGCGCCGCCCCCAGCACGTCGGCAGCACCATCGGTCAGCGCTTTCAACGCGATTTCGCGCGGCAATCCAGCTTTGATCAGCTTGCGCACGCGCTCGAGGAGATCCTTCGGCTTGTCCTTCCCCGTGCCGAATGCGATGCGGACGCCCGCCTCGGCCAGCACCCGTGCACCGTTCTGTTCCTCATCGAAGAGCCGACGCTTCTCGCGCTTCACCGCGAGCGGCTCGACATAGGTCCACGGAGCGTCTTCGGCGCTGGGCTCTTTCTTCTTCTTCGAATCCTTCGCGTCGGGATCCTCGGGTTCATCGCCGCCCGGGAGCACGAGGATCACCGGTGTATCGCGCGTCGCGAGCACCTTGGCGCGTTTCCACGCCTCGCGGCCGCCAGCGATCGCGAGGGCGAAGCCGTGCTCGTCCGCGAGCTTCGCGAAGCGTTCGATGTCATCCGCCTCGTCGACAGCAGCGCACACGCGACGTTGATCGGCGAGTATCGCGATCGCCGCTTCGAGATCCGCGTCGAACGCCACGCGCTCGCCGGGCTTGCCTGCGGCGCGCCGCGACGACAGCACTCCGTGTCGTGATGCGTCGAGGAAGAACTGACGCAGTTGCGCGATCGAGCCCATCAACGTGCCGGGATACCCGGAGCCGCTCGACCGGAAACTCGCGTGGTCGAAGACGCTGGCACGGACGATCGCGTCACGTGCAGCCGCGGCCCGCGTGACGACCAGCGCGCTCTGCCCGGAGAGCAACTGACCGCTCGGAGCCGAAAGCAGTGCGCCGAAACCGGCCTTGCGCCACTCCTCGAGAGACGTGCCCCCGTCGAAGACATCCGCCGCGCGGAACGCCGGCTGAATCCCTTTGCGATTCGCCTCGCGCATGTCGACGAGGACGTCCGTCGAAGTCTTCGCCGGACTGTCACGCTCCGCCTTCGGTTCGGGGGTCGTGCAACCCGTGAACGAGTACGCGTCGAGAAACGCCGGCAGCGCGAGCGCGCCTTTGCCGTCGATCGTGCGCGCGTCGGGCGGCGCCTCGATCGCGCTCTCCTCGACGCGCACGATGCGCCCATCGCGCACGAGGATCGAGGCCGATGGCGCGTCTGTCGCCGCGCTCAGGCGGACGTTCGTGACGAGGACGGGCCGAGGGACGTCGGTGGAAACGTTCACGATGAGCGCGAGGCCCATCGCTCTGAAAGGGGGCAGCATGGGCGCGGATGCTACAGGCCGCGCATCCAGTCGGGAACGAACGGGGCGCGTTCCGGGCGCGCGAGGACGCAATCGAGCTCGAGGAGGATCCGCGCCTTGTCCTTCTGCAACGTCCCACCGATGGGGAGGTGGTTGCTGGCATGGTTCGCTCGGAAGATCGAGCGGTCGAGGTCGAGGCCGGCCACGAACTCGCGCAGTTCTCGCGTGAGCTCGATCGAATCCAACTCGTCGACCTCGCCGCGCGCCGCCTCGTCGTGGAGCGGCGTGCCTTCGACGGGCGTCATGACGAGCGTCGACACGAAGCGCGGGCGAATCGTGTTCACGAGCCGCGCGGATGCCCGCGCGTGATCGAGCGATCCCGCGCGGCCGCCGGCACCGAGCAGGATCATGGTCGAGAGTTCGACGCCCGCTTCAGTCGCTTTCGCAGCGACTCGCGCCATCTCGGCCGAATCGACGCCTTTCACGAGGCGCGCGAGCACGCGATCGTCGCCGCTCTCGAGGCCGAGATAATAGAGGTCGAGCCCCGCTTCGCGCAATCGCCGCATGTCCTCGACAGACCGCACTTGCAACGACTGCGGCGACGCGTAGCACGAGACGCGGCGCAGGTCCGGGAACGCGGCGCGCAATCGTTCGAGCACTTGCAGCAGGAACGTCGTCTTCGCGATCAACGCGTCGCCGTCCGCGAGGAACACCTTGCGAACCGGCGGAAGGCTGCGCGCGGCCCACGCGATCTCGGCCTCGAGTTCCGCGAGCGGACGCACGCGGAAGCGCTTGTCGCGATACATCGCGCAGAACGAGCACTCGTTGTACGAGCAGCCGATCGTCGCCTGCAGGATCAGACTCTCGCCCTCGGACGGCGGACGGTAGAGCTTGCCCTCGTAGCGGATCAAGGTCGCCCTCGATGGGAGAGCGTGCGCAGCGGCTGCGGCCGCTTCACGGCGCGGACTCCACGCACGGCGTTCCGATCCGGAACCGCGAAGTCGCGTAGCTGGGCATGTCGGGGCGGTTCATCACCCGCGAAGAGTACGCGCTCCCGGGCAACGTGTGTGGTTCGAGCCACGGCACGAGAGTGCGAGAGAAAGAAGCCGAATCGACACACGAGTCTCAGCCGCGCGACGCAGCCTTGCGGCGCGTGGTCTTCTTCTTCGACGGACCCGCCGTGCGCTTCTCCGCGAGCATCCGCGCCGCCATGTCGAGCGTCACGTCTTCCGCGCCCATGCCCGTCGGCAACGTCACGTTCGTCGTGCCGTCCGTCAGATACAGGCCGTATTTTCCGTCTTTCACGACGACCGGCGTGCCCGCGATCGGATCCACGCCGAGCTCCTTGAGCGGCGCTGCGCCCGGTGCACGACCGCGCGCTCGCTTCGGTTGCGCATAGATCGCGCGCGCTTCGTCGAGCGTCACCGAGAAGAGCTGATCCTCGGTCTTCAAGTTCCGGTAGTCGGGCTTCTCTGCGCCCGGGATCGTCTTCATCAAGTACGGGCCGAATCGCCCGAGCGCTGCCACGATCGGATTGCCGTCGACGTCTTCACCGAGCGCGCGCGGCAGCGTGAGGAGCTGCAACGCCTGCTCGAGCGTGAGCGTCTTCGGACTCATCGACTTCAAGAGCGACGCGCGGCGCGGCTTCGGCCCCGTGTCCTTCTTGGACTTGGCCTTCTTCTTCTTCGGCTTCGCTTTGCCATCGACGGGCGTCGCGACCGCTTCCGCCTCTTCCGGCGGCGGCTTCGCCTCGTCGCCGAGCTGCACGTACGGGCCGAAGCGCCCCGTCTTGAGGTACACGGGCACACCGCTCGCGTCGTGCCCCATCGGTTCGTCCGCGGCCTTCGCGGTCTCGATGATCCCGATCGCGCGGTCGACGCTGATCTCATCCGGTGCGATGCCGTCGGGCAATGTCGCGCGCTTGCCGCGGTACTCGAGGTACGGCCCGTAGCGCCCGACGCGCAGGTCGACGGGATCGCCGTCCTTCAGCCCGAGCGAGATCGTGCAGATCGTCTTCGGATCGATCGCGCCGATGTGCTCGGTCACGATCTTGTGCAAACCAGGCTGATTTCCTCGGTAGAAATCGCTCAGGAACTTCTGACGCCCGAGTTCGCCGCGCGCGATCTGGTCGAGGTCCTCCTCCATCTCGGCCGTGAAGGAGTAGTCCACGAGCGTCGGAGCGAGCGCTTCCATCAACTGCACGATCGCGAACGCGAGCGGTCGCGGTACGAGGGCCGCGCCGCGCTTCTCGACGTACTCGCGATCCTGGATCGTCGCGATGATGCTCGCGTACGTGGACGGGCGCCCGATGCCGAGCTCCTCCATCTTCTGCACGAGGCTCGCTTCGGTGTAGCGCGCCGGCGGTTTCGTCGCGTGACCCGCGGCGTCGGCCTTCGCGACCTGCGCCGTGTCACCTTGCGCGAGCGGCGGCAGGACGGCCTCGTCCTCGGCGCGCTCCGCGTTCTCTGCCACGTCCTGACCTTCGACGTACGCACGCAAGAAGCCGTCGAACAGCACGGTGCGTCCGCGCGAAACGAGCTCGACTTTGCGTCCGTCCTTCGTCGCGACGTCGAACGTGGCCGCGACGCTCTTCATGCGCGCATCGACCATCTGGCACGCGACCGTGCGCTTCCAGATGAGTTCGTACAGGCGCGCTTCGTCGCCACCGACCTCACCCTCGACCTCGCGCGGCGTGCGGAACACTTCGCCGGCCGGACGAATGGCTTCGTGCGCCTCTTGCGCGTTCTTCGATTTCCCGCGGAAAACACGCGGAGAATTGGGCAAGTACTCGCGGCCGTACTCGCGCTCGACGTGGCTGCGCGCTGCCGCGATCGCCTGGTCGGACAGCGAGATGCTGTCCGTACGCATGTAGGTGATGTAACCGTTCTGGTAGAGCGATTGCGCTGCGGACATCGCGCGCTTGGCGGTCATGCCCAGTTTGCGCCCGGCCTCCTGCTGCATCGTCGAGGTCGTGAACGGAGCCTTGGGCTCGCTCTTGTACTCCTTCTCCTCGACACGCCGGACGCGGGCATCCGCGCCGCGCAACCCGGTAGCGAGCTTCGTCGCTTCCGGTTCGTCGAGCACGAGCACGTTGCGACCCGCGATGAGCTTCCCGTCCGGACCGAAGTCACGGCCCTGCGCCAACGTCTTGCCGTCCACGTTGACGACCGACGCCGGAAAACGCGCAGATCCGCGCTGCAATTCGACGTCCGCGTCCCACCAGCTCGCCGAACGGAACGCCATGCGCTCGCGCTCCTTCTCGACGATCAAGCGCGTGGCAACGCTCTGCACGCGACCGGCCGAAGTGCCCGGACCGATCTTCTTCCACATGACCGGCGAGACTTCGTAGCCGTACAACCGGTCGAGGATGCGCCGCGATTCCTGCGCGTCGACGAGCGCCGTGTCGATCTCGCGCGTGTTCGCGAGCGCCGCGTCGATCGCCTTCTGCGTGATCTCGTGGAAGACCATCCGCTTGACCGGCACCTTGGGCTTCAAGAGCTCCAAGAGGTGCCACGAGATCGCCTCGCCCTCGCGGTCTTCGTCGGTCGCGAGATAGAGCTCGGTCGCGTCCTTCAACTTGGCCCGCAGCTCGGCGATCCGCTTCTTCTTCTCGCCCGGGACGATGTAGTGCGGCTCGAAGTCCTTCGTGACGTCGACGCCCATCCGACCCCAGGTCTCCTTCTTGATCGCGGCGGGGATCTCGGCGGCGTTGGACGGGAGGTCGCGGACGTGCCCGATCGACGCCTCCACCGTCCAGTTCTTGCCGAGGAACTTGGCGATGGTCTTGGCCTTGGCCGGAGACTCGACGATCACGAGAGGCTTGCTCATCTGGACCCCCACGGTTCCCGAGAACCGCGGGGCATGTCAAGCGCGGTGTCCCGCTGATGGGTCCGGATCGCGCGTGCGCGAGGTGGTCGCAAGCTCCGCGAGCAGCCGGACTTCGGGGAGTGCACGTGCTCGCCCCGATTCGTCCGAAGTCGTGCCCCACCCGACACGTTTCGAACGCCGACGGCGACCTCAGACCGAGTAGCGGCCGCCCCAGAGTTCGGTGAGGAACTCGCGCCAAGGCAGGATCGTGATGCCGTCCACTTCACGCCGCCGAGGATCCTGCGAGACGCACAGGAGGTGCTTCCAGGTCTTCTCCTCGCCCAGCGCGCGCAACCCGCGCAGTTCCTGGGGCGCGACGCTCGAGCTGGCCTTCACCTCCACGGCCGTGTGATCCCCCAGCACGAAATCGACTTCGAATCCGCTGCTGGAGCGCCAGTGCGCGATGGGTGCGCCGCCGGCGTAGTCGCGATGGCAGACGAGTTCGTGCAGGAGCCACGTCTCGAACGCCGCGCCGAATTCCGGCGTGCCGGTCGTCACCAGCCGGCCTTGCAGCGCCGACGCCACTCCCACGTCGAAGAAGTAGTACTTGGAGGACACCAAGGGCTTCCGCTTCGTGCCCAGCTTCCACGCCGGAACCTCGTGCACGATCAGCGTGTCGCGCAGGATCTCGAAGTACTCGTGCACGGTCGTGCGCGGCACCTGCGCGTCGTTCGCGACCTTCGTGTGGTTCACCACCGTCGCGTTGCAGACGGCTGCGACCTTCAGGAATCGGCTGAAGGCGGGAGCGTTGCGGGTCGCTCCTTCGGCCACGATCTCCTGCTGGAGGTACGAACCCGTGTACGCGTCGAGATCCGCGCGCGGCTCGTCGGAGAAGTAGATCGAGGGCACGAGCCCGCGTTGGATCGCACGCGCGAGGTCGAAATCGTCGCCGAGCTCGCGCCACGAGAGCGGATGCAGGCGCAGCGTTCGCGCCCGCCCGCCGAGCAGGTTGACGCCGCCGCCGCGCAGTTTTCGCGCGCTGGAACCGGTGAGGAGGAAGCGAATGCCCCGTTCCTCGATGAGGCGCTGCACCTCGTTCAGCAGTCCGGGCAGACGCTGGATCTCGTCGATGACGACCGGCACCTGCGTCGCCTGCACTTCCTCGGCGATCCGGCCGGGTGAGTGGCTCAAGGCCAGGAAGACGGCGCTGTCGAGGAGGTCGTACACGCGCGCTCCGGGCAGCTGGTGCCTCACGAGCGAGGATTTGCCGGTCTGACGCGGTCCGAGTAGGAAATGCGACTTCTTGTCGAGGGCCTGCGCCAGGTCGAGGGCGCGAGGGACATTGCGGGGGCTCGGGCTGGTCATGATCTCCAACTCTGTCGTCATATATCATGATATCTGACGACACTCCCGTCGAGGCCGTGATCTGGGGCTCCTGGAGGGGGTCCGGCACCGCTGCCGGCGAGCGAGGCGACCTCGGAGTACGAGGCTCGCCAACAGGACGCGTCGACCATGTGCGCGTCATTGCAGAGGAAGACTTCGGCGCGAGCGGCGCCGACGAACTGTGCGTCGGACGCTGCGAGCGCGGTGGTGAAGCGTGATCGGCCGTCGCGTTCGGCCGCTGCGTCCGGAAGGCCCTGGAGCTTCACGGGCGATCACGCGCTGCGCGAACTTTCCCACCGTGACGACGACGTGTTCGGCGACCTGCGGATCGGACACGTCGCCTACTCGCCCGACGGGCCGAAGCTCGTGACGACGTCCTACACCGGTTGGGTGGCGCGCGTGTGGGCGGTCGCGAGCGGCCGTCTGCTCAGCACATACGAGTACGGATTCGGCATGCCGAGCGCGATCCGCACTGTGTTCGCACCGACTGGGCGTCATCTCCACACCTCCGTCGACAGCGGCGTCGTGGATGCGACGAACAGTGCCGTGGTCCGGCGGCTCGAAGCCGCGACGAGGAATGCCGGCTGGGCGATCCATCGATCCGAGCGCGGATTCTCATGGACGGTTTGGCTCGGCCGACTGCGCGTGTACGACGTCGAAACCGGGCACGTGGTCCTCGAGCTCGCGACGGAGGAGCAGCAGCGCACGTTCCGTCCGCCGCTCGACAGGCGCTATCGTGTCCGCAACGCCGACGCGCAGACGTGTCGACGGGCGACTCGCGCATGACTCCGGCTCCTCCGCTCACCTCGTCGACCGAACTCGATTCGCGCCTCGCGAGTACCGGATTCGTCGTCCTCGATGCGGCGTCGTTCAGTGCACTCGGTGATCTCGCGCCGAGCACGTTCGCGCGCTGGACGAAGTACTGGGACGACCTCCCGCGCGACGAGCACTTGCGCGACGGCGGGCGCTATCGGCGTCGGCGTCACGGGTGCTTCGTCGTCGAGCGCGACGACGTGCGCGCCGTCCCCCATCGCGCGCACTGGCAATCGGTCGAGTACAACGCGCTCCACGGCGGTATCGAGCGGTGGTTCGAGCCGTTGCACGCCGAATTCGCGGGGGATCCAGCCTGGTTCGCGTTGCTGCGCGGTCTCGCGCGCACGGCTTCGAACCTGCGCGGGATGCAGCCGTGGTACGTCGAGGCGCATCCGTTCCGCATCGATACGGCGGACGGCATCGGCCGCCCCACGCCGGAGGGCGCGCACCGCGACGGTGTCGATCTCGTCGCGGTCGTGCTCGTCGCGCGGCACGCGATCAAGGGCGGCGAGACGCGCGTTTTCGACGCGCACGGCACGCAGGGCATACGGTTCACGCTGCAAGAGCCGTGGAGCGCGCTCCTCCTCGACGACGAGCGCGTCGTGCACGAGAGCACGCCGATCCAACCGCTGGTTCCGGGACGATCGGGACACCGCGACACGCTCGTCGTGACGCTGCGGGCGGGCGGTTTCCAAGGACCGGGCGCGGTGAAGTGAGGCGCGCGCTTCGACACCGCGTTTGCGAACATCCAGCGACGTGAGCACGCCGATCCCGATCCTCCATCGCGACGAGCGCGTGATCGTCGCGCTGAAGCCGGCCGGTTTGTTGTCGGCACCCGAGCGCGGGGGCGCGGCGCGATCGATCGTCGAGGTCCTGGCAGAGCAAGGCCTCGTCGCACAGGCGGTGCACCGGCTCGATCTCGACGTGTCGGGTGCCTTGATCCTCGCGCTCGACGACGAAGCACGCATCGCGCTCGAGACGCTGTTCCGCGAACGCGCCGTGAAGAAGACGTACTGGGCGATGGCGCAGGGTCGCTATCAGGAATCGCGCGGCGTCTACCGTTGGCCGATCGCCGAGGACGGCCCCGATGTGCGCGTCGACGAGGCCCGCGGCAAGCCGGCCGAGACGCGCTGGGCCGTGATCGGGCGCTACGAGGTCGCGACCGAGATGGAGATCGATCTCGTCACGGGGCGACGCAACCAGATCCGCGTGCACTTCGCGCACGGCGGCCACGCGTTGATCGGCGATCGACGTTACGGACGAGCGCGGGATCAGAAACTGCGCGCGCCGAGCCGCCGTATCGCGCTGCACGCGTGGCGAATAGGCTTCGATTCGCCCTTCGGGGGCGGGCGTGTCGAGGTCGAGGCTCAACTGCCCGACGACCTGCTCGATTTGCGCGCGGAAGCAGCACGCGCGCGCTGAAGATCGGCGGAAGCTCCCGCGATCCGGCGCTCTCGACTAGACTGCTCGCCCCGCAACCGAAGGACGAGATCCCACATGCCCACCACCGAAGACGTCTACAAGGAACTGAAGCAAGTGTTCGACCCGGAGATCCCGGTCAACATCGTCGACCTGGGCCTCGTGTACGACGTGAAGCTCGACGAAGCCGGCGCCTGCACGATCACGATGACGCTGACGTCGCAGAGCTGCCCCGAAGCGCGCACGATCCCCGAAGTGATGAAGCGGCGCGTGAACTCGATCCCCGGCGTGTCCGGCACGCAGATCTCGATCGTGTGGGAGCCGGCCTGGAGCCCGCAGAAGATCTCCGAGGAAGGCCGGAAGATGCTCGGGATCGATCAAGAAGACGAAGACTGACGTCAACTGACACCGAAGTCTGGACGAACCAACCGACTCGTTCAGTCCTGGATCACCTTGAACCCGCCCTCGGGAGCCGGGGCGTTCGGGTTCTTCTTCAGCTCTTCCTTCCAGTTCAGGAGGCGCGCCTTCGCGGCCGCGCTCTCGGCTTCGGGGATCTTCCCGAGGCGTTGCAGGAAGATGGACAGGCTCGTGAACGCGAAGGGGTCGGTCGGGTTCTGCTCGATCGCGCGCTCGATCGTGGCGACGGCTTCGTCGTGACGGCCGGCTTTGCTCTGCGCGGTCGCGAGCGCGTTCAGGACGTCCGTCCAGTCGGGCTTCAGCTCGAGCGCGCGTGCGTGCTCGACGATCGCTTCCTCGAAACGGTTGTGGCCGAAGTGTTTCAGGCCGGCCAGATAGTGCGACTTCGCGTCCGTCATGTTGACTGCAGGGTAGCACAGGCGGAAATGCCGCGAGGCCGGGCACCACGGCACGGCCTCGCACGTTCGAGCAGCATCGCGGCTCGATTCACATCACCGGTTCGATGCCGAGATCCGCGAACTTCTTCTCGGCGAAGTTCTTGCGGAAGAGATCGCGCAGCTTGTTCGCAGCCATGTCGTAGGCCGCCTTGTCGCTCCACGTGTTGCGCGGATCGAGGACTTTCGCGTCCACGCCCGGGCAGCTCGTCGGCATCTTCATGTTGAAGACCGGGTGCGTCACGTACTCGACCTTGCCCGCGTCGAGGTCGCCGCGCAATGCGGCGTTGAGTAGCGCGCGCGTGTCCTTGATGGAGATGCGCTTGCCCGTGCCGAACGCACCGCCGCTCCAACCCGTGTTGAGCAGGATGCAGCGCGCCTTGTTGCTCTCCATCTTCGCGCCGAGGAGCTTCGCGTAGACGCTCGGCTTGTGCGCCATGAAGGGTGCCCCGAAGCAGGCGCTGAACGCAGCTTGCGGCTCGGTGACGCCGACTTCCGTGCCCGCGAGCTTGGCCGTGAAGCCCGACACGAAGTGGTACATGACCTGCTTCGCATCGAGGATCGCGAGCGGCGGCAACACGCCGAACGCGTCCGCCGTCAAGAGCACGATCGTGTGCGGATGCGGCCCTTGCGAGTTCGGCATCACGTTCGGATTCGCCGACAGCGGGTAGCTGAAGCGCGTGTTCTCCGTGATCGACTTGTCGGTCAAGTCGAACTCGTGCGGCGTGACCTCGGCCAACGTCTTGCCCTTGGGCGCCGGCACGTTTTCGACGATCGTGCCCGGCTTCATCAACGCGTCCCAGATGACGGGTTCGGCGTCCTTGTTGAGGTCGATGAGCTTCGCGTAGCAACCGTCTTCGAGGTTGCAGAGGCCGTTGTCGCTCCAGATCGTCTCGTCGTCACCGATGAGGCGGCGATCGGGATCCGCCGAAAGCGTCGTTTTCCCCGTGCCCGACAGGCCGAACAGGATCGCGGCGTCACCCTTCGGACCGACGTTCGCGGAGCAGTGCATCGACAAACGACCTTCGAGCGGCAGCAGGAAGTTGCCGACGGTGAAGATCGTCTTCTTCACGACACCGCAGTAATCGGCGCGACCCGCGACGAGGCAGATCCGGTTCTTCACGTCGATGACGATCGCGGCTTCGGCGCGGCAACCGTCGCGTTCCGGCACGCAAATGAACGACGGCGCGTTGATCATCGTCCAACGACGCTTCTCGATGTCCCGGACACCCTTCAGGTCCTTCGGGAACATGTTGTGCGCGAACATCGCGTGCGTCGCGTACTCGCCCACGAAGCGGTAGGGAATGGCGAACGCGGGGTCGGCCCCGACGAAGACGTCCTTGACGTACAGCGTGGCCTTCTTCGCGTTCAGGTGGTCGAGCACGCGCTGGAGCAGACCCTGGTACTTGGCCGGGTCGTACTGCTGCATGTCCGCCTTCCACCAGATCTGCTCGGCGACCTCGGGCCAAGCGACGGCAAAGGTGTCCTTCACCCGACGACCGGTGCAGTCCGGATCGGTGTAGTAGACGAGCGGTCCCTTGACCCCGAGCTTCGTCGCGAACGCCTTCTGATCGGTGTTCGGGCCGTCCTTTTTCGTCCGGCCGCGGTCGTTTCGGATGGCTTCGTGGAAGAGCTCATCCTTCGAGAGGTTGTACTTGTAGGTGACGGACTTGAGGCCGATGGCCTCGAGGTCCTGACGGAAGTCGGCGGTCAGGGTCATGGCGGGTCCTCTCCGCCCCCGCGGCCCAGAGGGGCGCGCACGGATGAGCCGGAGCGTGTGAAGTCGAGGAGGGTATCCCGACCTCGGAAACCCGGCAAGGAACGCGCTGAGGAGAGGCTCGGAAAGGCCTTCTGGAGACGCTGCGTGCTCCGCCCCGGTGCGATCTACTTCCCGACGCGAGGGGGCGCGGCGAGCCGCTCGCGGTACCAAGCGACGGTGCGTGCGAGTCCCTCGCGCCAGCCGACGCGCGGCGCATAACCGAGCTGATCACGAGCTCGATCGATCGACGCCAAGCTGTCCTTCACGTCGCCCGCGCGCGCCGGCGCGAAGACGGGTTCGAGGTCACACGCGAGCAGCTCGGCCATCGCACGGTACACGTCCAAGATCGTGATGCGCTCGCCGGAGCCGACGTTCACGACCGTACCGGGCTCGAGGTCGCGTTGCATCGCCGCGACATTCGCCGCGACCACGTTGTCGATGTAGGTCATGTCGCGCGTCTGCGACCCATCGCCGAAAATCGTCGCACGACGTCCTTCGAGCATCGCGCGCGCGAAAATCGCGATGACGCCCGTGTACGGGCTGTCGTCCACCTGGCGCGGCCCGAAGACGTTGAAGTAGCGCAAGCTGACGGTGCGCATGCCGTGGAGGTTCCCGTAGACGCGCAGGAGCTCTTCCGCAGCGAGCTTTCCGCTCGCGTAGGGTGACAGCGGTCGCGGCGGCATCGATTCGACCTTGGGCAGCTCGACCGTGTCGCCGTACGCCGCCGAGGACGCGGCGAAAACGAGTCGCGGAACTCGAGCGGCGCGGCAGGCTTCGAGCACGTTCAAGGTGCCCGTGACGTTGATGGCGTAACTTTCGCGCGGCGCTTCGATGCTGCGCGGCACGGATACCTGTGCCGCTTCGTGGAAGACGCCGCTCACGCCGATGCACGCTCGATCGCACACGCTCGAATCGACGATCGACCCACGCACGATCTCGACGTCGAGGCCGGCGAGGTTCTCGAGTCGGCCGCTCGAGAAATCGTCGAGGACGCGTACGCGGTCACCACGCGCGAGCAAGGCGCGGACCAAGTGGGATCCGATGAATCCCGCCCCGCCGGTCACGAGGTACTGAGCCATGGATCGATCTCTGTTGCGGCGGACTGCGGGAGCCAGTTCGACGCGAGCGATGGTAGCTCGCGACTCGGGCCGTCGCAGAGTATCGGCCTCGGAGTCGGGACGACTTTCGTGCTCTGCCTTGCTTCGCCGCGGGACGCTCCAGTAGACCGAGGGGGCGGCGTCGCATGTGTGAGCTCGCGTGCACCAAGAACTCACTCCAAAGGCCGGTCGCCCGCCCGCGTCCGTCCAGGAGACGGCGTCGCGAGACCTGGTGGCGCCGCCACGCGCCGCGGGAGGGCGTGAAGGAGTCGATCGGATGGCCATTCAGGAACTCTTTGCGTTGAGGATCGACGCGAGAGACCGTGCATTTTCCTCGGGCTCTCGGCCCGCATTCATCCAGGGCAATTCATGAAGCCGCGCACGCGAGCGATCCTCGCCTGGCTCTTGGTCGTCGTGATCGCGGACCAGATCGTCCAGCACGCGCTCCTCGGGACCGGATACCTGATGGGGCGACGAGTCGCTCCGTTCGACCCGCCGCTCTTCAGCCCGCACCAGGTCGAACGCGTCGCGAGCTATCGCGCGCTCCACGCGAGTGGGCGCGATCCGCGCCGCGAATCCGGGTTCGATCCGGAGTTCGGATGGGGCGCGCTGCCCTCGGTCGCGGACACGCGGTATGCCACCGACGAACGCGGCGCTCGAATCGGACTCGCGCCCGTGCCGCGCGACCGAACCCTGGAGTCGGGCGCGTCATGGCGATCGGGTACTCGTTCACGTTCGGCCAGGAAGTCGACGGTCCGGAGACTTGGCCAGCTCGCGTGGACACCGCGCGTCTGGACCTCGAAGTCGTCAACTTCGGCTGCGGCTTCTACGGAATCGACCAAGCCTTCTTGCGCTATCGACGCGAGGCCGACGCTCTGAGACCGGACGAGGTGTGGCTCGGCGTGCAGCCGTCGGCCTTGACGCGGATCCTCGGCGTTTACCCACCTGCACAGCGACACTGGACGAACGTCCTTCACGTGAAGCCGCGGTTCGTGTTCGGCACGAGTGGAAGGATCGAGCTCGTAAGGAGTCCGGCCCAGTCGCTCGACGATCTCGTCACGCTGCTCTCCGATCAGAATCGTTTCCTCGAGCGCGTCGGCCGTCACGACGCTTGGGTGCAGCGCAGTTGGTCCGCCTACCAAGGCTTTGGATCGAGGCTGTGGCACCACTCGGCGTTCGCGCGACTCGTCGTGACGGCGCTGGAAGGCGGTGGACGAGAGGCGAAGCCCGAAGTGCTCGATCCGGAAAGTGAGATCCGCCGCCTTGATCTTGCGCTCGTTCGCGAACTCGCACACGAGGTCCGCGCGAACGGTGCACGTCTGCGCGTCCTGATCCTCCCCGACCGGCTCGACCTCGCGGACCGCGCCGAGCACGGCCGGGCGTACTGGGATGGGTTCGTCCCCGACCTGGCGGAAGCGGGGATCGAGTGCGCCGACCTCGCAGCCGCGTTCGGAGCGGTGGGAGCGCAGGGTGAAGATCGCTACTGGGCGCCGGAGGGCCACTATTCGGCCGAGGGGAATCGGATCGCGCGGAGGCGTTCCCCGATCATCTCGCTCGGACGCGCTGACGCTCGGAAGGGGCGGACGTCGTGCACCGAGGGGTCATGCAAAAAGACGCGAGCTCGGTCGGCGAACCGACCGAGCTCACGCTTCGAGAAGAATGGATCCCCAGCGCAGCCCACCGGGCTGCGACGTTCGGAGCCGCGCAGGAATGGCGAGCGAACGCGCAGAAAGTGGGTTCTAGAAAGTCATCAGCCCGTCGGGCGGACCCGGCGGGCTGATGGCATCGAGAAGAGTTGTCCCAGCGCAGCTTCCTGCTGCAACGAATCGAGCCGTGCACGCGGCGCCTTCGAACCGCGAAACTCGAAACTCCTTGGACGGCGAGTGTCGCGCGGGTCGGCGGGAACCGCATGGAAAAGACATCAGCCCACCGGGCGGACCCAGCGGGCTGACGGCATCGAGAAGAGTTGTCCCCAGCGCAGCTTTCGTGCTGCATCCCGAAGAGCGGGATCGGGCCCGTCGATCGAACCGGGATTCTCGAGACGCGCACGCAATGGGGGTTCGTGTCCTGGTTGCACGTGATTCGGGGCCGCGGGATCGGCGCCGCAAAAACATCAGCCCGCTGGGCGAACCCAACGGGCTGACGGGCATCGAGAAGAGTTGTCCCCAGCGCAGCTTTTCGTGCTGCATCCGAGTCAGCCGCGCTGAGCACGACACCGATCGCGGAAATCCAAGTTCCTTGGAATTCAGAGCTCCAGGACGCCCAGGAGCGTCGCGGCTCGGCCCGAAAAGAGCCGAACCCGCCGAGGAGATCAGCGGGTTCGACGCAACGAGAGGAGGCGATCGCTCACGGGGCGCCGGCCCTCACCCGGCTCCCAGTCCCCCTCAAGGCGTTGTCAAAAGCCGGCCGATTCCGAGCACCGAATCGCGGCTCCAGGAATTCGCATTGCCTACGTTTCGGTTCGGCCCACGACTTCGATCCAGAGTTCGCCGCCCGGGCCGCGAACGAGCACCCAGACCGTTTCCGCGCCGAGCGCACCCGAAACTCCGGCGCGAACCAGCGGTGCGGATGGATCCTCGACCAAGAGGAATCGACCCGTTGCGACGAGCTCGTTCTCGAGCATCGTCTCGAAAGCAGGATGTGTGCCGGATTCGACCAGCGCTCGCCGCGGGAAGCGCACCAAGAGACGGCCGTCACTCGGGCCCGCTCGCGTCGACCGCGCAATCACGTACGTCGAATCCGCGAGCTCGCAAGCGGCACGGCGAGCCAAAGCGTCGGGACTTCCCGCACCAAGATCCACACGCATCACAGCGGATTCGCGGTCAGGCGCAGACTTATCGGACGATGCGGAGCGGCATCCAACGAGGGTCGCGAGAACCAGCCAGGCGATGCCAGCGAGTCGCGCGCTCACGGTGTGAACCGCATACGCCACGAGCGCGCATCCGCTGGTGCCGGTGAAAAGCGCAGGCGACGCTCGGCACCCGCATCGAGTTCGACCATTTGCCATGCGGACGCATTCGCCACGACTCGACCCTGCGCGTCGTACCACTCGGGTGCGCAGCGCACGGCGACGCGGGAATCACTCGGGTTGGTGACGGTGACTTCGAGGAAGGCCGCGCCCTTCTCCGCGCCCATGCGCGGGTCGCGCAGAGCCAAACTCTCCGACAGGGCCTGCTCGCGCGCTTCCGGCTCGGTGGGCAGTTCTTTCGCCGAGCGCGACGAACTGCAACCAGCGAGGGCGAGGGTCAGGAGGATCGAGGCCGTGGCTCCGAGCGGTAGGTGCATGACGGCGAATCGTCCGCCTCGTCCCACGGACACGCAAGCGCCGCAGCGGGAACCGTCGTTTCCTCTACACTTCCCGCACGCCATGGGCTCCACCACGTACATCGAGAAGGGCGACTCGAAACGTCCCGCCGGTCAGGGTCGCGAGACGCCGATGATGGAGCAGTTCTGGCGCGCGAAACGCGAAGCGCCTGACGCGCTCCTCTTCTTCCGGATGGGCGATTTCTACGAGCTCTTCCACGAGGACGCGACCATCGCCGCGCGCGAGTTGGGAATCGCTCTCACCTCGCGCTCGAAGGGCGAGGACGCGATCGCGATGGCCGGCGTGCCGGTCCGCTCACTCGATTCGTACTTGATGCGACTCGTGAACAAGGGCTTCCGCGTCGCGATATGCGAGCAGATGGAGGATCCGCGGCAGGCGAAGGGCATCGTCGATCGCCAAGTCGTGCGCGTCGTGACGGCGGGGACACTGACCGAAGAGAACGCACTCGATGCGCGCGCGGCCAATCACTTGGCCTGTCTCTTCGCACACGGCGATGCGGCGGCTCTCGCGTGGGTCGATCTTTCGACCGGGCGATTCCAAGCTTGCGAACTCGAACTCGACGACCTCGGCGACGAGATCGCTCGTGTTTCCCCGTCGGAACTGCTCGTGGCGACGACGCTCGCGGAAGGTCATCCCAAGGCTGCGGCGGAGCTCACTGCCGCGCTCGGCGCGCGCGTGCATCCGCGCGAGGTCTGGCACTACGACCGCGAATCGGCAACGCGCCTCCTCACGAAGCAACTCGGCGTCGCGCGCCTCGAGGGACTGGGCGTCGAGCAGGATTCCCCCATCGTGCCGGCAGCGGGCGCGTTGCTCGCGTACCTCGAGGAGACGCAGCGACAGGGCTGCGCGCACGTCGAGGTCCTCGAGATCGTCGATCGCGCGAAGCACCTCGTCCTGGATCGCGCGACGCGGTCCTGTCTCGAACTCTTCGCCACGCAGCGCGAAGGCCGACGTGAGGGCAGTCTCCTCGAGGTCATCGACCAGTCGTGCACGCCGATGGGCGGCCGCGCGATGCGCGAGTGGCTCGGCGCGCCACTGCGCGACGTCGACGGCGTGTTGCACCGCCAGAAGGGCGTGGCGGAACTCACAGAAGATTCGATCACGCGCGAGCGTGTGCGCGACGTGCTCGGACGCGTGCTCGACGTCGAGCGCATCGCGGGCAAGATCGCGACGGGCCGGTGCAATGCCCGCGACCTCGTCGGGCTCGCGAACTCGCTGCAACGCGTCCCCGAGCTGCGCGAAGCGCTCGATCGCGCCAGCTCGAAGGCACTGGGCGAGATCCATGAACGCCTCGACCCCATCGCTGAGTTCGCCGATCGCGTCGCGCGCACCTTCGTCGATTCGCCGCCGCCGACGGTGAAGGAGGGCGGCCTGGTGCGCTCGGGTGTCTCGCCGGAGCTCGACGAACTCCACACGCTCGCGCGCGATGCGAAGGGTTGGATGGCGCGCTTCCAGAGTGAGGAGATCGCGCGCACCGGAATGAACGGCCTCAAAGTGGGCTTCAACTCGGTCTTCGGCTACTTCCTGGAAGTCCCGCGCGGTCAGGTCGAACGCGTTCCGGCGCACTGGATCCGCAAGCAGACCGTCAAGAACGCCGAGCGCTATGTCACGCCCGAGCTGAAAGAGTTCGAGGAAAAGGTCCTCCACGCCGAGGAGCGCGCGCGTGACCTCGAGTTCGCGATCTTCGAGGAGTTGCGCGCCGCAGCGGGACTCGAGATCCCGCGCGTGCTCACGACGGCTCGTGCGATCGGCGAACTCGACGTTCTGTGCGCACTCGCGCAATGCGCGGCCGAGAACCGCTGGGTCGCGCCGAAGGTCGACGCCAGCGACGTCATCAAGATCGTCGACGGACGGCATCCCGTCGTCGAGCGCGCCCAGCGCGGCGTCGCCTTCGTGCCGAACGACAGCCACCTGAACCGCTCGGACAAGATGGTCACGGTCCTGACGGGTCCGAACATGGCCGGCAAGTCGACCTACATTCGACAGACGGCGCTCATCGTCCTCTTGGCGCAGATGGGATCGTTCGTGCCGGCCACCGAAGCCCGCATCGGCGTGGTCGACCGCATCTTCACGCGCATCGGATCCGCGGACGACATCGGGCGCCAAGCCTCGACGTTCATGGTCGAAATGCTCGAGATCGCGAACATCCTGAACAACGCGTCGAACCGGTCGCTCGTCGTCCTGGACGAAGTCGGTCGCGGGACCAGCACGTTCGACGGCCTCGCGCTCGCTTGGGCAATCGTCGAACACCTGCACGAACGCGCTCGGTGTCGCACGTTGTTCGCGACGCACTACCACCAGCTCACCGTGCTCGCGACGCGGTTCACGGGCGTCTGCAACAAGAGCGTCGCGGTGCGCGAGTGGAAGGACGAGATCGTCTTCCTCCACAAGATCGTCGAGGGCGGCACGGACCGTTCCTACGGCATCCACGTCGCGCGGCTCGCGGGCGTGCCCGAGGCGCTGGTCGTCCGAGCCCGGGAAATCCTGGCCGAACTCGAAGAAGACGCCGAAGGGCTCGCGCCGCGCATCGCAAAGGGCGGGAAGCAGTCCGCGGACTCCTCGCGCCAATTGGGTCTCTTCGAATCACCGTTCAGCGCGACCGAGGAGGAGATCCGCAAGCTCGACATCGATCGACTCACACCGTTCGAGGCGCTGTGTCTCTTGCGCGACTTGAAGCGCAAGCTGCTCTGACGGACCACGAGATTCTTCGATCGTGCGGCCTCTCGTGCGTCTCCCCGCGACGCCGAGCTCGCGGATCGTCCACCCTCTCGGCCTCGCGAGCTGATCAGCGCGAACGGATCAGCGCGGCCACAGCCAAGCGAACGCGCCGGCCGTCAGCGCCGCGTAGACGAGTCCATCCACGAGACCACGCACCGTCGAGATCCACGGCTTGCCCTTCCAGATCGAGTCCGATGCGCCGCCCGCCGCGTACGCGAGCCACGCCGTCGCGCCGATGACCTGGAAGACCTTCAAGTACTCCGCGCCGCGCGGCAAGGCGCTCGCTCCTACGTACCCCACGACCAGGCTGAGCACGAAGATGTAGACGATCCACGCGCCGAGGAACGGCCCGAGCTTGGTCGGGCCGTTCGGCCGCAGATAGACGAGGCCGATCGGCCCTTGCTCGAACTTCTTCTGCATCGCAGGGTCGGCCATGTCCTTCCCGCCCTTGCAGTGCGGGATGACGTACTCACCCGGCGTGGGATTCGCGCTGCGGATCGCGGCACGGACCTCGTCCTCGTTCGCGAACTTGCGGTGGTCGGGCGCGTGCCACTGGATCACCGTGTGGATGATCGAGCTCGCGACGAAGACGAGCGCCGTGGCGAGGAGGGCGGGAAGTAGGAGCTGCTGCCAGTCGACGAACATGGGGGCCTCCGGAATGGTTGGACTCGATCATCCGGCAGGGGGCGGCCGGGTGGGTCGGATCTTTCACCGATAACTGGGCCCGCACACCTCGTGAATTCCCAGCGCGAAGCCGCAGGAGAACCGTGGAGGACTCTCTCGAAAACCATGAAAAGAGGGACGAGCTGAGATCGTGCCTCCCCTCACGCCGTCAGGATCTCGACGTCGTCCTTCGTCAGATAGAGCGAGTGCTCGTACTGCGCGACCATCACGCCCTCGTCCTCGACGAGCGGCGGATAGCGCACGAGCGATCCCTGACGCGCGAGCTTCGTGATCGTGTCCTCGACGGCGTCGCGATCGAGGTGGTTGAAGTAGCGGCGCGCGATCGGCAGACCGCGCCAGGCCACGATCGCTTCGAGCACCGTGCGGTCGCACGCTTTGGCCTTCGTCGGCGGGCGCACCATCATGAAGACCTCGGCCTTGCCGGCTTCGCGAATGTAGCCGCGGCCCGTGCTCGCGAACGGCTCGATCGCGAAGACCATCCCCGCCTTGAACGTACCGGCGCCGCGCTCGGCGTAATTCGGGATCTGCGGCGCGGTGTGAACTTTCCAGCGCGCGAGTCCGTGGCCGGTCAAATTGCGCACCGGTTGGAATCCCGCGGCCAGGATCGTGCGCTCGATCGCGGCGCCGACGTCGCCGACCGGACAACCGTCCTTGACGGTCGAGATGGCGGCCGCGAGTGCGTTCTTCGACGACTCGATGAGCGGCGTCCAACGCTTGTCGCTCGAAAGGTCGACCGTCGCCGCCGTGTCCGCGATGTAACCGTCGACGTGCACGCCGATGTCGACCTTGACGCAGTCGCCCTCGGCGTAGGTTTGTTCGTCCTCGGGGTGAGAGCAGTAGTGCGCCGCGACGAAGTTGCGGCTCGACTGCGCCGGGAAACCGGGCGCGGCACCGCGCTCGCGGATTTTGTCCTCGATCGTTTCGAGGACGCTCCGGATCGTCACGCCGGGCTGGATGCTCGTCTTGGCCCACTCCCGACACTCGGAAGCGATGCGGCCGGCCTTGCGAAAACAGTCGAGTGCGTAGTCGTCCACAGGGTGAGGATACGCAGCCGCACTGGAAGCGTCCATTTCAAGGAGCGGACGGTTTCGTCCGATAGAAGACCCGTGATCGTCTCTCGCCTCGCTCTCGCCGCGCTCGTCGTCTTCGCCAACGGGTGTCAGGTCACGACGACGCACAGCCCGCCCGGACTCGCCGACGCCGTGCTCCTCCGCTCGTCCGCGGTGCGCGTGTGGGACGTCGTCGAAGCCGCTTCCATCGCTGGATTCGTCGTGCGTTTCGAGGAACCCGGTCACAACGGACGCGCGTGGTTCAGCGTGCGCAATCCCTCGTCGCAAGAGATCGGCATCGTGGACGTCGACGGCCGTGCGTGGCGCTATCGACCGCACCAGCGCGAGCCCGAATGGCTCGGCAGCGGCACGGTCGCGGCCGGTGCGAGTCGCATCCTGGGCACGGGATCCGACGCCAAGCTCGTCGAAGTGGCGATCGAAGCCGTCGCCGAGCGCGTTGCGTCGGACGACTGATCGCTGCACCGCGCGCGGTGAGGCCCGCTCGGCGTCGCGCGGGTCCTCGGCGCGGTTGCTCCTTCGAGCACTGCGACGGCCGCTGTCTGTGAAACGAGGCGCAGCAAGCCCCGCGGGCATGCATCCAGCACGACCCGGCCGTCCGATCGGAAAAGTCTCAATCGAAGCCGCGCACGGCCCGAAGAGGGCTCTAGGTCGCACCGTGCGGGGCGCGACCGTTCCCCCGTCCCGCGCCGTCCCCCGGTTCTCCTCATGATCAAGCTCGAAGCTGGCGAGCTCATCGGCTCCTACCGAGTCGTCGAGTTCCTTGCGCGCGGAGGGTTCGCCCTCGTGTACGTCGCCGAGGACGCGGACGGGCGCAAGGTCGCGCTCAAGCTCGGCGATGTCGCCGGTGGCGGCCGTTACGTGACGCGGTTCCTCGAGATCACGAACCAGCGCCGTCCCGAGGGCATCAGCCCGGACGAGACTCCGGCCGAGGCCGTGTTCTTCCGCAACGACGGCGTGCGCATCGACTTCCTCGACATCCACGAGATCGACGACACGTTGCGCGCCGAAGCGGCGCTGCTCGAGCGCGTCAAGAGCCCGAACGTCGTGCAACTGCGTGAACTGTTCAGCCACGAAGGTCGTCCGGTCCTCGCGCTCGAATACGCGCGCGGCAAGACGATGCGGGAGAAGGTTCGCGCGCTCGAAGGCATCCGCCTCAACTGGTTCCTCACGATCGTGCGCTCGCTGATGAAGCTCTCGCGCACGGGTCAGCTCGCCTACCACGGCGATTTGAAGCCCGAAAACGTTCTGATCAAGCCGTCGGGCGCCGTCGTCTTGATCGATCCCGCGGTGCGCACGGCAGATCGCGGCATCGCGACGACGACGCCGCACTACAACCCGCTGCTCCTGCGCGACAGCAAGGCCGACGTCATGGGCATCGGCGTGATGCTCTACGAGATCCTCACGGGCGTCCTGCCGTTCGACGAAGTGCCGTGGCAATACGCCGGCCGCGAACAAGGCGGCGAGGTCGAGCGGATGAGCCTCAGCTACTTCTTGAGCTACGCGCCGCCGAAGGACCTGAATCCGAACACGCCCGAGCCGCTGGCGCGCATCGTCTATCGCTGTTTGACGATGCCGGAGTACGGACTCGCGGAACTCGAGCACGATCTCGTGGATTTCCTCCGCAAGGAGTGAGTGCGCGCCGCCGGAATGTGAACGGCCGCGCGGATTCTTGAACCGTGGCAGTCGGCGTCCGCCGCCGCGCCGCTCGGCTCGTGCTGGAGCAGCGCCGAGGCCGTCACGATTCGTTGAGAGCGCTCAGAGGAATCGGCCGTCGCGGCACGGATCACGCTCTTTCCGGCGCTCACGAGGGGGTTCCGATCGAGGTCCGCATCGAGGCTGGCTCTCAGGGATTCGTCGCGTCACTTCGCGACGCGAGAGCTCGTGAATTCTCCAAGGTCCTCGAACTCGCTGCCGGGCGCTGGCTGCGATCGATCGCGTGGTTGCCCCCCCCCCGAACGGACGCGTCAGGGGTACGATCGATGCGTCGGCGGACCCCAGGCCCATCGGATTTGGGTTGGAGTGCCCGCCCCTTCGGAGTTCCCCCATGTTCCGTTCCAGCCTCGTGCGTCTCCTCCTCCCCCTCGCATGCGCGAGCCTCGCTGTCACGGCTCCCGCTCAGACCGTCGGCAGACTCGCGCGCCTCGACGGACTCCAAGAGGTTCCGCCGGTCCCCACGCCGGCGCGCGGCCTCGGCTTCGTCGCGATCGACACGACGGCGAACACGCTGACGTACCGCGAGGTCTTCGCTGGACTCACCTCGGCCGAGACCGTTGCTCACATCCACGGCTTCGCGCCGGCCGGCAGCACCGCGCCTCCCGTCCTCGCGCAAGCACTCGGAACGCTCAAGTGCGGCGTGTGGTCGATGACGGCCGCGCAGACGGCCGGCGTGCTTGCGGGCCTCGCGTACTTCAACGTCCACAGCTCGACCAACCCCGGCGGCGAGATCCGTGGGCAGATCGATCTCGCGCCTGATCAGGCCACCTACTGCTACGGCGACGGCAGCGGAACAGCGTGTCCGTGCGGCAACTTCAGCGCGCCGGGCGACAACGAAGGCTGTCTGCACTCCGGCGGAACGGGTGCGCGACTTCAGGGCTACTCGGGTAGTACGGCGCTGAACCCGAGCATCGCGAACGATCGCCTCGTGTTCCACGTGTTGCGCGCGCCGCCGAACACGTTCGTGCTGTTCTTCCAAGGCACGGTGCAAGTGGCCGCGGGAACCGTCCTCGGCGACGGCCTGCGTTGCGTCGGCGGGAATCAGCGCCGAATCGCAGTGAAGCAAGCGTGCAACGGCCAAGTCGGTCTGCCAGAACCCGGTGACCTCCCCATCAGCCTCTCCGGCGGAGTCATCCCCGGCACGTACTTCTACCAAGGTTGGTATCGCAATCCGCCGGTGTTCTGCACGCCCGCGACCTTCAACTTGACCAACGGCCTGCAGGTCAACTGGGTCCCGTGACATAAATGGAAGCACCCGTGGACGAGCGGGTTCTCTGAAGCGTTCGAGGCTCGGTCTCGCCCAAGCGATTCCGAGCCTCGAACGCTGATCAGGCGACGAACCCCTCGACGAACGTCGAGAGATGCGCAATCACGGAATCCACGTCACGCGCAATCCACCGGTCAGGTTGAAGGTGGATGCGGTGCAGAAGGCCGCCGCGTTGCGGTACCACGCCTGGTAGGTGCGGTTCGCACCCGCGGCCGGGAGGCCGCCGCGGATCGAGATCGGCTGGTCGGCACCCGTCGGGTAGCTCGACGCGCCGCCGACGTTCGTCTTCGTCCCGAGGCGAATCACGGTTCCTGCGGCGCAACGCAGGCCATCACCGAAGACCACGCCCGCACCGGCGCCCGATTCGCTCGTGCCCTGGAAGAAGAGCGTTGTGGCCGTCGCCGGCATCGAGGTCGCGTCGAGTCGGAACGTGTCCGCGCTGACGCGCGCCGATCCGAACGGATCGAGCAGCGCGCCGACTCCGAGCGAGTTGAGGCAGCCGCGACCGGACGTCGCCGGAGCGTTGTTCCCGCAGGGGCAGGGCGTCGCCACGCCGTCCCCGGTGCAGAACCGTTGGGCGAAGATGCGATTCGCGTTGAGCGTGCCCGTCACGGTGATCGTGCCGCTGGCGCCGGTGCCGGGATCGCTGAACGCGAACGTCGAGCTGATCGGCAAGTTGAGGTTCAACGAACCGGCAGCGATCGACAGGAAGCCCGAGGCGGCAGTGGGGTTCGAAAAACTGCCGGCCAGGCTGGTCGAGCTCGGACTCCCCGTGAGCGGCGACACGATCAGCGTTCCGGCGAGTGCCGTGAGTGTCACGTTCGCCGTGAATTGACCGAGGGCGCCGGTCGGCGTGACCGTGAACGAGGGTGAAGTCGGTGACAGCACGAGTCCGTTGACCTCGATCGTCGCGAGCGGCGGCAGGAACGGGAACGGGTTGTTGATCCGCCCTCGCAGATCCGGCACGACCGCGGCCGAGCCGCCGACGAAGGCCGCCGACGTGTAGTGCGCGGCGCCGGGCGCGATCGCCGAGTCGATGAGGACGTTCCCGGCCAGTTGGAACTGGTTCGAGGGGTTCCCGACGATGTTCCCGAGCGTCGACGTCCCGCTCCACGTGAAGTTGCTCGTGGACTGGATGATCTCGTGGTTGACCGTGAGTTGGGCCGATGCGGCCGCAGCGGTGATCGACACCGCACAGGCGAGCGAGAGGAAGTGATTCATAGGGGGTTTTGGCGTTCCAAAGCGCGCCATCGAGAACCCTACCACGGGATCCGGGAACGCGCTGGAGCAGGCGCGGGAGCTCGCGCCGCGCTCGAGATCGCCTGGGGCACGGAGATCAGCCCCCCCCGCTCGACGAACGCGCTGGACGGCAACCCGCCGAAAACTCGGGATCGATCAGGCCTTGGCAGCCAACTTCACCGCGCGACCTTGCGCGATGCGTTGCTCGGCGAGGCGCACCGCGGCCTCGTGCGTCGGGATGCCTTCCGTGCGCGCGATCTCGAACACCTTCTTCAAGTTCGTGTGGATGTTCTCGATCTTGGCGAGCGACTTCTTCTCGTCGTAACCGCCCGGGAGCATCTCGATCGACACGTTGATGATGCCGCCCGCGTTCACGAGGAAGTCGGGCGCGTAGAGGATCCCGCGCGCCTTGAGGTCGCGGCCGTGACGCTGCTCGAGCAACTGATTGTTGGCCGCACCGGCGATCGCGCGGCACTTCAGGCGCGGAATCGTGGTGTCGTGAAGGCCTTCACCGCGCGCGCAGGGTGCGTAGATGTCGCAGGCGACGTCGACATGCTTCGCGTCGGCGACGACTTCCCAGCCGTGTTGCTTCGCGAGACGCTGGACCTTCGCCTCGTCGATGTCGCACACGATCACGTGCGCGCCATCGGCCGCGACGAGCTCGGCAAGTCGCCCGCCGACGGCACCTACACCTTGGATCAGGATGCGCTTGCCGCGGAAATCGGCTTTGCCGTCCAGCTCCTCGAGCACGGCGCGCATCCCGTGATGGCATCCGATCGCGGTGTAGGGACTCGGGTTGCCCGAGCTGCCCGACTCGCGCGAGAGCCCCGTGACCCAACGCGATTCCTTGCGGACGATCTCGAGATCCTTGATCCCGATGTTCATGTCCTCGGCCGTGATGTACTTGCCGTCGAGGCTGTCGATGAAGCGGCCCATCGCTCGGAACAGCGTCTCGTTCTTGAGCACCGCCGGATCGCCGATGATGACCGACTTGCCGCCGCCGAGACCGGTCTCCGCGGCAGCGGACTTGTAGGTCATCCCCTTCGCGAGACGCAGTACGTCGAACAGCGCGTCGTCCTCGCGCGCGTAGGGCAGCATGCGCATCCCGCCCAACGCCGGGCCGAGGGTCGTGTCGTGCACCGCGATCAGCGCGTGCAGGCCGGACTTCACGTCGCGGCAGCGGACCACCTTCTCGTAACCGTCGTACTGGATCGTCGTGATCTCCATCGGATCGTCAGGGCGCGTATCGGGGTTCGAGGGCGGTGCCGAGTGGCATCCTCGAAGCAGCGGCCGCGAGGAAAAGGCGGAGCAGGATAGCGGACCTCCGACCGATCCGTCGAGGCGGTGGATCGAAGTGGGGGGCTCAGACATGCGGATCTGCCCGAAAGATGCACATTCGCGGCCAGAGCCTCCGGGCGAAGACGGTTCCAAGCCGTTCGCGTCCCTCGGAACGAGACGGGCCGGGCACCGCTCTCGTGGAGCGATGCCCGGCCCGCTTCGAACGGTTCGGTGGCCTCAGTTCACCGGACCGCCACCCGGTTCACCCGGATCGACGTGCCGGCGATTGCGACCGCTCGGGCAGGAGCCGACGTACGGGAAGAATCGGTGGTAGCGCTGATCGTCCTGATTGACGCCGTCACCGAGACGGTCGTTCACGCCCGCGGCGTAACCCGGGAACGGGGCGGCGAGAACTCCGCCGACGGCGACGCGCAGCGTGATGTCCGTCACGTCGTCGAACACGCGGCGGCCGTTCGGATAGCCGGCGGGATCGCCGCCGATGAGACCCAGTCGGCTGGCGTTCAACGTCGGAGTCGGTGTGACGCCCGTGTTCAGACGCAGGAGGTCCGCGATGGGGCCGGCGGGCGTGCCGGCGGGCACGATCGGCGCCGCATAGGTCACGAGCGGCAACAGATCGTTGCGCGGAGCGGCGGGGACGGCGAGCGCGCCGCCGTACAGCGCCTCGACGATGCGGACGATCGGCGGGTCGAGGAAGAAGCTCGCGAACTGGGAGTCGTTTGCCGGCTCGTCCATGCTGAAGCGATCCTTCATGCCGATACCGATCACGAGCTCGTTGATCAACGGGTTACTTATGCGCTGGATTTGGACGAACGGCCCGCTCTAGACGGGTGCGTTCGGAGCCATGCGCACGGTCGTCATCGGGCGCGAGGTGACGCCCCAGACTCCAATCACTGCCGCCGGCGACGTGGAGGGCGCGATCGCGCCGGTGGACGTCAACAGGCCGATCGGCAACTCGATCGCGAGCGTGTTCACGGCGTAGCCCGAGATCGTATCGCCCACGAAGTTGCGTTTCGCAGCGTCCTCGCTCGCCGTCGAAACGCCGGGAATCCCGCTGCCCAACGTGCGGAAGTTCGCCGTGTCGAACGTTGCGCCGAGGTCGATCCAGAACGCGTCATCGGTCGTGCCCGCGAAGACCGAAACTCCGCTCGGCTGCGCGTAGGCGGCCTCGTTGAAGAGCGCCTCGTAGTCCATCGTGCGCGGCCCGATGTTCGCGGGGCAGGCGACGAACGCGCTGCCGTTCGTCTGCGTGAGAGCGGTGATCGCGCCCGTGTTCGTGTCCACGATTTCGCACGTGTACGTCTGGCGCAGATTCAGACCGACGTCGGACAAGCTCGTGATGCGCGGCGGCACGACGAGGGTGCTCGTGCCCGGAGCATTCGCACCGAACGGCCCGATTCCTGCGGCCGAGGTGTAGACGCCGGGCAACTGATACTGCGTCGCGAAGCGCCAACGGAGGATCTTGTCCTCACGCGCGTCGTGATCGTTGTCGATGCGAATCTCGTAGAGGATGCTCGGATCGAACGGGAACAGAGTCGGGACGTTCGCGGGCTCGAGCAGCGGATCCACGGCGAGGATCAGCGTGACCTTCGTCGGCGAGGACGATTGGGTCGCTGCGCCGTCGTAACTCACGAACGCATAGAGGTCCGTGATGTCGGCCTCGTGATCGAGCGCCGTGATGAGCGCCTCGCGGTGATTGGAGGCCATGACTCCGTCGCCGACACGAATAGGGCGGCGGCTGACAGCGCCGCACACGAGTTGACTTGCACGGTGTGATCCTGATTCCGGAGTTCTGGCTCGATGGTGCGGCGGGGGCGCGCAACGTGCGGTACGAAGCGAATCGATAGCCCGGATCTCCGTGTCACGCGGATTTGGGCCCGAACACGCACATGGATCGCCAATCGTCCGCGCGAAGGACGGTCAGCTCGCTCGACTGGAACTCTGAAGTCAGTGGCCGGGCGTCCGTGCCGCGATCGGACGACTTTCTGACGGTGCAAATGAAGAACGGTGCAATGAAGAATTGACTCCGACCGGGAGAGCGGGGAATCGACAGGTCCTCCGACTCGCGACCTCGATGGCTGCGAGGCAGTCGGAGTTCGAGCGCCGAACCTCGTTCGCCCGCGTGCTGCCCATCCGCCCTGCGCGCTCGTCGACATCGTTCGGCGAGGAGCGAGGTATCGGTACCGCACGCCGGCGACGAACCCGTGCGTCCATCGCAACGCGTGCGCATGATGCCCCTCGTGATCCGTCCTCGAAACGACGCCAAGAGCACGCTCGAAAGCGCTCTACCGCGCACGCCGGCGCGTGGCCTGCGGCCCGCGTTCGTCGTGCCCTGGGCGAGCGGACCCGACCCCGCGATCGATGCCCTCGTGCGCGTCCAAGCCATCCGTCCGTCGATCGACGGGTCGGGATGGGAGACCTTCGACGCGATCTGCCGGCCCGCGGAGAACATGCTGGTTGCTGCGCGAACTTTTGGGCTGGGCGCGGCGGACCTCGAACATGCGCGCAGCGTCGAGGAGGTTTGGTCGGAACTGCGCGCGTTCCTCGGTCCCCTACCGCTCGTCGTGCCCGACGCGGAGGCGTTCGAGTCCTGGCACGAGCACGTCACCGGCGAGACGACGGGTGCGTGCGTCGGACTCGACGAACTGTGCGGCCTGTTCTTGCCCGGACGTTTGGCCGGAAAACGCGAAGGGCTCGTGGCGCTGCTCGCTTCGGCACCTGCACGAGCCTTCGGGCCGATGGACTTGCGGCGAGCGACGACCGAACTCGCTCGGCGTGTCCATGCGCTCGAAGAGCCCGTCCTGCGGCTCCTCTCCGCGGCTGCGACGCGCGCGTGGCGCGGTCTCGCTTCGAACGACGGGTCCGCGGCCGCGCGCATGGGCCTCGCGCTCTCGATCCTCGACACGCCCTCGACGTGGGGTTGCGGCACGATCGACAACGCCCTCGACGGACGGCTGTCGACCTTCGCGCGCGCGACCGAATCGATCGAGGACTTGCTCGACGACGCGCGTCCCGCCTGCGCGCGCGAGATGGAGCGTTGGTCCGCTCTCGACAACGTGCCCGCGGACCGCGAGGGCGACATGCCCTTCGAGCACGCGGACGAGATCGTGCTCGACGAAGTGTTCGAGCGGCACTTGCCGACGAGCTTCGCGCACACGAGCGGCGCGGCGTCCTATCGAGCCAGCCAACATCAAACGGCCCGCGAAGTCGCGCGCACTCTCGGCACGCGCGAGCTGTTGCTCGTGCACGCGCCGACGGGAACCGGCAAGACGCTCGCATACCTCGTTCCGGCTCTCTTGTGGTCGCGTCGCCACGACGTGCGCATCGGCATCGCGACGTACACACGCGCGCTGCAAGAACAGGCGCTGGATCGTGAAGTCCCGCGCGCACTCGCGGCGCTGGCGCACGCCGGCGTCGCTCCGGGCACGCGCGTCTCGATCCTGAAAGGCCGCGACAACTATTTGTGCTGGCGCGCGCTGAAAACGAGCGTTCCGGAGGACGAAACGGGCGAATCGTGGCTCGCGTGGACACAGCTCGCGGTCTTCGCGATGACGGACCTCGAAAGCGACCTCGACCGTTTGCCGCGTCGGGCGCCGATCCGTCTCACGTCGGGCACGACGTACCAGAAGTCGCTCGAGAGCTTGCTGCGCACCGTTCGCGGTCAATCGGGTTGCTGCACGCACAAGGCCGATCGCGTCGCGTGCGGCGCGGAAGTCGCCAGGAAACGCGCCGAGAAATCGCACGTCGTCCTCGTGAACCAAGCGTTCGCACTGGCGCGTCCCGAGTTCTTCCGTCGCCTCGTGTTCGACGAGTGCGAACACTTGCACGAGCAGGCGCACAACGCGTGGAGCCGCACGCTGCCCTTCCGCGAGCTGCGCGGCATCCTGTCGCGCATCAGTCAGTCGGACAGGCCGTACTCGCGCGCAGTGCTCGACCGACTCGAGCGACAAGTGCTCGCGGGGTCGCCGTTGGGAGGCCAAGTCGAGCTGTGCGCAGGCGCGCACGAGGCGCTGCTCGAATGCGTCGAGGACTTGGAGCAAGCCGCTGTCGATTTCGACCTGTGGCGTCGCGAGGAACTGCGCGTTCGACCCGAGAGCGAACAGCACTTCCTCATGCGCGAATACGCCGAGCAGCAGGGCGGTTCACTCATTCGCGCGCGAATCGCTACTTCGCACGCAGGGGCCGCGCTCGAGACATCGCTCGCGGAGCTCGCCGAGCGCATCGCGGACATGCCGCTGCGTGGTGCGTCCCAACTGCGCCGAGCTCTCGATATCTCGCGCTCCGATCTCGACGAAGCGTTGCAGACGATCGGCGCGTGGCTGCCGCTCGAGGACCTGAAGCCGAGCTTCGCGGATTCGTATTTCTACGACGTCGAGCCGGAACCGCGCGGTGGACTCGTGCTCGCCGCGCGCGTCTTGCTGCCCAACGAGGTCCTCGGACGTGCGTACTATCCCGAGCTCGCATCGGCGGCATTTCTCTCGGCGACGACGTGGCTCGGCGGTGGTTTCGACGCAGCCAAGGCCTACCTCGGGCTCGATCGCGCCGAGCGACCGGCGGACGGCGAGGATCGAGTCGGTTCCATCGTGCGGACATTCAAGGCGCCGGACGTCTTCGACTGGAGCCGCGTGCTGGTCGCGATCCCGAAGGACGCGCCGTCCGTGCAACGCGACAAGGACGCGTTCCTCGCCTACGTGCGCCGTTTCGTCGCACATCTCGGCGAACGAACGCGCGGGCGCGTGCTCGTCCTGTTCACGAATGCGAGCGACATGAAGCGCGTTGGCGAGGAACTCGTGGGCTTCTTCCGCGCGCGACGCATTCCGTTCTGGTTCCAGAACCAGGAAGGCACCGTCAAGGAAGAGCTCGCCGACCTGTTCCGCGCACGCATCGGATCCGTCCTGATGGGCGTCGACACCTTCTGGTACGGCGCGGATTTTCCGGGCGAGGCGCTGGAGTACGTCGTGATCGTGAAGCTCCCCTACGGCGTGCCCGATCGCTACCACCAGGCTCAATGCGCTGCGATTGGAACGGCGGAGCACAGGCAGCGCATCTACATGCCGAAGTCGTTGTCGAAGTTCCGCCAAGGCTTCGGTCGCCTGATGCGGCGTGAGTCGGACCGCGGGTGCGTGTTCGTGCTCGACCCGCGCGCTTTGGAGCCGAAACACCGCATGTTTCTGCGTGAACTGCCCGTGGCGACGACGCTCGACGGCGCGAACGCGGACGGTGCGGGCGAACTCGCGCGGCTGGTGCGCGGTGACACGGATCGTTGTGTCCGCGAAGCCTTGCAGCACATGGACCTCACCGATTCCGTGCGCGAGCGCGGACTCGACACACCGTTCGACGCGTTCGCCGGCGGCACGACGGAACGCGAAGAGGGTGCGGTATGAGTGCGTTGTCCGCCTGGACCGAAGTGCGCGTCCTCGCGCCGATCGGCTGGCACGAACTCGTCGCCGAGACGATGCAGGACGGGCCGTGCACGAGCGTCGCGTTCGGGCGACCTTCGCTCGGCGTGGCGGCCGCGCCCGAGGGATTCGAGTACGTGCGCACGTTCATCCCACGCCGCGACGACACGGAAGTGAATCGCGCGCGCATCGTCGCGGCGCTCACGGCGCTCGCGATGACGACGGGCGACGACTCGCTCGCGTCGCTCGACGTCGAGTTCAAACCGCTTCCACCCGAAGATTATGCGACCTCATGGATGAAGGTGTGGAAGCCGTTCCGCGTCGGACGATTGTGCGTGCTGTCGCCCTGGACGAAGTCCGAGACCCGACCGACCGACGTGACCATGGTGCTCGAGCCCGGCGCCTCCTTCGGCAGCGGTCGCCACGCGACGACGCGGATGATGTTGCGCGCGATCCAGGAACGCGTTCGCCCGGGCAATCGCATCGTCGATTGCGGAACCGGCAGCGGAATCCTCGCGGTCGCGGCCGCGCTGTTCGGCGCCGGCGAAGTCGTCGCGTTCGACATCGACCCGAACGCCGAGCCGAACGCGCGCGATTTGGCCGAGCGCAACGCCGTTTCCTCGACTTGTCACTTCGCCACCGGAGGCTTCGAGCTGCTTCCCGTGCGCGACCGCCCGTTCGACGGTCTCGTCGCGAACATCTATTCCGACGTGCTCCAACTCCACGCCGCAGACTTCCGCGCCTGCCTCCGCCCAAGCGGTTGGTTCGCCCTGTCCGGCTGCCCCGCGCAGCACGCCGAAGCCACCGACCACGCGCTGACCGCTGCCGGCCTCCGCATCGAAGCACGACCCGTGCGCGGCCGCTGGCATTCCTTCGTGGGTGTCCGCCCCGGTTGATGAACGAGCCTGGCCAGTTTGTTAACTGAGGCGCGTTCATGCGCATCCTGTTCCTCTCGCAGCGTGTTCCTTATCCGCCGAATCGGGGGGACAAGATCACGACGTGGCGGCTCGTCGAGCGCATGGGGCGCACGCACGAGGTGAGGATCGTTGCGTTCGCGCACGACGAGCGGGATCTCGAGGCGGCGGCGGAGCTGCGGAAGAAGGGGTTCCCGACGACGACGGTGCGGTATCACGATCGGGCCGCGAAGCTCGGCGCCTTGCCGCTCCTCTTCACGCGACGACCGCTGACGCTCGGTGTCTACGGTTCGCGCGAGTTGCAAGCGGCGGTCGATGCGCTCGCGCCGGACTCGGACCTCGCGTACGCGTACTCGTCGTCGATGGGTGCTTTCCTCGAGTCCCATCCGCGCTTGCCGCGGATCATGCACTTCGGCGAGCTCGACTCGGACAAGTGGCGGCAGTACGCCGAGCGCTCCAGCTTCCCCATGCGACACGTCTACGCGCGTGAGCAGCGGACGCTGCTCGAGTTCGAGCGCCGCATCGCACGCACGTTCGCCGCGAACGTCGTGTGCACGCCGCTCGAGCGCGCCGTATTCGAGCGCGAGATCCCCGGTGCCACCGCGGATGTGCTCCGGAACGGCGTCGACCTGGCCTACTTCGCGCCGCGCTGGAACGGTCGCGAGCGCGGCCGAATCGTGTTCACCGGCGTCATGAACTACCTACCGAACGCCGAGGGCTGCGCGTGGTTCGTGCGCGAGATCCTCCCGCTCGTCCGCCGCGAAGTCCCCGACGCGACGTTCTCGATCGTCGGCTCGAACCCCACGCCCGAGGTCCAGCGTCTGGCCGAAGTCCCCGGCGTCCTGGTCACGGGGTTCGTCCAGGACACCCGCGACTGGATGGGCCAGGCTTCCGTCGCGGTCGCGCCGCTGCGGATCGCGCGCGGCATCCAGAACAAGGTGCTCGAGGCGATGGCCATGGGTCTGCCGCTCGTGGGCACGACGTGCGCCACGCAAGGTGTCGAGGGCGTCGACGGCCGCGACTTCCGAGTCCGTGACGACGCCGCTGGTTTCGCGCGCGAGGTCGCGGCGCTCCTCCAAGCTCCCGAGACCGCGTTGGAGCTCGGCCGAGCCGCCCGACGGTTCGTCGAGGCGAGCTACGACTGGGAGGTCGTGTTCCGGCCGCTCGACGCCTTGATCGCGCGTTGCACGACCGGCGCGAAATCCGCGCTTTGACCCGCGACCGGCGGCGGCCCCGATCGTCGGGTCTCTGGAGGCCACGATGTCGGAGACCCCGCTGGACGAGACGCGCAACCGTCCGGCGCAGCAGGGAATGGACTGGCAGCGAGCGCAACGGTCGTTATTGGGTGCTTTGTTGGCACTTTGGCTCCTCCATGAGGTCCAGTCCGCGACGCCCGAAGCCGTCGGAGAACCCTGGCTCCTGGCCTGGTGGCGCCTCGCTGTGCAGCATCCCTGGCGTCTGGGGGCCGCGCTCGCGCTGCTCTTGTGGGCCGGGGCGCGCGGCCGACCCGCGACCGCAGGGTCTGGGAAGGAATCGACGTCCGAGGTATCCTCGCAGAGTCCCTCTTCGGGGATCGTTGCCCCCCCAGCAGGCACCCCCGCACCGCGCTCTCCATGGCCGAAGCCGTAACAACACCCATCGTCCCCGTCGTCGCCGTCACGGACTGCCCGATCTTTTCGGGCCCCCGGAAGGCCAGTCGGCTGGGCAGCATCCTCGGCATCGATCTCGGCTCCCAGGACATGGCGCTCGCCGTCAGCCGGGAGAACCGCATGCCGCGCGCCTCGGTCGTGGTGACGACTGCCGCCCGGCACATGATTCGGATCTCGAAGGCCGGCGAGAAGATCGAGGCGATCGCGGTCTACGGTTCCGCGGCCGACCCGACGCAGCACCCGGCCTTCCGCGAGATCGCGGAGAACATGCGCGACCTGCGCAACAAGTGGTTCGGCAAGGCCAAGCTCGTCCTCGCGCTCGACAACCCCTACCTCGAGGAGCCGGCGCTGCGTCGCGTCCTCGGACTCTTCGACCGCGTCTACCTGCGCATGGAATGGGGTTCGGCCAAGACCTTCACGGCGCTGACCGGTCGCAAGTCGGCCGAGTTCACGACACTCATGGCCGGGCTCTCGACGGCCGAGAACTTGTTCCTCCAGACGCGCTTCCTGAAGGGCGACGGGGTCGACAACACGAGTGACGCCGAGATCAAAGCCTGGATGAAGAAGGTCGGCGAGCTCAAGCCGCGCGAAGTCCACCTGCTGCGGTCCGAGAAGGGCTTCGGCAAGAAGGTGAAGTCGCTCACGAAGGCGAAGCTCGCGGAGATCGCCGCAGAGGTCACGACGAAGGTCGGTGTCACGGCGCACGTCTACGAGGCCGACTCGATCCTCGACTGAGAGCGTGTGAAGAAATCGAGCCTCCACGCGCTCAGAGATCCTCTGCGCCGCTCCGTGGCGCCGCACCGCGAGGAGAGAGTTCGTGAAGAGATCGATCGGCCGCCTTCAGGGCGTTCCACTTCTCCGTGGTCGCCTGCTGCTCGAGAGCAGTGGTCGCCTGCTGCTCGAGAGCAGTGGTCGTCTGCTGCTCGAGAGCAGTGGTCGTCTGCTGCTCGAGAGCAGTGGTCGTCTGCTGCTCGAGAGCAGTGGTCGTCTGCTGCTCGAGAGCAGTGGTCGTCTGCTGCTCGAGAGCAGTGGTCGCCTGCTGCTCTAGAGCAGTGGTCGTCTGCTGCTCCAGAGCATCGGATTGCGCCTGCGAATTCCTCCTCACGCTCTGAGGGGCTCGGTACGCAACGAGCCCGGAGCAACGCGGGCCCCGGCGACACAGAACGGCATCCACCGCGTCCCGCCCGAGGCGTGAATCGTTCATGAAGGCTCTCGCCGAGCTGCGGTCGGTCGGACGGACGTTCGGAGAGCACACGGCGCTCTCCGAACTGTCCTTCGAGGTGCGCGCGGGCGAGGTCTTCGGCCTGCTCGGCCCGAACGGCGCGGGCAAGACGACTGCGCTGCGCATCTTGTGCGGGCTCCTCGCGCCGACGAGCGGCAGCGCGTTCCTGTCGGGTATCGACATCGCCGCGGATCCGCTCGAAGCACGCCGCCGCGCAGCGTTCGTGCCGGATGGCGCACCGCTCTACGCGAACTTGGGCGCGAAGGCGCATCTCGAGCTCGTCGGACGACTGCACGGGATGACGGAGGTCGCGATCGGCGCGGAGGCGGACCGGTTGTTGTCCGCGCTGGACCTGTTCGACCGCGCCGGCGATCCGGTCGGCACGTTCTCGCGCGGCATGCGCCAGAAGGTCGCGTTGGCCTGCGCGTTGTTGCCCAAGCCGCCGCTACTCGTCCTCGACGAGCCGTTGAACGGACTTGATGCACCGACGACGGTCGTGATCAAGGAAGTCCTGCGCGCGTGGGCCGACCGCGGCGGCGCGGTGCTCTACACATCGCACTTGCTCGACGTCGCCGAGCGCGTGTGCGACCGGATCGCGATCCTGGATCGCGGTCGCCTCGCGGCCATCGGCACGTTCGACGAGCTTCGCAGCCAAGCGCGTGGCGGAGCGACCCTCGAAGCGGTCTTCAGCGCGCTGACGCATGCGGAGGATCCGCGCGAGAGGGCCCGGCGGATCTTGGGCTGATTCGCGCGTTCCGTTCGCACTGTCGGGCCTTTCGCACCGTCGGGCCTTTCGCACCGTCGGGCCGTTCGCACTGTCGGGCCGTTCGCACTGTCGGGCCTTTCGCACTGTCGGGCCGTTCGCACTGTCGGGCGAGTATCTGAGGCGATTCGCCGCGACGCGGTTCGGCATCGAGCGACCGTTTCGAGGACACTCGCGTGCGGTCCGTTCCCTTGGAGTCGAGCCTCCCCGGCGGGCTATCAGCGGGTCATCGCGAACGGTGCGTTGTTCACACCGATCCGCGCGCGTCGGGTTCGCGCTCCGCGAGCAGCGCGCGCACTGCCGGCAACACGTCGCTCGCGCCCAATCCTTCGGGGGACGGACGCGCGATGAGTCGCCAGGGTCCGATGCCCTGAGGAAAGGTGCGCTCGGGCTGACCCGGCGCGAAGACCCCGACGCACGGCACGCCGAGTGCGCCCGCGACGTGCAGCGGACCCGAGTCGTTCCCCACGAAAGCGGCGCATTCGGACAGCATCGCGGCCAGTCCCTGGAGTCCGTCCTCGCCCAGCCGATCGCTCCACATCCAATCCTCCGCGTTCGCGAGCCGCGCGCGCAATTCGGCCAATTCGCGCGGAGAACCGATCCAAAGGATCGTGCGACCGTCGGCGCGAAGCGCGTGAGCGAGGTCGATCCAGGCGTCGAGATGCATGCAGCGGGCGAGCTTGCTCGCGAACGCGTGGAGCGCCACAGGAGCCGTGTGGTCGAGCTTTTCCGCGATGCGTGCGCGAGGCTGCGCGAGCAGCCTCGCGTCGAGGCGGTAGGCGAGCGCGCCGGGTGCGATGCCCAGTGGTCCGAGGATGCGCCCGAGCTCGGCCAGCACAGGTCGGTCCACGTCGGCGGCGGGCAGCGCGTGCGTGAGCCACGCGGCGCTGCGGTGGCGCGCGAGCCCGATGCGCAGCGGGATGCCGGCAGCACGCACAGCCAACGCGGCGCGCCACTGCGAAGACGCGAGCAGCGCGAGCTCGTAGCGTCCGCGGCGAACTTCGGCGAGGCTCCGCACGAACGTCGCGAAGCTGCCCTTGCCGCGACCGGGTGCGCGATCCCAGAACGGATCGGCCGCGATGACACGCCCCACGCGGGGTAAGAGGCGCGCGATCGGCTCCGTGTAGTCCTTGCACCAGACGTCGATCCGGGCGCGCGGTGCCGCGCGTGCGATCGGATCGAGGAGCGCGCTGGAAAAGACGAGATCACCCAGATTGTCGAGGACGACGAGGAGGATGCGCTCGAGTCGCGCCGGATCGATCGGCGGGCCTACTTTCTCGCGCCAGCGGGGACTTCGCACCGGATCGGGCGCGCGTCCCGAGCTCTCGTTCCCTGCGGACATCGCTCGGACGCTACGAGGCAGCAGCGTACGCGTCAACGCGCGCCGGTGTGACGCGTGCCCGGCCGGCGCGTTGCTCCAGGGGCATCACTCCACGGACTCACTCATTGGCGTCGGACGGTCGCTTGCGTCGCAATCGCTCGAAGCCGCACAGCACGCGCAGCGCGACTCCCGCGACGGCGCGGCTCGAGAAGCTGGGCGAGAGGTGGCTGCCGGCGTAGACGCGCATCGCCAGTTTGCGACTGCCTTTGAAGTGCCACACCGAAGCGCGTGAGGGCGCGCGCAGGACGTCGCGGTACACACTGCCGTAGGCCGGTGAAAAGTTGAACTTCGCGCACGGGAACACGCGCACGACTCCGCGTTCCGGTGACTGTTGGAACTCGTGGACGACGTCGCGCAGCGCCATCTGGTCTCCCCACCACGCGGCGAATTGACGGTACTGCTCGCGGTAGACGACGAGCATGCGCTCGAAGAATCCGATCGCGTCCGCGATACGCGCGCTCCGGATGAAAAAGATACCGCCGTTGTAGGGCATCTCCTTTTCGTCCTCGCGGTGTGTCACGCCGACGGAGAAGTCGCCGTCGAAGACGGGTGCGATCGATTCCACCACGAGCATGTCCGAGTCGAGGAGCACGAGTCCGACTCCCGACGCATGCTCGCGTAGGTACGCGATCTGCGCTTCCATTCGCGCGAGCATCAGGCTCTGCGCATCGACGTCGAAGCGCAGGACTCGATCGGCGCCGAGTGCGTCGAGTCCCGTCGTATGCGCGTCGGTGAGGATGAGGCAGGTCGATCCCGGATTCGAATGCCGAATCGATTCGAACAGCATTCGGATCATCCGTCGGTAGCCGTCGAGATTGCGATATTTCGTCAGTGTTCCACCGCGCGTCGCCGACGATTCCGCGGCCGAACTCTCGCTGCGCCTGTCGGCGTGGAAGACGACGAACGTGAGCTTCATCGCTCGATGCCCGCGGCGACCCTGTACGGACTCTGGTACCGGTCGTCCATTCTCCGCGCGGATCCATCGACGCATTCGCTGCGCGCCACTCGCCCACTCAACGAACCGAACTCCACGTCGAGGCCGATGCGCCGCGAAGTGTCGGAATTCGGAAGCAACAGGAGAGTCCACTCGGTCATTCCGCTCTCGATGACCATGGACGGCGCGAATCGAGAGAAGGCCAAGAGCACGCGAGGGCTCATGCGAGGCACCTCCCGACGGAATCCAGGAAGAGCCTCATCGGGTTGTTCCACAGATCGGAGATCGCAGCTTGGACGGTGGCGAAATCGGATCGGCCTCCGAGAGCGGACTCGCGGCCATCCAACAATTGGAATCGCAGCGATTCCGCGAAGCCCTCGGCGCGACCGTCGACCGCGAAGAGATACGAGGTCTTGTTCTGACTCAAGAAGAAGAGGTGCGCGTGCAACCGACTGCCGACGTGAACGGACGCCGTGCGATAGAACTCGCGCATCTCGGTGGTCGAAGTCGGACACACCACCTGCATGCCGCGATCTCGCGCCAGCGTGTGCAGATCCGTCGGTCCCGCATACCGGCGAGGGAACCAGCGGCGCAAGAGCGTGTTCGAGCGCGATGGCTCGAACTGTTGGTGCAGGACCAAGATCGCCTCACGACCTCTGAAGTCACGCTGAACCGTGTCGAGGATCCGCATCTCCCGTGCCCACCACCCGGCTCCGCGTTCGGTCACCGTGACCGCGACCGCACCCAAACCCTCGTCCACGGGCGACGGTGAACGCGATTTGCGCCCGGCTTGAACGACAGGACATCCCGTCATCAGAATCTTCGCGGCGAGGTCGGGCAGATTCCGACGCATGTAATCCGCTGTCCGAGGACACCTCCACGAGGAGTATTCGATGCGCGCATGCACCTCGCGAAGCAGCGCCGCGGTCGTGTCCGACATGCGCACTTCTCGCGCTGCATCACCGTAGAGCCCCACGCCCATCGGCAGGATCGGCACCCGAATGCGACGCAGGCGTTCGAGCGACATCCCGGGCGCGATCTGGTATTCGTCGTGCAGCGGATTCGCTCCCGCGAGGATCAGCGCACGTGTTCCGTTGATCCGATCGATGTCGGCGTCGGAGAGTTCCTGCCACGAGGAGAGCTCGACGGTGGCGGTGTGCTGAGGACCGATCAGCTCTCGAATCGAATCGAGGATGAGCTGGTCCCCGACGTTCGGCTTCTTCCTCGAGCGCGCGGCATCCGGCACGATCGCCGGAGTCAGGACGCTGTAGTTCATGCTCGGTGGTCCCCGGTCTCCGCCCGAGTGGGCGCTTCCCACATCCACACGATGGTCTTTCCGCCATCCACTGCCGCGGAGCTCCGTCGTAGGAAACCGAGATCACGTGCGAAGGCTTCGAGCTGGACCGTCGAATAATGGTGTTTCCAACCGCGCGCGGCGACTTTCGCCGCGTCGTACAGACCGCTATCGGCAACGGTGTAGGAGAAACACACGAAGCGTGCTGACTGCGCGACCCGCGTCAAGAGCGCAGGGATGTCGTCGATGTACTCGCCGACGCCGAGGAGCGCGACCACAGTGTGTCGGCCGGGAACCGGTCGTTTCGCCAGGTCGAGTTGCTCCACTTCGGGAGACTGCGGCAGGATGTCGAACCCCTTGTAGACGAGCCGGTCGCCGAGCTCGCGCGTGAGCGCTCTTTCGAGCTTGCGATCGCCACAGCCGACGTCCGCGACGCGGACGGGCCCGATCGGATCGACAGCGCGCCGGATGGCGGCAGCAGCTATGTCGGCGCGTTCCACCCAACTCGAGCCCTTCTGCTCGGACAAGTTGTAGGACGCTCGCTGTCCGGGAAAGAAGGGAAAGAAGTGGCTCACGAGGCGACGTAACACGCGGCGAGGCTAGCAAAGCACCTGCGCTCCCGCGATGACGCCCCGCGGCCCGATTCATGACTTCCTTCACGCGAAAGACTAGGGCCGCGAGCCTTTCGCGCGTGCGCGAAGCCTTCGCACGTGCTGCGGCATGATCGTCACGTGCGCGCACGCGCACGGCGCGTCCGGATCGAGCGCAAGACCAGCGGCCTGATCAGAGTCGCGGTTCGAACGCCCAGTCGCGGTTCCGAGCGAACCGGCGCCCGATCGTCTTCGCAGCGCGCGTCGCGACGCAAGAGACGCGGAACGACAGGCGATCCACGGCGGCACGTCCGCCCGAGAACGCGTCGGCGAGTCCGGGCTTCGCCCATCCGGATCGGATCGCGTCGAGCACTTCTTCGCGCTGAATGGCGCCGGAATCGACCGTCTCGCGGTAGGCGCGTTCCCAGATCGCACGCAGCGGATTCGTGTCGTTGCGCCACGGCTGCGTCTTGATGACGGTGTAATGCAGGTTCTTCGTGACCCCTGGCTCATAGGACTCGAGCGAGTTCCAGGCCGAGGGGATGCCCTCGACGACCTCGTGCTCGGGCAGCAGACACAAGTTCTGCATCAGGTCGCCGTATGTGTACTTCCCGGCATCGAGGTCCAGGACGATGCGGTCCGCGTCCCAATCGAGTCGCGAGCAGTCGAGCATCATGAACGCCATGCCGCGGCCCTTGTTGGAGTTCGAAGCGAGCACAGGGGCGCCCTCCTCGATGCCGGGCGGGCGTGTGCACAACACCCTCGCTTCGCCGAACGGGAGCGCGAAAACCTGCGCGATGTCAGCGAAAACCTGCATGTCGGAATCCATGTAGAGCGCGCGGCCGCGATAGCCCGCGAGCTTCGGGATCATGAAGCGCTTGTAGGAGAACGACGTGCGCGGCCGGTTCGCCTTCCGCTTCGGCCACGGCTGCTGTCCGAGCATCGGCGAGAACTCGACGCGCTTCTGAGTGTGCGCGCGAATCGTGTGCTCGAGCACCTTCGCCGCGATCATTTCGCTGGCCGCAGCACCGACGAAGATCCGCAGGGGTTCATCGACCGGACTCACGCGCCGCCTCCGAGCAGTTTCGAGATCAGGCCCGGCCGCGGCGGAGTTCCCAAGTGCTCGACCTCGAATCCGAGCTTCCGGCAGAGCCGGTCTTGCCCCTTTCGAATGCGTGAGAAAGTGCCCCAGGGCGCAGAATTCGAAGCATTTTCGATGCGCGCGTCGTAGCCGGTTTCTGGATGGGCGAGGTGCGCGCTCCGCGTGCTGACCTCGAGGCCGTCGCAACCGATGAAGCTCACTTTCTTCACTCCGCAGAACCAGACGAAGTGGAGCAGCGAGTGGATCGTGCCCTGGTCGGTGAACAGTTCACGCGTCCGAGCGAGCTCCTCCTTGCTCTGCCGCACGACGACGTCCTGTTCGCGCACTCGCCAGTGGTAGAGCGTGTACTCGCGTGCGCTCTCGAGGACCGGATCCGAGGGCCCATCGAGGACCTTGCCGTCCTCGGGCAGAACGGCGATCGCGCGCGTGAGCTTGGGCATCCACACCATCTGTCCACGGTCGTGCGCGAACCAATAACAGGGCCGAGTCGGCGCGACGAAGCGCTCCAGGCACACGGAGTCGTTCACGAAGTACGTCGGTGTATCGAGCCGCGCGAGGTCGCCGTACTCGAACGTCGTGGCACCTTTCCCCACGACGACCGCACGTTCGCCGAGATGGCGGTCGCGAAAGCTCTCGAAAGGAATCGCGCGCATGGAGGGTGGAACGACTCTCCGCATCGGATCCGCACAGGAGTCGGTGCGCAATCGTAGCGCCCAGTGAACCGCGGAGGCCACTCCGCGCACGCTCCTCTACTGCCACTCTTGTGGGGTGATTCCGAAGTTCGTGGCATAACTCAGGCTGTATGCGCCTTCCTGGCAAGGCGCAGCGACGACGCGGGTTCGCTGCATCCCTCGGAAGAGCTGCAATGCAGTCCAGGGAGTCGCAGGCTGCCTGATTTGTGCGGCGAACTTCGGAATTACCCCACTAGGCCCGTGTGACCGCTGTCTCGGCGAGGACCTCGCGGTATATGCGCTCGTAAGCGATCACCATCTGTTCGGGCAGGAAACCCTCACCGACGCGCTCCGGTCCCGCGGCGCCGAGCCGAGCGCGCAGCGCGGGATCCCGCACAACGCGTTCGAGCGCGCTGGCCAAGGCGTCCGCGTCGTCCGGCGGAACGAGCAGTCCGGTGCGTCCTTCGACGACGGCGTCCGCGAGCCCTCCGACTCGGCTCGCCACGACGGGCAGACGGGCAGCCATGGCTTCGAGCGCCGCGACGCCGAGCCCTTCGCGTCGCGCGGGCAGGACGAACACGTCGGCACCGACGAGGAGATCGCCCACGTCCTCGCGTCGCCCGAGGAGTCGAACGCGCGAGCCGAGAGAGTGCTCGCGAATGCGCCGTTCGAGATCTGCGCGCTCCTCGCCGTCGCCGGCGAGCCACACGTGCGGCCGCACGCCGCGCAGGTCGAGCCGCGCGAGCGCTTCGATGAGCACATCGAGTCCCTTGCGTAGAACGAGCGCAGCCGCCGAGACGACCACGACGTCGTCGCGACCGGCCCCGAACTCGGCGCGCACGGCTTCACGAACGCGCCGCGGACGGATTCGATCCGGATCGATCGCGTCGGGAACCAGCGTCATGCAGGCCCGATCGACTCCGCCTTCCGTCAGACACCGCGCCACGGCCGGCGAGATCGCAGCGACACGACGCACGAGCGTCCTGTAGATGAGCTGCGTGCGTGGCCCGCGTGAAACTCGCCGATCCATGCGTCGCGTCGTGATCGCGGGAACACCGGTGCGCCACGCCGCGAGTCCACCGAGCCATGTCGCACGGCCCGTGTGCAAGTGGACGAGGTCGGGCGCGAGTCGCTCGATCCCACGTCGCAGCGCGATCACGCTGCGCAGATCGAGATCGTTCGACAGGGGGACGGCGATCGTTTCGAAACCGCGTGTGCGAGCTTCGGCTTCCGACCGGCTCCCGGGTGGCGAGACGAGGACGCATCGATGCCCGCGCGCGCGCAAGCCCTCGAGGAGCAGGAAGACTTGGACCTCACCGCCGGAATAGCCGCGTTCCGCATCGACGTGGACGACGACGAGCGGGGCCGTGTTGCTCACGCTCCATCCCAGGTTTCGAGCGTGTGCAGGCTCCACGCGATCACCCGCCCGAGCTCCCCGACGGCTTCAGGACCGCGGTCGGCTTCCCGTTCTCGTCCACCGCCACCATCGTCACGCTCGCTTCGGTGACGTGCACGAATTCACCGCCGCCGAAGCGACGCTGAGCCCACACGGACACGTGCACAGTGATCGAGGTCCGGCCCACGCGCGTGGTGGTCGTGTAGAAAGAGACCAAGTCTCCGACGAGAACCGGCTGCTTGAACTCGACCTTGTCCATCGCGACGGTCACGATCCGCGACGGATGGTGCTTGTGCGCTTCCACCGCGGCCGCCAAGTCGATCTCGGAGAGGATGATCCCGCCGAAGATCGACCCCAGCGCGTTCGTGTCGCGCGGCATCATGAGTCGGCGGATCGAAGGGACTTTCTCGGCCGGAAACGTGCGTTCGTCGCTCATCGTGTCGTTGCTCCTCGCGAGTCCAAGGCGTGCACCGCCCAAGCTCGCACGGTCTCTTGCAGTTCCTGAGTTTGGTCGTCGAAGAAATGTCCCGCGTTCGCGATCTCGACGGTGTCGACGCCGGACGGTAGTTCCGGAAACTGCCGACGAAGCTCGGGCAAGGTTCCGTACGTGTCCTTCTCGCCCATGACGACTAGCGTCGGCACCGTGACCCGCGCGAAGTAGGAGCAGTCGAACGCCAGGACGGGCAGCGCGACCAACACGAGACGGCGGATCCGTGGATCCTCGATCGCACGTTGCACGGCCGTGCGCGATCCGAACGAAAACCCACCGGCCCAGAGCTCGACTCCCGGGTAGCGCCTGATCATCCAGTCGAGGGCCGCGCCGAGGTCGTCCGCTTCGCCGCCCTGTCCGTCGTGCGTCCCCTCGGAACGCCGAACGCCGCGGAAATCGAAGCGCAGGACGGCGACGCCGGCCTTTTGGAGGCCACGTGCCGCGCGAAAGACGACCTTGTTGTCCAGCGTGCCGCCGTAGAGCGGATGCGGATGGCAGAAGGCCGCGATCGCGCGTGGCGTGGCGAGACCCTGCGGCTCCCACAGCTTGGCCTGGAGCCGGCCCGCCGGACCAACGACTTCGACGTCCATGAAACGCGCAGTCTAGCGCGGCGCGGGTGAAGGTCGTCCCGCCGCGTAAGTCCCGCGAGGATGGTTGCTTCGTAGCGGATGTGCGCCAAAATCGCGCGCTCAGTCCCCACGACCTCGAATAGACACGCGAATCATGCTGCGAATCCTCCTTCTCTCCGCGTTGCTCACCAGCTTTGTCCCGAGCTCTTTCGCCACGGCTCAAGACGCGCCCAAGCTCGATTTCCCGGCCGCGAGCCCCGTCGGCAAGATCGAGCAACGTGTCGGCGTCACCGACATCGCGATCAACTACGGTCGGCCGAGCGCGAAGGGTCGCAAGGTGTTCGGCGAGCTCATCGCGTTCGGCGAAGTCTGGCGCACGGGCGCCAACGCAGCGACGACGATCTCGTTCAGCACGGATGTCAAGTTCGGTGGTACCGATGTCCCGGCCGGCAAGTATTCGCTGCACACGATCCCCGCCGCGAAGGAGTGGACGGTGATCCTCAACAAGGTCGTGGATCAGTGGGGTTCCTACGCCTACGACGCGAAGGAAGACCAAGCGCGCGCCACCGTGAAGCCGACGACGCTCGCAGAGCCAGTCGAGACGCTCGAAATCGGGATCGGCGATCTGCGTGATTCGTCTGCGATGCTCACGCTCGCGTGGGAGCGCACGCGCATCGCCGTCAAGATCGAGGTCGACCTGAAATCCACGCTCGTTCCAGAGATCGAAGCCGCGATGGCCGGGTCGGGGAAGAAGCCCTACATGCAAGCGGCGATGTTCTATTACGAGAACGATCTCGACCTCGAGAAGGCCATCCAGTGGATGGACGCGGGCCTCGCGCAACAACCCGAGGCGTTCTGGATGACGTATCGAAAGGGCCTGATCCTCGCCAAAAAGGGCGACAAGAAGGGCGCGATCGCGGCGGCCGAGGCGTCGCTCGCGATGGCGCGCAAGGCCGACAAGGGCATCCGGGAAGAGTACGTGCGCCTGAACGAAGCGCTGATCGCCAAGCTGAAGTGATCCCGACGGCATTCCCGCGGCGGAAGGTGTAGCCCTCGCTCGCTACGCTCTCCGCCGCCATGCTCCCCCGCATCTTCGCCCTCGCTCGCGCGGGCTTCGCGCACCACCTCGCCGGCGGCGCGATACCGGTCGCCCCGCTCGTCGTGCACGGTGCGGTCGGTGCGCTCGCGGCACTCCTCGTGCGCGATTCACTCGGCCCCTTTTCGTTCGCTCTCGCGTTGTTGTCGCTCACCGCGGCACTCGTCGCGCTGCCGCTGCTCGGCGACCTCGCGCCGCTCTTGCGCGCCGATCCGGCCGAGGAATGGATCGCGACGCAGCCCGTCACGCGGCGCGAGATCCGTTTGGCGCGGAGCCTCGTCGCCATCGCCGTCGTGGCCGGCCTCGCGGCTTCGAGCCTACTGCCCGCAGCCATTTTCGCGCCGCACGATTGGAGCCTCTTGGATCGAGCGGTGTTCGTCGGCGCAGGACTCGGGCTCGCACTGACGTTGGCGGCCGGCTTGCTCGCGACACTGTCCGTGCTCGGAGGCCGCGCGGAAAGCGCGCTCGTTCTCGTGCAAACGCTTCTGTTCGCGGGCGTCGTCATCGGCGCACTCGTCGGATTGCGTTCGGTTCCGGAGCTCGCGCGCCTCACGGGTCCGCACGACGGGCCCACGTGGCTCACGCTGCTCCCCTCGACGTGGTTCGCGCGCGCGGTGACGGGCGAGGTCGGGGCCGCTCTCGCCGCCACGGCGACAGCGATCGCGTTGCTCGTGGTCGTGCCCTCGGCACCAGCACCCGGACCGCTACGCCGCGGCGCGCTAGCGTTCGTCCTCACGCCGATTCACGCGCTCGCTGTGCGAACGTGGGTGCGTCGCGAAGAACGCGCGAGCTTCGAACTCGTCGCACGACTGCTTCCGCTTGAGCGCGACGTCATCCTGCGCACGTATCCGCTCGTCGGGATCCCGCTCGCGTTCCTGGCAGCGGGAGCGAAGTCGGGCGGGGCGGAACGTGAGGCTCTCCTCGCGCTGCTCCTGTTCGCGCCGCCGGTGTGGATGCCCGTGCTCCTCGTGCACGTTCCTGCCACCGCCAGCCACGGCGCGCGTTGGCTCCTCGACGGCTCGCCCCTGGATCGCGCCCACATCGCTGCGGGCGCGCGCAAGGCCGTGTTCGTCCGCTTCCTCCTGCCTTTGTACGCGGTGCTCTTCGGCCTCGCCGTATGGCAAGCGGGACCCGCGTTCGCGACGAGGCTCGTGATACCGGCAGCGCTCGTCGCCTGGCTCACGATCGAGCCGCTCTACGAACTGTGCGTGCGCGATCTGCCCTTGTCGCGCTCACCCGATGACCTGCTCGTCGAAATGGACTGGACCGGCGCGATGATCGCGCTCGGCGCCGTGCAAGTCATCGCGGCCGTCTTGGCTTGGAAGTTCCTCGACACGTGGCCGGCGGCGGGTCTCGCGACTCTGGTGCTCCTCGGCCTCGCGGTCATGAGCGAGGCGCGCTCGCGGCGGCCCGCATCCGTGAAGATCCCGTCGCCCGCATAGGCCGTACGAGTGCGAATCCCGGACCTCGATCGGCCTGTAGCATGCACAGTCGGGCCAAGGTCGCCGTGGTTGTCCGCACTCCTGCGAACACGGCGGCTCACCCGACCTCGAACCGCGCACATGATCCTCCATCTCGACGGCGTCCTCCTCGCCGCGGCTCTCTTCACGAGCGATGCACCGGCCGCGCAAGCGACTCAGCCCCTCGGTGAGACGCGCGTCTATTCGATCCAACAAACGGCCACGTTGTCCGACATCCCGCCCGGCGCGAAGTCGGTGCGCTTCTGGGTTTCCATCCCGGACAACGAACGGCATCAGGAAGTGCTCGATTTCTCGGTCGTCCACGCGCCGGGAGCTTGGCGAGTCGAGCGCGACGCAGATCGAGGCAACCGCTTCCTCTACGTCGAGGTCGATTCGCCGAACACGGCGTCGCTCGCCGTCGTCGTCGACTTCAAGGTTCGCCGCGAGCCCGTCCTCTACACGATCGACGAGACCAAAGTCGGTCCGATCACCGACGTCCACCGACGCATGTACGCCGAGGAAGTCCGCCTCGACGCGCCGCACATGGAAGCGACGCCCGCGATCATCGCGATGGCGAACGAGGTCTGCGGCAACGACACGAACCCAGCAACGCAGGCGAAGAAGCTGCTCCAGCACGTCGCGGACAAGGCGGATCACTATTCGAAAGACTCGACGAAGCCCTCTTGCGGGATCGGCGACGCCGCGGTGTGTCTCGAAAAGGGCGGCGGATGCTGCACGGATCTGCACTCGCTCTTCATCACGCTGGCCCGCGCACGCGGCATCCCCACGCGCCTTCAGATGGGCTACCGCGTCAATCCGAAGAACGAGGGCAATACCTATGACCCGGGCTACCGTTGCTGGGTCGAGTACTTCGTTCCGAACTACGGCTGGATCCCGTCCGACATCGTCGAGGCCGACGCGGTCGATGGCATGGGCCCCGCGCGTTGGTTCACGGGCCTCACCGAGCGTCGCGTGTGGCTGAACGAAGGTCGCGAGTTCCATCTGCGCCCGAAACAGGCCGCGGGTCCCGTGAACACGATGATCATCGGTCATGCCGAGATCGACGGCGTCCCGGCTCGCGTGCTGCCCGACGGCGACAAGAAGGCGCAACTCACGCGCACGATTCGCTTCGTCGAAGTCCGCTGAAGAGTTCGGGCGGCGTCGAGCGCTTGGGGCCCGCGAGTGAATAGCTCGGTTTCTCGACGAGGTTCGTGGCCGGGATCTCAGCAGAAACGGGAATCGAATGACGGCGGACTCGGTCGACTTATTCATACGCGGGCCCTTAGGCTCTCCGACCTTCCCGTTGCGCGGCAGGTCGAGCCCAAGGGCGGGAGTTCTTTCCACGTTTCGACTCCACACGCTCGACGCGAACCCTTGGAATCTCGGCCGGGCGATCTCGGCCATTCTTTGTCCCCCCTCGTCGGCGACCGCATCGCCGGCGACCGCATCGCCGAACCCCTTCGAGAACCATGCTGCCCCTCCCTTTCCTCCTCGTGTTCGCTGTCCATCCCTCGTCGACTGCGTCGCTCGACACCACGCCGGCTCCGGCCCAGGCCGTCCAGAACCCCGATGATCCGTGGAAGCGCCTCAAGGTGACCGCCGACGGTCGCGTGCGCGCCGAGGGCACGTTCGATCAGACGAACGGCGAGGATCGGCTTCGCGGAAGGATGCGTTTCCGCATCGGCGCGGAGTACGAGATCGCCGACGGACTCAAGGCCGGTACGCGCTTCACGACGGTTTCGGAAGGACGCGACGCGAACAACCCGCACTGGGATTTCGGTGACGGCGACGGCTTCAGCGCGAGCGAAGTCGGAATCGATCGGCTGTTCCTCGAGTGGCAGCCCGATTCGACCTGGAAGCTCACCGGCGGCAAATTCGCTCACGTGTTCACACGTCCGTCGCCCGTGCGCGAGTTCGCGTGGGACGACGACGTGCAGCCCGCGGGCGCCGCGATCGTGTGGAGCCCGAAGAGCGACGGTGACGTTTCTTTCCACGTACGCGGCCTTTTCGGCGTCGCCGGCGAGATCAATGACGTCGACGACTCGGGCACCGACCCGCTCGTCGCCGGCCTGCAGGCGAACGTCGACTTCAAGGCCAACGAGACGACGACGGTGCACTTCGCGACGTCGTACTCGGACTGGTCCGGCTTGAAGAACTTCACGCTGAGCCAGGGCAACACGGCGGACGCGAACGACTTCGCGATCTGGGACACGTATGTCGGCGTCTCGCTCGCGGGCGAGGGGTTCAGCCAGATCGCGGGCTTCGGTCAGTACTTCAACAACCTCGACGACGATTCGGGCGAGGACTCGGGCTTCGCGCTCGGCGTTCAGCTCGGTCAGACGAAGGGTCAGGGCAACTGGAACGTGTTCGGGGCGTACTACGACCTCGACGCGAACGCGGTGTTCTCCGCCGTCGCGCAGGACGACACGCCGATCGCGGGCACGGGACTCGGCGAAGGCATGAGCGGCTTCATGCTCGGGGCGCAGTACTTCGTGCTCGAAAACGTGTCGCTACGCCTGTGGGGCCTCACGTCGGACGCCGACGCGAGCGAAGATCCCTACCGGATTCGCTTCGACATCGACTTCCGCATCCCCTGATCCGTGCGAACGAACTCGCCGCGGCGGCTGCACGATGTGCGCCCGCCGCGGCAAAGTCGTAGATTCGCGGCGTGATCCACGCACTATTCGTAGGTCTGATCCTCTCCCAGTCCCCCACCACGGTCGAGCTCGTCGAGACGTGGCCGCGCGGTACCACACTCGATCACGACGACATCCGTGACACCCACGTCGTGTGGCTCGAGGCGATCGAGGCTGCAAAGTCCTCCATCGACCTGGCGCACTTCTACGCCAGCGACGATCCCGCACCCGGTGGGAAGAGCCGACTCGAACCGGTCGTCGCGGCGATCGAGCGCGCAGCCGCGCGCGGCGTCGTCGTCCGTGGACTGTTCGACGCCAAGTTCCACAAGACCTATCCGCAGACGATCGATCGTCTGGCGAAATCGGCGAACGTCACGACACGGCTGCTCGACCTCGCGGCTGTCACCGGCGGCGTCCTCCACGCCAAGTACTTCGTCGTCGACGGCCGCGTGACGTTCCTCGGCAGCCAAAACCTCGACTGGCGCTCGCTCGAACACATCCAGGAGCTCGGCGTGCTCGTCGACTCCGCGCCGGTCGCGGCGGCGTTCCGCGAAGCGTTCGAACTCGACTGGCGCATCGCCGGCGGCGATTCACGCGTGGAATCCACGTCGCGCGCGGCGGACGGTTTCCCGCTGCGCGTCGGCGAAGGCGCAGAATCGTTCACGATCATGCCGGTCTATTCGCCGGCGGCTCTCGCGCCCGACCCGCGGTTGTGGGACCTGCCGCGGATCGTCGCGCTGATCGACGGCGCGAAGTCGAGCGTGCGGGTCCAGCTCCTCACCTATCGCATGACGAATCGCGACGGGACTTACTTCGAAGAGCTCGAGAACGCGCTGCGCCGTGCCGCTGCGCGCGGCGCGAAGGTCCAGCTGCTGATGGCCGATTGGTGCATGCGGAAGGGCACGATCGAAGGCCTTCAGGCGCTCGAACCCCTCGCGAATGTCGAGGTCAAACTGGTCACGATCCCGCAGGATTCGGCCGGTTTCGTACCGTTCGCGCGCGTGATCCACTCGAAGTACCTCGCCGTCGACGGCCGCGCGGCGTGGATCGGGACGAGCAACTGGGAGAAGGACTACTTCGAGGAGTCGCGCAACGTTGGGCTCGTGATCGAAGGCGGGCCGGTGCCGAGTCGCCTCGATGCGTACTTCCAGGACGGTTGGAACGGACCGTACGCGAAAGCGATCGATCCGTGCGCGAGCTACACGCCGCCGCGCATCGGCGAGTGACCGGGTCGCGCGTCTCGCGCCGCGGAGAGACCGTCTGGAGCTCGAGCCGAGGTGCTCCCAGCGCGGGCCGATGCCCGCAAGCGGAGTGATCGCGCCGCTCGAGGAACTTCGGACGTAGTAGCTCAGTCCCTGGCGCCGCTGCCCGACAACGGCCTCGAGTCCGTGATGCCTCGACGGACTCCGAGCGAGAGAGCGAACACTTCAGCGGCCCGACAAGAACGCCCGCATGTCGGCCGGCATCGGGCTCACGATCTCGACGCGTTCGCCCGTCTCCGGCGTCCGGAACACGAGTCGATGGTTGTGCAGCGCGTGGCGCTCCATCCCGAGTTCCGCGCGATCCTCCGCGGTCAGCAAACCGTCGAGATCGCGCTCGAACAGCGACTCGTCGGCGCCGTACAGCTTGTCCCCGACGATTGCATGCCCGATCGCCTGCATGTGCACGCGAATCTGGTGCTGCCGCCCGGTCAACGGGTGACACGCGACCAACGCGCAATCCGGGAACCGCTCGACGACGCGCCAATCCGTGCGGCAATCCTGTCCGTCGGCGGCGACCGTCATCTTGAGCGCGATGGTCGACACGCGCGCCGTGCCGATCGGCAGGTCGACGACGCCCGCGTCGCGCTCGGGGTTCCCGCACACGATCGCGAGGTACTCCTTCTCGATCTGCCGACGCTCGAACTGCTGTTGCACGTCGGCGTGCGCCGCGGGATCGAGCGCCACGAGCACGATCCCGCTCGTCTCGCGATCGAGGCGGTGGCACAGGCGCGGCGCGCCGAGCTTCTCCAACTCGAACCCCGCGCCGTAGCGCGCGTGAACGCGCTGGATCAACGTGTCGCTGAAATAGCGACCGCTCGGATGCACGACGACGCCCGCGGGTTTGTCGACGCCCACGACGCGGCCGTCGTCGTAGAGGACGTCGAGGTCGTCCGTGACCGGCCCCGCGAGCGGTCGCCTCAATTCCTCGGGGATCACGACGATCACGCGCGAACCGTGCGCGAGCTTGCGACCCGGGCGCCGCTCCTCGAACGGCTCCGCGCCGCCGCGCGGTCGATCGGGACGGCTCGGATCGACGAGGACGTGCCCGGTCTTGATCAGGTCTTGGATCGACGTGCGCGAACGCCACGCGAGGTGATGCACGAGGAACGCGTCGAGCCGGATGTCGAACCCGTCGTGCGGCCGCTGCCAGTCGTTGGCGCTGACCGCGAGCTCGACGTGCGTCGGAGCCTGGTTCAGATCGCGATCGTTCCCGAAGAGACCCATGGATGGTTCAGGATACGCGGGTGGTGAGAAACGACGCGGCCCGGCGGTGAGGCCGGGCCGGGACGAGGGAACGAGGGGCCAATCGAAGCACGCGCGCGTCGTGGGGCCCGGGCGGTAGCCTCCGTGCTACGGTCGGAGGGTCGTGCGACGGAGCCTGTGGTGAGCCCGAGTACTCGACACTCAACCTGTCCGACGGTCAGACAGCCCTCTCGTTACCAGTTGGCGAGCCGCTGACGCGACTCGCTATACGGCCGAGGGCGGACCCGACTGCGACGAGAACGACGGTCGGCGCATCGGGCGTGCACGACGACGCTTCTTCGCCTTGCTCGGATCGTTCTTGCGCGTCGCCTTCTGAATGATGCGCAGGCGCTCGCGGCGCTCGCGACGACGCTTGTCCGAGCGCTTCTCGTGCCATGTGTTCGCCTTCGCGAGGCGGAAGATGCCGCTGTAATTGCACTGGCGCTTGAAGCGCCGGAGCGCGGCCTCGAGAGACTCGTTGGCACGAACCTGAACTTTGATCACACGTTCTATCCTTCGGGAGTGGTGCTGGACGTCGCGCCAGCCGACCAGGGCTTGCGCGAAAGGCGGGCGAAGAGAATAGCGGTCGCCTCGAGGCCTACCAAGCCCCGGCTGGAATCGGATCCTCGAGCCTGGGATCCTGACCCGCGTGGAGCACGGTCCTCGCAGGTCGGACGGGGCCGCCCTGGTCGAGCTCGTGGGCTCGATCGAGCGCGTCACGTACACCCACGAGGAGAGCCTGTACTCGGTCCTAAGGGTTTCTCCGGACAAGGGTTACGGCCCGCCGCCCGACAAGTACCCGTTCGCGCCCGACCTCGTCAGCGCCGTCGGGCGCATCGATCGACCGGCCCCGGGCATGCGTGTGAAGCTCGGGGGGCGCTGGGTCGAGCACAAGGACCACGGCACGCAGTTCGACTTCGAATCCGTCGAGGTCCTGCCCCCCGCGGGTCGATCGGGGCTCGCGAAGTACCTCGCGTCGGATCGCTTCGATGGCGTCGGTGAGAAGCTCGCCGAGCGCATCGTCGCCGCGCTGGGCGAGGACGCGTTCGCGGAGATGATCGCGCATCCGGAGAAGCTCGATCTCGTGAAGGGTTTGCGCCCGAACGTGCGCGAGAAGTTGCTCGAGGTCGTCGCGCAGGACTTCGGCGCGCACAAGGCGCAAGGGTTCTTGCGCGGACACGGACTCGGTCCCGTGCAAGCCGCGGCAGTCGTGAAGCGGCTCGGCATCGAGGCCGAAGAACTCGTGCGCGCCGATCCGTATCGCATCGCCGGCACGGTGCCGGGGATCGGCTTCGCGATCGCCGACCGGATCGCGCGCGCGATCGGAATTCCACCCGACGATCCGCGGCGAGCACGCGCGGCGCTCGTGCATCGACTCGGCGAAGCGGCGGGTGATGGACACACGCTCGTCCTGCGCGCGGATCTCGTCGCTGGTGTAGCCACGATGCTCGAGGACGCGGTGCCGAACGACGTGCTCGAAACCGGAGTGGACGAGCTCGCGCACGCTTCCGTCATCGTCGTGGACGACGCGCTCGACGGTTCGTCGCGCGTCTACTTGCCGCACCTCCTGCACTGCGAGCGCGAGCTCGCGAAGAACCTCGCGCGGGTCCTTCGATCGGGCGCGCGTGTTCCGTTCGCGAACGCGACCGAGCTCGAGCGCGCCGAGCGGAAATCGGGAGTTTCTCTGCACGATTCGCAACGCGAAGCGGTTCTCGGACTGCTCGCGAAGCCTTTGGCGCTGCTCACCGGCGGGCCCGGCGTCGGCAAGACGACGATCACGAAGTTCGTGGTCCAGCTCGCGCAGGCGAAAGGTGCCAAGATCCTGCTCGCGTCGCCGACGGGCCGCGCGGCGAAGCGTCTGTCCGAAGCGACGGGCGAACCGGCGCAAACCGTGCACCGACTCCTCGGCTACGACCCGACGACCGAGGGCTTCGTGCACGACGCGCGCAATCCGCTCGACGCGGACCTCGTCGTCGTCGACGAGGTTTCGATGCTCGACGTCGTCCTCGCGCACCACCTGTTGAAGGCGATTCAACCGCCGACACGGCTCGTCTTCGTCGGGGATCCCGATCAGTTGCCGTCCGTGGGTCCGGGCAACGTCTTGAGCGATCTCCTCGCGTGCGCGGAGGTCCCGCGCTGGCGCTTGACCGAGATCTTCCGCCAAGCCGCGGGCAGCAAGATCGTCGTGAACGCGCACCGCATCCTGCGCGGAGAAGAACCCGAGCTGCCTCCGCGCGGCGATCGAGCGTCCGACTTCTACTTGTTCACGGAGGACGATCCAACGCGCGCGGCCGAGTTGGTCGTGGACGTCGTGACGAAGCGGATCCCCGAAACTTTCGGGCTTTCGTGGGTGGATGACGTGCAAGTCGTCGCGCCGATGTACCGCGGCGAGTGCGGCGTCGACGCGTTGAACGTGCGCTTGCGCGCCGCTCTCGGCGCTGGCGGTCGCGAGGTCGAGCACGGCCTGCGCCGATGGCGCACCGGCGACCGCGTGATCCACACGCGCAACGACTACGGGAAGGAAGTCTTCAACGGCGACATGGGCCGCATCGCGCGCATCTCTGGCGACGGGGTCGTCCACGTGAAGTTTCCCGAGCGCGAAGTGCAGTACGAGGGCTCGGAACTCAGCGACCTCCAGCCGGCTTTCGCGATCACGGTCCATCGCGCGCAAGGTGCCGAGTTCCCGGGCGTCGTCATTCCGCTCGTGCCGCAGCATTGGATGATGCTCCAACGCCACCTGCTCTACACGGCGGTGACGCGCGCGCGGCGACTGTGCGTCTTGGTCGGCTCGAAACGGGCTCTGCGCATGGCGCTCGACAACGCGGACGAGGCGATGCGGCAGAGCGCGCTCACGGACCGCATCGCGCAAGCACTCGCGCAGCGATGAGCGCGAGTCCTCTGCCGTGGCGGTTCCTGGCCGAGGAGCCGGGTTTCCGCCGCCTCTGGATCGCGACCGCGATCTCCGAACTCGGCTCCGTCGTCGCCCGCGTGGCGTTCCTTCTGCTCGTGAACCAACGCGCGTTCGAGCAAGGCGGCGCTCCAGAATCCGCCGCGGCGCTCATGTTGATCGCCGAGACGCTGGCGATGGTCGTGTGCGGCCCGTTCGCGGGCGGCATGGTCGATCGCTTCGATCGGGGGCGGCTGCTCGTCGGCGCGAACATCGTGCAAGCCGTGCTCGCGGTCAGCGTGCCCTTCGTGGCTCGTCTCGATGCGACCTGGCCGATCTACGCGATCGCCATGGCGATCTCCGCCGTGTCGACCGTGTTCCCCCCTGCACGGCAAAGCGCGATCCCCGACCTCGTCGGCCTCGAACGCGCGCCGATCGCGAACTCGATCTCCTCCAGCACGACGAGCTTCGTCATCGTCGTGGGCGCGGCGCTCGCGGCCGTTTTGCTCAGCGCGGTGGACAAAGACGCCTGCTTCTTCACGACCACGGCATCGTTCGTCGTCGCGGCGTTCGTCGTCGCGCGCATCGCGCTGCCGCGGCACCTCTCGGACGAGCACGGCCTGCGCGCGCTGTTCCGCGACATCCAGGTCGGCTTCGCGCACGTTCGTAGCGCACCTCCGATCGCCTATGTCGTCTTGTGCTACTTCGTCTCGTTCCTCTTCATCGGCCTGTGGCTGCCGATCATGCCCGAGTACTTGCGTCGCCACATCGGAGTCGATCCCGACGTGTGGCTGCCGCGTTCCTATCTCACGTTCGGACTCGGCGGAATCGTCGGCGGATTCATCGGACCGTGGATCGGTAGGCGCGTGCGCGTCGGGCGCGCGGTCGTCCTGACGTTTTTCCTCGAGCCGTTCCTCATGGCCGCGTACGGATTGTCGTGGACGCCGTGGGCGATGCTCGTTCTCTCGTTCTCGTGGGGCGCGCTGGCGTTCGCGTACTTCGTGCAGGAACACACGGTGCTCCAGCAAGACGTGCCGCCGGAATTGCGCGGCCGCGTGTTCGGCATGTTGCCGCCGCTGCAAGCGCTCGGAACGCTCGCAGCGGCTGCTCTCGTGTGGTGGGAAGCAGGTCGCATCGCACCGGGCGAAGTCATGCTCTACGCGGGAGTCGGGTACTTCGTCGCGACCGTCGCGTTCCTCGTGATGTTCCGCGGTGGAATCGAGCTGTGGCGTCGGCCGAACCTCGCGAGCGACGGCGAGTGAGGTGCCGGGTTCCACGAGCGCGTAGTCGCATCCGCGCGATTCGGTCATTGCGATCCGAGCGTCAGCGTCGGTGAAGGTACGTGGGTGAAATCGCAGGTATTCGACCCACGCGTAGGTCAGCCCGAGTCTGCTCCCGCCCGCGGTGCGTCATCCCGTTGCTTCGCCCACCACGCGAGGCGCTTCGCGATCTCCTTCTCGAACCCGAACGAGCCAGGCTGGTAGATCGCCTTGCCCGCGAGCTCGTCCGGCAGATACTCCTGCGCGAAGTAGCCCGTCTCGGAGTCGTGCGCGTACTTGTAGCCGGCGCCCGCGCCCAGCGATTTCATGAGCGCCGTCGGCGCATTGCGCACCTGCATCGGCACGGCAGCACTGGATGTCGCGCGCGCCGCTTCGAACGCGCGCTCCAGCGCCTGCTTCAGACTGCCCGACTTCGGCGCCGTCGCGAGGTACACGAGCATCTGACTCATCGGCAGATAACCCTCGGGCGCGCCGAGCATGTGGTAGGCATCGCGGGCCGCGATCGCGAGTTGGAGCGCTTGCGGATCCGCCAGCCCGACGTCCTCCGCCGCCATCGCGATCGCGCGGCGGAAGATGACCATCGGGTCCTCGCCACCTTCGATCAATCGCGCGGCCCAGTACAACGCCGCGTGCGGATCACTGCCGCGCAGCGATTTGTGGAGCGCGCTGAGTTGGTCGAAGTGGACGTCGCCGCCCTTGTCGTGCACGGCGACACGCGTCTGCAACGCTTCGCGCGCAGCCGCTGCGTCCAATCGACCGCCCTTCCCGACCGTCGTCGCGGCAGCGTCGAGCACCGTCAGCGCGCGTCGCGCATCACCGTCGGCTTGCGCGGAGATCCACGCGATCACGTCGTCGTCGACGGTGATCTCCAGCGCGGCGAGACCGCGGTCGCGATCGCTCAACGCGCGTCGGAGCACGCGCTCGACATCCGTAGGTTGCAACGACTTCAGGACGAGAACACGCGCACGCGACAAGAGCGCGCTGTTCACCTCGAAGCTCGGATTCTCGGTCGTCGCGCCGATCAACGTGACCGTTCCGTCCTCGACCGCGGGCAACAGGCTGTCCTGTTGCGACTTGTTCAATCGATGGATCTCGTCGACGAACAGGATCGTGCGCTTGCCCGACATCGCGAGCCGCTCGCGGGCCGCTTCGAAAATGGCCCGCAGTCGCGGAACGCCCTCGCTGACGGCGCTGAACGGCACGAATTCGCGGCCACCCGTCGCCGCAGCGAGGTTCGCGAGCGTCGTTTTCCCCGTTCCCGGCGGCCCCCACAGGATCACGGAGCCGAGCGTGCCGTCCTCGATCGCGCGCCGGAGCGGTTTGCCCGCGCCGACGAGGTGTTCTTGACCCGCGAGATCGTCGAGCGTGCGCGGACGCATGCGTGCCGCGAGCGGTTGCGCACTCGTCGGCGCGGTGAAAAGCGCGGGACCGTCTTCTCGTTTCCTGCTCATCGGGACCCGCGGCGGGTGATCGACCACTCTAACGGCTTGGACCTGCACGACCCCGCCCGAGCTCGTACAAGAGGATCGACGCGGCCACCGTCACGTTCAGCGACTCCGGCCCCGCGCGCATCGGGATCGTCAGCCCGGCGAACTGCGCCGCGACCGTGGGCAAGTCGCCGGTCTCGCCGCTGATCCACAGCGCGATCGGGCCGTCCGCCGAGTACGCGCGCGGATCCGTGCCGTCGCGCGTCGCTGCGCGGACGCAGCGCACCGAGCGTCTGGCGAGCACCGCCGCGATCGTCTCGGCGTCGGATCCCATGACGACCGGCACACGCAGCAGACTGCCCATCGATCCGCGCAGCGCCTTCTCGTTCCACGGCGACGCGCCGCCGGCCACGACGACGAATACGGCCGCGCCGAACGCTTCGGCCGCGCGCGCCAGCGCGCCGAGGTTGCCGGGATCCGCGATGCCCGCGACTACGAGCACCACGGCGTCGCGGTCGAGCTCGAAGGTCGCGAGATCGAACGTCGGTGGCGTCGGCGCGAGTGCGAGGATTCCCGGCGACTTCTGCAGCGTGCCGACCCGTGCGAGCACGGTCGCATCGACCAGCCGCACGTCGACGCGACGGTTCGCGATCTCGCGCGCGCGGTCGGGTCGGTCGTGCGCGACCAGCACGACCTCGACTCCCACGCGCGCCGTGATCGCGTCGTCGACGAGGCGATCGCCCTGCAACACGATCAACTCGGGCGCCTTGCCCGAGAACGCGGCGCGCACGCGCTGGATCAGCGGATTCTGCGTCGAGCGGACGACCTTCGGATCCTGCTCCGGCATCGTTCGCGCGTCAGACGCCCGTGCCGAAACCCGACGACGGACGGCTGTGATCCGCGCGCGGAGCGGCCGGCTTCGCCGCGCCTCGGTAGGCCACCGGCGCACGCGCCGGAGCGCGCGTCCCGGCGGAACTCGAACGTGAGCCGCCGCCTTTCCCACCGCGCGAGCCGTGACGCGGGCTCGCGAACTTGCCGCGTCCGCCACCCGGTGCTCCGCGGTCGCTGGTGCCGCCGCTGCGACCGGCGCGCGGGGGGCGCTCGCGAACCTCGGGGCCATCGTTGCGCAGCGACGTCGCCGAGCCCGACGCGACCGGCACGGCCTTCTTGATCAGCTTCTCGATGTCGCGCAGGAACTCGCGCTCGTCGGCGGAGCAGAACGACAACGCGATGCCCGTCGCACCCGCGCGCGCCGTGCGACCGATCCGGTGCACGTACGTCTCGGGCACGTTCGGCAGTTCGTAGTTCACGACGTGCGTGATGTCGTCGACGTCGATGCCGCGCGCAGCGATGTCCGTCGCGACGAGGACGCGCGTCGTTCCGGCACGGAATCCCGCCAGCGTGCGCTCGCGATTGCCCTGCGTCTTGTTGCCGTGGATCGCGAGTGCGGGGATGCCGTCGAGCGTCAAGCGCTTCGCGACCTTGTCGCCGCCGTGTTTCGTGCGCGTGAACACCAGCGCGCGGCCGACTTCGGGACCCGAGAGGATCTTGCGCAGCAACTCCGGCTTGGCTCCGCGATCGACGAAGTGGACCCACTGCTCGACGGCTTCGACGGTCGTCGCGGCCGGCGTCACGTAGACCTTCTCGGGGTTCGAAAGGATCCCGTCGGCGAGCTGCGCGATCGCGGGCGGCATCGTCGCGCTGAAGAACAGCGTCTGACGCTTCTTCGGCAACGCGGAGATGATGCGCTTCACGTCGGGCAGGAAGCCGAGGTCGAGCATGTGGTCGGCTTCGTCGAGGACGAGGATGCCGACCGCGTCGAGTCGCGCATGACGCTGCTTCATCAAGTCGACGAGGCGTCCGGGCGTCGCGACGAGGACGTCGAGGCCACGTGAGAGGTTCGTGACCTGCGCGCCTTGCGGCACGCCGCCGAAGATCACCGCGATCTTCATGTCGAGGCCCGCGCCGTATGCGCGGAAGCTGTCCGCGACTTGGGTGGCGAGCTCTCGTGTCGGCACGACGACGAGCGAGCGCACGGTGCGCGGTGCCGCGCGGCGGTTCTCGGCCGCGAGCAGTTGCAGCATCGGCAGCGCGAAACCAGCGGTTTTTCCCGTGCCGGTGCGCGCGCACCCGAGGAGGTCACGCCCGCGCAGCACGTGCGGAATCGCCGCGACCTGGATCGGGGTCGGCGTCTCGTAACCCTGCGCGCGCACGGCGTCGAGCAAGGGCTTGATCAGGCCGAGCGTGTCGAAGGATCCACCGCCCGAGGGCATGTCGGCGTGACGCTGCGCGTCGGCCTCACGCGGTGCGCGGATCGGAGCCGGATCGCGAGCGGTGCTCGGAGCGCGCTCGGTCGCGGGGCGCTGCGACTTCGCATCCGACGGACTCGCGTGTGCGCCGCGCGATTCGCGACGGTCTCCACGTTGGGGCTCGTCGCGACGCGCGGGTGCAGCCGGGCGTGCATCGGGACGCGATCGGGCTTCAGGGCGAGCGGCCGCGGCGGGACGCGAGTCGTGAGACGGGCGTGCGCGCTCGTGCGGCGCAGCACGATTCACACGCGGTTGCACGGAGCGTGCGTGCTCGACCTCGTCGTGACGACGAGAATCGTCGGTTCCCATGCCGTGACGCGGCGGCGGAGCGCTCGACGACGAGCTCGGACGCCGAATGGCATCGCGGCGCGGCTCGCGACGATCGTCCGTGGACGCACGGTGCGTGGGCGGAGCCGCGGGTCGACGAGCGTGAGTCGAACCCGGCAGCGGACGCTGATCGTCAGCACGCTGCGTCGCGGCGGCACGCGGGGCACTCGGAGGCGGCGCGCTCGTGCGCGGGGCACTCGGACGCGGCGCGCTCGGACGCGGACCCGAGTCAGCGACCGCACCGCGCTCGCCCTGCGCTCGCGGACGCTCGTCGCGTCGCGCACCGGTCTCGAAACGGCGCGCTGCCGGCGGCGCACCGCGTCGATCGCCCGCAGAGGGAGCGTGCGGCCGCGCAGGGCGCTCCGGTTCACGACGCTGCGCAGGCCCGTGAGCTGAAGCAGGCTTGGCGGAGGGGTGACGGGCGTTCTTGCGCGGTTCGGACATGGCCAGCACTGTAGTCTCCAGAGCACCTGAGGGCTCGGTTCGGCCCAGTTCCATCGGTAGTTTCGCCATTCGGGCGTGCTCGCGACTCGTTCTAGAGCGCTAACCTGCTCGCTCATGTCGAGCCTCGCCACGGGTCGCGTCGTCCGCACGGACGCCAAGGTCTGCCACGTCCTCGTGGAAGGCCGCGTGATCCACGCCGCGCCACGCGGAGCGCTGTACGGCGAGGATTCCGAGCGCCGACTGGAGAAGAACCCCGTCGCGGTCGGTGACGATGTCGAGGTGGATCTCGCGAGTTCGCCGGCGAGCCTCGACCGCGTCTTGCCGCGCAAGAATCAGCTCTCGCGCATCGCGTCGTCGCACGATCCGCGTGAGCAAGTACTCGCAGCGAACGTCGACCAGATGGTGATCGTCGGTTCGCTCGCGAAGCCCGGGTTCTCGAGCAATCGCACCGATCGCATCCTGGCGACGTGTTGGTACCAGCACATCCCGGTCAAGCTCGTGCTGAACAAGACGGACCTCGTCGACGCGGACGAGCTCGCTGCGATCCGCGACACGTACACGAGAATTCCGATCGACGTGCTGCCCACCAGTGCGGCGAAGTCCGAAGGTCTCGAAGCGCTGCGCGAGGCGCTCACGGGCAAGACGTCGGTCATCTACGGCGCATCCGGCGCGGGCAAGTCGAGTTTGCTGAACGCGCTGCAGCCGGGTCTGAACTTGAAGGTCGGCAAGATCAGCAAGTTCTGGGATCAGGGGAAGCACACGACGACGTTCTCGTTGATGCACTTCCTCGCGTTCGGCGGCGCAGTCATCGACACGCCCGGCATCCGCGTGTTTCGGCCGTACGGCATTCCGCCGGCCAGTTTGCGCGACTGCTTCCCCGAGCTGCGTCGCTACCAGTTGCGTTGCCAGTTCCCCGACTGCACGCACGATCACGAACCCGGATGTGTCGTGTTCGACGCCGTGGAAGCGGGCGAGATCGCGGCGAGTCGCTATGCGAGCTATGTCGAGATGCTCGACGAGCTGCGCAAAGCGCCGATCGACGACGACGAGGACGGATCCGCCGACCGGGGGTGAGGCGCCGTGTCGTCGCGCGAGGGCTCGACGATCCTTCGGTGCAGCAGCACGGCTCTCGGGTGCCCCTTGGACGGCCGAGAACGACAGCGAGGCCGCATCGAGCGGCCTCGCTTGTGATCTCGAACTTCGCCGCCTGTCAGCTCGGCAGGATCACGGAGTCGATGACGTGAATTACGCCGTTCTTGGCGTCGATGTCGGTCGCGGACACCTTTGCGCCGCCGATCGTCAGCGCGTCGCGACTCGCCTCGATCGGGAGCTTGCGACCCTCGAGCGTCGGTGCCTCGGAGAGCTTGCGGGCCTGGTCCGCGTAAACGCGCCCGGAGATCACGTGGAGCTTCAGGATGTTCGCGAGCTTCTCCTTGTTCTCGGGCTTCAGCAGGCCCTCGACCGTCCCCGGCGGCAGCTTCGCGAAGGCCGCGTCCGTCGGCGCGAGGATCGTGAAAGGCCCGTCCTTCATGAGCGTTTCAGCGAGTCCCGCGGCCTTCGCTGCGGCGATCAGAGTTCCGAACGTGCCCGCGCGCTGAGCAGTCTCGACCAAGTTGGCGGTGCTCGGCATCACGACCGTGTCGATCACGTGGATGACACCGTTCGAGCAGAGAATGTCCGTCTTCTCGATCTTCGAGCCGTCGATCGACACGGTCCCCTCGACGACGCGCACGTCGATGCGCTGGCCGTTCACAGTCGTCGCGGCGGTCAACTTCACGACGTCCGCGGCGAGGACCTTGCCGGGCACGACGTGGTAGGTCAAGACGTCCACAAGCTTCGACTTGTTCTCGGGCTTCAGCAGGTCCGCGAGGACGTCACGCGGAATCTTGGCGAACGCGGCGTCCGTCGGGGCGAACACGGTGAACGGACCTTCGCCCTTCAGCGTTTCGACGAGGCCCGCGGCCTGCAGAGCCGTCGCGAGCGTGTTGAAGTTACCCGCGGCGACGGCGGTCGAGACGATGTCTCCCGCAGCCGAGTTCGCGCTCATTTTCGAGGTCGAGGCGGAGCAGGTCGGCGACTTTTCGCCAGCCGTCACGGCCGGTGCAAGAGTGGCGGCAAGGGCCGCGGATGCGAGGAGGAGGAGTTTCATGGGGAGTTCCCTTTCGGATGCGGTCCGGACTTCGCCGGGCGGGTGGTGCAGCAAGAGCGCTGTTCCGCAGGGCCTTCGCACGGAACGCACGACGCGGATTCGCATCGCACGAACCTCGAACACTCATTCGGGCTTAGAGGGTGCTGTGTCCGAGGGTCCGCAAGTCTTTCTGCGCGCACGTTGGTTGCACGGCCGACTCTCGGGTCGGCGCGTCCACGATGTTCGGAGCCGAGACTCCGCTCTCACGGCACGATTCGCGCCGCTCCGCGGGCTCGGGATCGAGCGGGTTCGCTCGCACGGCAAGCGCATCTTCCTCGAGTTCGAGGGCGGCCTCGTCCTCCACAACCACCAACGCATGCGGGGACGCTGGCGAGTGCTGCGTCGATTCGAGCCGCTACTGCCCACCTGCTGGATCGCTCTCGACGTGGGTGACGAATCGGTGCAGAACCACGACGGCGAGGTCTTGGAACTCGTCACCCGAGGGGACGCCGAACGCATTCGGGCCGAGCTGGGCCCGGACGTGCTCGACGAACCGTTCCCTCGAGCAGCGTTCGACTCCGCGCTCCGCGCCTGTCGTCTGCCCATCGCCGAAGCGCTCTTGGATCAGTCCGTCGTCTCCGGACTCGGCAACGTCGCGCGGTGCGAAGCTGTTTTCCTCGCCCGCGTGGATCCGACCCGGCCGGCCGTTCGGCTCGCGGACGACGAGCTCCTGCGCCTCGGCGACGCCGTCCGCCTCGTCACGCGCGAAAGCCTGCGACAACGTGGTCGGTGGACTCACCGCGTCTATCGCCGTGATGGACAGCCGTGTCCGCGGTGCGACGCGCGCATTTTCCGCATCGAACTCCCACCGTCGCGCCGAAGGTTCTACGTCTGTCCGTCGTGCTCGGGAATGCGGAACGAACGCGATCTTTTCGCGTGATTCAGGCAGTCGTGATTCAGGCAGTGAAGATTCAATCCGTGAGAGCGAGAGCCACGACCGCGCGCGCCGTCCACGCGCTCGTTCGAACCCAGTTCGAGCGCACGAGGAAGCGGTGCGCACGCTCGTCCCAACCACTCTCGAGCCGACGATGCATCGGTACCTGCAACGCGGCCGTCGAGATCCACACGACGAGAACCAGCGCGATTCCGATCCAAGGAAGCCACGCAGGTTTCCCGGGTGGACTCCACTCGAGGAGCGCCAACGCCGTCGCGGTCTCGGCCAGCATGAGCGGCCCGACGACAAACGTCGTGAGTCGCAGGTGTCGATCGTGCCACGCTCGGAATTCCGCTCGACCCACGCAGGCCATCAGCGGGTAGTGCACGATCTGCACCATCCAGATCAGCCCGAACATCGCGAGCGTCGCGGCTGTGTGAACGTGGAGCACGAGCGGGATCGGCGATTCCAGTGCGATGCTCCCGAGGTTCGTCTTCGAAGTGCGGACTCCCCGCGCACCGGTTTCGTGCGCGAGGAGGCCGCGGGGGACCGATCAGGGGCGTCGAACCCACTGGTGTCACCGCGGGATTCGAGCGTGACGACGGATCGGATGCAGCAGCGCGCTTGACACTCGGGGCCGCGCGGGCCGAGGCTCAACGGCATGAAGTGGTTCCCGGTCCTCGTCAGCGTTGCTGCACTCCTCACGTCGTGTCGCACGGATCGACCCGCGACGGCGCCTCCCGATCCCGATGGCCGGAGCCGAACCGCGCCGGAGAGCGCTCGGGGTTCGTCGCCTGCACACGCCGAGTCGCACGCGCCGACGGCTGCTCCGAACTCCCCTGCGCGCGTGTCATCGAATCGCGATCCGCACGGCGACCCCGACGTCGGTCGGTACGTCGCGCGGCTCGCGAGCCCTGATCGCATCGCCGAACTGCGCGTCGCAGAGGTCGTCGCGAACCTCGCACTCGCCAGCGATGCGATCGTCGGCGACCTCGGGTCAGGCCCCGGCATCTTCGCGATCCCGTTCGCACGCGCGGCCCACGAGGGTTTCGTCCTCGCGAGCGACGTCGAACCGGGACAGCTCGACGCGTTGCGCGCCGAACTCGCCGCGGCGGACGTGCGCAACGTCGTGCCCGTCCTCGCGTCGATGAACGATCCGCATTTCCTGCCCGCACGCATGGACCTCGTCTTCGTCGGCGACACGTACCACCACCTGCGTGATCGCGTCGCGTACTTCCGGAGGCTGCAATCCTCGCTCGCACCCGGCGGCCGGCTCGCGATCCTCGAATACAAGCCCGGTAAGCAGCCCGTCGGTCCGGCCGAGGACCACAAACTGCCTGCCGGTGTCCGCGAGGCCGAGCTGGTCGAGGCCGGCTACTCGCTCGTCGATCGATTCACGACCCACGCGTATCACGACTTCGAAGTCTGGCGCGTCGTGCAACCCTGGGAGAAGTGAGGCGCGAGCGGTTACGCTCGGGCGCGCGATGTCCAGCTATCACGTCACGAAGTTCACCGTTCAACCCGTTGACGGCGACGATCAGATCGAGGTCGTCATCCACGCTTCCGATGGGAACAAGTGGGAGTACGGCATCCCCTTCAGCCGTTCCACCGGACGCTACATGTTCGAGGAGATCGGCGTGATCGCGAACGACTTCGGCGACGAATTCGCCGAGGAATTGACCAAGCGCATCGAAGCGACGGTCGACGGCATCGTCGGCCGCTGAGAGCGTGTGGGGAATCGAGCCTACATGCTCGCGGACACTGCCGGCGCCTCTTCCGCGGCGCGTCGCCCGTGAATTCTTCACGGGCTCTGAGAGCATCCTCTCAGATACTACTGGCGCCGCTTCCGCGGCGCGTCGCCCGTGAATTCTTCACGGGCTCTGAGAGCGTCCTCTCAGATACTACTGGCGCCGCTTCCGCGGCGCGTCGCCCGTGAATTCTTCACGGGCTCTGAGAGCGTCCTCGCACGCTCTCAGCGCGGCGGATCGGTCGTCCCGCCGTCATCGGGCTGCTTCTCGAACCGATCGAGCAGACGCTGCAACAGACGTCGTTGGTCCGCGTCCTTTTCGAGCGTGAGCGCGAGCTCGACCATCTTGCGCGTCCTGGGCTCATCGCCCGCGCCCGAGTACAGGATGGCGAGATTCTTGATCGCCATGAGGCAGCTCGGGTCCGTCTCGACCGCGCGGCGATAGTGCTCGATCGCTTCTCCGTACGCGCCGAGTTCTTTCGACAGGGCTCCGAGTTGGGAGTGCGCGCGTGTGCACATCGGATCCTTCGCGAGCGCGCTCTCCAACCAGCCGCGGCTCGTCGCCGGCGCTTCGGGATGCGCGCTGCGCACGTCGGCGTCCAGGGCGAGCGACGCGGCGGAGAGATACTCCTCGACCAGCGGCTGTCCGAGTTCGAACGAGCGCTTCCACGCTTGGTACGCACCGCTCGCATCGCCCGAGCCGCGCAACGCGAGCGCGAGGAGCTTGTAGCTCGCCGCATCGCCGCCCGTCTGGGCCACGAACTTGCGCAGCGGTTGGACGGCGGAAGTTTCGAGCCCGAGGGCCACGCGGATCCGGCCGAGGCCCAGCAGTGCCGTCGAACGATCCGGTTCGATCGCCAACGCGCGTTGGAGATACTCCTCCGCCGCGCGACGGAAGCCGAGCTTCTCGAGCGACCGACTCTTCCACTCGGCGAGGTTCGCGTCCTTCGGGAATCGCAGGAGCCCTTGGTCGAGCAGGTTCCCGGCGCTCTCCGCATCGCCCAACTCGATCAGCGCTCGCGCCGCTTCCGTGCAGGCTCGTGCGTCACCTTCGGGCGCCGCGAGCCACACGGCCCACCAGCGCTCGGCCGCTGCGCGCCAATCGCCGCGCTGGGTCGCCGCGGCCGCGGCCTTCGCGTCGGGCTCGCCCGGCCGGACGGGCCGCACGCGCGCCGTGCGACACGCCGCGACCGAGGCGAGGGTCAAGGCCCCCACCAGCGCGTGCATCCATCTCGTATTCGTTCGCATGATCTCTCGCGCTCGCCGGCCCGGCCGTGCCCCCCTTGTGTATCGGGTGGGAGCCGCGGTTCCATCCCCGGCGTTCGATTTGCGACGATCAGCGTCGGTCCCGCGCCCATGACGATCAAGGCCTTCTTCGTGGACGTCGGAAACACGCTCGTGCGCGAGGTTCCATCACGTTTCGCGATCTATGCCGAGTGCGCGCGCAGCCACGGAATCGAGGTCGGGACGCCCGACATGGCGGCGTTGATGCGCCGCGCGCACGCCGAGATCCCGTCCCGTGTCGGCGGCGCGTTCCGCTACACGGATCCGTGGTTCGCGGCGTACATCGAGCGGATCTTCCACCATCATCTGGGGCTCGAGCGCGCGCTTATGCCCGACTTGTCGCGGGCACTCTTCGCGCGCTTCGCGGATCCGGCGACCTTCGAGCTCCACCTCGGTGCACTGGAGATCCTCGAAGCAGCACGAGCACGCGGGCTCGTCGTCGGCGTCATTTCGAATTGGAGTGCGCGACTTCCGGGACTGCTCCAAGCCCTCGGGGTCGCCGAACGCGTGGACTTCGTGCTCTGTTCGGCGATCCTGGAACTCGAGAAGCCGGACCCTGAGATCTTCCTGCGCGCGCTCCACCTCGCCGGCGTGCGTCCCGACGAGGCGCTCCACGCGGGCGACGATCTCGAGAAGGACGTGCTCGGCGCGCAGCGTGTCGGAATCCACGCCGTGCTCGTGGATCACGCCGGAGATCGTGCGCACCTGTCCTGTCCGCGAGCGGGTAGCCTCGCGGAGCTCATGGACCAACTCGAGAGGCTCGCCGCGTGACAAGTGCGATCGAACGCGAGATCGAAGAGTTGCGCTCGGGCGCCCAGCGGCTCACCGATTCGCTGCGTGCACGTTTCGTCGGGCAAGCCGGCGTCGTCGAGGAACTGCTCGCCACGTTGTTCGCGGGCGGTCACGCCTTGATCGAGGGCGCGCCGGGATTGGGCAAGACGACGCTCGCCCGTTCGCTCGCGCAGGCGCTCGACCTGTCGTTCGCGCGCGTGCAGTGCACGCCGGACCTCATGCCTTCCGACGTGATCGGAGCGCGCATTTTGGAGGAGGACGAGCACGGCGCGCGGCGCTTCCGTTTCGAACCCGGCCCCGTGTTCACGCACGTGCTCCTCGCCGACGAAGTGAATCGCGCGACGCCGCGCACGCAGTCCGCCTTGCTCGAAGCGATGGGCGAAGGCCAGGTCACGGCGCACGGCGAGACGCGCCGGCTCGAGCAACCGTTCTTCGTCGTTGCGACAGAGAACCCGGTCGAGATGGAGGGCACGTATCCGCTGCCGGAGGCTCAACTCGATCGATTCACGCTGCAAATCCGCGTCGAATCTCCGACGTTGGCCGATCTCGTCGTGATCCTCGGTCGCCCCGCTGATGCGATGAGCGCTCCGATCGAGCGCGTGATGTCGCGCAGCGACGTGCTGCGCTTGCGCGAACTCGCCAGCGCGATCCCGGCGTCCGACGACGTGCTTCGGCGGATCGCGCGGATCGTCCGCGCGACGCACGCTGACGACGAGTCGGCCGGGCCTACCGTGAAGTCGGCCGTGCGCCACGGAGCAAGCCCGCGCGGCGCGCAGGCGCTGCTCGCGACGGCACGAGCGCACGCCCTACTCACAGGCCGCTTGCACGTGGCCGTTCACGACGTCGAACGATTCGCGGCGCCCGTGCTGCGGCACCGACTCGTCCTCGGTTACGAAGGCGAAGGCGGAATGGCCGCACGCGACGCGCTGGTGAGCGAGGCCCTCGCCCGCAGCGCGTGACGCCGGTCGCATTCCGGCTGAGGTTCCCGCGAGGATTCGCCCGAGCGTGGACTCGGACGACGCGCGCTGAACCCGGCGAGCGGGTCGCGCGCTCTGCCGACGATCCGTAACCCGGCGGACCCGACTCCGACACGGAATTCCTTTCCGTTTCCGGCCGTCGTCGTCGCCGCAGAGCGGTCGTCCTGTCGATCCGTGTGCATGCAGCACTTGAGCCCCACGCGCATCGTCCTCGTCATCGCCTCGACGGTCGTGCTCGTCCTCGCGGCGGTGGTCCTGGCGCCTCAGAAGACGGCGTCGAAGGGCAGCGCATTGCTGCCCGGTGCGACGGCGCGCGTGCCGATTCTGCCCTTCGTCAACGCACTCGATTGGTTGCCTCGTAATCCGGTTCGTGACGGCAGCGTCGACTACACGGCGAGCCTTCAGTCGGCGATCGACGCTGCCGCGGGCGGGACGCTCGTGCTACCCGACTTCCCCGTGCTCGTCACGAAGCGGCCGGGCGTCGGACACTGCTTGCTCGTGCGCACGCCGATCGAGATTCGCGGTTCGCCTTCGTCGCGCATCATCGAAAGCGTCGGAGCCTGTCAGATCCTGCGCGTCGAGAATGCGAGTGGAGTGCGACTCGTCGGGTTCACGTTGCGAGGACGGGGAGGTCAAGGCGTAGGGCTCGCGCACGGCATCCTGCAAGTCTTCGGCGGCGAGGACATCGCGATCGAGGACGTCACCGCTCTCGACAGCGACGCCGACGGCATCGTCATCGCGGACGCTAAGCGCGTTTCGATCCGCGGCTGTAGGTCGATCCGCTCCTCGAAGTCCGGGCTGTATCTCTCGCGCTGCGTCGGCGGCATCGTCGCGGACAACATCGTCGAGGACGGTGTCGGTCATCGCACGGGGCAAGGTTCGATCGTCGGGACGGGTATCCAGATCTCCAGCAGCACCGACGTCACGTGCACGGGTAACGTCGTGCGCAACGGGGTCGGGATCGGAATCCTCCTCGACGCGAACTCGACGGGTGTTGCGCCGACCGGATGCTCGATCGTCGGGAACCGCGTTTTTGGATGGAGAAATACGCTGAATCCGGACGTCTCTTCCGGGATCCGACTGCAGAACTCGGCCGCGGTCACGAAGACACGCTCCTTGGTCGCGGCGAACACGGTCGAGCGCTGCGGAACGCACGGGATCTACGTCGAGAACCAGGATGGCGTGTCGGTGCTCGGGAACACCGTCATCGGGAGCGATCGCTCGTCGATCTGCATCTCGACGTCGAACGGCGTCCACGTGCTCTCGAACGTAGTCCTCGAGACGGACGCTTCGGGCTCAGGCAGCCAATCAGGACTGCACTTGATCAACGGCGCCGCGGGGGTCGTGGCGCAGGGCAACCGGATCGAGGCGCGCGCGACTTCGCCCTATGCGCCGTCGGCCTACGACCAATCGAGCGGCGGCGGGAACTCGATCGAGCCCCAGCAACGCCGTGCGAGAACTCCGCCGGCGACCGGCCTTTGGTCACGGGGCGACACTGTCTGGAACAGCGAGCCGTGGCCGGGCGCACCGATCGGTTGGGTCTGCACGAGCGCGGGCACGCCCGGTGTGTGGGACGTCTTCGGTCGGATCGAGTGACGCTCGGCCCGCGTGACCTCATGACGGGCTCGCGCGTGACGCACCGGCACGCATCCGAGCGGCCGACGAATCGATGTCTGACGAATCGATGTCTTCAGGCATCTCAGAGCTCGAGAAGTATTCACGGGCGACGCGCCCGGGGAGCAGCGCCAGCAACGTCTCTCTGCGTGTGAGCTCACTACTTCACACGCTCTCAGAGCCCGTGAAGTATTCACGGGCGACGCGACGCGCAGCGGCGCAGATGGTGTCTGAGAGCGTGTAGGCTCGATTTCTTCACACGTTTTCAGCCTCCGAGTGGACGCACGAAGTCCGCGAGCAGTCGGGCGAACCGCTCGGGGTCCTCGAGCATCGGAAAGTGTCCGACGCCCGGCATGACCACGAACGTGTAGCGCGGATTTCGGGCCTGATTCGCCGCGAGATTCACCGGGTACATCGCGCTCTCGGATTGGATGCAGTGGACCGGCACGTCGACCGCGGCGAGCGCGGCTCCCTCGTCGAAGCGCATCACGGCCTCGAGGAGCGGCAGCGCGATCTCGGGCGGCCGGGCCGACATGCTGCCCGCGACGAGGTCCACGAGTGCTGGGTCCGCGTCCTTCGGGAAGAACTGCTCGCGCACGAACGTGTTCGTGGCCGCCGCGAAATCCGCGCGAAACGGCGCGAGGAACGACTCGATCACGTCGGACGGTATCCGGTGCTCGACGTCACGCAACGTGTCGACGCCGACGACGGCCACGCATCGCGTTCCCAACCGTTTCGCCGCAACGAGGCAGACGGGTCCGCCCATCGAATGGCCCACGAGAATCACGCGCTCGAGCTTCAGCGCGTCGCACACGCGCACGACGTCGTCACCGAAGGCCTCGATCGTCCACTCCGTGCGCTGCGCGTCGGATTCGCCGTGCCCCATGAGATCGAGTGCGACCACGCGCCGGACCTGCTGGAAACGTCGGATCTGCTCGTTCCAGAACTGCCGATGGCAAGACCATCCGTGCACGAAGACCAGCGTCGGTTCGCCCTCCCCCTGCACCTCGTAACGCAGCGCGGCGCCCGCGGGTGTCCTCAGCGTTTCGGGCCAATGGTTCGTGGTGTTGCATCCGACGAAGAGGGCCACAACAGCGATCGAAGCGATGAGAGTGCGCATGGACATCGTCGTGTGAGCAGAGTTCAAAGGGTGGGGCGCACTTGGAGATCGTCGTCCGGGTTGCGCAGGCGCGTCGGCAAGTAGTTGCGGTCGATGTCGCCGATGAGTGTGAGCGCCAGGTCCGCGGAGAACAGCGCATCGCCGAAGTACCAGGAGTGCGAGAAGGACCCGAATCCGGCACGAGTCTACGCAGCTTGCACCTTTCGCGCCGTGTCGGTGGAATCGGGAGCGGACGTTCTGCAGTCGACGCTGCGCGAGATCGTCGCACGCTTCCCGAGCTTCCGCTTCAGAACGGACGTGGCGTTTCGCCGTTGGATCCTGACGATCGCACTGCACCAGATCGTTTCGAGAACGCGCTCTCACAGCGCGACGCGACGTGATGTCGGGCGGGCCGAGGACCTTGCGAGCCGACTGTGGGATCTGCCCAACCGCGACGAGGGATCGCACGCCGGCACGCCGCCACGTGGTGCACGCGGAGGAACTCGAGCGGTTGCAGCGCGCGCTCGACGGTCTCGACGATGAGGACCGTGAGATCGTCTGCCTGCGCCGCATCTTCGACGTGCCCGCGGCGGAAATCGCCGAGATCACCGGGCTCGCGGAATCGACCGTGCGTTGGCGCCTGGCGCAAGCGATGACGAAGCTCGCGAGCGAGCTCGAGTGATGCGTTCGAGTCCGTGTGCGGGGCGAGCGATTTCTCGTCAGGCCTGGAGCTGACGCATCAAGAGTTCGAGGTCGACCTCACGCACTTCGTTGCGACCGATCGGACTGAACTTCTCGAACTTGGTGCGCTCGGCTTCCGAGCTCGTCTCGAGCGGCGCGCTGCTGCGTTGCTGGAAGCGCTTGGGCACTTCACCCAGGAACGCGGCCTCTTCCTGCACGGCCTGCGCCAACTCGCTCGAGATCTCGCGCGGTAAACCCTCGCGGCGTTCCAACGCGACGCGTGCGCGGAGACAGACGTCGAGTGTGCTCTGCAGGTTCGAGCGGATGCGGCCGAGCCGATCCTGATCGGCGTCCGGCTGCGCCAAACTCTGCTTGACCTTCGCCGTCGCGACCTCGAGCACGGCGATCAGGCAGTTCAGCTTGCGCATCAACCTCTCGCGGTACTCGGGCGACTCGAGGTGGGCTTCGGAAAACGGTTCTTCTTGCGGGGTCTGGCTCATGGATTGGCTTCTGGCGCTCTCCGCCACCGAAGCCTACCCCCGTCGCTTCGCGCGGGACGGATCCGACCGCCCCTCCACCCGGGCGGCCGCGCGGGTCCGCACGCGACCCGGATCCGAGCGTCGTTCAGAGGGCCGAGCGCAGGATCTCGAGCACGTCGGTCTCGGAGATTTTTCCGACGAGGAAGAAGCTGCCGCCTCCGCGCACGACCTCGGCGATCCGGAACGGCCCGAGTTCCGACATGCGAACCGTGAGCTTCGGCACGGCCACGGTCACTTGGCTCGTCGGTAGGGTGGCCGCGACGCGCTCGAGGAAGAACACGTTCTCGAGCCCGTCGCCGTACACGCGGCGGATGTAGGTCGTGCCTGCGAGTTGGACCACTTCGCTCGAGACCTCGCGGTAACCCACGGGCAAGACGCTCGGAGCGGCGGGTGCGGCACCGGCCGAGAGCGCGGCGGTCGCGAGAGGCGTTCCCGGGAAGCGTTCGACGTGGAATTCGACGCCCGCAAGCACCGGTTCGCGCGTGAACTCGAGGTAGGTCGTCGACGCGATGGTCGTTCCGCCGCCATCGCGCTCGATCGAGCGCAGCACGAGCCCGGACCTAGCCTCGATCGCGAGTTGATACGAGCGCGCCGGGCCGTTGCGCGGCGTGATCTGGATCTCGACGCACTCGACCCCGGCGATGACGGGCGCGCTCGCGAGAACTTGCACGAGGTAGTTCTGCAAGAACAGGTCGAGCCCACGCACGCGCAAGTCGCGGTACTTGAAGAAGAACCCTTGTCGTGCGCGCTGGAGTTCCTCGAACAGTTCGCGCTGAGGCACGTTCATCGCGGGCGACGCGACGGCGACCGGTTCGATCGCATAGCGACCTTGACCGTCGGCGGTGACGCGCTCGTCGTAAACGAGGCTCGCCGGAACGCCGGCGACAGCGAGGTGATACTCGACACGGCGCACGCCGCCGTGCGCGACGCGCTCGGGCGCATCCACCATGGCGGAGACGAACTCCGGCACCGCCGGCGACCTCGCGATCAGAAGGCCCAACTCCGATGTCGATGGAGCGCCCGCGGACGAAGAGGCATCCCCGCCGCCGCATGCCGCGAGGAAACCGAGGCCGAACGCCGCGACGAGTCCACCGATTCGCTGCGCGCGGATCACGAGTCCTCCTGCGCGAGGCGTTGGGCATCGACGAACCCGCCCGTGAGACCGGACAGGAGCAGTCCCGCGGCCGGATCGAGGTCGCGGATCGATTCGACGCGCTCGATGACGAGCTCGGGTCCGCTCGAGCGCGTCGTCGTGTCCTCGCGCCCGACGTACGTGAAGATCAGGACGGCCGCGACGAGCAGCACGCCGGCCCCGCCCAGGATTCCGGCGCCGAGTAAAGGGCTCGTCCGCCGAGCGTTGCGCCGCAATCGTCCTTCGAGCTCCGTCGGTGCGCGCAAACGTTGGAGTCGCCCGACATAACGACGCGCGAAGGTCATCGATGGATCCGCGAGATCTTCGCCGACGAGTCGGTCGAGCACCGCCGGCGCGACGAGGCCCGGAATGCGTCGGGCCAGTTCGTCCGGAGCCGTGAGTGTCGACAAGTCCTCGACGGCGCGAGCAGCGCGAGCTTGGCGCGCTCCGGCTTGGAGGGCCGCGACGACGATGCCGTCGAGCGCAGTCGGCGCCTGCGCGCGAGGGAGTGATCGCACGAGCTTCGCACGCAGCTCGGCGCGCGCGAGTTCGCGTCGGCATACGGCGCAACCAACGACGTGCGCGTCGAGTGCCGCATCGTCGTGAGGTCCGTCCGCGCGCTGGATCAGCGCGAAGCGAACGGACTCGCAGTCGAAGTGACGTTCTTTGCTCATGCCCTCACCGGAGATAGTGGCGGTCGAGGACCGGCGTGAGCTCGCGATCGAGCGCCTCGTGGGCGCGCGACAGCCGGGATTTGAC